>Ga0335075_10006686_pt1 | contig 17783 bp, 16 predicted proteins | sample Lox_Sample_24_FD_206723 | JGI IMG/M metagenome (GOLD analysis project Ga0335075, IMG submission 206723) | Soil microbial communities from Loxahatchee National Wildlife Refuge, Florida, United States - Lox_Sample_2.4 | ecosystem: Environmental > Terrestrial > Soil > Wetlands | place: USA...
CTATAGCAGGCAGGCGGGCAAGGGCAAGGCGCTCGGTCCGATCCCGCCGAAACGGGCTTATGGCTAATGCTTTGTAAACCATGTCGGCCGTATCACCCGCAGCGAGTGTCGGAGTGTTTCAGGGGGGCGGGGTTCGGCCATGGCAGTGCAGCAGAAGAGCGGGTTCGGGAAGATTCGGGCGCCGAAGGCGATGGCGATCGTCGTCGCGGCGCCGGCGGATCCGGGTCGCGGCATCTCCACCTACCGGGTCGGCAAGATCGCGACGCCGGCGGGCCAGGCGCTCTGCATCGTGCGGATGATCTCGCCTTATGTGATCGCGCTCGACATCGAGGTCGCTTTCCAGGGCGCCGAGGCGGCGAGCCTGGTGATCGGAAAGGAGAGCGTCGCGGGCACGCTCGCCATGCTCGGCGGCAAGCGCGCGGAATTCCGCCCGGCCAAAGAGATCGACCCCGAGGCGATCCTCGCCGATCCCGCCATGCTGGCCGGCGTCGGCCGCCGCACCCTGCCCCGCCTCGAGGTGGACGCGCGGGCGCGGCTCGAAGTGATGGGCCAGACCATGACCGCGCGGATCTGCGACATTTCCACGGACGGAATGAAGGTGCTGGTCGACGACCTGATCTGCGCCGGCGACCGCGTGATCGTCACCATGCGCGGGCTGCCGACCCGGCTCGCGGGCCTCGTGCGCTGGGCCGAGGGCGACCATGCCGGCATCGAATTCGACCAGCCGCTGGGGATCGACCGGCTGAACATCTGGTTGGCCGGGCAGAATGCCCCCGTGGCCGAGCCGGACTGGAGTCTCGTCTCCCGCTCCTGACGCAGCGTTCTCGGAACAACGGGATACCGAGACTATCGGAAGGTTGAAGGGTGAGGACGCGCAGCCCGCGGGCGCTCGCCGGACGGCGCGCCCTCACCCACCCCTCCCCCGCTCGGGGAAAGGGCTTGGGAAGCTCTTCAGGCGGCCGCGGCGAAATCCGGCAGCGCGTGGCTGCGGCCGGAGCAGCGGAACAGGCCGGCGCCGGTGCTGAGGCTTTCGATCAGCGGCAAGGCGGTGCCGCAAAAGCCGCATTCAGCGGAGAGACGGCCGATATACCAGTGCGAGCGGCCGCAGCCGGGGCAATGGTTCACCTCATTCTCGCGATAGGCGATATGATAGCCGCGCCGCGACGGATCGTGATTATGGTCCCGTTTCTGTCCGGTGGCGACCTTGCCGAAAAGCGAAACACGCATCATCCTGCTCCCTGACCGCTGCCGTTTGCCAGCGACGAACCGTTCTATCTCATCGACGAGTTGAACGGCGCCTGAATCGTTCCGTTTTGTTCCGTTCAGGTTCGGGCCCGGAATGAGGCACGCGGGGGAAATGACCGGGCTTGCGCAAAATCGGCAAGCGGATTGAAAGCGCCGCCTCAGTGCATTAGGCCAGCGGTACACCAGCTTTCCCGAGGACCGCCCTTTCCATGATCGTCAGACAGATGCTGGCCGGCCTGGCCGCGCTTTCGCTCACCACCTCGTCCTTCGCCCAGCCCCCTGCTCCCGCCCCGGCGACGAGCGCGGCGCCGGCGGATTTCAGCGCGGATGCATTCCGCACGCACGTCACCTTCCTCGCCGACGACCTGTTGGAGGGGCGCGAGGCCGGAACGCGGGGCTACGATCTGGCGGCGCGCTATGTGGCGACGCAGTTCGCGGCGCTCGGGCTCAGGCCGGCGGGGCCGAACGGCGGCTGGTACCAGAATGTGCAGTTCACCAATTACACGCCGGGCGGGAACGCCACGATCACCGTCGGCGATCACGTCTTCCGCCAGGGCGAGCAGATGAGCATGCGCGCCAGCCCGAACATCGCGGCGCTGTCGATCGACGCGCCTCTGGTCTTCGTCGGCTACGGGCTCGATGCGCCGGCCCAGGGCTATGACGATTATCGCGGCCTCGACGTGCGCGGGAAGATCGTGGTGGTGCTGAGCGGCCTGCCGGCCGGCACGCCGAGCGACGTCGCGGCCCATCTCAACTCGGCCAAGCGCGGCATGGCCGGGCGGCGCGGCGCCGTCGGCATGATCACGGTGCGCACGCGCGCGGATTCCGGCACGCCCTGGGAGCGGGTGGTGCGCTTCGGCGGCCGTCCGGGCACGACCTGGCTGCAACCGGACGGCACGCCCTTTTCGGAGGATAACGGCCTGCGCTTTGCCGCCGGGATCAGCGAGCAGGCGGCCGAGACCCTGTTCGCGCGCGGCACGCGGCGACTGTCGCAGGTGCTCGACGAGGCCGGCCGCGCCGGCACGCGGCCGCGCGGCTTCGCGCTGAACCAGAACGCCCGGGTGGCGCGCGAGGCCGGGACCGAGACCCGGTTCTCAAGCCCCAATGTGGTCGCGATCCTGCCCGGCTCCGATCCGAGCGTCGCCAATGAATATGTGCTGCTCATGGCCCATCTCGACCATATCGGCATCCGCGCGCCGCGCCCGAACGACGCCGCCGACGCGGACCGGATCAACAATGGCGCGCTGGACAATGCCACCGGCATCGCCACCCTGATCGAGACCGCGCGCGTCTTCAGCCGGCCCGGCAACCGCCCGCGCCGTCCGATCCTGATCGCCGCGGTGACCGCCGAGGAGAAAGGCCTGCTCGGCGCCGAATTCCTCGCTCACCATCCGGTGACCGGCAACGGCCGGGTGGTCTCGGTGGTCAATCTCGACATGCCGATCCTGACCTACGACTTCCAGGACGTGATCGCGTTCGGCGCGGAGCACTCGACCATGGGGCCGATCACCGCCCGGGCGGCGGCGCAGATGGGCGTGCGGCTCGCGCCGGATCCGCTGCCGGAGGAAGGGCTGTTCGTCCGCTCCGACCATTATGGCTTCGTGCGGGTCGGCGTGCCCTCCGTCTTCCTGATGACCGGCTTCTCCGGCGACGGCGAGCGCGAGTTCCGCGGCTTCCTCACCACCCGCTACCACACGCCCGCCGACGACCTGAACCAGAGCATCAACTGGCAGGCCGGGGCGAAGTTCGCGCGGCTCAACTATCTGATCGCCCGCGAGATCGCGAACGGGCCGGAGGTGCCGCGCTGGTACCGGGGGAGCTTCTTCGGGGAGATGTTCGGCGGGACGCAGGACCGGGCGGTGCGGCCGGCGGCGGCCCGGTAAGATCGATCAGGGGCAGGCGCCAGGCTGATTATCGGGGTGGCCGGCGGCGCCCCCTTACCGCGGCCGAGGCGCGTTCGAGGCCGGTGCAGAGCGTGTAGACAGCGCGGCGCGCCAGGCCCTTGAGGGGGACGGAGACGCGGACGATGGCGCGGCGCTCCGTCCAGAGGCTGTCGATCATCGGATGGTCTTCCGAAGCGCAGCTGTCCATCCAGTCGATCCGAGGATCGCTCAAGATGTCGAGGTTCTCGAGCTGGATCAGCACGCCCGGCGAAAAGCGGGCATAATCCTCGTCGAACACGGTCTTGAACGAAAAGCTGCCCGGCGGGGTGAGGAAGTTGACCAGCATGGCGATGCAGGTCCCGCCCACGTCGAGGCGGAGGAATTGCAGGCGGCCCGCCGCCCAGGCGGCGCGGACGGTCTCGCGGAAGAAGGCCTCAGTCTCCGGGCTGCCCGCGAGCGAGGAACCCGCCTCCCCTTTCCAGCCCGCTTTCTCCAGCGCGAGATATTGGGACGACCAGGCTTCCAGCTCGGCCGCATCGGCGAGGATGCGCGACGCGATCTCGCCCTGCTCGGCGAGCCGGTTCCTGAGGCGGCGGATTTCCTTGCGCTTCTTCTGGCGGACGGCCTGCTCGTAATAGGCCTCGGGCGACAGGTCGCTGTCCAGGAAGGCGCGTACCTCGCGGTGCACGATCTGGCCTTCGCGGATCTGGCGCAGGCCGCGATGCACCGCCCCGTCCTCGGCGAGGCCGCGCAGATGGAGCAGGCCCCGCGCCCAGGCGGCGCCGTCGAGCACCTCCAGCACCGCGGACCAGAAGGCGCGCTCCTCGCCGGCGGCGACCAGCGGGGTGCCGAGGAACATCTGGTCGTGCGCCCAATTCTGTACGATCCGCACCGGCAGGCGGGCATAGCCCTTGTGCATCTCCAGCGGCAGCAACCCGATCAGCGCATCGCCGCGGCGGACCTGGAGCAGGCCGATCTCCTGCCCCTTGGCGAGGGTGCGGAGCGAGGCGGCGACGAACCAATGTTCGGCGAAAGGATTGGGCTCGGCCGCGACGGCGGCGAGCGCGGTCCAGTCGGCTTCGAGCGCGTCGATCACGCTCGCGGCGGGGCTCAGCAGGACGCGCACTTCCCCGGGCGCGGGCACGGGCGCCAGCGCGGTGCGCGGCGCCGTCCGCCGGTCCACCTTTGTGTCGATCCGGCCCATCGAGGTCATCATCGCGCCCTAGCGCGCAGAGGTAAAGGAAAGGTGGGGGTAAATTAGCGCTCGGCGATCTCGACCCGACGGAAGCGGAAGACGAAGCTTCGCGCCTCGTCCTCGAGGTCGACGCGAAAGGGCAATGTGCGGCCGGCGACCGGGCGCCAGTCCGCGAAGGTGATGCGGATCGGCGCTTTGCCGGCGCGCAGGACGAGCACCTCCCGCGCTTGGCCGCTCGCGCGATCCGCGCGCAGCACGAGGCCCTCGATGCCGAGGCCCGGCGCGGCGCGACGGCCGACCCGATCGATGCAGTCGCAGCTGCCGGGCGGCGCCGGGCGGAGGTCGGCGCCGCCGCCGATGGTATCGAAATCCAGCAGCTGGGCGTGGAATTGGTGGCTGAGGATCCACAAGGCGAGGTCTGCGGCCTGGGGCCGGCGCTCGCCCCGTTCTTCCCGCCAGACGCCCGCGGCGTCGACGGTCAGGATCGTCTCTTCCCGCGGGCGGCGGCTGACATAGCTGGCGTCGATGGGGGAGCGGTAGCGCGTCTCCATGACGAAGGGCGCGCCGTCGCTGATCGCGACGTCGGCCTCGGCGCGAATCTCGGCGATGGCCGGCTGCAGCAGCAGGGCCGCCGCTAAGGCCAGCAGGCCGGCCATGAGCAGTCAGGCCGTGGCCAGCTGGTGATCGCGATATTGCGCGCGGAGCGCGGTCTTGAGCAGCTTGCCGGTGGCGGTGTGCGGCAGGCTGGCGACGAACAGGATCTCGTCCGGCAGCCACCATTTGGCGACATGATTGGCGAGATGGGCGCGGATCTCGTCGGGCGTGACGGCCGACCCCTCCTTGCGGACGACGAGCAGCAGCGGGCGCTCGTCCCATTTCGGATGATGGACGCCGATGGCCGCCGCCTCGGCGACGCCGGCGCAGCCGATCGCGGCGTTTTCGAGGTCGACCGAGCTGATCCACTCGCCGCCCGACTTGATCACGTCCTTGGACCGGTCGGTGATCTGCAGCGTGTTGCAGGGATGGATGACGGCGACATCGCCCGTGTCGAACCAGCTGCCGTCCCTGGCGCAATCGCCCGCCTCGTCCTGGAAATAGCGCTTGATGATCCAGGGACCGCGAATCTGTAGACGGCCGGAGCTCTGGCCGTCGCGGGGCTGCTCAATATCCTCGTCGTCGACGACGCGAAGCTCGACGCCGAAGGGCACGCGGCCCTGCTTGGCGGTGAGCTCCACCTGCTCCTCGAAGCTCAGCTCGTTCCAATTGGCCGGCGGGGCGCCCATCGTGCCGATCGGCGAGGTCTCCGTCATCCCCCAGGCGTGACCGACGCGGATGCCCATCTTCATCAGCCGCTCGATCATCGCGCGCGGCGCGGCCGAGCCGCCGATGGTCACGATCTTCAGATGTCCGGGCGCGTTGCCGGTCGCGTCCATATGCTGGAACATGGACAGCCAGACCGTGGGCACGCCGGCGCTGTGCGTGACCTTGTGCTCGTTCATCAGCCGGCAGAGCACGACCGGGTCGTTGACCTGCGAATAGACGAACTTTATCCCCGCCATCGCGCCAGCGAAGGGCAGGCCCCAGGCGGCGGCGTGGAACATCGGCACGATCGGCAGGGCCACGGTCGAGGGCGAGAGATCGAAGCAGGCCGGCGCGATCTCCGCCATGGCGTGGATGACCGAGGAGCGATGCTCGTAGAGCACGCCCTTGGGATTGCCGGTGGTGCCGGAGGTGTAGCAGAGCATGCACGGCTCGCGCTCCGGGCCCTCCACCCAGGTGTAATCGCCGTCATATTCGTCGAGCAGCGCCTCGAACTGGCCGTCGTCGAAGCAGACATAATGTTCGATCGTCGTCCACTGGTCGCGGAGCCGGTCGACGATCGGCTGGAAGAGCTTGTCGTAGAGGAGGACTTTGTCCTCGGCATGGTTGCAGATGTAGACGAGCTGCTCGTCGAACAGGCGCGGGTTCACCGTGTGGATGACGCCACCCATGCCGATCGCGCCATACCAGGCGACGAGGTGGCGGCTGTGGTTCATGGCGAGGGTGGCGACGCGGTCCCCCTTCTCCAGACCCATCGCTTCGAGCGCCAAAGCGAGGCGGCGGGAATCGCGGTGGATGCCGGTCCAGTTGGTACGGGTCTCGGTGCCGTCCGCCCAATGGGTGAAGATCTCGCGATTGCCATGCTCGCGCGCGGCGTGGTCGATGATCCGCGGCACCCGAAGCTCGAAATCCTGCATCCCGCCCAGCATCGGGGCTCCCTCTCGCCTGTTATCGTTGGAGGGAAGCTGAAGTCTCCGCGCGGGGATGTCGAGAGGGAAAAGGTGGGAGGGCCGCCGCAGGGGTCATGCTGAACTTGTTCCGGCACCTAGGGTGGCGGCGGCACTGAGGCAGTCGGCGGGCTCGACGCATGGCCCCGCCCTGGACCCTGAAACGAGTTCAGGGTGACGGAACTGGCTCTAGTCCGGCGGCTAGGAAACCAGCGCCAATTTCGGGGGATCGGCGACGCCGAGACGGACGGCGAGGATGCCCGGGATGCGTTCGATGCGGGCGGCCAGTTCGGCGTCGGCGAGCAGGTCGCGGGCGAGGACGAGACTGGCCTCGCCGACGGGCACGCGCGCCTTCATCAGCAATTGACCGGTGCCGCCGCCACGGGCTTCGGCAACCGCTTCGGCGAGCAGGGGGAGCGCGCCCTCTTCCGCCACCTCGACCTCGATCTGCAGGCGGGTGCGCCGGGCGAGGCCTTCGAAGCCGCTGATCGACCTGATCGTGACGCGCGGCGTCTCCTCGCCCGGGCGGCGGTCGAGCTCGACGCCGAGCAAGGCGCATTGTCCCGCCTTGGCGGCATTGGCGACCTGTTCGGCGACCTGGTCGTCGAAGACGGTGGCCTCGAACTGGCCGGAGGCGTCGGAGAGCGTCGCCATCATATAGCGGCGGCCGCGCGCGGAGGTGCGGAAGCGGGTGTCTTCGACCAGGCCGGCCATGGTGCCGGGATAGCGGCCGCCGTCCGCCGGCGAGGGCATGGCGGCGAGCTCGGCGAAGGTGCGGGCGCCGTTCGCCAGCGCGAGGTGGCGGTAATTGTCGACCGGATGGGCGGAGAAATAGAAGCCGAAGCTCTCCTTCTCGGCGGCCATGCGCTGGGCCAGGGTCCAGCTTTCGCCGGTCGGCATCCGGATCGGCACGACATTGGCCGGACCCTCGCCGAACAGGCCGCCCTGCCCCGAGCTGCGCGCGTCGGCGGCGCTGGCGGCGGCGGAGAGGATGGTCTCGGCGGCCGCGCTCGCCTGCCAACGCTCGGCGATGTCGTCGAAGGCGCCGCCGCCGGCGAGGCTCTCGATCTGGCGACGGTTGACCAGGCGCGGATCGATGCGGGCGGCGAAATCGTCGAGGCTGGCGAATTTGCCGTTCAGGCGACGCTCGTCGACCAGCTGCTCCATCGCCTTCTCGCCGACGCCCTTCAGCGCGCCGAGCGCGTAGCGGACGGCATGGCCTTCGCCATGCGGCTCGACGTCGAACTCGGCCTCGCTGTGGTTGATGGACGGCGGCAGGCAGACATGGCCGGTGCGGCGGATGTCGTCGGTGAAGATGGCGAGCTTGTCGGTCTGGTGGATGTCGAAGCACATCGAGGCGGCGTAGAATTCCACCGGATAATGCGCCTTCAGCCAGGCGGTCTGATAGGCGACGAGGGCGTAGGCGGCGGCATGGCTCTTGTTGAAGCCGTAGCCGGCGAACTTGTCGATCAGGTCGAACAATTCGTTGGCCTTGCCGGCGGGGATGGCATTGGTCGTCTTGCAGCCCTCGACGAAGATCTCGCGCTGCGCGTCCATCTCCGCCTTGATCTTCTTGCCCATGGCGCGGCGCAGGAGATCGGCGCCGCCGAGGCTGTAGCCGGCCAGGATCTGGGCGGCCTGCATCACCTGCTCCTGATAGACGAAGATGCCGTAGGTTTCCTTCAGCACGCCTTCGAGCAGGACATGGGGATATTCGATCTCGGCGCGGCCGTTCTTGCGGTCGCCGAACATCGGGATATTGTCCATCGGGCCCGGTCGGTAGAGCGAGACCAGCGCGATGATGTCGCCGAAATTGGACGGGCGCACGGCCGCCAGCGTGCGGCGCATCCCCTCCGATTCCAGCTGGAACACGCCGACCGTGTCCGCCTTCTGGAGCAAGGCGTAGACCGCAGGATCGTCCCAGGGCATCAGCCGGTCGAGATCGACCTCGATCCCGCGCTTGGCGAGCAGGTCGACACCCTTGCGCAATACGGAGAGCGTCTTCAGGCCGAGAAAGTCGAACTTCACCAGCCCCGCCGCCTCGACATATTTCATGTCGAACTGGGTGACCGGCATGTCCGAGCGCGGATCGCGGTAGAGCGGGACGAGCTGGTCGAGCGGCCGGTCCCCGATCACCACGCCGGCGGCGTGGGTGGAGCTGTGGCGCGGGAAACCTTCGAGCTTCATCGCCAGATCGAACAGGCGGCGAACCTCGCGGTCGTCCTTATATTCGGCGGCGAGCTCGGAGACGCCGTTGAGGGCGCGCTCCAGATCCCAGGGGTCCGTCGGGTGGTTGGGGACGAGCTTGGCGAGCCGGTCGACCTGGCCATAGGGCATCTGGAGGACGCGGCCCGTATCCTTGAGCACGGCGCGCGCCTTCAGCTTTCCGAAGGTGATGATCTGGGCGACCTTGTCGCTGCCATAGCGCTCCTGGACGTAGCGGATCACCTCGCCGCGCCGGGTTTCGCAGAAGTCGATGTCGAAATCCGGCATCGAGACCCGCTCGGGATTGAGGAAGCGCTCGAACAGCAGGCCGAGGCGGATCGGATCGAGATCGGTGATGGTCAGCGACCAGGCGACCACCGAGCCCGCGCCGGAGCCGCGGCCCGGACCGACCGGAATGCCCTGCTCCTTCGCCCATTTGATGAAGTCGGCGACGATCAGGAAATAGCCCGGAAAGCCCATGCCGATGATGACGTCGATCTCGAATTCGAGCCGTTTCGCATAGGTCTCGCGGTCAGCTTCGGTGAGATCGTCGTAGAGGGCGAGGCGCTCGGCGAGACCGATGCGGGCGTCGCGGCGCAGCTGCTCGGCCTCGGCGTCGACGTCGCCGGCGGTGCGCGGCAGGATCGGCTTGCGCTTGGGCGCGGCGAAGGCGCAGCGCCGGGCGATGACCGCGCTGTTGGCGATCGCCTCGGGCAGATCGGCGAAGAGCCGGCGCATGTCCTGCGCGGGCTTCATCCACAGTTCCGGCGAGGAACGCTGGCGGTCGTCGCGGGCGATCTGGCTCGACTGGGCGATGCAGAGCATGGCGTCGTGCGCGGCGTGGAAATGCGCCTCGGCATAGGCCGCGGGATTGGTCGCGACGAGCGGGAGATCGTGGGCGAAGGCGAGCTCGATCAGCCCCTCCTCCGCGGCCTGCTCGATCTCATTCCCGCGGCGGCTGAGCTCGATATAGAGGCGGCCGGGAAAGAGGCGCATCAGACTCAGCAGCATCGCCTCGGCGGGCTGCTGTTCCGCGAGCAGGCGGGCCAGCGCGCCCTCCCCGCCCCCGGTCAGCGCGAGCAGGCCGTCGGTGCGCCCCTCGAGCGCGGCGAGCGTGACATGGGCGTCCTCCTCGACCGGGCGGCCGAGATGGGCCTCGGAGACCAGGGCGCAGAGATTGCCGTAGCCCTGCTCGTCCTGCGCATAAAGCGGCAGCCAGTCGATCAAAGGCGGCTTGCTGTCCGGCGTCCCCGGCCTGGCGACGCCGAGCAGAGCGCCGACGATCGGCTGCACGCCCTCGCCGAGACAGGCGTCGCTGAACGGCATGACGCCATAGAGCCCGTTCCGGTCGGTGACCGCGGCGGCGGGGAAATCGAGCGTCCTGGCCTGCTTGGCGATCGCCTTCGGCTCCATCGCGCCTTCCAGCATGGTGAAGCAGGAGAAGAGGCGCAGGGGAACGTAGGGGGCGGCCGACATGCGTCGCTTATGGGAGCCGGCGACGATTCGCGGAAGGCTCGGCCCCTACTTCTCCACAGGAAATCAGCCGGGCGGCCGCGCGCCGGCGGCGGGCCGGTAGGTGAAATCGAAACTGTCCGTCCAGGTCGCGCCATTGTCGGTGGAGACCTGGCCATGCTGGCGGACGGCGCCGTTCGGCGCGGGCGAATAGCGCATGCGGACGATCCCGTCCCGGCCGTTTGCGCCGGAGCCGGCCCAGGTCCCGGTCAGCACCATCGCATTGCCGTCCATGCCGCCGGTGAATTCGACCCAGGTGCCGCTGGAATCGACCCAGGTCTGCCGCCAGCGCGCCTTGCCGGGCCGCCAGGCGCTGAAGCTGCCGCCTCCCTGGCCGCGGAGGGGCATCCAATTCTCGCGGATCGCGCAGCCATCGTAGCGCCGCTCGATCAGGCTGCGCGCGACGAGCCGGTCCGTGCCGGTCGCGTAGACGTCCCAGGATCCGACCCAGAAATCGAGCTGCCGATGCTGCGGCGTGGCGCAGGCCGGCGGCGGCGGCGCAAGCTGTGGCGGCGCGGCTGACTGGGCGGCGAGGAGAAGAATGACAGCCAGCATGGGAAATCTCCCGATCAGCGAGCCACCGACCGGGACTGTCTATTCGATCACGCCGTCGTGCAAGCGCAAAGTGCGGTCCATCTTCGCCGCGATTCGCTCATTGTGGGTGGCGACGAGGGCGGCGCTCCCCTCCTCGCGGACGAGGCGGAGGAATTCGGCGAAGACGATGTCGGCGGTGCCCTCGTCGAGATTGCCCGTCGGCTCGTCGGCGAGCACCAGGGCCGGGCGGTTGGCGAGGGCACGGGCGACGGCGACGCGCTGCTGCTCGCCGCCGGACAGCTTGGAGGGGCGATGGGTCAGCCGCTCGCCCAGGCCAAGCGCCTCCAGCAGGGTCTTCGCCCGCGCCGCGGCCGCGGCGCGCGGGGCGCCCGGGACGAGCTGGGCGAGGATCACATTCTCCAGCGCGCTGAAATCGGGGAGGAGATGGTGGAACTGGTAGACGAAGCCGAGCAGGTCGCGGCGGGCGGCGGTTCGCTCCGCTTCCTTGAGCGACGCGGCCTCCATGTCCTTGATCCGGATCGAGCCCTCGAAACCGCCCTCGAGCAGGCCGACCGCCTGCAGCAAGGTGGACTTGCCCGAGCCGGACGGGCCAAGCAGCGCGACGATTTCGCCCTCGGCCACGGCGAGGTTCACGCCGCGCAGGACATGGATCTCGATGCCGCCCTGGGTGAAGGCGCGGCGGAGATCGGCGACGTGGAGGACGTCACTCATAGCGCAGCACCTGCACCGGATCGGTCTTGGAGGCGCGCCAGGCGGGGATAAGCGTGGCGACGAAGCTCATGGCGAGCGCCATCAGGACGATCGCGGTGACCTCGACCGGATCGACGCGCGACGGCAATTCGGTGAGGAAGCGCACGGTCGGATCCCAGAGATTCTGGCCGGTCATCCCCTGGAAGAAATCGACCACGGGCTGGCGGAAATAGAGGCCGAGGAAGCCGAGCGCCATCCCGGCCAGGATGCCGAGCACGCCGATCGAGAGGCCCACGGTCATGAAGATCTTCATCACCCCGCGGCGCGAAGCACCCATGGTGCGCAAGATTGCGATGTCGCGGTGCTTGGCGCGGACCAGCATGATCAGCGAGGAGAGGATATTGAAGGCGGCGACGAGGATGATGATCGAGAGGACGACGAACATCACCACCCGCTCGATCTGGATCGCCTCGAACAGGGCCGAGTTCATCTGCCGCCAGTCGGTGACCACCACGCTGGGCGGGAGGCGGTCGCGCAGCGGATCGAGGATCGCCGCGACCCGGTCCGCGTCGGTGGTGGTGACCTCGATCATGCCGACCGCGTCGCCCATCATCAGAAATTCCTGCGCGTCCTGCATCGGCATCAGGACGAAGGCCTTGTCGTAATCGTAGACGCCGATCTCGAAGATCGCGGCGACATTGTAGTCGACGATGCGCGGGACGGTGCCGAACGGGGTCGAGCGGCCCTCGGGCGAGAGGATGGTGATCGAATTGCCGACGCTGAGCCCGAGCTGGCGGGCGAGCACCGCGCCGATCGCGACATTGTTGCTGCCGGGCGTCAGCGCGCGGAGCGACCCGGAATGGACGGTGAAGGAGCGGTTGCCGAGGATCTGGTCGACATTCATGCCGCGCAGCAGCACCGCCTCCACCCTGCCCTCGCGCGTCGCCATGAGCGGCTGCTCGATCAGGGGCTGGGCGTCGGTCACGCCGGGGGTCCGGCGGGCCTCGGCGAGGACGGGCTGCCAATTCTCCAGGCGGCCGCCGGCGCTCTGCAGCACGGCGTGGCCGTTGAGGCCGGTGACCTTGTCGAACAGCTCCGCGCGGAAGCCGTTCATCACGCTCATCACGATGATCAGGGCGGCGACGCCGAGCATGACCGCGGTGAGGCTGATCCCGGCGACGACGAAGATGAAGCCCTCGCCCTTGTGCGGCAGGAGGTAGCGGCGGGCGACCATCCGCTCATAGCGGTTGAGGATCATGCCCGCTCCCTGAGGGGACAGGTCACGCCGTCAGCCTCGCCAGCGCGCTTTCGATGCTGAGCTCCTCGCGCTCGCCGGTGGCGCGGCGCTTGAGCTCGACGACGCCCTTTTCCAGCCCCTTGGGGCCGACGACCAGCTGCCAGGGAAGGCCGATCAGGTCCATCGTTGCGAACTTGGCCCCGCCGCGTTCGTCGCGATCGTCATAGAGGGTCTCGACGCCGGCCTGCTGCAGGCGGCCGTAAATCTCGTCGGCGGCGGTGGCGCAATTGCCGTCGTCGGCGCGCATGTTGATCAGGCCGACCTGGAAGGGGGCGACGCTCTCCGGCCAGATGATGCCGGCATCGTCATGCCCGGCCTCGATGATCGCGCCCATCAGGCGGGAGACACCGATGCCGTAGCTGCCCATCTGCGGGTGGACCTGGCTGCCGTCGGCGGCCTGGACGGCGAGGCCCATGGACGCGCTGTATTTGGTACCGAAGGCGAAGATGTGGCCGACCTCGATGCCGCGGCGCTGGCGCAGGCGCTCGGCGGGCACCGGGCAATCGGCGACCTTCGCATGCTCCTCCTCCTCCATCGCGTAGAGCGAGGTCAGCTTCGCGATCGTGGCGGCGTCGGCGGCGAGCAGTTCCTCGCGCGACACGTCCTCCAGCGCGGCGTCGTAGAAGACGGCGCTCTCGCCGGTGTCGGCGAGGATGTGGAATTCGTGGCTGAGGTCGCCGCCGATCGGGCCGGTCGGCGCCTTCACCGGCACCGCCTGCAGGCCGAGACGGGCGAAGGTACGCAGATAGGCGACGAACATCGCCTCGTAGCTCGCCTTGAGGCCGGCCTCGTCGAGGTCGAACGAATAGGCGTCCTTCATCAGGAATTCGCGGCCGCGCATGATGCCGAAGCGCGGGCGGACCTCGTCGCGGAACTTCCACTGGATATGATAGAGCGTGCGCGGCAGATCCCGGTACGATTTCACCGCGCCGAGGAAGATCTGGGTGATCATTTCCTCGTTGGTCGGGCCGTAGAGCATCTCGCTGCCCTTGCGGTCGAGGAAGCGCAGCATCTCCGGGCCGTAGGCGTCGTAGCGGCCGGACTGGCGCCAGAGCTCGGCGGACTGGATGGTCGGCATCAGCAGTTCGACCGCGCCGGCCCGGTCCTGCTCCTCGCGGACGATCTGCTCGATCTTGTTCAGCACGCGGTGGCCAAGCGGCAGCCAGGCATAGATGCCGGCGGCGGTCTGGCGGATGAGGCCGGCGCGCAGCATCAGCTTGTGGCTGACGATCTGGGCGTCGGCGGGCGTCTCCTTGGCGACGGGAAGGAAATATCGGGTCAGGCGCATGGCGGACGCTCTAGGGTGGGATATAGGGCAACGCAACCGGAGCGGTGGCCGCCGACCCTGTTGCCGACCGGCAACACAACCGGCGCAAACTGGTCACGACCTGCAATCGCGACATGACAGAATCGTTTGCCCTGCATAGCACATGCGAACGCAACCAAGGACTTAAAGGCCTGGTTCGGGGAGGCTTCGGCCCCGCTTTCCTCTGCGAGGTGAGGAAAGCGCGCGGGCTGAAGCATCACAAGGGGGTAGACGGCGTCAAAACCGTCTCACGGGTGCCCGGGCGGAAACGTCCGGGCACTTGCTTTTTCAGGGCAGCGGCGGCGCTCAGCCGGCCGGTCGCGGCCCGCTTCCGGCTGGACAGAGACGCGCGGGGTGAACGAGCGCGGTGGCCAGTTCCGGGTGGCGCGCGCCGAACCCGGTAACGGCGGCAGCGAACGTCGCGGCGATCTCGACATCCCGCCGCTGGCTCAGGCCGCGGACCATCGGCTCCGCGCCGGCCGGCACACTTCCATAGGCTTCGAACAGGATCCCGCGCCGGTCGCTCAGCACCAGGCCGACGCGCAGTTCCCCGTGGCGGGGCCGGGCGGCGGGCCGAAGCGCGACATTGCCGACCGCCGCCTGCAGGTCGCGCCAGGCCGGCATCGTGCGACTGACGCTGTAGCGGCAGCCGAGGCTGCGCACCGTCCCGGGATCGGGCGACCGCACGAAGGCGAGGTCGCCCGAGAGCACGTACACCTCCGCGCTGTCGGCGATACGCAGCGCGGCGCCCAGATCGAGACGCTGGGCCTGCGCCTGTGCCACGGGCGGCTCGACGCCCGCGAGGGAAAGCAAGGCCGTCAGGGCCGCGAGCGTGGCAAGGGCGCGCATGTCTCTCCTTCTTTATCCCGATCAGATCCTGAAATCACCCAGGTCCGGCGGCGGCTGGTGGAAGGTCACGTCGGTCTGGCCGAACACATAATCGCCGTCATGATCCTGCCGGGTGGGCTCGCCGAGCGCCGCCGCCACGACATTCTCGACCTGCTGGATGATGTAGCGGTCCTCGATATTGCCATAGGCGTCGCCCGTCGGCGTGTTGGGCAACCCGAACACCGCGTGGGCGAGTTCGTGCAGCAGGCACATGGCCGGCGACATGATGCCGCCGTTGGTCAGGCGGACCGCGGCGGTGGGATTCCAGAACACCGTCCCGTTCGCCTCGCCATGCTCGGCGGTGCCGGTCACGACGACGACCCTGACGCCGCGCAGCACGGCGGAGGCCAGGATCTGCCGGGCCAGCTCGTTGTCGTCGAGATAGCTAATCGCCTGCTGGACCGCACGCAGCGAGCCGTTCTGCATGTTCTCCAGGGTCGGCTGCACGAAGTCCATCGCGTTCGGATTCCCTTGCGACGGGCCCGGCGGCTGCGTGTCGATGGTGAAATAGCCGGTGCTCGCGGTCACGACGATGGTGTCGGGATCGGAGGCCAGCGTGCTGAAATTGGCCCCCGGCGCGGAACCGCTGTGCCAGGTGATCGAGATCGGGCGGCCGTCCACGACCATCTGGAACGGCATGTTCTCGATGTCGGCCAGGCTCAGGTCGGAATTGGCGAAGACCGAGGCGCCAAGGAAGGAGGCATAGGCCATTTCCAGGAATTCGGGATCGATGTCCTGGGTCAGATAGTCGTAATAATGATAGCCGGGCATGCGCTGCACCGACGGCAGGAAGCCCCATTGCTCGATGAAGAACTCGCCGAGCGGGGCTTCATTGCTGTGATCGTTGTAATAGCTGTTCTGATCGCTGCCGCCGTGGCTCGGCGTGCCGTTCACGAAGGCGAGCAGCGCCGACAGGAAATTCTCCCACTCCGCCTCGGGGATCAGGGCGAGGTCGTCGACCGAGAGAATGCCGCCGGTGCCGGCGAGCGTCTCCTCGACCTCGTCGATGAACTCCTCCTGCGTGACCGGCGGATATTCGGACTCCTGATAGGTCGAATCCTGATAATCCGACGCCTGGTAGAAGCCATCCATGCTGACCACCGGTCCACCGGATCCGCCCTGCATTACTAAAGCGGAACTTTCCTCGAACGCCAACTCGAACATGTCCCCTCCCTTTTTATGTCGACTCGCAAGTAAATTCACCATAATCGATGACTCTCGAATGACAAATGCCGACGATATTGTTCGATGGACCTGCCCGCCGCCGGCTCCACTTGCCGATACGCAATGCAAGCGTGCACGCGACATCTATTCGTCCATCGCTCGGTTGAACCATCGCCCTGATGGACCGATCGGCGTCGCGGGTCTCGAACTCAGGGTCGCCCTCATGTTCTTGGAGCAGCCAGAAAAGTTCGCGCCTGCCGACAATCAGTTCTGGCAGGCGAAATGCCGCAAGCTGCTTGTTCGTCCCGCCATGGAGCCGATCGCCTGCTCTTACTGGCGGCGCTTCGGCGCCTTCGACCTGGACGACACCGTCGCGCTGGTCCTGGCCTCGACCCTCGGCGGGCGCCGGCTGGTCTATCGCAGAGGGCCGGCCACGGGCCGGTCAGCGGAAGGCGACGTCACGTTCGAGCCCCTGGAGACGGCCGCCCGCTGGCTCCCCCGCATCACGGCCGCGATGGCGCAGGCCGAGCTCCTCCCCGCGGCGCCGATCTATGCGTTCGCGCAGACGATCATGGCCCACCCCTTCTCCGACGCGAACGGGCGCTTCGCCCGCTTGCTCGTCCATGCCGGCCTGGCCCGCTGCGCCGGCGCGACCCTGCCGGCGGTCGCGCTCGCGCCGGCCTTCTACCGCCGCGCCGCTACGCTCGGCCGCGCCCTCACCGCGTTGAGCGACAGCGGCGACTGGGTGCCGTTCAACGACCTGTTCCTCACGATCCTGGAGGAGGCGCTCGCCGACAGCCGGGCGCTTCGCCGCAGGTCCGCACGCTAGACCCTGGCGGCGGACGTCATGGAGCGGCGTCGACACGCTCCGCATTGTATAAGGACGGCGTTCGCCCTATATCGGCGTCGCTGACGTCGCCTGCGAGCGAATTCGACGCCTTCGGGCCTCTCTTCTTCCTTTCGAGCTTCACCGGCCCCCGCCGCGCCTTCCGCGCGCGGGCATTTTTGCATGAAAGGACCCGATCATGGCTATCGGCACCGTGAAATTCTTCAACACCGACCGTGGCTACGGCTTCATCACCAACGACGCCGGCGGCAAGGACACCTTCGTCCATATCAGCGCCGTCGAGCGCTCCGGCATGACCTCGCTGCGCGAGGGCCAGAAGCTCAGCTACGAGCTCGAAACCGGCCGCGACGGCAAAGTCTCCGCCGCCAACCTCGCCGACGCCTCCTAGGAGTGGCGAAGGAAGAACTGATGGTCATGGAGGGGTTGATCGACGAGATCTACCCCGATGGCCGCTTCGGCGTGATGCTCGACAACGAGCACCGGATCATCGCCTATACCGCCGGCAAGATGCGGCGTTTCCGCATCAAGTCGGTGGTCGGCGACCGTGTCCATGTCGAGATGACGCCCTACGACCTGTCCAAGGGCCGCATCATCTTCCGCGAGCGCACGCCGGGCCAGGGGCCCGGCGGCGGCGGCGCGCGGCGCCGGCCCGTCCGGCGATGAAACCCAACCCGAATGATATTATTAGAATGAGGCGGCCGCGGCCGCCCGGATTTGAAATGAAAAGAC
>Ga0335075_10006687_pt1 | contig 17783 bp, 14 predicted proteins | sample Lox_Sample_24_FD_206723 | JGI IMG/M metagenome (GOLD analysis project Ga0335075, IMG submission 206723) | Soil microbial communities from Loxahatchee National Wildlife Refuge, Florida, United States - Lox_Sample_2.4 | ecosystem: Environmental > Terrestrial > Soil > Wetlands | place: USA...
TCAAGCGCACGGCGGGCAAGAGCGTCGGCGGGGCGCGGGAGACCGCGCCGCTTATTGTTATTCGGAAGGCTCGGCCCCGCGCCCCGCTTCCCGAACCGCGACGCCTCGACCGGCGAAGCCGTGTCGAGAAAGCGAGTCGCGGCACCGAGACTGCACCTCAGAAGATCGAGGTGTGCTCTTTGACAATGGCCAGGCCGGCAAAAAACCGGAGCGTGGCAACGGAGAAGCGCGCGCTCTTTCCTCTCCCCGTTCACGGGGAGATGGAGGTCAGGCCGGTGCCTTGCCGCCGATCATCTGCGTGACCTCTGCGGCCGCCGCACTCACTAGCGGGCCGATCGTTTCGATGCGCTCGGGTGTCACGCGCACCGTCGGTCCCGAGATCGACACGCCGCCGACCGGCTCGCCGAACTCGTTGAAGATGGGTGCTGCCACGCAGCGCATGCCGGGATGCCGTTCTTCGTCGTCGAGCGACCAGCCGCGCTTCCTGATTTCGCGCAGATCGACGCCGAGCCGGTCGCGGTTGGACAGCGTTCGCTCGGTGAAGGCCTCGAGCCCGGTCCGGCCGACGATCGCCGCGACGCGCTCGGCCGGAAGATGAGCGAGCACCGCCTTGCCGATGCCCGACGCGTGGAACGGGCTGCGCTGACCCGGCCGGAAAAAAGCGCGGATCGCCTGATGCGTTTCCACTTGGCTGACGAAGACGACGCAGTCATCCTCGGCGACGCCGAGATTGGCGGTCTCGCCGGTCTTCTCCATCAGCTCCTGCATGACGATGCGCGCGCGGTCGATCAGCTTGCGCCGCCGGAGAAACGCTGCGCCCATGCGATAGGTCTCGACACCGATCGACCAGAGCTGCTCGACCTTGTCGAACTCGACCATGCCGTGCGCTTCCAGCGTGGTGAGCATGCGATAGGCGGTCGAGGCGGCGAGCCCGGAGCGCGCCGAAACTTCCGAGAGCGACAGCCCGTCACCCTCGGCGACGATCGCCAGAATCTTCAGCGCGCGATCCAGCGACTGGACCGAACTGGAATCGGCGGGAGCGTTGAACGAGCGGGGCCGGCCGCGCTGGCGCTTTTCGGTGTTTTCCATGCGTGACGGAATAAAATAATTTTCCACAGATTGGAATATGTGTCGGGTGAAAAACAAAATCACTGCTAAAACAGGTGGTTACATATTTTTCCACTGAATGGAAAAGAATTCTGAAAAAATTGAAAAATACGAAAAACCTGCGATTGTCGGCCAGTCACACGCTTCCGCCGGGAGGATCACATGGCCAGAATGCGCGCCGTCGATGCAGCCGTTCTTGTTCTCGAACGCGAGGGGATCAATTGCGCCTTCGGCGTGCCGGGCGCGGCGATTAACCCGTTCTATGCGGCGCTGAAGGCGAGGGGTTCGGTCCGCCACATCCTCGCCCGCCACGTCGAGGCAGCCTCGCACATGGCCGAGGGTTATACCCGCGCCAAGGCAGGCAATATCGGCCTCTGCATCGGCACGTCGGGCCCGGCCGGCACGGACATGATCACCGGCCTCTACTCGGCCTCCGCCGACTCGATCCCGATTCTGTGCATCACCGGCCAGGCGCCGCGCGCGCGGCTGACCAAGGAAGATTTTCAGGCCGTCGACATCGCCGCGATCGCCGCACCGGTCGCGAAGTGGGCGGTCACCGTCATGGAGCCGTATCTGGTGCCTATGGCCTTCCAGAAGGCGTTTCATCTGATGCGCTCGGGCCGCCCCGGTCCGGTGTTGATCGACATGCCGGTCGACGTTCAGTTGGCCGAGATCGAGTTCGACATTGACGCTTACGAGCCACTGCCGGTCTACAAGCCGAAGATGACGAAGAAGCAGGCCGAGAAGACGCTCGTCATGCTGAACGCCTCGGAGCGGCCGCTGATCGTTGCCGGCGGCGGTATCATCAATGCCGACGCCTCCGACCTTTTGACCGAATTCGCCGAGATCGTCGGCGTTCCCGTCATTCCGACCCTGATGGGTTGGGGCACGATCCCCGACGATCATCCGCTGATGGCCGGCATGTGCGGCCTCCAGACCTCGCATCGCTACGGCAATGCGACGATGCTCGCGTCGGACTTCGTGCTCGGCGTCGGCAATCGCTGGGCGAACCGCCACACCGGTTCCGTCGACAAGTACACGGCCGGCAGAAAATTCGTGCACATCGACATCGAGCCTACACAGATCGGCCGCGTCTTCGCGCCTGATCTCGGCGTCACATCGGATGCGGGCGCGGCGTTAAAGATGCTGCTCGACGTTGCGACCGAATGGAAGACCGCCGGCAAGTTGCGCGACTGGTCGGCCTGGGTGAAGGAGTGCCAGGCGCGCAAGAAGTCGCTGAAGCGCAAGACCCATTTCGACAACGTCCCGCTGAAGCCGCAGCGCGTCTATGAGGAGATGAACAAGGCGTTCGGCCGCGACACGACTTATGTCACGACCATCGGCCTGTCGCAGATCGCCGGCGCGCAGTTCCTGCACGTCTACCGTCCGCGCAACTGGATCAATTGCGGCCAGGCCGGCCCGCTCGGCTGGACGCTGCCGGCGGCTCTCGGCGTGCGCGCCGCGAACCCGGATGCGAACATCGTCGCGCTGTCCGGCGACTACGACTTCCAGTTCATGATCGAGGAGCTGGCCGTCGGCGCGCAGCACAGACTGCCCTACATCCACGTCGTCGTGAACAACGCCTATCTCGGTCTGATCCGGCAGGCGCAGCGCGGCTTCCAGATGGATTTCGAGGTGAGCCTCGCATTCGAGAACATCAATAAGGCGGGCGACGCCGATGCCGGTTACGGCGTCGATCACGTCGCGGTTGCCGAGGCGATGGGCTGCAAGGCGGTTCGGGTGAAGAAGCCGGAAGAGTTCGGCGCGGCGTTCAAGGAGGCGAAGCGCCTGATGAAGGAGCACAAGGTTCCGGTCGTGCTCGAATTCATCCTCGAACGCGTCACCAACATCTCGATGGGAACGGAGATCGACTCCATCACCGAATTCGAGGAGCTTGCCGAAAAGAACGAGGACGCGCCGACGGCGATCGTCCTGCTGGACTAGGAGATTTTTCGATGCCGCGCTTTTCCGCCAATCTGTCGATGCTCTTCCAAGAGCACGAATTCCTCGACCGTTTTGACGCCGCGGCGCGCAACGGCTTCACCGGCATCGAATATATCGGCCCGTACGACCACGCGCCGGACGTCGTTGCCGCGCGGCTGAAGAAGAACGGCCTGACACAGGTGCTCTTCAACCTGCCGGTCGGTGACTGGGCGAAGGGCGAGCGCGGCATCGCGGTCCTGCCGGAACGCATCCACGAGTTCCGCCAGGGCGTCGCCAAGGCGATCACCTATGCGCACGCGCTGGGCTGCGAGCAGGTCAACTGCCTCGCCGGCATCACGCCGATGGGAGCGGACCGCAAAACGCTGGAGAATATCTTCGCCGACAATCTGGCCTTCGCCGCGGAGAAACTGGAGCAGGCGGGGATCCGCCTGCTGATCGAGCCGATCAACACGCGCGATATCCCAGGCTTTTTCCTAAACACATCGAGCCAGGGGTTGGCGCTGATGGATCGCGTCGGCTCGAAGAACCTCTTCCTGCAATACGACATCTACCACATGCAGATCATGGAGGGGGATCTCGCCCGGACGATCGAGACGAATCTCAGCCGCATTGCGCATATCCAGCTTGCGGACAATCCCGGCCGTCACGAGCCGGGGACGGGCGAGATCAACTATCCCTTCCTCTACGAGCATCTCGACCGCATCGGCTACACCGGCTGGGTCGGCGCGGAGTACAAGCCGAAAGCGGGTACTGAAGCGGGGCTTGGCTGGTTCAAGGCGATGGCCGGTAAGAGCAGCGCGGCGGCATAAGAAGCGGGAATGACGGCAATGGAAAAAATCGGCTTCATCGGTCTCGGCATCATGGGTGCGCCGATGGCGGGGCATCTGCTCGACGCGGGTTATATGGTGATCGCGAGCGACCATCGCAAGCCGCTACCGTCTGACCTGACCGCGAAAGGGCTCAAGGCGATGAAGGGACATGCGGCCGTCGCCAAGGCTGCCGACATCATCATCACCATGGTACCCGACACGCCGCAGGTCGAAGAGGTGCTGTTCGGTGAAGACGGCGTCGCGTCCGGCCTGTCGAAGGGCAAATTAGTCATCGACATGAGTTCGATCTCGCCGATCGCCACAAAAGATTTTGCGAAGAAGATCAACACGCTCGGCGCGGACTATCTCGACGCGCCCGTGTCGGGCGGCGAAGTCGGCGCAAAAGCAGCGTCGCTCACCATCATGGTCGGCGGATCCGAAAAGGCGTTCGAGCGCGCCAAGCCCGTCTTCGAGAAGATGGGCAAGAACATCACGCTGGTCGGCGACAACGGCGTCGGCCAGACGACCAAGGTCGCGAACCAGATCGTCGTCGCGCTCACCATCGAGGCCGTTGCCGAGGCGCTGGTCTTCGCGTCGAAGGCGGGTGCTGATCCCGCAAAAGTGCGTCAGGCGCTGATGGGCGGGCTGGCGGCCTCGCGCATCCTCGAAGTGCATGGCGAGCGCATGATCAAGCGCACCTTCGCGCCGGGCTTCCGCATCGAACTGCACAGCAAGGATCTGAACCTCGCGCTGGAAGGGGCAAGGTCGCTCGGCGTCTCGCTGCCGAACACCTCGACCACGCAGCAGCTCTTCAATTCATGCGCGGCGAATGGTGGCGCGAAGGACGATCATTCCGGGCTGGTGAAAGCGCTGGAGCGGATGGCTGGCCACGACGTGGCGTAGCGCCAGCGCCCTCCCTCCACGGGTACGACCTCTTCTTAATGACGCGCACTGCGGCGACGACCCCACCCGCCTCGCTTCCGGCGGCTTCGCCGCCGGGCTCGGCACCCTCCCCTCAAGGGGGAGGGAACGCGGCTCAGCCTTTCAGAAACCTTCTCGCCGCGTAAAGCGCTACCGCCGCCGCATTCGACACGTTGAGCGAGCGGATCGCGCCCGGCATGTCGAGGCGCGCCAGCGCGGTGACGGTTTCGCGCGTCTTCTGCCGCAGTCCTTTTCCCTCGGCGCCAAACACCAGCGCGATGCGCTCACCGGCGAACGTTGCTTCGAGTTCGGCCGGTCCATCCGAGTCGAGCCCCACCGTCTGGAAGCCTGCTTCGGCCAAGGTGCCGAGCGCTTCGGCAAGATTGCGCACCTCGATCATGTCTATGTGTTCCAGCGCGCCTGACGCCGCCTTGGCAAGCACGCCGGATTCGGATGGGCTGTGGCGCGACGTCGTCACCAGAGCGCCGGCGCCGAAGGCCACCGCCGAGCGCAGCACCGCACCGACATTATGCGGGTCGGTCACCTGGTCGAGCACGACAACCAGCGGTGTGTCGCCAAGCGCGTCGAGCCGCTTCGGCACCAGCGGCTGCGCTTCGATCAGCGCGCCTTGGTGCACGGCGTCCGAGCCGGTGATCTTGTCGATGTCGCGCGGCTCGACGATCTCGACCGGGAAGCGCAGCGCATTCGTGTCGGCGATCGACATCCGCTCAAGCGCATTGCGGGTCGCCAGCATGCGCACGATCTTCCGCTTCGGGTTGTCGATCGCCGCGCGCACCGTGTGCAGTCCGTAAAGTCGCACCAGCCCGTCGGTCGGCGCATCGCCCGGTTCGATTTTGGGCTTCGGCCTGAATGCTAGCGCACCGCCGCGCTTCTCGTCGCGATGTGCACGCCGGAGATTCGCGTAGTGCGTGTCCTTCGGCGTGCCGGCTCTGGAATCCTTGCTCATGGCAGGCTCTATAGCCGCGCTGATGCCCCTTGGATATGGCGGCTTCTGTGCCAAATTTGCTGCGGCGATTTCACCGCGGGGCGCGGTTGACAGGGTAGGGGTCAGTCGCCATAAGGCGCTTCGCGGATTTTCCGGGCTTCCCGGGCCTCCGCTCTCTGGCTCCGTCGGCAGTATGGAAGGGTGCCCGAGTGGTTAAAGGGGACGGACTGTAAATCCGTTGGCTCAGCCTACGCTGGTTCGAATCCAGCCCCTTCCACCACTGCCGCGCCGGACGCCAGCTTGGAAAGCATATCGCTTTTCAGCCGGCATCGTGGCATGAAGCAGGCAGCGCGGGTGTAGCTCAATGGTAGAGCAGCAGCCTTCCAAGCTGAATACGAGGGTTCGATTCCCTTCACCCGCTCCAAAATCACGCGTGATCAATCCGCCGGGCTGCACATCTGCAGGCGGTTGCCGTCCGGATCATAGAAACTCGCGAAGGTGACGAAGCCTGGAAAGGTCTGCGGGTCTTCGCATGTCACGCCGCGGGCGCGAAGTTCGTCGACCGCCTTGCTGCAATCCTCGACATTGAGCACCAGCGTCGTGCCGGTCGATGGCGCCCAGCCTGGCGCCGCGGGCACAATCGACAGATTCCCTGAATCGCGCCCGGTCGAGAACTCGATCCAGCCTGCTTCCGGCAGATTGTAGAGCGGCTCGCCGAGGCCAAGCGTGCTGCCGTAGAAGATGCGGGCGCGATCGAGGTCCCTGACCGAGATCGACACGACGTTGATGCCGCGAAAGGGTCCGTCCATGCGTCGCTCCCTTGCATACTCGACCCGACAGTACCCATATGGGGCTTAACTTCAACGAATGCGCCAGATCAAGCGGCACCGGGCTTGCCCGGCAGGGGCCCGTTTTCATGGGACCTTGTCTTTTTATGGCTTTGCCGCTAATCGCCCGCATTCATTCCAACCCAGCGATTTGAGGTCCAGGGAAAGAGACGATGGCCAAGGGTAAATTTGAGCGCAACAAGCCGCATGTGAACATTGGCACGATTGGTCACGTTGACCATGGCAAGACGAGTTTGACGGCGGCGATCACGAAGTATTTTGGCGAGTACAAGCCGTACGACCAGATCGACGCCGCACCTGAGGAGAAGGCGCGCGGCATCACGATCTCGACGGCGCACGTCGAATACGAGACGCCGGCCCGCCACTATGCGCATGTCGACTGCCCCGGCCACGCCGACTATGTGAAGAACATGATCACCGGTGCCGCGCAGATGGACGGCGCGATCCTGGTCGTGTCGGCGGCTGACGGCCCGATGCCGCAGACCCGCGAGCACATTCTTCTGGCCCGTCAGGTCGGCGTGCCGTCGATCGTTGTGTTCCTGAACAAGGTCGACCTGGTCGACGACGCGGAGTTGCTTGAGCTGGTCGAACTCGAGGTTCGCGAGCTTCTGTCGAAATACGAGTTCCCGGGCGACGAGATCCCGATCGTCAAGGGTTCGGCGGTTGCGGCTCTGGAAGACAAGGACAAGACGATCGGCGAGGACGCGATCCGCGCGCTGATGGAAGAGGTCGACCGTTACATCCCGACGCCAGAACGTCCGATCGACAAGCCGTTCCTGATGCCGATCGAGGACGTGTTCTCGATCTCGGGTCGCGGCACGGTTGTGACCGGTCGCGTCGAGCGTGGCATCGTCAAGGTCGGCGAGGAGCTTGAGATCATCGGCATCCGTCCGACCACCAAGACGACCTGCACGGGTGTCGAAATGTTCCGCAAGCTGCTCGACCAGGGCCAGGCTGGCGACAACATCGGCGCGCTCTTGCGCGGCGTTGACCGTGAAGGTGTCGAGCGCGGCCAGGTTCTGGCCAAGCCGGGTTCGGTGACGCCGCACACCAAGTTCAAGGCCGAGGTCTACATCCTGACCAAGGAAGAGGGCGGCCGTCACACGCCGTTCTTCACCAACTACCGTCCGCAGTTCTACTTCCGTACGACGGACGTGACGGGTGTTGTGACGCTGCCGGCAGGCACCGAGATGGTGATGCCCGGCGACAACGTGTCGGTCGATGTGGAACTGATCGTGCCGATCGCCATGGAAGAGAAGCTGCGCTTCGCCATCCGCGAAGGCGGCCGCACCGTCGGCTCGGGCATCGTCGCCAACATCGTCGCTTAAGCGGCGCGCCATAGACTGAGATTGAAAAGGGCAGCCCTCGGGCTGCCCTTTTTGCTAGCTTGCCGGCTGACCAGGAATTCCTCTCCGGCCAGGCCCGGCCGCCAAGTTAATCGCGTTGGTGCATTCGCGGTCTTCTTCATCAGCGCAGGGTTGCAAAATTTATCTGTTCATCGATACTGAGCGCCTGAAGTTCGGCGGGGCTTGCTTGGGCAAATCTTCGTTCTCCACTCTGGTCGATGTTGCAGGCCGTCTGCTCGTCGCCGTCTTGCTTTTGTTCGCAGTCGTGGCTCAGGCCGAGGCGGCCAAGAAGAAAAAGCCGCCTGCGCCGGATGCGTCGATGCGCTTCGCAGTCGTTCGCGGCGATTCCGCGTCGTGCCGGCCCGATTGTCCCGAATGGATCTGGGCGGAGGGCGAAATCCGGACCGACACCGCCTCGCGCTTCAAGAAATTCCTGAAGACGGTCGGCAAACGCAAGCTGCCGGTGATTGTGCAGTCCAAGGGCGGCAGCCTTCAGGCCGCGTTTGAAATGGGACGGATGATCCGCGCCAGAGGGCTGGACGTCGCGGTTGGCTATACGACCTTCACCTCATGTGCGCCGCGCCAGGAAGGCTGCAAAGCCGAAACGGAAGGAGGGTACCGCGGCATTGTTGCATCGGGGTTCGCCTATTGCTGGTCCGCGTGCCCCATGATTGTCGCCGCGGGGACGCGCCGGGTCGTTGGGTCGTGGGCGCATCTTGGCGTCCACCAGGTCACGACGACAATGGTGCGGGAGAAGGTTTTGTATCGGACGACAACGACAGTCGTGAAAGGCAAGAAAGTCGTCAAGAAGAAGATCGTCAGTCGCAAGGACGCCGGCTCCTACACCACGACGAAGATGAACAAGTCGCTGCGCCGCACGATCGAGGCGTATCTGAATGAAATGGGCGTCAGCACGAACGTGATCGAGCTGATGAACAAGACGCCTGCCTCCGAGATTCTCCGGCTGGATCAGCATGAGATGCTCGAGATGAAGCTGATCACCAGCCTCGACCAGGTCGAGCTCCTGGCCGGCACGAATGTCTGCAAGACCGCGCCAAGGCCTGACAATTGTATGTCTCTCGCGGAGATCGCGTCTGCCGCAGCAGCCCGCGACGGCGCACCAGTGCCGACATTCCGCGAGGCAGCGATGTCGGCTCATGCGGATGAGATGCGCTTCGAGATTGTCCGTGCTTCGGGCGCCGCCTGCCATCCGGATTGCCCGGAGTGGGTTTTCGCGCAGGGCACGATAGGGCCGAGATCGGCTGCTGAACTGCGGCGGATCCTGTCAGCGACGACGGGAAGGCGGCTGCCCGTCGTGATCGACTCGGGCGGTGGTGACGTTCGAGGCGCCTTGGCGCTCGGCCGCCTCATTCGGGAACGTGGGCTCGATGTCGCGGTCGCGCGGACGAAAATCGTGCCGTGCCCACTGGCAGAAGCTGCATGTCCTCAGGATTTCAACGGCGCGGTCGGAACAACGACCAATGTTTACGGAGGCGACTGCGTCGCCGCCTGTTCACTGGTTCTGGCGGCCGGAAAGCGCAGGATCGTTCATATCTATGCCCGCGTATCGCTCGCCAACACAGCTTTCCAGTCTGAGGTCCAGCAGTATCTGCGGGAGATGGGCACGGACGATGAAATGTATAAGCGCATGCGCGGGATGACATTCGGCAGCGGCGAAGATCTACCGAAGGATTATATGCGTAAGGTAGGTCTGACCACCGATTCCGGCTCGGCGTACGAATTCACCTCGCCAGGGATTTGCAAGCAGTCCGCGCGGCCTGAAAACTGCCGCGTGACTGGGGCTGCTTCGTAAGAAAAATCGCGCTCGTCCGGGACAAAGTTTGGCGTTCCACCCGCCGATCCGCGCGAGGCCAGTGCCGCCAAGAGAACGCTTGAGTTCTGGCCCGGCCTGTGAAATAGCAACGCCCGCGCTAGGGGTATAGCTCAGTTGGTAGAGCGGCGGTCTCCAAAACCGCAGGTCACAGGTTCGAGCCCTGTTGCCCCTGCCAGATAACCAAGCGGCTTGCCAGAAGCATGATTTTCGGGCATGACGCGACCATAGCCGGGAACGGACGACTGGATGGTCCGATGCTGGCGTTTGGACGATAAAGCGGGTTTTTCGCCTTGCGCGGCAGAAGAATCGGTTTTATTTAGACGAGACAGACACGCGGTGCGTGGAGCTGGGAACCCGGCTTTACGCGCCCGAAATGCTTGGGAAAAGCAGTGATTCGCGCTGCAAAATCCCCGGTTTAGACACTCCCGGCCAGCTTTTGAGGCGCGGGATCATCCAGAAAGCCCGATCAAACGGGTTCTTGAAAGCAGAGCGGCGACATGGCGTCAAAGACGACTAACCCCTTCACCTTCCTGCAGCAGGTGAGGTCGGAGACGGCGAAGGTTACGTGGCCGTCCAGACGCGAGACGATGATCTCCGTCGCCATGGTGGTTATTTTCGCGATCATCGCGTCGATCTTCTTCTTCGCCGCCGACCAGCTCATGGCGCTGGGCGTCGAACTCATTCTTGGCATTGGCCGTCAATAAGCGGACCACGGAGAGCGCCCTAGATGACTGCCCGGTGGTACATCGTCCACGCCTATTCGAATTTCGAGAAGAAGGTCGCCGAGGACATCGAGAACAAGGCCAAGCAGAAGGGCCTGTCCGGTGAGATCGAGCAGATCGTCGTGCCGACCGAGAAGGTCGTGGAAGTGCGCCGCGGCCGCAAGGTCGATGCCGAGCGCAAGTTCTTCCCGGGCTATGTGCTCCTGAAGGCCAATCTGACCGACGCGGTGTTCTCACTGGTGAAGAACACGCCGAAGGTGACGGGCTTCCTGGGCGACTCCAAGCCGGTGCCGATCACCGAGACGGAGGCGCAGCGCATCCTGAACCAGGTGCAGGAGGGTGTTGAGCGGCCAAAACCGTCCGTCACCTTCGAGATCGGCGAGAGCGTTCGCGTGTCGGACGGCCCGTTCGCCTCGTTCAACGGCACGGTGCAGGAAGTCGACGAGGAGCGCGCGCGTCTCAAGGTGGAAGTTTCGATCTTCGGGCGCGCCGTGCCTGTCGATCTGGAATTCGGTCAGGTCGAAAAGGGCTGACCCGAACGGGGCCGCAAGAGATCGCGGCCTGAACAGGTGGGAGGCGAGGGCGGCTTAGCCGGCTGCCGGAACCGAACCACCGAACTGCAACCGCCGGGTGGCCTCGCTGAGAGGGACCGGCACAACGAAGGCAGGAAGAGATGGCTAAGAAAGTAGCGGGCCAGCTCAAGCTCCAGGTGCCAGCGGGTTCGGCGACGCCGTCGCCCCCGATCGGCCCGGCGCTTGGTCAGCGTGGCATCAACATCATGGAGTTCTGCAAGGCGTTCAACGCGCAGACCCAGGAAATGGAAAAGGGATCGCCGATTCCGGTCGTGATCACCTATTATCAGGACAAGTCGTTCACCTTCGCGATGAAGACCCCGCCGGTGAGCTACTTCCTGAAGAAGGCGGCGAGCCTGAAGTCGGGCTCGAAGGAGCCGGGCAAGGTTGTCGCCGGTCAGGTTTCCCGCGCGAAGGTGCGCGAGATCGCCGAAGCCAAGATGAAGGACCTCAACGCCAACGACGTCGAGGCGGCCATGCGCATGGTCGAGGGCTCCGCCCGCTCGATGGGCCTGGAAGTGGTGGGGTAAGACAATGGCAAAGGTAGCAAAACGTACCGTGAAGGCCCGCGAGGGTGTCGACCGCAACAAGTCTTACAGCCTCGCCGAGGCGGTCAAGCTCGTGAAGGATCGCGCCACCGCGAAGTTCGACGAGACGATCGAGATCGCGATGAACCTCGGCGTCGACCCGCGCCATGCCGACCAGATGGTCCGCGGCGTGGTCAATTTGCCGAACGGCACGGGCCGTAACGTCCGCGTCGCCGTCTTCGCCAAGGGTGCGAAGGCAGATGAGGCGAAGGCCGCCGGCGCCGATATCGTCGGCGCGGAAGATCTGGTGACCATCGTTCAGGGCGGCACGATCGATTTCGATCGCTGCATCGCCACCCCGGACATGATGGGTCTGGTCGGCCGTCTCGGTAAGGTGCTCGGCCCGCGCGGCATGATGCCGAACCCGAAGGTCGGCACCGTGACGATGGACATCGCCGCGGCGGTGAAGGCTTCCAAGGGCGGCGCCGTTGAGTTCCGCGTCGAGAAGGCTGGCATCGTGCAGGCCGGCGTCGGCAAGGCTTCCTTCGACGCCAAGGCGCTCGAAGAGAACGTCCGCGCCTTTACCGATGCGGTGAACAAGGCAAAGCCGTCGGGCGCCAAGGGCAATTTCGTCAAGAAGGTCTCGATCTCCTCGACGATGGGCCCGGGCCTGAAGCTCGACATCGCGACGCTCAGCGCCCAGGCCTGAGCCGAATGAATCGGGGCCGGGTTTCCCGGCCCATGTGAAGAATTCCAGGCCTTACGGGGCCTGGATCCGGAGACAGAAGACCGTTTCCGGAAATCCTGTCCGAGATTGCAGGCGGCGAAAGCCTTAATGCGTATTGCCTGCATGAGACGGGTGACGACCCGACAACGGAGCGAACGCTCCAATGAAAGGTTCGAACCGTGTGGCCTTTTGTCTGCGCGCCCTCGTTCCCAACAAAACTGGGAAACAAGGGCGTGGCGAAAGGGGGCAGGATCCTCGAGCGCCGTTCGGGTGATCCAGAAATGGAAGAGCCCGGAAGGCAAAAGGCAAACCGGCCGAGGTTCCGCGAATGGAGCCAAGGTCAACTGGAGATAGGCAGTGGATAGAGCGGAAAAGCGCGAACTCGTCACGGGCCTGAACGACGCCTTCAAGGGCGCCGGTTCAGTCGTCGTGGCCCACTATGCCGGTATCACCGTGGCGCAAATGAACGACCTCCGGTCGAAAATGCGCGCCGCCGGTGGCACCGTCAAAGTCGCGAAGAACCGTCTCGCCAAGATCGCTCTTCAGGGCACGGACTCGGAAAGCATTCAGAAGCTGTTCAAGGGACAGACGCTGATTGCCTATTCGAACGATCCGGTCGCCGCGCCGAAGGTTGCGTCCGATTTCGCCAAGGGGAATGAGAAGTTGATCATTCTCGGCGGCGCGATGGGACAGACCGCGCTCAACGCCGATGGTGTGAAGGCTCTTGCCACCATGCCGTCGCTCGATGAGCTCCGCGCGAAGATCGTCGGTATGATTCAGACGCCGGCAACCAGGATCGCCACCGTCATCAGCGCACCGGCGGGTTCCGTCGCGCGCGTGATCGGCGCGTATGCCCGGAAGAACGAGGCGGCATGAGGCCGTTCCTCGCTGCTGCATTCAACCAACACACTTGTTCGAACCTGAAGGAATACTTACATGGCTGATCTCGCAAAGATCGTAGACGACCTTTCCAGCCTGACCGTCCTCGAGGCGGCTGAGCTGTCGAAGCTGCTTGAAGAGAAGTGGGGCGTGTCGGCTGCTGCTCCGGTGGCGGTTGCCGCTGCTGGCGGCGCTGGCGCCGCTGCTGCTGCTCCGGCTGAAGAGAAGACGGAATTCGACGTCGTTCTGACCGACGCCGGCGCCCAGAAGATCAATGTCATCAAGGAAGTCCGCGCCATCACCGGCCTGGGCCTCAAGGAAGCCAAGGATCTCGTTGAAGGCGCTCCGAAGACCGTCAAGGAAGCTGTCAACAAGGCTGACGGCGAGAAGATCAAGGCTCAGCTCGAAGCAGCTGGCGCCAAGGTCGACCTGAAGTAAGCGTTTGGGTTCCGGCGGGCGACATGGTCGCCCGCCGGCCCCGCGTATCGGGGAGTAACGAAGGAACCTCTTTCCAAAGGGCCGGAAGCGGCTTTTTGGAAACGGGTTTTTTCCCGTTTCAGACGGACCGCTGCTCGAAGCGGTCAAATCAGACCGACCGCTGCCCAGGCGGTCAAAAGCAGGGCGAGCCGGCGGGCGCGCCTGAAGAGATGAAGCCAAGGAGCGACGATGGCCCAGGCCCAGACCCAGACTTTTAACGGCCGCAGACGCGTTCGCAAATTCTTCGGGAAGATCCCGGAAGTTGCGGAAATGCCGAACCTCATCGAGGTTCAGAAGGCGTCTTATGATCAGTTCCTCATGGTGGTGGAGCCGGAAGGCGGCCGCCCCGACGAGGGCCTGCAGGCCGTTTTCAAGTCTGTGTTCCCGATTTCGGATTTCTCCGGCACCTCCATGCTGGAGTTCGTGAAATATGAGTTCGAGGCGCCGAAGTTCGACGTCGATGAGTGCCGGCAGCGCGACCTGACCTACGCCGCGCCGCTGAAGGTGACGCTGCGCCTCATCGTGTTCGATATCGACGAGGACACCCAGGCGAAGTCGATCAAGGACATCAAGGAGCAGGACGTCTATATGGGCGACATGCCGCTCATGACGTCGAACGGCACCTTCATCATCAACGGCACCGAGCGCGTCATCGTCTCGCAGATGCACCGTTCGCCGGGCGTCTTCTTCGACCATGACAAGGGCAAGTCGCACTCGTCGGGCAAGCTTCTGTTTGCCGCGCGCGTCATCCCTTATCGCGGCTCGTGGCTCGACATCGAGTTCGACTCCAAGGATGTCGTGCACGCCCGCATCGACCGCCGCCGCAAGATCCCGGTGACGTCGCTGCTGATGGCGCTCGGCATGGATGGCGAGGAGATCCTCTCCACCTTCTACAACAAGATCACCTACAAGCGGTCCAAGGACCACTGGCGCATCCCGTTCTCGGTCGACCGTTTCCGTGGCCTCAAGGCTGTCGGCGACCTGGTCAATGCCGACACCGGCGAAGTCATGGTCGAGGCCGGCAAGAAGATCACCGCCCGCCAGGCCAAGCAGCTCGCCGAGAAGGGCCTGAAGGCAATCAAGGCGACCGACGAGGACCTGTACGGCAGCTACCTCGCCGAGGACGTCGTCAACTACAAGACCGGCGAGATCTATCTCGAGGCCGGCGACGAGATCGACGAGAAGACGCTGAAGGTGCTGCTCGAGACCGGCGAGAAGGAGCTCGAGATCCTCGATATCGACCACGTCAATGTCGGCGCCTACATCCGCAATACGCTGAACATCGACAAGAACGAGAGCCGTCAGGACGCGCTGTTCGACATCTACCGCGTCATGCGCCCCGGCGAGCCGCCGACGCTTGAAACCGCGGAAGCCATGTTCAACTCGCTGTTCTTTGACGCCGAGCGTTACGACCTCTCGGCCGTTGGACGCGTAAAGATGAACATGCGCCTTGAGCTCAAGGCCGAGGACACCGTGCGCGTGCTGCGCAAGGAGGACATCCTCGCCGTGGTCAAGACGCTGGTCGAGCTGCGCGACGGCAAGGGCGACATCGACGACATCGACAACCTCGGCAACCGCCGTGTGCGTTCGGTCGGCGAGTTGATGGAGAACCAGTACCGCGTCGGCCTGCTGCGCATGGAGCGCGCGATCAAGGAGCGTATGTCCTCGATCGAGATCGACACGGTCATGCCGCAGGATCTGATCAACGCCAAGCCGGCGGCCGCCGCCGTGCGCGAGTTCTTCGGCTCCTCGCAGCTCTCGCAGTTCATGGACCAGACGAACCCGCTGTCGGAGATCACCCACAAGCGCCGCCTGTCGGCGCTTGGACCGGGCGGCCTGACCCGCGAGCGCGCCGGCTTCGAGGTGCGCGACGTGCATCCGACGCACTACGGCCGCATCTGCCCGATCGAGACGCCCGAAGGACCGAACATCGGTCTTATCAATAGCTTGGCGACGTTTGCTCGCGTCAACAAGTACGGTTTCATCGAAAGCCCGTACCGGAAGATCGTGAACGGCAAGGTGTCGGACGAGGTCGTCTATCTGTCGGCAATGGAGGAGGCCAAGCACTATGTCGCGCAGGCCAACGCCGAGCTCGACAAGAAGGGCTCGTTCGTCGAGGAGTTCGTCATCTGCCGCCATGCCGGCGAAGTGATGATGACGCCGCGCGAGAACGTCGACCTGATGGACGTGTCGCCGAAGCAGATGGTGTCGGTCGCCGCGGCGCTGATCCCGTTCCTCGAGAACGACGACGCGAACCGCGCTCTGATGGGTTCGAACATGCAGCGTCAGGCCGTGCCGCTGGTCCGCGCCGAAGCGCCGTTCGTCGGCACTGGCATGGAGCCGGTGGTGGCGCGCGACTCGGGCGCCGCGATCGCGGCGCGCCGGACCGGCATCGTCGACCAGGTTGACGCGACCCGTATCGTTATCCGTGCGACGGAAGATCTCGAACCCGGCAAGTCGGGCGTCGACATCTACCGGCTGATGAAGTTCCAGCGCTCGAACCAGAACACCTGCATCAATCAGCGTCCGCTGGTGAATGTCGGCGACCGGATCGAAAAGGGCGACATCATCGCGGACGGTCCGTCGACCGATCTCGGCGATCTGGCGCTCGGCCGCAACGTGCTCGTCGCGTTCATGCCGTGGAACGGTTACAACTACGAGGACTCCATCCTCCTGTCCGAGCGCATCGTCGCCGACGACGTCTTCACCTCGATCCACATCGAGGAGTTCGAGGTCATGGCCCGCGATACCAAGCTCGGGCCTGAGGAAATCACGCGCGACATTCCGAACGTTTCGGAAGAAGCGCTGAAGAACCTCGACGAAGCCGGCATCGTCTACATCGGCGCGGAAGTGCAGCCGGGCGACATCCTGGTCGGCAAGATCACGCCGAAGGGCGAGAGCCCGATGACGCCGGAAGAGAAGCTTCTGCGCGCCATCTTCGGTGAAAAGGCATCGGATGTGCGTGACACCTCCATGCGCATGCCGCCCGGAACCTTCGGCACGGTCGTCGAAGTGCGCGTCTTCAACCGCCACGGCGTGGAGAAGGACGAGCGCGCCATGGCGATCGAGCGCGAAGAGATCGAGCGTCTCGCCAAGGACCGCGACGACGAGCAGGCGATCCTCGACCGCAACGTCTATTCGCGGCTCGGCGACATGCTGGCCAAGAAGGAAGCGATTGCCGGCCCGAAGGGCTTCAAGAAGGGCACCAAGCTCACCAAGGACGTGATCGACGAGTATCCGCGGTCACAGTGGTGGCAGTTCGCCGTGGAGAGCGAAAAGCTCCAGGGCGAGATCGAGGCTCTGCGCGGCCAGTATGACGAGTCCAAGAAGGCGCTCGAGCAGCGCTTCATGGACAAGGTCGAGAAGGTGCAGCGCGGCGACGAGATGCCGCCCGGCGTGATGAAGATGGTCAAGGTCTTCGTCGCGGTGAAGCGCAAGATGCAGCCCGGCGACAAGATGGCCGGCCGTCACGGCAACAAGGGCGTCGTGTCCAAGATCGTTCCGGTCGAAGACATGCCGTTCCTTGAGGACGGCACGCATGCTGACATCGTGCTGAACCCGCTCGGCGTGCCTTCGCGCATGAACGTCGGCCAGATCCTGGAAACGCATCTGGGCTGGGCATGCGCTGGCATGGGTCGCAAGATCGGCGAGCTGATCGAGGCCTACAAGAAGGGCGGCGACATCAAGCCGCTGCGCAAGACCATCGAACAGATCATTCCGGCCAATGACCGGAATGAGCCGGTTCGCAATTACGACGACGACTCCATCGTTCGCCTTGGCGAGCAGATGAAGCGCGGCGTCTCGATCGCGACCCCGGTGTTCGACGGCGCGCACGAATCCAACATCAACGAGATGTTGGAGCAGGCGGGTCTTGCCACCAGCGGTCAATCGACCCTCTACGACGGACGCACCGGCGAGGCTTTCGATCGCAAGGTGACGATGGGCTACATCTATATGTTGAAGCTCCATCACCTCGTGGACGACAAGATCCACGCCCGTTCGATCGGCCCGTACTCGCTCGTTACCCAGCAGCCGCTGGGCGGCAAGGCGCAGTTTGGCGGCCAGCGCTTCGGCGAAATGGAGGTCTGGGCGCTCGAAGCGTACGGCGCCGCCTACACTCTGCA
>Ga0335075_10006688_pt1 | contig 17783 bp, 12 predicted proteins | sample Lox_Sample_24_FD_206723 | JGI IMG/M metagenome (GOLD analysis project Ga0335075, IMG submission 206723) | Soil microbial communities from Loxahatchee National Wildlife Refuge, Florida, United States - Lox_Sample_2.4 | ecosystem: Environmental > Terrestrial > Soil > Wetlands | place: USA...
GTGGATTTCGTTCCGCCGACCTGGCCGCCAACGGGGCTGGAAAGTTTCAGCGCAACGCAGACAGTACCGAGCTCCGTGTTTGGAGAAACAACGCTGGGATTGGATTGTGTTGGGGAACCGGGAAGCGAAGGCTGCGCTCCATTTTTGTTTTGTTACGACATCGATTGCGCGGGAGGAGGAGATGCGCCGGCATCGAGCGGCTTCATCACGATTTCACCGCTGCCCGTGAAGACGCCGGAACCAGGAGTGCTCGTGCTCCTGCTCTCCGGCGCGTTACTTTGTTTCATACGCCGACGGTGTGTCGCAGACGCGAACTGAGTCGCGGTCTTCAGGCCACTGCATCACCGCAGGGGGCGAACCGAAAAAGCTTGCGTATGCGCGCACCTGGTGCGACCGACGCAAGGAAGCGTCATCGAAGCGCGGCTATGCGGGTATGCTGAACAATCAAAAGAAGTGTGAGCCTAGCTATCTCTGCGATTGTGATATATTCGCGCCAGGAGGCAGCCTGTGCGGACTGCTATTATTTGGGCCTTTCTTGCCGTACTTACGCTGATATGCTCGGCTAATCCCGCAGCAGCTCAGTCCACCCAGAGCGCCGTTCCGTCGCAGCTCTCTCTTGTTCCTGCAAATCCGTTCACGACTCAGACAGCGCCATCGGTAAGGCTTCGTCCGTCCACCTCAGACCGGGCATGGCTGCCGTCGAATCTGGCGAATGCATTTGGCTTTGTGAAAGAGAAAGCAACGAAGTCCGATTCGTCCAGCAATGGTCAATGGCGAGTCCTCCCGCCGAATGGGCGCTTGCAGGCGAAGGCACTTCCAACGGCTGGCACGTGTGCGCACATTTTGATTCATCGCGTCTGGAGCCCCGATTCGAATCCGATGGCCATTGAGCCGAAGGGAACGGCTGACCGCATGCCCAGTGAGAAGGGATTACCGCCCTGCCGCGAGGATATCCGCTAGCCTGCGCCGCGCAGTTTCCATTCCTGACCTAAACCTGTTCGTTGGACCAGTCGCCGCCACGGACGCAATTATTTACTTTGAGTTTGGATATGTGGCGGCTGGACTATATTTCGTGCGTGCTAACGATCGTCTCCACCGTTTTAGTCGGGAAGAAGTTGTGGCACGGATGGGTTATCGCGGCTGTTAACAGCGTCGTGATTTGCCTGATCGGAATGCGCACAGCTCAATTCGGGTTTCTGCCGGCCAACCTCTTCTGCATCGGACTCTACGCAAATAATCTTTCGCAGTGGCGGCGGCCAAAGCAGCGCAGCTGAAAGGGCTGGTTGATTCGAGTGAATTGGCGCAACGCCGGCCGCCGTCAGCTCGCAATTAGGTCCGGAAAACCAAGGGTCGACCGCGAAATGTACGGGCGCCCGAGTCAATTTGCGGCGAGGATGTCGTCGCGGTATTCGATCATTGCGCGCTTTGGAGCATCCTTCACGCCATTGAGCCGCACTTTCCCTGCGATTGTGTTATCCCCAGTGATTCGCATGTGGCCGAGTTGTATGACGTGCCCATCCGCCAATTCCAGATACACGGGGAGAACCATCAGGAAATTCGAGTTGACTCCGGATTGTGTCAGCTTATATGAAAACACAATGCTGCCGGTGGGATCGTTCGCAAACGTGCCGTCGAACTGATAGCTGGGAAGCGCGGTCCCATAGACGTACTCGTTGAAAAACCAGTCCATTTTTCCGTCGCCAGCCGGGTTCATGTCGCCGGTCATGTGTTTTTCGACGATCGCTTTGAAGTCCTCGGTCGTTGCGGTTCGGCCTCCGTATGTGGAAGTGAAGTCGTGCATCATTGCCTTGAAGTTCTGGTCGCCGGTTTTCGGATTCCACATCATCATGCGAATCATCTGCAGGATGTACGCGCCCTTCGGGTAAATGAGGTCGCGATAGATGTTGAACCCGGCCTTGCTACTGTTGAGCCGATAACCCATCGTTACGGGACCGACGTCGACGGCGCGGAATCCAAACTGATTTTTTTCGACGATCGATCTCCGCTCGTCGTTCCAGAATTTCGCATACATTTTCGCGCTGTCTTTCCCGTATGCGTTTTCGAGGAAGAGCGACGCGGAAAAATCCGCGAAGCCTTCGCTCATCCACTGATCGCGATACGAATCGAATCCGACGAGCTGTCCCCACCATTGGTGCGCCACTTCGTGAGGAGTGACGACGTCCCAGTAGCCGTTGTCGGCCCAGTCGAGGCCGAGTTGGTGGCGCACAGTGACATCGTAGAAGGCGCAGATAGGCAGCCAGACTAAACCGGGCCACGACTGACCGTAGGTACAAGCCGTTTGTTGTGTCAGGGAGAGACGCTTGTAAGGCAGCGGACCGAAATAGTCGGTGTAGAGCTTCACGGCATATTCAGCCTGCGACAAAGGAACCTTCATCATGCTGACGGTGCTGAGCGTGCCCAAAGCCGAGCCTTGGCCGGCCGCCGAGCCAGGTTCAGCGCCGGATCCGATGTTCTCGTCATAGGTGGATAGTTCCACTTCCTGCGGAGAAACATCAGGGGCGCCATTCGGGTCGACCACGTAGAGCAGTTTGTCATCGTAATGCTTTCCGTGAATGAAGGCGACGAAGAGACCGCCTTCGCCGGTTCGGAGGACGTCTTCCAGGATGCGCGCGTCGAGGTTGTAACGGATTCTATAGCGCATTGCATTCTGGCTGTCTTTCAGCGGGCCGGAGTCGCAACCGCCCTGCGCGGCCGCCGTCCCGGCCTTCTTGATTTCATCGTAGGTCGAATCCGTGAAACGCAATACCAGGCGCTCGAAACTCTCGTTGAATTCGTCCGATTTCGTCAGGAGCTTGAGACTGCGGCGTTCTGTGTCGTTGGGCGGATCGAGAGTCATACTGCCGTCGCCGGTAAAGACCGCTCCGGTTACCTTGCCGTTGACCGGCGTTACGAAGCAGACGGTGCCCGAGTGGAGGTCGAAGGTTACGGCGTCACGCCTGAGGTCGAAATTGCTGACGGTCACCGCTTCGGTTCCAAGCGTAACGTCGCGTAGCTGGCGATAGGTGGGATCGGAATTGGGGCCCACCGGCGCGGCTGGAGTCTGCGCGTTGGCGAAGGAAACAAGACCGAGAATAGCTGTGCAAGCGAGCGCGAGAAGGCGTGTAAAGGAATTCATAATATGGCTCCATTGACCCAGGGTTGAAGAAAGGCAGGTGCATTGTCGGGTAACGCCGGGAGAACCTCAAGCAAAAAACCGAGGCGAGTCGACAATCTGTGACCCGGGAATCTCCGTTGGTGATATCGCCGCAAACGGAGCGGATGAGGTATGATCCCGCGCGGTAAATTGATCTGGAAATTGCTTCAGACTGATCTCGCTCCTGTTGTGCGCGCAAATGCAAACCTTTTGTCAGGTGGAGGAATGGATGAGTTGGAAGATGCGCGTCAGAATTCCGGCGGTGTTGCTCGCGACGGTGATTTCACAGACGGCGGGAATTGCTTACGCGCAGAATTCTGGGGCACAGCGCCGCACGGGCATCCACAAACGCACAGTCACGCCCTCCGAAACGGAGGCTCGTGAACACGCAGAGCTTGTGCGCTTGCTTAGAAAAAAAGTGAAGTACGTCTTCGTGATTTACCAGGAGAATCGGTCGTTCGATTCGTATTTCGGAACCTTTCCAGGTGCCAATGGGCTTTTCAGCAAGGATGCGCGGCATACGCCGGGATTCAACCAGCAAATCATCAATACCGACGGGAGTGCGGGGACAATCCATCCGTTTCGCATTGGTCCTGAGGCAAAACCATGCGGAAGCGTAAGCGCGTGCTTCGCGGCGGACACGGATGACGTCGACCACTCGCATCCGTTGATCGTCGCGAAGATGGACCGGCGCGGTGGCGTGGCGAAAATGGACAGGTTTGCGCTAACGGAGGAGCGGAAGTACAGTCCCGCCGGAAATCCGTCGCTCGTAGCAAAACAGTTCGGTGAACTGGCAATGGCGTACGAGGATTGCGACACTGTGCCGCTGCTGTGGCAGTACGCGCACAAGTTCGTCCTGCTTGATCACATTTTTCAGGAAATGACGGGGCCGTCCACCCCGGGAAACCTTTCCATTCTCGGTGCGCAAACGGGAGTGACGCAGTGGGTGTTGCATCCGGAAGAGGCGTACGCGGGAACCGGCGTAATTGGTCCAGGCGTGCCTGTGCTCGATGATGGCGATCCGTTTTGGGGTTCGCAGCTCGATAAAACGCCGAACTCGGAAAAGATGCCGGTGAATCCGCACGACTTCATTAACGGGAAGGAGTACGCGACGCAGCTTAATCTTACATTTGCGACGCTACCGCTGACGCTTGCGGGCAGCGATCTGGGAACTATCGCTAAATCAGATCGCGATGCGGATGACGATCTGGCAGACGTGAAGCAGGATGTTGGGTTCATAACGGCGCTGAAAAAGGCGTCGGTGCCATTTGGCTGGTTCGAGGAAGGTTACGACAAGGAGCCGACCGATCCGGATGATGGCCCGACGGATGCAGAAGGAAGGCACGCGTCCTACGTGACGCATCATAATGGGCCGCAGTATTTCGGCTACATTTCGAATAACCCGGAGATGAACAAACAGCTCCATGGCTTGGATGATTTCTTCGAGGCGGTCGAAAAGCAGACGCTTCCGAAACAGGGCGGGCTATTCTTTGTAAAGGGCGGGTACAAGAACATATTCGGCCTGCGTCCCGCCGATCCCGATCCGAACGTGCAGAAGAATTTCCTGGGCGATGACGATCATCCGGCGTACTCGGACGCGCAGATCAGCGAGGCGATGGCGGCCGAAGCGATCAACAAGATCGCGGTGAGCCCTTATTGGGCCGAGAGCGCGATCATCATCACGTGGGACGACTCGGAGGGCGACTACGATCACGTGCCGCCGCCGATTCGTGCGTATGGTCCGGACGGATCACCGATCAGCGACGGCCCGCGCGTCCCGCTGCTATTGATCTCTCCGTATGCACGGACGGGCTTCATCGCTCATGAAGAAGGGAGCCATGCGTCTGTCGTAAAGTTTGTCGACACGCTATTCGATCTGACGCCGCTTGCGCTACTGCCGGACGAACTTCACGCGAGGCATTTGGGCGAGACGAAATATCACCAGAAAGGGCTGGGGCCGCAGGATGCGTTAACTCCGGGCGTGACGGACCTGACCGGCGCCTTCAGTAAAGAGCGGCTGGAAGGAAAGCGGAAGCCATTGTCGCCAGGCTACGTCGAGGTTCCAGAGAATGAGGTAACAAATCTGCCGCTGGCGACCGGGTTTGGGTGCAGGAATATAGGGATTGTGCCAACAGACCGGGCTCGCGGGATACGGAATGAGATTCCGAGTGACTTCAATCCGAGGCCGCGAACCGACCCGACCGTGCATTAGGGACGGAGGTCTGCCTTCTGGCGGGGGAGGGGCTGCCACGCGCCCTCGGCGGATTGCACCAGAATTGGGCAGTATCGCGCGAATGAAAAAACATGCAAAAGTGTGTCGACCAATTTTGGTCGTTTTGTTGATGACAAAGGACTTACGCTGATCTTTTCTCGGCACGCGTGTCGAGAAAAGCCTCCCGTGGTGCTACTTCGAATCCAGAGGCGTGTCATACCAACGTTTTGCTGATGGTGAACGGTTTAGCGACTAGCAGAGAAGTCAGGCAGATCATGAGCGGAAACGGGGTATTTTCTACCCCGCCGCGAGTCAGCTTCGCTCGGCGGCACGCAACACCCGGCACGGGCCGGAGTTGGAGGTACAACGCGTGTTAGCCGTGATCTGAGTCATGCACAACGCTTGGCACCGAGTGCGGGCGCGAGCTGTGCAGTGGCTTTGGAGACCGTGGAACTCAGGGGTTAAAACCCCTGACAAGAATGGGCTCGGTGATGTCGGAGCTAAAGCTCCGACCCCCTAAAAGGCCGGCATTTTTTCGCACGCTGTTTTCAGCTTGTGTCGGCCCCACGCACACCGCGCGGAGGCGCGTATCCGCCGATCCGACCGGTCGTAATTGCGGGGTAGGTCACACAAAGCGTTCGGAGGGTGACAAGCGGGCGCCGCTGGCGAATTCGCGGGCGGTGATGCGCTTGCGACCCTCCAGCTGAACGAATTCCAGCTCTAGAATTGTGCCGCTGCCACAGGCGACTGCAAGTTCGCGATTCTCTGTAAGGATAGTTCCGGGCATAGGGATCGTTCCGGGCGCGGCGTCCGTTTTTAGTTGCGTGACCGGTTGGCCCCAGACGTGGCACGTCTTCCCGCGAAATGTGGTGAATGCACCGGGCCATGGTTGGAGTCCGCGGATGCGGTTGTAAACGGAATGTGCTGGTTGCGACCAATCGATGCGGCCATCGTCTCTTTTCAGCAAAGGCGCAAGCGATGCTTGTGAATCGTCCTGCGGTTGAGGCGTGATTTCGCCGCCTGCGAGCCTGCGGAGCGTTTCCACGATCAGAGGCGCGCCGAGTTCAGCAAGACGGGCGGCAAGCTCCTGCGCCGTTTCGTCGGGACCGATGTGGGTCTCAGACTTGAGGAGAATTGGTCCTGTATCGAGGCCGGCGGAGACTTGCATGGTCGTGACGCCGGTTCGCGTCTCTCCATTGATGATCGCCCAGTTGATGGGCGCGGCCCCGCGATATTTCGGCAACAGCGACGCATGTACATTGACCCAGCCGAGGCGTGGAATGTCGAGAAGACGCTGGGAGATGATCTGGCCGTAGGCGATGATCACAATGACGTCGGGCGCGAGGCGGTGGAGAAAATCGAAGGCCGGATCGGATTTGATCTTTTCGGGCTGATAGACCTCAATACCCGATTCGATTGCCGCGGCTTTGACCGGCGAACTGGAAAGCTCCCCACCGCGGCCCCGAGGGCGATCCGGCTGGGTGATTACCGCTTCGACGCGAAAATCAGGCTCCGCAATCAACGCGCGAAGCGACGGCAGAGCAAAAGCAGGTGTGCCGCAGAAGACGATGCGTAGAGGCATCAGGGTCAGGAAATTTTTGTTGTCCCGCCGAGCTTCAGGGGCTAAAGCCCAAGTATTATAGGCGGCTTCATGTCGGAGCTAAAGGCCTGCCACGGCGGGCAGGCCTGCCTGCGGCAGGCAGGCTCCGACCTCCTAAAGAGTCACAGCCACCACTCGTGGGTACTCGTCAGGTTTCTGATCTAAAGCGCCTACGGCGGATAGGCCCGACACGACGGGCAGGCCCCGACCTCCTAAAAGTCGCTACTTCCACTCGCCGGCTTTTCTGAGCTTGCGGACTTTCCGCTTGATAAGGTCGCGTTTCAACATGCTGAGGTGCGTGATGAAAAGGACTCCGTCGAGGTGATCGAACTCATGGCAGAAAGCGCGCGCGAGCAATCCTTCGCCGCGCATTTCAAATTCCTTTCCGGTAGTGTCCTGTGCGCCCACGGTAACGAACAAAGGCCGGGTCACGCGGCCACGGAAGCCGGGAATTGAAAGGCAGCCCTCCTCTTCGCTCTGCTCTCCTTCGGCGTGCAGAACGCGCGGATTCGCGCAGACGATCTTTGCCTCGGGGTTCTTGCCGGTCGTCACATCGATAACGGCAATCCGCAAATTGACGCCAATCTGCGGAGCGGCGAGTCCGACGCCCTGCGCGGCATACATGGATTCGAACATATCGTCGACGAGCTTCTTGAGGTTGTCATCGAATTTTTCAACGGGCTTGGTCGGCGTCTCGAGCACCGGATCGCCGAGCTTCACAATGGGATGGATCATCGTTCTCCGTTTTCTCGCGGCAGCGGCATGCGAGGTCCGTTCTTCACGGTGACGATCATATCGAAATTGGGGGCCGCGTGCCTCTGTGAGTTTGAGGAAGACGATTCCTCGCATTAGGACAAAGGATAGGGCTTCACGAGTGCGCGCTGGTCGAGTCTCGCCCCCGGCATCTATGCGGAAGGGAGTCCTGCTCGTTGATCGCAAAGATCGGCTTGTCTCTGTCTTCTCCTCTCCTCTTGACAATCAGGGTGAGCGGTATATGCTTTCTCCTGACGATCAGGGGGGCACATTCAATGACAGATAAGCCGGGCGATGTGGTGCAGGGCACGCTGGACATGCTGATTCTGAAAACCGTGGCGCTGGAACCGACACACGGATATGGAATCGCCATCCGCATCGAACAGATGAGCAAAGGCGTGTTCCGCGTTAATGCAGGTTCGCTGTTTGTGGCGATTCAGCGACTGCAGCGAGACGGGCTGATCCGAAGCGAGTGGAAAGACACCGAGAACAGCAGGCGGGCAAAGTATTACACCCTGACGGAGCGGGGACGCAAGAGGCTCGACAGCGAAAAGCGACAATGGGGAAGGCAAGCGGCAGCGATCGCCCGAATCCTGGAGGCTTCCTAGACGGCCATGCCATCACTGCGGAACATCGTCGCCGGATTTCGGTCGCTGTTTCAAAAGCAACGCGCTGACCGCGAATTGGACGAAGAGCTGCGCGGATTCATGGAGATGGCCGCCGAGGAAAGAATGAAGCAGGGCAGAAGCGAGAAGGACGCGCTTCGCGTGGTGCGTCTGGAGCGGGGAGGTCTCGAAGCTGCGAAGGAACTCGTGCACTCTGCTGGTTGGGAGTCCCTTCTTGAGACATGCTGGCAGGACTTGTGTTACGGCCTTCGCCAACTACGCCGGAATCCCGGCTTCACCGCCGTCGCCGTCCTTACCCTGGCGCTGGGAATTGGCGCGAACACCGCCATCTTCAGTGTGGTTAACGGTGTGTTGTTGCGACCGCTGCCATATGCAAACCCAGACCGCCTCGTTTCGGTGCAGGAAACCGGGCGTGGTAGCGGAAATCCCGCTTCGTATCCCGACTTCTTCGACTGGCAGTCACAGAATCATGTTTTTAGCAACATGGCCTCCTACCATGGCAATGAATTTACGCTAACAGGTGCCGGTGAACCCGCTCATGTTCTGGCGGTTGTCGCGTCAGCCGATCTGTTCAAGGTTTTGCAGGCAAACCCACTTCTAGGGCGAACCTTCGAGCCGCAGGATGACAAGCGCGGGCACGACGTTGCAGTCCTCAGCTACTCGCTGTGGCGCGGAACGTTCCACGAATCCCCTGGCATCCTTGGACAAAGTATCACCCTGAACAATGAGCGCTTCACGGTGATTGGCGTGATGCCTGAGGGATTCCAGTTCCCTCCCGAGTCTCGCGAGGACCTTTGGATCAGCACAGCCGTTGATCGCGAGTCCAGCTCGAACATTATGACCGGTCGCGGCTACTACGCTTTGAACGTAATCGCGCGGCTCAAGGCAGAGACCAGCCTCGCAAGTGCTCAAACTGAAATGAATCTCATTGCCCGCCGGTTGGCTCAGGAGTATCCAGAAAGTAATGCAAAGCTAACGACCGTTAAATTGATGCCTGAGATCGAAAGAATCGTCGGAGGCGTTCGTGCGTCGTTGTTCCTCATCCTCGGCGCGGTGGTTGGTGTGCTCTTAATCGCCTGCGTAAACCTTGCCAATCTTTCGTTAGCTCGAAATCTTGCACGCGAGAAAGAAATCGCCGTACGCGCAGCCTTGGGAGCATCTCCTGCACGCATATTCAGGCAGTTGTTCACCGAGAGTGTGTTGCTTTCGCTGCTCGGGGGCACCGCGGGCGTTGGCCTAGCTGCGTGGGCAACTACCGAACTCGTGCGATTTGCGCCGGAAGATCTGCCTCGCATCGCGCAAGTCGGCCTTGACTGGCCTGTGCTGGCGTTTGCCGCGCTGCTGTCGGTGGGCACGGCCATGGTATTTGGCAGTGTGCCGGCGCTCCAAGCGGCAAAAACCAATTCTGCGACTTCCATGAAAGATGGCCACGGCGCATCGCCCGGCATTTCGCAGCTCAGATTGCGTAGCGGGCTTGTGGTCGCCGAGACCGGACTTGCTGTGGTGCTCCTCATCGCGGCGGGCCTATTGATTTCAAGCTATATGCGATTGGTCCGCGTTCCTCTCGGATTTAATCCAAACGGCCTGCTCACCTTCACCTTCGATCTGCCTAGCCCGCCGTACGGGCTTCCTCAAACCGTAGGCTTCATGAACGAGTTGCTGCCTCGCCTTCGAGCACTGCCCGGAGTGACTGGAGCAGCAGCGGACTGGTCTTTGCCGTTTTCCAATGCGGTTACCACCGGATTGGATTTTGAGGGCCGCACGTTCGCGCCCGGGAACACTCCCGTGAGCATCTTTGACGCTGTAACGCCTGATTATTTCCGGACGATGGGAATCCCCTTGCTCGAGGGACGAATTTTCACGGATGCCGACAACGCTAAGAGTCCGCCAGTTGTGATCATCAACGAAGCTTTCGCGCGCCGTTATTTCCCAAACGAGAGCCCGTTGGGAAAGCGCATAAAACCAAGTTTTACGATGACGAACGGTTATCCTTGGCGCGAAATTGTAGCAGTCGTCGGAAACACCAAGCTCGTAGATTTGTCTGAAGATTTTCGGCCGGAGTTCTACATGCCGTTTGCCCAGATTCCAAACTTCAGCGCGGTCATCCTCAGGGCGCAAGGAGACCCTCTCGGTTTGGTTTCCGCAGTCCGGACGGTTCTTGCATCCCTGGACAAGGACTTGCCGATTTACGACGTGGAGACAATGGATGGGTACATGTCCTCATCAATTGCCGCGAAGCGTTTCATTACGCTGCTCCTGGGTCTCTTCGCAGTGTTGGCGCTCGTTCTAGCTACAGTAGGAATGTACGGCGTCATGGCGTTCTCCGTGGGCCAGCGCACGCGTGAACTCGGAATCCGCATGGCGCTGGGCGCGGATCGGCAAAGCGTGATGCAGATGGTGCTGTGGCAGGGCGCGCGACTGGCGCTGGTTGGCGTGGCCATCGGCATTGCGACGGCGCTGGCGGTAACGCGCGTGCTGGCGGGCTTCCTGTTTGAAGTGCACCCCACAGATCCGGCAACTTACGCAGCAATTGCGATTCTACTCATTCTAGTCGCCTCGGCCGCCTGCTACATCCCCGCCCGCCGCGCCATGAGAGTCGATCCTATGGTCGCTTTGAGGTACGAATGACTCACCTCACGTTCCTGGACGCCTCTTAGACGACCATGCCATTACTGCGGAACATCGCCGCCGGATTTCGCTCGTTGTTTCAAAAGCGACGCGCTGACCGGGAATTGGACGAAGAGTTGCGCGGATTCATGGACATGGCCGCCGAGGAACGCATGAAGGAGGGCGGGAGTCAGAAGGACGCGCTTCGCGCGGTGCGCCTGGAGCGGGGGAGCGTCGAAGCTGCGAGGGAAGTCGTGCGCTCTGCCGGGTGGGAGTCCGTTCTTGAGACGTCCTGGCGAGACTTGTGTTACGCCCTCCGCATGCTGCGCAAATCTCCAGGCTTCGCTGTCGTCGCTATCCTCACCCTGGCCCTCGGCATCGGCGCGAACAGCACGATTTTCAGTTGGATCAGCTCGACTCTGCTCAACCCGATTCCCGGTGTGACGCACACGGCGGATCTGGTTACCGTGATGCGCGGCGAGTGGAGCGATCATGCTACCCCGCCGTTCTCTTACCTCGATTATCGCGATCTCCGCGATGACAACCGAGGCTTTGCGGGACTGCTCGCCTACCATGACGACTTTATGTCGCTCACCGGAGTAGGCAAGCCCGAGCGCGTGTACGGCGCGCTGACATCCTGGAACTACTTCGGCGTGCTCGGCATCCACCCCATTCTCGGACGCGGCTTTTTGCCGTCGGAGGAACAGCCCGGCGCAGCCGTGGCCGTGATCAGCTATGCCCTCTGGCAGACGCATTTCGGCCGCGACTCCTCCGTTATCGGTAAGACTCTCCGCATCAACCGGCATCCGTACACAATCATTGGAGTCGCGCCACCTGAATTTCAGGGCTGCAAACCGGGGTTACGCTCCGACATCTGGATTCCGCTCGGCGTGGACCGCCTGGTTTGGGGCGCGAATCGTCCCGAAGATCGCGCGACATTTTGGCTAAACGTTCTGGGCCGCTTGCGGCCAGGCGTTACGGGTGCGCAAGCTCAGGCCGACCTGAACGTGTTGATGCGGCAGATCGTCGAGCATTCGCCTGACGCGCATCGCGGCACCGCAAATCAGATCACGCTCGATCCGCTGTGGCGTTCTCCCTTCGGCGTGAATGCCTATTTCTACGAGACGCTGCCGATGCTGCTGGGACTCGCGTTCGTGTTGCTCCTGCTGGCCTGCGCGAACGTCGCGAATCTCTTACTGGTGCGATCGGTGGCGCGGCGGCGCGAGCTTGCGATCCGTCTCGCGATCGGAGCGACGCGGGCGCAGCTCGTTCGCCAGCTTCTTGTCGAGAGCCTCATTCTGGGCCTGGCGGGCGGTGTTGTCGCGATCGTGATGACGTTCTGGACTTCCGGCAGTTTGGCCGACCTAGTTCCGCCAAACACACTGCCACTAACCCTTAACGCACACGTTGACCATCGCGTGCTGTTGGTCACGGCGGCTGTATCGATCCTCGCGGCTCTGATTTTCGGCATCCTGCCGGCGGTCCGCTCGTCGAGTCTTCGGGTGCAAACGGTTTTGAAAGAAGAGGCGGGCAGCGTCTCGATGGCTTTTCACAAAAGCCGCCTATCGAGCGGGCTCGTTGTCGCGCAGATCGCGTTCTCCCTTTTGCTGCTGATTTGCGCCGGGCTGTTCACACGCAGCTTGGAGAACGCGCAGCATTCCGACCCAGGGTTTAACCCGAACCACGTCCTGGTCGCTTCTTACGAGCTTTCGCCAGCCGGCTATAATCGCGAAACCTATGTTGCGTTCGACCGGCAGGTGATCGCCAAGCTAGGAGCATTGCCGGGTGTGCAGAGCGTCACGCTAGCTGATTTCTCGCCGCTCAGCTTCACGATCCACAGCGATTACCTCGAAATCGAAGGATACGTGCCTCAGCCGCACGAATCGATGGAGATCAGCCGCGCGATCGCCGGCCCGAACTACTTTCATGTAATGCGCACGAGCCTGATTTCCGGCCGCGATTTCACGGACGCGGACGGACCCGGTGCGCAGCTCGTCGCCATTGTCAATCAGGCGTTCGCCGACCGGTATTGGTCCGGGCAGAACGCTATCGGCAAACGAGTCAAGGACCAGGAATGGCTCACGATTGTCGGCGTCGCACGCAACGCAAAATATCGTCTGCTGACGTATCCGCCCGAGCCGGTCATCTATCTCCCGTTGTACCAGGCCTACCGCTCGACGCAGGACACCGTGATTCATCTGGTGGCCTTTGGCGATGCACAAGCGATGGCCTTTCCCGTCGAACGGGCGATGCACGAGCTGAATCCCGATTTGCCGTTGTTCGACGTGAATCCGATGACGGTGACGATGCAATTCGGAACGATCTTCCAGCGGATTTCGGCCGTCTTCGCCGGCTCGTATGGATTGCTCGCTATGTTGCTGGCCGCGGTGGGAATCTATGGGGTAGTCGCGTATACGACGCACCAGCGCAGGCGCGAGATTGGGATTCGCATGGCGCTCGGTGCGAAGAAACCCGATATTTTTCGCCTCGTTTTGGGCCAAGGCCTTCGATTGGCGCTCGCAGGACTCGCCATTGGCGTGGCGCTTTCGTTCGTGCTGACGCGCTTCCTGAAAAGCGCGTTGTACGGAGTTGGCGCAACGGACGCGCTGACGTTCGCCGCCGTCGCCATCGTACTTACAGCGGTTACGCTGGCCGCCTGCTACATCCCCGCTCGCCGCGCCATGCGCGTCGACCCGATGATTGCTTTGAGATACGAGTAAAGCGACAAATCAAGAAGCAGGTGCCTGCGTGCGGCAGGCTCATCTCCATTTCCGCAAAAGCGTGGGGCTGGGTTCCCACATCAGCACGCGAACAAGAGCGTGGCGGGGGACCTGGGGGGTCGGTATGACAGTTGACGCGGGGCTTTTTTGGCAAGGCCAAAACAGCGGCCAACCCATGTCCCAGCGGCTAAAAGAGGCTGCGGAAAAAGTCAGAATCTGCGCCTCAGGGGTTAAAACCCCTGATCAAGACGCTGGCTTATGTCGGAGATGAAGCCTGTCTGCCGACCGGCAGGCTCCGACCCCCTAAGAATCGTGCAACCAATCTATGACTCAGGACGCTAGAAAGCGTCGAGCTGGCGCTGGTAGCCGTCGAAATTGCGACGCGTTTCGTCCAGTGAATCGCCGCCAAACTTTTCGAGAAATGCACCGGCTAAGACGAACGCGACCATCGCCTCAGCGACAACGCCTGCCGCCGGGACGACACAAACGTCCGAACGTTCGTACGCAGCCTTGACTTCTTCTTTCGAGTTCAAATCGGCGGTGAGAAGGGCGCGCCGCAGCGTTGAAATCGGCTTCAGATAACCGCGGACAATGATGTTCTCGCCATTCGTAATGCCGCCTTCAAGTCCACCCGCGCGATTGGAGGAGCGGTGAAAGCGCTTGTCGGCGGCGCCGTAGCGAATCTCGTCCTGCACCTGCGAGCCATAGCTGGTTGCATTCGACACGCCGGAGCCGATCTCGACGGCCTTCACGGCTTGAATCGACATGACCGCTTGCGCGATTTTGCCGTCGAGCTTCTCGTCCCATTGGGCGTGAGAGCCAAGGCCTGGCGGAATGCCTCGCGCGACAACTTCAAAAATTCCGCCGACGGAATCTCCGGCGCGTAGAACGGCGTCGACTTCGGCTTTCATGCTGGCTTCGACTGCGGGATCGACGCAACGCAGCGGGGACTCGAGATTTTCGCAAACGGCTTCGATCTCGGTCCATTCGGCGTTGCGGCCGAGACTTGCGTGGCCGACCGCAATTGTGTGGCTGAGGACGCTTGCGCCGAAGTGGCGAAGCAAGAGTTTCGCGAACGCTCCTGCCGCGACGCGCGCGGCCGTTTCGCGGGCCGAGGCGCGCTCGAGAACGTATCGGGCGTCGTGAGTATTGAATTTCAGCGTGCCGGCGAGGTCGGCGTGTCCGGGACGAGGCGCGGTGAGACGGCGGCGGACATCGTCGGCGCCTTCGGCGTCCTCGACCGGGAGAGCCTTCTCCCAATTTTTCCAATCGCGATTTTCGATGCGAACTGCGATCGGCGCGCCGATCGTTTGGCCGTGGCGCACGCCGGAGAGAATGTCGGCGGCGTCTTTCTCGATGCGCTGGCGGCCGCCTCGGCCATAGCCGAGCTGGCGGCGGTGCAGCTCGCGTCCTATGAATTCAACATCGACAGGCACACCCGCGGGCAAGCCTGAAATCCAGGCGATCAGAGCCTGGCCGTGAGACTCTCCGGCGGTGACGAATCGCAGCATGGGGGTGGAGCGAGTCCTTAATGAAACCAGCGATTTTACCGGAGGAGGCGGTGTCGGTAAAGCCGAAGCAAGCTTCCGTACGGGGTCAGTTTGAATTGTGACTGCCGCTTTCTCAACTGGGCCAGCGAACAATGCTCCTACAGCATGTCAATCAGAGATCAGCGAGCGGATTGGACCGTGGCCGGGATAGACGCGAGTTGCGCCGTGATCGCGCAGCAGTTGCCAGCTTGCAGCAACGGTGGGGCTGGCGTCTTCGCCAGCGAGGGCAGGATGCGTGAGATCGCCGGTGAAGACTGAGCCCTCGTCAAGAAGCAACGAGACGCTATCGTCGGAATGACCGGGAGTGGGGAGGATCTCGCCGGGGATGCCGATCTTCGCAAGAACGGCGCGGCTTTGGGCGAACGAGATGTTCACGTTGTCGTCCAATGTGATGTCAACGTAATGATCGACCGGCTTCATATACGCCTTCATGAGTGGAATCGCACGGATTTGATTTTCGAGCACTAATAGAGGAACCCCGGCGCGCTTGAACTCCTGTGCCAGCCCGGCGTGGTCCATGTGATAGTGCGTGGCAAGCGCGTACCGGATCTCTTTCAGAGGGATGCCCATTCGATCTAAATTCGCGCGCATGATGCCCATCGTGCCGGGCCAGCCGAGATCCACGAGCAGCCGCGAGTTTGCTGCGCTGACCACCCAGTAGTTCGCTGAGCGATATCCCGCGTTGACGATGGTTTGGCGGGAAGTCATACGCGAAACGGGCATGTTAGAGACGCGTAGCTTACCGCAATTTAGACAATTTACTCGCCGGATTACCCGGGTTTGCTTGACGCAAGTCGCTGTGGACGATACGCTTGCGAGGATTCGCCCGCGGTGGGGCGGTGCTCTCTCTATGGTTGAAGCGGCTGAAAGCATGTCGATTCCGTCGCTCGTGGGCGACAGGCTGAAGCGGTGGCTTTTTGCGTTTCAGGACTATACCTTTCTTTCCGTCCAATCGATAGGGAACATCTTTACGCCTCCGCAGTATTGGGGGGACACGCTCGAGCAGATGGACCTGATCGGCGTCGGGTCGCTGCCGATTGTGGCGATCGCCGCAGCTTTCATTGGCGGCGTGATGGTTTTGAATACGGCGGCACAGTTCTCCCGCTTCGGGATGACGGCGTTGACGGGAGAAGCCGTTTCGATCGCGCTGGTTCGCGAACTGGGTCCGACGATCACGGCGATCCTGGTTGCGGGTCGCAACGCGTCAGGAATCGCGTCGGAACTTGGGTCGATGGTTGTAACCGAGCAGATCGACGCGATGCGCGCGCTCGGCACCGATCCCATCCGCAAATTGATGACGCCGCGCGTGCTGGCGATGGTTTTCGTGCTGCCGCTGCTCGTCGCGCTGGCCGATTTTCTCGGGCTGGTGGGCGGATACATCATGGCGTATCTCACGTTGCGAGTGGGCGCCGTGCAGTTCTGGTCGCAAGCCATTGATAATCTGGTGGTCGGCGACCTCGTCATGGGCATGGCGAAGCCCGTCGTTTTTGCACTTATCATCGCTACGGTCGGCTGCTATCAGGGACTGCGGGTGCGCGGGGGCACGCAGGGAGTTGGGCGGGCGACGACGACGGCCGTGGTGGTCTCTTCCGTAAGCGTTCTGGTTGTGGATCTTTTCCTGACTCGTCTGTTTCTCTACATCTTCGGTCTCTGATCATTTGGTCTCTGATCGGGCAACCCGCGGGCGGGAATTCGCCTGAACGCCGGACCGCAAGCCGAGCGGTCCGAATCGTCGCGTTTGCATCTATAATCACAACATGTATCGAGTGCGCTTACAGCGCGAAGCAGTTGCGGGTTGGAACCGCAGCGTGCGCTTGGCGCAGGATGTTCGCTGCCTTCGTCGGGGCAGCGCCTTATGACCGCATCCCCGTCGTTCATTCCAAAAGCGACTTCCGATAGCCCGCTTGTTTCCTTCCAGGACGTACGCATCGCTTTCGATGAAGGCGAAGTGCTGCGCGGAATTTCGTTCGAAGTTCGTGCGGGCGAGACGACGGTGCTGCTTGGTGTAAGCGGTTCGGGCAAGACCGTGATTATGAAACTCGCGGCGGGCTTGCTGAAAGCAGACAGCGGGCGAATCGAAGTGATGGGTCGAGATATCGGGGGGATGTCGGAAAACGAGCTGCTGCAATTTCGCCGCAATCTTGGATTCGTTTTTCAGGAAGGAGCCCTGTTCGATTCGATGACGGTGGCCCAGAACGTCGCGTTCCGCCTTCACGAAGAGAAGGCCCCCGAAGACCAGATCGAGGCGCGTGTGCGCGAAGTGCTGCGATTCGTCGAGCTGGAGCACACATATAACCAGTTCCCGGCGGAACTTTCCGGCGGCATGCGGCGGCGCGTCTCGATTGCGCGGGCGCTGGTGGACAATCCGCCGCTCGTGTTTTACGACTCGCCGACCGCCGGGCTCGATCCTGTGACTTCGCAGACGATCATCACGCTGATTCTGCGCGGCCGCGACCTGCAGGGTGTGACGTCGATGATTGCTACGCATCGGGTGCAGGACGCGTTTGGCATGGCGAATTTCCGATTCGACAAGACACGCGGGCACGTTGTGGCGGCAGGGC
>Ga0335075_10006690_pt1 | contig 17779 bp, 13 predicted proteins | sample Lox_Sample_24_FD_206723 | JGI IMG/M metagenome (GOLD analysis project Ga0335075, IMG submission 206723) | Soil microbial communities from Loxahatchee National Wildlife Refuge, Florida, United States - Lox_Sample_2.4 | ecosystem: Environmental > Terrestrial > Soil > Wetlands | place: USA...
GCCGACCTCGTCGCCGAGGCCATCAGGACCGCCCGCGCCCGGCAGCCACGAGCCGAGATCACCGGCTCCCGCTGGCAGGCCGGCACGCCCGAAGTCAGGGAATGGGCGGTCGCCAACGGCTTCCAGATCGGCACCGACGGCGCTATCCCGGAACAGGCCATCACGGCATACAACCAAACACATCCCGACCGGCCCTACTGAGCAAGCCGCCGCCCAGCCATAACCCCCATCCCGCAGGGTCCAGAGCGGCATCCATTCGCGGGCGTGAAACTGCGCCTGTAAGCCGCTGCGGCGAAGGGTCCGATCGGGCGGCGTGGGACGCGGAGCGGTACGGTGGCCGACGTGACCCTGGACGACCTGGCGGTGCGGCTGCGGGAGTTCGCATCCGCACGCGCGTGGGAGCAATTCCACACGCCGAAGAACCTGGCGATGGCGCTCGCGGGCGAGGTGGGCGAGCTCGTGGCGGAGCTGCAGTGGCTCACGCCCTCGGAAGCGGAGCGGGTGATGGCCGATCCTGAGGCGGCCGCCCGCATGCGCTCGGAGCTGGGCGACGTCACCATCTACCTGGTCCGGCTGGCCGACGTGCTTGGCGTTGACCTGGTCGAGGCGGCGCGGGTGAAACTCGAGGAAAGCGAGCGCCGGTACGACGTTGAGACCTACCGCGGGTCCGCGCGCAAGGCACCCCCGTTGTCCTGAGCGTCATTGCCGTGACCGCGTCGGTGGTTGCGAGTAATGTGCTTGCTGCTAGGGATTGCGGCCCGACGGGCTTCCAGCGGTTCTCGATGAACGCGGACATGCCCCCACCCGCACGAGTTCTTCGTGCTGCCTGGGGACAATGTGACGGCGTTCAGGGTCTCGGCCGCGGGTCTGGCCGGCTCTCCGATGGAACGACAGCTGGCTGGGATCATCGCTGACCATCTGCGGGCGACGACTGGATGGTCCCCGTCGGAGTCAGAGCGGAAGTCGTGGCAGCGCAGCCTGCCGGTTCTGGCGCAGGACCTTATCGAGGCTGGCCTCGGCAGCATCGAGATGCTGATCGAATACCAGTTGCCGCTTACCAGCAAGCGGGCTGACGTGGTGCTGGCGGGGGTTGACGGGCGCACCGGCGGCGACGCGTTCGTGGTGGTTGAGCTTAAGCAGTGGAGCCAGGCTGAGCTGTATGAGGGCAGCGAACGGCTCGTTCTGGTACCGGGTATGCACCGCGAGGTCACACATCCTCTTATTCAGGTGCAGGGTTACTGCGACTACATCTCCGACTTCGTGGCCAGCCTGCGCGGGGACGATTCTGCGGTTCGCGGCGTCGCCTACCTGCACAACGCGGTCGACGTCGATGTGGAGGACCTGTTCGACCTCAGTGCGAGCGAGCGGACGCGACTGTTCACCAAGAGCCGACGCGGGGCGTTCCTCGATTACTTGCGTGCTCAGTTCGCGGCGGTGCCGGGTGCGGGTGCCGCCGACCGGCTGCTGGCGAGCGCCACGCGTCCGTCTAAGCAGCTTATGAAGCTGGCAGCGAGTGAGATCAAGGATCGCGAGCAGTTCGTGCTGCTCGACGAGCAGCGGCATGCCTACGAGCTGGTTCTGCACGCAGTCGAGAAAGCGCGGCGGTCGGACGCCAAGGAGGTCGTGGTCATCACCGGCGGCCCCGGCAGCGGAAAGAGCGTCATCGCACTATCGCTGCTTGGCGAGCTGAGCCGACAGGGTTACAGCGCCTTGCACGCCACCGGGTCCCGTTCGTTTACGACGACGATGAGGCAGGTTGCGGGCCGCGGCTCCACTCGGGTCAAGGACATGTTTAAGTACTTCAACAGCTTCATGAAGGCCCAGCCGAACGACTTCGAAGTGCTGATCTGCGATGAGGCGCACCGCATCAGGGAAACCTCCGAGAACCGGTACACCAAGGCCGAGGACAGAACCAACCGGCCGCAGGTCGAGGAGCTCATCGCCGCGGCCCGAGTACCGGTGTTCCTGCTCGACGAGCACCAGGTAGTGAAGCCTGGGGAAATAGGGACGGTGGAGGCGATCAAGTCGCACGCATCGTCGATGGGGTTCCGGGTTCATCACGTTCAGCTGAACGACCAGTTCCGGTGCGGTGGGAGCAGGAAATACGAACGATGGGTGCTGGACCTGCTCGGCCTTGACGGCGATGGCCCGCAGCCGTGGGAAGGCGACGATCACTTCGAGGTCATGCTGGTCGATTCGCCGTGGGAGATGGAGAGCATCCTCCGCGGCAAGATCGCCGAAGGGTATTCGGCCCGGATGTCCGCCGGATTCTGCTGGCCCTGGAGCGATCCAGACCGCGATGGCCGACTGGTGAGCGACGTGCGCATCGGCGACTGGGCCAGGCCATGGAACGTGAAGGGCGAACGGTCCGTTGGCGAGGCGCCGCCCAGCGCGCTTTGGGCGACCAAGGAGGGCGGCTTCGACCAGGTCGGCTGCGTGTACACGGCGCAGGGGTTCGAGTATGACTGGTCGGGCGTGATCATCGGTCCGGATCTTGTTGCCCGCGATGGGCGGATGGCGACCGTGCGGGACGCCAACAAGGACCCGGAGTTCAAGAAGCTGTCGGTTAGTGACCTGCAGTATGACGGGCACATCAGGAACATTTACAAGGTGCTGCTGACCCGTGGCATGGTGGGAACGGTTCTCTATGCGGTCGACCCCGTGGCGCAGAGGTTGCTGGCGGAGCTGATAGAAGGTACGACGTCAGCCACGCGCGATGGCGTTGACGTTGGCGCAGAACGTGGGCGGCCGAGTCCGTTCGAGGAGATGGACTTGAACTCTTAACTTTCGAGGTCGCGTCCTGTTCGCGGATGACGGCCCGCCACGAGGGGTAGCTGGTCACACTGAATAGTGCCGGCTCCGCCAGGCGGAAGGCCTCCCCCCTGATTCACGTTCGCCCAGAGGTCCCGTCGCCTTTCCGTCGGGCTCTTGCCTGGACGACGGCACCGTCTCTAATGATCGCGATACGTCGACGCTGGTGATCTCAGGCTACTGCTGGCTGCAGAGACAAACCCTTGTGTTCGTAATGCCGACGGCGCCGTGAGCGAAGCGGAGCAGGCCCCGAGCGGTGTCCAGGCTTCGATGTTGTCGGTGCAGGTCGCGCACGCGGCCGTTACCTCGGACGACAGGGCTGACGCGCTACCACATAGTGAACGCCCAGATTAAGGAGGGTGCCACCGTCCACGGTGCCAGGCGGCGCTACGGAGTACGCCTGAGCGTGCGGTACCGCTTGGTGCGTGCCTCGCCGAGCACGATGCGAGGACGGGGAGCGTGGATGAGGACGTGGTCGGCGGCACACAAGAACTAGCCAGTAACCCTGGGTCAATCTCCCCGAACCCGAAGGTGTCAATATGCACAATCCGTTAATAGGTGGCTCGATTGTTACTTGATAGAGCGCGTTTCCAGGACAAGTTCGACGCTCCTGCGGGATGATCGTCCGTCGGGTCGGTTCGGACATGGATGAGTGACCAGCCGGTTGGGATCAGTAGTCGCTGGTCGGGTGCTGCGACCGACCGGCACGCGAGGCGCTGAGGCACGCTGTTCGACAAGTTCTGGTCGCACGGTCTGGGTCCCGTGTGGCGTAGCGTTCCGTGGAATGTCAGAGGGGCTGGATAGTGTGCGGCGCATGACGGATCATCACCACTTGCGCGAATCGACCGCCCACAGAGTGGAGGGGCGGTTGAGGTTTCAGGGTCTGCAGGGTAGGCGGACGCGAGCCCAAGCGGCTGGTGAACGTGGCACTCCGCCTTCCGCAATCGTGCGCCTTGGGCGCCGACTAAACCGGATCGATCTTGAGGCCACCAACCGAATCACGGATGGGCTCATGTGCGGGACCGCGATACTGATCGACCAGAGAAGGATTGTCTGATGGTGCGACGGCCCCAGCGGTACGCAGCAGTTTCTCTATTCTCGGGCTGTGGGGGTATGGATCTCGGAGCCCAGCAATCCGGTCGAGCGCAGGTCGTCTGGGCCGTCGACAATGAGCACTGGGCAGTCGAGACATACCGTCGCAACCTAGGCACGCATATCGTCGAGGCCGACATCACCGAGACAGCAGTTCCAGGGGTTCCTTGCGACATCCTCCTCGCCGGGCCTCCATGCCAGGACTACTCGACGCTATGGAATCACGACGGCCTCATTACTGCGCGGGGCAACCTGTTTAGGCAGGTTGCTCGGTACCTGGACGAGCTTCGCCCGGCGGCGTTTGTGCTCGAGAACGTGCCAGGACTTCTGTCAGCCAACCGAGGGGTTGCTTGGACCCTCGTCCGGCACGCCCTCAAAGCGCCTACCAGCATGGTCGGAGGAAGGAACCGCCGAGTGCGACCAGCGGTGCACTACGACATCAGTGCCCAGGTCATCGACATGGCGGATCTCGGAGTCCCGCAGCACCGCGAGCGATTGATCGTGATAGGCATCCGCCGCGACCTAGGGGAGCGACCACCTGTGATCCCAGCGCCCTACGCAGGTAACCCGCTGACTGTGGCCGAGGTACTCGACCGCAATCCACTGCCAGCTGATGCTCCGAATCATGAGACAGGACTTGATTCTACCGACGTGATCGAGCGGCTGAAATTGATCGGCCCTGGCGAGAATTACGAGGTCATCCCCGCGGACCACCCACTGGCAGTCAAAGGGCTCATTAGCCACGTCTACCGACGGCTTGACCCCACCAAACCCTCCTACACAGTCATTGCTGGCGGCGGAGGAGGCACTCACGGCTATCACCATATGGAGCCCAGACGGCTGAGCAACCGGGAAAAAGCGCGCCTCCAAGGTTTTCCAGACAGCTTTGTTTTCGAGCACGGCTGCGGTCCTGGCGCATCTCGAGCCGCCTCGATGTACCCTCGGGTGCGTCGCCAGATCGGCAACGCCGTACCACCCCCTGCGGCGGAACTCATCGTCGGCGCCGTTGCCGATGTACTCCAACGGGTAGGCGTGCCTACCAGAACCGCCCGAGATTTGGCCGCCGCTCGTCGAGGACAAGCAGCACTTGCCCCGGTCGCCGATGGCGCACAGCGCAAGGCTGTCGGCCAATGAGTACCACGGACGACTCTGTGATCGCACTTCCTGTAGTCACAGCACTAAGGAAGCTATCCGTATTCAGCGCCGACCAGGCCGGCGCATACCGCGAGCACTTTGCCCAGATTGCCGCAGTGCTTGGTGCCGACGCCCACACTCGGCTTGCCGCTTTCATCTCCAACTGGGCCTTGGATGGGGAGCCGGGGGCAGTGATCCTCACCGGCAACGCCGGGACCGGAAAAACCGCGGTGGCAGAAGCATACTGCCGTGCTGTTGGCGGCAAACTTCCGTCTCGCGACGAAATGGAGACTGTCGCGGAAGGTCGACGAGTCATCAAGGATCTCTCCGGGATCCCCGATCCTCGCCATCGCGCCGACTGCCTGTCTGAGGCGCTCGAAACCGGACATCTTCAGACGCTCGTGTGTGCGAACGAAGGAGTGTTGCGCGACGCGCTCGCCGATCGTCCGGACGCGCGGGCGTCCTCTCTCCTGGAAACGGCGCTCCGGCAAGGAGCATCGGCCGACAGCGGGCTCGTGATCGTGAACGTCAACAGGCAGAGGCCCACGAGCGCGAAGCTGTGGGGGCAACTTTTGGACTACGTCACCCGCAAGGACCTGTGGGACGGATGTACGCACTGCCCGTTCGACCTCGGCGGATGCCCAATGCGCACCAACGCCGAGCAGCTTCGCCGGCCAGAAGTGCGCGACCAGCTACGCAACCTCTTTAGGCTTGGCACAGGTGAAGCAGTCCCAACTTTGCGGGAGGTTCTCGCAATCCTTTCATGGGCGATTGTCGGCGGCCAGGATTGCAAATCTGTGAAGGAGGCCAGCCGTGACCGAGGGCCGTCGGCGCACCACGCTGTACACAGCTATTACAGCCGTGTGCTCGGTGGTGGACTTGACATCGCCTCTGCAGAGCGGTCGCCTCTGCTCACAGGTATGCGGCGCGCCGGCCTCGGATTCGTAAGCGACCTCGAGGTCGACGGGTGGCTGCGCGACACGAGCGGCGCTCCCCGCAAGATCCGCGAACTCGCCGGCGATCCCGATGTTACCAAACCGCATTCCGATGAGCAGGATAAAAAGGGTCCACTGGCTGGGTCGGTATCTCCGTTGGACCGGGTGTTCACCACTCAGAAGGAAATGACATTCTTCGCGCTTGGGGAGATGGTGAGCACCGACGAGGACAGTGAGCGGGTCTCTGACGGGTTGAATGCACTCGTGAGAGGGGATGGTAGCTTCGGATCTTCCGCCGAGGCACTCTGGCGGCAACGGATATACTTCGAGGCCTCAACCGACCTTGGCGGGCCTCAGGAGACCGCTAGACGGCTACTGGACTACGGCCATGTCGTAGAACTGCTTGCCCTCGCTGACACCGCCGCTCGTGGGGGAGACACCATCATCGCTGTCACCGAACTCATACGCGGACTCAACTTTCTGGTGACCGGCTTCTCGAGCCCCAGCGAAGGGCTAATTGTCCCCGATCCAGCATGCCTATTTGCTCGCGACCCAGGCTCTTTCCGCCCGGCCAGGCCTTCCCTTGTGCACAGCACTATCCGACCAGAGCGATTGCACTTGCGGGTTCCGGATCGGGGGATGGTTCGAGATATTGTCGACGTCGACGACATAGACGTCGAGCTGGTGGTCAACGGCCAAGACGAACTCGCCTTGCGCATCACTCCGCGAATGTACGAGGCGATTCGTGAGGCCGCCGACTTCCAGGGACCCGTCGGCCAGGGAGTGGCAGAGATGAACGACTTGCGAGGTTTCTACGGAAGACTCGCGCAGCACCTGTCGACCGAGCCGGGGCTGCGCGTCGCTGACCCTGACTCTACGCCTCCGGCGCTGGTGACGATTAGTTTGCCGCAGTTCCCACCCCGGGACGGCAACTGATGGCGCGCCAAGCCCGCAATCAATACCGGCTCAGCCCGGGACCGATCGCTAGGCAGCTGTTTTGCCTAGCTCCTGACCGCGACGAACGCGCCCCCTACTTGTGCGCCGAGACCCTGCTGACCCTTGTTCAAAATGGCTATGACGCGCCGGCGGACATCGATGACCTGCGTTCGCCAAAAAGGCAGCTGTTCGCCGTGCGCAGCCTCGCACTCGGAGTGAACTTCCTCGCAGGCCGTCGAGATGAACGCGCTGCCGATAGCACTACCACTCCGGAAGACTATGGGGCTCTGCTCGCACAAGGCAGCGACCTACGCGGCTCGGCCAACCTCGCGCTCGCTCAGGAAGCGCTGCAGGGCCTGGTCGACCCGGAGACTGAGCGTGGCGAACAAGCCGGTTCCAAGCTGCTGCGCCCTTTCCACGAGTCCCTCCTCTGGTTCGACGCCCGCAAGGCAAGCCAGAACTCAAGCCAGTACACGGTCCGCAAAGTGCACATGCGTGGAACAGGAATCACGCTGGCCCGAATGCTAGTCGACCCGCCCGATCCAGACAGTGCCGGCCTGGGACGGGCTGCGGTCCAGGCAATCCACGAGGCGCTCACGGGAGCCACCCCATTGGCGGCAATCAGCGACGTGCTCGAGCATGCGCTGCCGCGTGATCAGATTTACAGCGATAAGCCCATCCCTGTGGAGCAGGATGAGAAGGAGGCGTGGAAGCTAGGCGCGAGCCCCCAGCTAGCAGGCCTAGCCAGTCGGCTGTGCCGACACGCTGAGGGCGTCATGCTCCAAGGCCGTGCGAGTGCCCCGGCCCGGCTCTGGCAGCTGCGTTGCATCCTCTCGCTCGACTTCGCCATTCACTTGCTCCGTACAGCCTGGGAGGCGACAGAGACGCCCCACCACGATCGGTACCTGTTGCTCAGCTTCGGCGGCACCCCGCGCGCCGACGACGCCGTCAGGCAGCGCTCGGAAGAGTCCTACGCTCGCGCCCGCATTCGACTCAACGAGGCTACCGTCATGACGCTGGCGCGTCGTATGCGCGAACTCAAAGTCGACGAGTCACTAAATGAGTTCGCCGGCGAATTTCGTGACGTCGCGTTGCGCGACGACAAAGACGGTGTCGCCAGCGAGTTGCAGCGGCTGCCGAATGGGGCGCCCGAGACGGAGTTCGCGCGTCTCGCCCGCTTGGCCGCGGAGGTCTCGACCAGTTACGGACGCGGCTCTGAGGACGGCTTCCGGGTTCTGCTCGAATCGGTGGGCATGGTGTCGGGGACCAGATATCGATACCTTACGGCGGGCACGGACCTCCTGGCAGCGATGGTGGGCGCCCTATCGGCGCAGATGCCGATGTCCAGTCGCGAGTTTTTGAACACTGTACGCAATGAATGGGGACTAGTGATCAACCTGGAGTCGGCGGCTGACACGTCGCTGCGCGACCAGCTCGACGGCGCGGCGCTAGCCCGCAACGTCCGCTACGCCGAGCGGCTGATGAGTGATGCCGGCCTCGCTGTCGGACTATCCGATCGGACCACCGTCGTCGGTGAGCGCGCTGACCGGAGGCAGCCTTGAGCGCCCGCCTCGGCGGGGCCCTTGCGGCCGAACTCCGCGATCGACTCCGAGACAACGACAAGAGCTTTGTGCTCCTAGAAGGTATTCCGACTGACGTCGCGGAGGGTATGAGCAAGGCATGGGACGACGCGACGATGCCGCAGCTGGCGATTGTGTCGCAGACCCCAGCCTTGTTCGGCCACCACGCGATGGTGGAGGGAGTGTCAGGCACACAACTGCGGAACCGAACCGATCCAGGCTGGCGCGGGGTTGTGCTTGTTTTGTGTGAAGGCGAACAGGTGCCTGATCAGCAGTCACTCGGTCTGTTCGAACCGCTGTCGCCCAGCGAGCTACTGAACAAACCAGCGGGCATCGCCCTGCTCTCACAGCAACCGCCCGCTGTCTTGCTGGACGGAAATGCTCGTCACGTCCGGTCCGCAATTAATGAAGCATCCGTGGCTACCCGGCCCAGCCCCATCGCCGTGGCCAATTACCTTGACCGGCTCGCGGCTGGCGACGACGCCCTTCACGCGCTGCCCACGCTCGGGGCCTTTGTAGACTTCGTCGCGCCTGGCGTGCGAATCGACTCCTCCCGTATCTCCGACAACCTAGCGCTCGCCGCACGCCGCACTAGCGACGAGATGCTGAGAGCCAGCGCCTACGCCGACTTGCGCAAGCGCGCCGAAACGGTCGTGCGCCGACGGCCCGGGGTCGACGACGGCGGCGCCCGGACGATCGCCGACCAAGTCATGGCGCAGCTACAGTCCGGAAGCCCAGAACTCCTTACCACCGTGCAGTTCGACGAAGCCCGCGAGATTTTCGAGCAGAGGCCTAAAGGATTGCCCGAGACGGTTCGTGAGGAGATGCACGACTTCCAGATCCGACTGCCTCCGGGTAGCCAAGCCAAGGCACTGCCTTGGGGGACCTACGAGAGACGGGCCGAGCAGCTCCGTGGTGCCGACCAGCGAGAAGCCGCGGAGGAGCTGTGCGAACTCGATGACGCACAGCAGCTGACTCTGTTCACTCCCAAGACCCGCCGCCAGCTGGAGCGGCTCATCCTGCGGAACAGGTCGATCAACGCCAGCAAGCCCTCCTGTCCCGAAGCCGCGCTCGTGCGCGCCGCGGAACACCTCGGCGGCATGATCCAGCGCGTTCAGGTCATCAATCCGCCTAAGCCCACCGAATCAAACGCCAATACCCCGACCGGGGCAGGCCGAGCCCTCACTCTCGCCTGCGCCAGGCTGCGGCTTGGCTCGTTGTTCCGCACTTGGGACGCTACAGGCGGCGAAGTCGACGGCCTGCTGCTCCGATCGGCCAGAGGCAGCGACCCGGACGACCTCGGCGACGTTCTCGCCGCTTTCGGAGACGCCGGCCTTGAGCAGGGAGCCCAGCTACCAACCCTTCAGTTGCGCCTCTACGACGATGAGAACAACACTGTCCAGGTTGACTGGCGGCCAGACCTAGACGATGCGGCCACGCTGCGGGCGGCGTTGCTGTTCGCCGAGCAGCCCGCTCTTGTGCTGTCCGCTGCCAACGAACCGACGCTGCACGTATTTTGCGGAAGCGACGACCCGACGCCCGAGGCAGCCGTCCCCCCGACGCTGGTACGTCTGGCACGCCTGTTGCAAGACACAGCAGAGACCAGCCTCGAGCGCGGACTCGACCCGAATGTCTTGACCGCATGGACGGCCGCTTGGGTACAGGCATGCCTGCAGTTCGAGCAGGCTGGCGACGCCACTGTCGCCCAGGCCCTTGCCCTAGCCGGAGCCGTCCGCGGCCCGGGGAAGGCGACCGCGCTCACATCCTTCGCGCCACTAAAGTCAGAATGGCTCGCTCAGTACCTCGACGCACTTTGGGGTCTGATCAACCGCGCTGAAGAACCCGGCGATCGGGTGGAGCCAACCGCGGCATCAGCCACAGCCGTCGGCATAGCCCGCACCACCGCCGCGCACCACCCAGCGCACCTGCGTCTGGTAAGTCAAGATCGCGTACTACTACCGACCAGCGAGGGACGGGTGTGGAGCCTATACGGCGGCGTATCAAGCCGAGACGAGAGTGGCTTCGCCGGTGACGCTCTGAGCGCAGTAGTGCTTCAGATGCTGCGCTTGCAGCCCGAAGCTGCAGGTCACCTACGCTGCCTCGCCTGGGGTCCGGGGGCCGCAGACCTCCTAGTCTCACAAGCGGTCGACCTGATCGGTGCCACCGTAGATCGCACTCAGATCCGAAGGATCGAAGTGTTCTGCGTCGGCGACAACCCGGCCAGTCGCCCCGACCGCACAACGCTCGAGTACGCAGACGCCGAATTGCGCAGCGAACGCGACGTCCTTGAACTGCGGTATATCGACAACCTAGACCGAGCCGAGCAGCTGCTGAAGCCTGGCGCAGAGGCTCCTGCGGTTCACCTCGCACTGGTTACTGGACTAACTAACGGCGTCGACCGCCCCCATGTCGACTTGCGGGAGGTCTACCCACCCAACGAGGACACCGAGGTTTTGTTCGCACCGCGTGTCTGGCAGCGCGCCCGACAAGATCGACGGACACTGCTCATGCCCCCCGCGACCTCGGGGGCCGGGATCAGTTGGCTACGGCTCCAAAACGCCATCGAAGACAGCTGGCCAGAGCCTGGCGAACCGATCCAGGTGCCCGAAGTGCGCACGGGAGCCAACGAGGTGTCGGATGAGCTAAGGAAGATCCACGATCTCGCCTTGTGGGTCGCAACACTCGACCGATATGCCACTCGCGACAGCCTCGAACAAGCTCTGGGCCCGGACAACGTCGCCATCTTGCACCAGGAGAAGCGCCTCGGTGGCGACAGCCCGCTCTCGCTTGTACTCAGCCAAAAGTCTGGCGGCCCAGCCGATCGGGCTATTGGCCGTAGTCTGCGCGCGGCTGGGATCATCCCCGACCGGGACATCGCCTTGTCCGTTGGTACAAAGCTGCGTAAGGTGGCCAGCCAGGGTTACGGCATTCTCGCACTGCAAGCAGCGACTAGCGGCGCCGGTATCAACGAGCTTGTTGGTCACGTCGTCGCCTTCAGCCTACTCGCAACTACCACTACGCCTTGGCCGCTACCCCCCGACTGCCGAGTCCTGCTAGTGAGCCTCGACGAGCACAGGCACTGGTTCGCCGGTAAACGAGCTGACCTCCTTGCGATCGCCCTTGACACAGCCAACGAGGCGGTCCACGTCGCCGCGATCGAAATCAAGGCCCGCCGCACTGACGCCGACATCGCTGGAAAAGATGCCCTCGATCAGCTCAACCAGACCCTAGCCGCCACCCGGTGGGCCGCCTATCCGATAGCTGGCTCCGTGCACAGCCGCCTATGGCTCAACCGCATTGCTGAAGCTGCATACGCCGTCGCTCGCGAATCACGCTTCAAGCTCGACGTTGCCGAGCTACGTGCTTTGGAGAACTTCCGCCTCGGTCGTGGAAGCCTCGAGTGGGCTGGCCTCGGATTGGTCTTCGGACCACATCTAGCCGAACACACTCAGACCTACCGGCAAGAAGTCGAGCGCGACATCGTCCCAATTGTGATTCTCGACGTCCCGCTTACTCAGCAACTGCTCGAAGAAGCCACCGACACACGTCTGACCACTCTTAGGACCGTCGAATCCGGTCGCGAGCCGCTGCTCGCCAGCACCCGGACTCGACGTCGGCCCGAAGCGGGAACAGGCGGTCGGCACCGAGCTAGCAACTCTGAGGACATCGGCAGCGCTCCTGACGAGAATGCAGATCGCAAGGAGAACGAAGACATCGACGCTGGATCACCAGACGTTTCGATACCTCTACAAGACTATGAGACGATAACCGACGATGCAGAGATCGCAGTCCCCGGGTTGCCGGCTGCTACTCAGCTATTCGCCGAACCGAAACTACAAGTAGTGGCTCCAGAATCGTCACTCGGAGTCAACACAAGCACAAACAGTTCTCCGACCGGTAGTGGTATCGCGACCTCGTTCGCCGCGCCACTTCTTGGCTGGGATGCCGCGACAAGAGAACCCGTGTACTGGCACCCGGCGGGGCCGGGCCAAACCGCTCTGCAGAACGGTCACACCGAGGTGTGGGGCTCCTCAGGAATGGGTAAGACCCAGTTCACTATGAGTCTACTCGGCCAGCTTTCGCGGCATAGCGGCAGCCACTTCGGAATCGCCGATTTCAAAAACGACTACAGCGACGCCACCGGCTTCCCCCAGTTCGCTGCCGCGGAGTTCCTTGACCTATGGCACAGCGGTGCGCCATACAATCCGCTAAGGCTCGAGAATAATAACGAAAGGACAATTCAGAGCGCCGTCATCGAGCTGCGGGACGCCGTAGAAGAGGCCCTTCGTTCGGTCGGAACCCGAATTGGGCCGCGACAACGCGACAAGCTCAAAGCTGCACTCACATCGGCCTACGATGTCCTCCGTACCGAGAAGCGGTGGCCGACCTTGCAGACCCTTGACGACCAGCTCGACAGCGACTTGGCCGGCGTACTGAGTGACCTCACGGGCTATCACCTGTTTGGCGATGGTGAACCACTGGGTGACGTCATAAACCGCAACGTCGTCTTCGGGTTGTCCCACATTCCAGGCAACGGCGCGACCACCGCTCTCGCCGCAGGATTCATCTTCTCTTCGCTGTTGCTAAAAATACAGAACCTCCCCCCGGTGCCGAACACGATCCGCTACCTCATGGTCGTCGATGAGGCGCATCGAGTCGCACCTTTCCGGGCAATCCAAATGATGCTTCGCGAAGGCCGGTCAAAGGGACTTGCGGTCATCCTCGCTACTCAGGGCCCTGGCGACCTTCCGGAAGCCGTGGCTCCCAATGCGCAGACCAAGGTGTGTTTCGGTCTGCCGGACGCGACCGTAGCAACCATGGCGGCCCGCAAACTTGACCCGAGCAATTCGAGGCTGCCCGAACAGATCCGGACCCTTGCGGCCGGCGAGGCGTTCGTCAGTTTCGCTGGTGAGACACCTCGGCTAATGCGCATGACCCAGGCGTGGCGCGACGCCGCCGATCTCGATCTGCCCCCTCTTCACGCACAGGCAGGGTAAAATGTGCTAGACGCTCAATCTTCAATTCATGAGCCCTCCGCGCCCGGCGATGTCGCCGCGCTGAGCGTCCAGCTCGAGGACATGAGGCACGAGTTCGACTGGCGGACCTTCCTCGACGTGCACACGACGATCTGGCCCGCCGGTCCTTTCCCCGAACCGGCCGAGATGTAGGGCTGGGACCGGACTGAAGCTGGCGGTGATTATGGGGCTGGCGGCGGACTTCATGGCGGTCAGGCACGACATCAAACTCGCGGTGCACGTACCGGCGGTCGGGGACGTCGTCGCGCCGTTCATGGCACCGCCGGGGACGGATCCGCCAGTCGCGTCCCTCCGTCGCGAACAGCCTCACTCGCGGGGAGCTGGGTGCCAAAACGCGTTACGTGACCGGACTGCCATTCTCCAGCGTCGCGACCGACCGTGCCCGCTTCGCACGCTCGCAGACAGGCGGCGATACGCCCTGCCATTAGCCTGGTTCGCTGCACAGGATGCGGGTCATGAATGCCCGCCATTGGTCGCTCGTCATTACGATAGCGGGGCCGGTCACGTCCCTGCTGTCGCGTACCGCCACGTGTCCCGCGGTCAGGTTGGCCACTTCCACGCAAGAGCCGTTGGCCTGGCTGCGCGTGGCCTTTCGCCAGCTGGCACGAGCAAGATCGGTGTCTTCCATCGCCCGCACCGTCCCTTCATCTGTGGTCACAGAGCCTCGAGTGCTTGCTGCAGGAGTTCGTTCGTCTGGGGGACCGACAGCGCCCGAGACCGCAGGTGGTCGAACGCTGCGGTGTAGCGCTGCAAGTCGCCCTCCCTGTCAGGATAGGGGTCGGAGTCGCTTTCGACATAGACGACTCCGGGGTCTGCCGGATGTTCGAAGGCCAGGATGTCGAACGGGCCGAGCATGGTGCCCGGGTGAGCGCCGACTTCAAACGGCAGCACCTGCATGATGACGTTGGGGCGCTCGGCCAGCTGCAACAGGCGTTCGAGCTGGCCGCGCATCACTTCACGGCCGCCAACCAGTCGGCGAATGCAGGTTTCGTCCAAGACCGCCCGCACTTGCATCGAACGGTCTCGGGTGAGAACGGCCTGCCGGGTCATCCGCACCTCAACCCGCTGATCCAGCGTCTCGGGGTCAATGGCTGGATCGGTGCCGACGATGATGGCGCGCGCGTATGACTCGGTCTGGAAGAGGCCGTGTACCACCTGCTGGTAGGTCAGCATCGAGACTGCCTCGGCTTCGAGTCCGATGAGCGTCGAGTATGGGATGTCTGAGTAGACCTGCCACCAGCCCTTGCGCTTGGCCTCGCGGAGGAGGACGGCGAGCTCTTCCCGGCGTGCGGGGTCGGCGACGTTGTAGAGGTCGAGGAGCTTCGCGAGGTCGGCCGGACTTGGCGGGTTGCGGCCGACCTCCATGCGACTGAGCTTGCTGGTCGACCAGTTCAGTCGCCCGGCCACTTCTTCGCCAGAGAGCCCGACCGCTTCGCGCAGGGCGCGCAGTTCCAGGCCGAGGCGGCGGCGCCGCACCACGGGACTCGTTGTTGCCATGGTTGCTTAGGGTATGCCTTATCGCACGTGGTGTGGGCTGTCTCAATAATATGCAATCACATCTTGAAAATGGGATTGCATATAATCGGCCCTAGTTGCATACTGGCCGTGCGATCTCATTCTAGTGGCCGGACTGCGAGGGGGTCCGGCACTTCGCCGCATGCCGACATGAACGGAGGCAAGCACGTGACCGCTTTGGCCGCCGAGCGCTCCACCGACGAATCAACTGCCCGCGCCGAGTTGGATGCCGACTACACGCCGCAGTACATCCAGGTCGCGCGACGGGTCCGAGCACGGATCAAGGACGGTACCTACCCCGCTCTCAGCTGTGTGCCGGGCAGCCGGAGCCTTGCCACCGAGTTCGGGGTGTCTCAGGTCGTCGTGCTCCATGGGCTGACGGTCCTGGTGCGCGCCGGGTACCTCAGGCACATCGAATCCAAGCCGCACCAGGTCATCTGGAACGGGTCCGGGCAGGATGCGGCGGATTGACGTGAACACCATGACCAAGCAAATGGGGACCGGGGTTTACTGGACCGAGCTCAAAGCGACTCCGCAAGCTGTCCGTGTCGCCCGCTCTCATGTGGCGGACATACTCACCGCTTGGGCTGTCCAGGAAGACGTCATCGACACGGCGAGGCTGCTCACCTCGGAGTTGGCGACGAATGCCGTCGTTCACGGCGAGACGGGGACGATCACGCTCGAGGTGCGCTGTTTCGGCTGCTGTTTGGGCGTGGAGGTGCGCGACGACAGCCTGAGTGTGCCAGTGCTGCGGTCGGTCGCGGACGACACCGAACGCGGCCGGGGTCTCTTGCTGGTGGCTGAGCTGGCCGAGAGCTGGGGCTATTACTTTGCGGCCGGCTGCAAGCACGTGTGGTTTCACCTGCATATTGCCGACCCGTCAGAACTGCCGGTCGCGGACGCCGTTGGGTCAGTCGATACGCGCTAGAAGATCACGTCTGGCTCCAGCGCTTGACTCGAGTTCGCGGACGGTGCGGGTCATGGTGTCGGTGAGATCTTCGGGTGACGGGAGGGCCTGGCGGACCTTGGCGGGCAGGCGGCGCCATTCGGTGACGGCGAGGGGGGTGCTGATGCCGCGGAGGGCGACTTCGACGGTGATGTCGTCGCGGCCGACGACCAGGAGCATGCCCAAGGTGGGGTCGTCGTGGGTCTTGTCGCGCAGGTGGTCGTCGACGAGCTGGACGTAGAAGTTGAGCTTGCCGGCGTACTCCGGTTCGAAGCGGCCGAGCTTCAGCTCGAAGACTACGTAGCGGTGGAGCCGGCAGTGGTAGAAGAGCAGGTCGAGGAGGAACTCCCGGTCACCGCTCCGGAGAGGCACCTCGGCGCCGACGAACGCGAATCCCGTGCCGAGTTCGCGAAGGAACCGAGCGAGGTTATCAGTGAGGGCCTTCGATAGGTCGCGCTCGCGAACCGGGTCGGCGGCGAGGAAGTCCAGGACGAACGGGTCCTTGACGATCCGGCGCAGCGCCTCCCGGTCGGCCTCGTCGGGGACGGAGTGGTCGAAGGTGGTCAGCGCGGGCTGGGTCCGCTCGTGCAGGCGGCTGGCGATCATCGACTCGAGCGCGCCCCTGGTCCAACCCTCCTCGGCGGCTCGGCTGGCGTAGAAATCGCTGACCGCGCCGGCCGGGCACTTGTCGAGGATGACCATGATGTGCCCCCAGGGCAATCGCGCAGCAGGCTGCTGCGCGATTGGCTCCGGCCAGCGGGCCGCGAGCGTGGCCATGTACTCGAGGCTGCGCGGCGACAGACCGCGCACGTCGGGATGCGCTGCCCGCAGGTCCGCGGAGAGGCGCTCGATCACCCTGGCGCCCCAGCCCTGCTCTTGCTGGCGTCCGGCGATTTCCCGGCCGATCGCCCAGTACGTCTCGATCATCACGTTGTTGACGGCGCGGGCCGCGCGCAGCCGACCGGCCGCGAGGGTTTGCTTGATGGAGTCGAGTAGCTGGTTGTACTCGGCGGTGGCAGTAACTGAGTCGCTCATGAGCACCACTTGATCGAACTGGCCGACCCCCGGCTCTGCATATCAAGATAGGCCCGGGATGTTGTTCTCTTCCGCCGATTACGTGTCGATGATGCTTACGATTCGCTTATGGCGGACACGCGGGCGTTGACTGGCTAAATTTCTTCGACGGAAAGTCGCGGGCGGGGCGGGTGCTGCCGCTGTTAAAGGGAGGGTGAGGGTGGAGGCGGAGGGCAGGGACCGTTCGAAATGATGAATTTGTGGGTTTGAATTGGCCTTGATAACGAGAGCTAGAGAGCTGTGGCAGTTGCTCGGCGGGACGGGGGCCGGGTTCAGCTCGGTGATGAGCGCGGCGGTTTCGCCGGGGTCGCGGTTGTGCCCCGCGGGGTGGGCCGGGGTCGTGGTCCTCGGCGACGAGGTGCTCGCTACGGCGCCGGATCAGGCCAGCGCGTGGATGCTGGAGGAGGCGCTTGGCGGGGTGCCGATCGGCTCGCTCGGCGACGACGGCGTGCTTCGGAGCCGTCTGCCTGGGGCGGAGCTGCTTGGGCCGGCTGGCCTGGCCTATCTGGAACCGGCGGAGTTTCGCGCGGGGGGCGGCGAAGCGGTCGTCAGGGCGATGAATCGGGCGGACCTTGGGTTCGGGCGGTTTGTTCTCGCGGCGGATGCGGAGGACGTAGAGGAGAGCGGGATCGGGGAGATCACGTCGCCGGCCTTCGGGGTGTGGGAGCGTGGCGAGGTCGTCGCGGCTGCGGGGTACCGGGACTGGCCGCTGGGGACGGC
>Ga0335075_10006691_pt1 | contig 17779 bp, 16 predicted proteins | sample Lox_Sample_24_FD_206723 | JGI IMG/M metagenome (GOLD analysis project Ga0335075, IMG submission 206723) | Soil microbial communities from Loxahatchee National Wildlife Refuge, Florida, United States - Lox_Sample_2.4 | ecosystem: Environmental > Terrestrial > Soil > Wetlands | place: USA...
TCGCGCAGGGCGAGGTTGTCGGGCTTGATGTCGCGGTGCCAGACGTCCCGCTTGTCGAGGAAGTTCAGCGCGCGGAACAGGTCCTCGCCGTATCGTTCGAGCTCGTGCGGCGTCAGCGAGCCGACCCGGCGGAGTGCATCGCCCAGCGTCCGGTTCAGGTACTCAAGGGCGATGATCGTGCGGCGTTTCCCGGCGGGTCCCCATGGGAAGGGACCGTCAAGGATCCGGACCACGTGCGAGTCGTTGAGCAGGCGGAGCTGATCGGCCTCCCTTTCGAGGCGGCGGGCGGCCTGGTCGTTGAGCGCGACCTTGAACACCCGCGGGTCGTGGCCCTCCTTGGTGACCAGCAGGGCCCTTGATGTAGAGCCCTTGCCGAGGATCGCTTCGACTTTCCAGTCGTTGATCGTGTCGCCCTTTACCGCCTCTAGCGGATCGACCTCAACGACCGGATCGGGGGCGGTCAGTTCTTCCTCGATGGTGTCGAGTTGCGAGAGGAAGTCACGGACCCGGTCGGTGCGTTCGGCAACGGCGACCTTCGTCGCGTCTGCGATCAAGGCATCCATGGCCGCGGTGAGGGAATCACCGACGGTCGATGGGACCAGCGCGTGATCGGCCTGCAGCTTCTGGATGAGGTCCGCGCGGCTGGCGGCCGGCGGCTGGCCGGTCAGGATGAGATAGCTCAGCGCGCCGAGCCCGAACATGTCGAGCTTGTCCGCGTCGGCGCTGGCGACGGTGAACTCCGGCGCAAGGTAGGCGCCCGCGGACTTCTCCACGTGCTTTGCCAGGGAAGCCGGGGTGCCGAAGTTGGTGGTGCCGGCTACCGGACGGGCCGCGACCTGCCAGTCCGCGATACGCAGTACCGGATAGCCCTTGTTCGGGTCCACGTATACGCAGCGGGCAGCGAGGGCGCGGTGGAACAGGTGCCGGCGGTGCGCGTGGTCGAGGGCCTCGGCCAGCTGGCGGATCATGTCCAGTCTGGTGTCAATTTCCAGGTTGGTGCTGCCGGTCATGTAGTGATCGAGGCGCTGCCATTTCTCGCTGTGCTCGAACACCACCGCTGGCCCGGTGATCAGCTCATCGCTGTAGGTCTCCGCCTTGACGATGCCCTCGTGGTTGATGCCGAAGAGCGCCAGATACTCGCGCCGGGCGGCGCGGCGGACGGCGTCTCGTTCGCTGTCGCTCGCGTGCTGCTCGGACAGGTAGACCCGGACGCGGCGCGGAGGCTGGTCTTGCAGAGATGTGTGGTGCGCGAGGTAGTCCACCCAGGTGGGGCCGGAGTCGTAGGACTTCTCCTCGAGCTGGTAAGGGCCGACCTTGCCGAGCCTGTGCAGGCGAACGACGCCAACAGCCTCAAGGAGCTTGGGGAGTTGTTTAGAAAAGGTGGTGGTGACCCGGTCCCGCTCGCTGTGTGGCGGCCGGTCGAGGCAGTCCTTCCATATGCCTGGGAGGCCAGTTTTGATCTCGTCGCGTGCGTAGACGTGGTGGCGCTGGAACTCGTCGAACGCGCAGACCAGGTTCTCCGCTGACAGGAAGATGACCGGCTGCACCCATGGGATCCTGGTGTGCTTTCCGGCCGCGTTCTCAAGAAGTCCCTTGAGCTCCTTGGCCTTCTGGTTCGCCAGCGGGAGCGGGTTCTCTACGGTCCTGGTGATGTTGTTGTCGGTGAACCGCCAGGTGGGGCCCGTGTTCGTCGCTCGGCCGGGGTGGCTCTTGATCTCGACGAGGAACAGCCCGCCGGGAGTTGCGATGAACAGGTCCACCTCGCGGAGGTGGCCGCTGCTAGAGGTGAACGTGAACGACTGCCACGCGCGGTACGGCTCAGCGTCGGGGACCTTTGCCTTGATGTACTGGAGCGCGTCCTGTTCCCATGGGAAGTTCGATCGCTGCCCGTTCCATCGCGCTGAGGCCCCGTTCATGTCCTCACTGTAATCCTTCGCCGTCATCCGCCTTCCTTGATAGAACGTCCTACATGGAGGTGTAACCGAGCAACTACTTGCGATGAGCCTGTTCTGGGCGAGCATGGTGTCGCGGTCGGCGTCGTAGAGCTGCCTGACGCCCTGGAGCAGCGCCGCGCGGATCCGGTCGAAGAAGGGCCAGCGGGCCGGGGTCTGTTCGAGTAGCCGGGCGAGCAGCGGGTCGTAGCTGTCGGACAGGGCCACGTCTTCCTTCGTCCTCAGTGACTTCCTTAGCCGCGAGAAGCCCGCGGTCCTGGCGGCCGTGGGAAGTCCGGACGCGGCAAGATCACGCTTCTCCGGCATGCGGCCCGCCAGGCCTGCCTGCGCAAGCGCTCCAGCTGCGGGACCAGCACCAGTTACTTCGAAAGCGCGAGGTTTGGGGTCCTGTTGTGGTCTTGACGTGGGCGGCGCGGCGAGGGTTACTGGAGTCGGCGTGGTTTCGGACGTACGGGCCACAAGAAAATCTCGGCACTGACGCGTAGGGGCGCTGACGGTGGACTATAAGCTCGGCGACTACGGCGAGTCCGCTACGTCCGAAGAGCAGGAGACGATCCGCGACCTGGTGCCGTGGATCAGGAACACTCTGGAGAAGAGTCGCCAACTGCCCGAACTCACCCGCGTCCCACTGGTCCCGGCCGCCTTGAACGCACTCGCCGCTGCACCCCCGCAGATCCAGAAGATCGGCCTGAACGCCGACATGGCCACCCTTACCACCGCCTGGTTCGCCAGCGTGCACCCGACCCTGCTGGAAGCCGCCCAGGTGTTCCAGGTCTGGACGATGTTCGCGGATGAGAGCACCGCGGAATCCGGCAAGCCTTACCGCGGGTACGTGGACCTGTGTGCCGCAGCCCTTCGCGAGAACCACATTGCCAACCCGGACGATCCGATCCTGACCTGCCTGAGCACCATACGCGCCAAACTCGTCAAACTGGACGCCGCGATGCTGATCGACGAGCTGACCGACGCCATGACCGACTCCAACCAGTCCTGGGTCCTCGAACAGCAGTGGCGCAAGCTCCGCTCTTACCCCACTCTTGCGCAGTACCTCGCCGAGCGGGAGAACATCGTCTTCACCTACGTCCTGGCTGTCCTGCTGCGCGCCCACTTCCGTCTTTTGGATCCGATCCCGTCAGCCGTCGTCCACCATGCACGCTCGGTGTCCCTGATCACCGGCCTGGAGAACGACCTGATCAGTGCCTACCACGAAGCGCAGGTAGGAACGCCGCTGACGCTGCTGCGGGTGGTGCAGAAGGAATACGATCTGGACCTCCAAGCAGCGATCCGGTGCGCGACCGCGCTGACCAACTCCCTGCGGCAGCGGTGCGACCGCCTGGGCTTGGACCTGCTGAAGAATGCCTCCCTCGAGTCCCCCCTCGGGGCGTACATCGCGCTCATGAATCAGTGGGCAGACATCTGCTACGCCTGGCATCTGGGGGCCAGACGGTACCGCATGAACGAGTTCACGATCTGACACGATCTGTATGAGAGGAACCTTTGATGACGACCAGCCCGGCCCTAGCGTGAGTCACGGCAACCGTTCGGTTGCTCCTGCTGGCCCCGGCCGATCTGATCACCTGCGGGACCACTGACCATGACACCCACCACGCAGCACTCTTCGCCGCAGGGCAGCACGCACACGCGCCGTGGGCGCACGACGCCGCCTGCTTCCATCCCTGCCGCGCCTGGCACCTTCGCGCCGCTGACCCACCCCTTGGCGATGCTGCGCAACCCCCTCGCCTTCGTCGAAGGCCTGCATGCACGCGGCGATCTGGTGCGCGTGCGCCTCGGCATGACCAGTGCCGTGGTGGTGTGCGACCCGGACCTTACGCATCAGGTCCTGCTGGATGACCGCACCTTCGACAGAGGAGGTGCCCTCAACGAACGCAGCCGCGAGGTATTCGGTGACGGGCTGGCCACCTGCCCGCGCGGCCCGCACCGGCGGCTGCGGCGCCTGGTTCAGCCAGCATTCCACGCCGCCCGCCTGCCCGCCGACGCGCAGGTGATGACCGACCAGATCGCCGCCGTCACCGGCACGTGGCACGACGGTCAACTGCTCGATCTGTCCACGGAAACAATGGCGATCACCGGGCGAGTCATGGTGACCGCGATGCTCAGCGACACCCTGTCCGAGTCCACCTTCCGACAGGCGATCAATGACCTGACCACCGTGGTCAACGGGATCTACCGTCGCATGCTGCTCCCCTCATCGGTCAACGCGCTGCCCATACCTGCCAACCGCCGCTACCGCCAGGCATACACCCGCCTGCGACACATCATCGCTGAGCTGATCACCGGCTGCCGCGAAGGCCGAGCACACCCCGCGCCCGCGCTCAAAGCGCTGCTTGACGCCCGCGACCCGGACACTGATTCCGTACTGTCCGACGCCGAACTGACCGACAACATCCTCATCTTGTTCCTCGCCGGTATGGAGACCACCGCCTCCGTCGCGCACTCGGCCCTGAACCTGCTGGCACGCAATCCCGAGATCGAACACGCACTGCACACCGAACTCGACACGGTCCTGGCCGGACGCACCGCAGCCTACGCTGACCTACCGAACCTGGAACTGACCGGCCGCGTCATCAGCGAGACCCTGCGCATCTACCCGCCCGGATGGATCCTCACCCGCACGACCACCGAAGATACCGAACTTGGCGGGCACCGCATTCCCGCCGGAACCACCCTGGCCTGCATCCCCTACCTAATACAGCACCGCCCTGACCTGTTTCCCGATCCCGACCGCTTCGACCCGGATCGGTGGCTGCCGCAGAACGCGACGAACATCCCCCGCCACGCCTACCTCCCTTTCGGCGCGGGCGCCCGCAAATGCATCGGCGACCGCTTCGGCGCCACCGAAGCCGCCCTCATCCTCGCCACGATCGCCTCCCGCTGGCAACTACGGCCCCCCGCCAACGCGCACCCTGGCGCCCACGCCGCAACCTCCCTGCGCCCGGCAGAACGACGGATGCTCCTTACTGCCAGAACGCCACGACCCCACGCGACCACCGGCCACGATGCTGAGGAAGGCTGACAGCAAGCTGTTGCGCTGGGCCGCGGTTGCCGGGTTTGTCCCCCTCGTCCTCCTGACCGCGGCGACCGCTGTAGGCCACCGCTTCCTCACCCGAATGACAACGTTGCGGCCAGAACCGATCCTTGGAGCAAGGATGAAGACGCCAACTTCGATCCCCCTCGCACCAGGGGGACTGCCTTTGCTCGGCCATGTCGTGCCGCTCCTGCGCGATCGTCTCGGATTTCTGCGTTCGCTGCCCGAGTATGGCGCGTTGGTGCGTGTGCGCCTCGGTCCGGCCGAGGCGGTGGTCGTGTGCGACCCTGGCTTGACGCGACAGGTACTGCGTGACGACCAGACCTTCGATAAAGGCGGACCACTCTATGACCGAGCAAGAGCAACGGTCGGGGATGGCCTGGTTGCCTGCCCGTACGGTCGGCACCGACGGCAACGCCGCCTGGTTCAGCCTGCCTTTCATGCCTCTCGATTGCCCAGCTACGCCCAGATCATGACCGAGCAGGTCACAGCGGTGACCGGCTCGTGGCATGACAGCACGATCATCGACGTTCTCGCGGCAATGATGGCGATCACTTCTAGGACCACCGCCGCCACGATGTTCTCCGACGCCACGCCAACGTCTACGCTGAGCCAGACGCTCGACGACGTGACCGTTATCTTCGCCGATTTGTACCGGCGGATGATGACACCACCGCCATTCAACCGGCTAGCCACTCCGGCCAACCGCCGCTACGAGCACGCCCGTACACGCCTGCGGCACAACCTCGAATGCATCGCCGCCGACCGCCGCGGTACCGGGGCCGACCACGGCGACGTGCTGTCGGCGCTACTGGCTGCACGTGATCAGGACGGCGGCGACAGCTTGACTGACACAGAGGTCACCGACACGCTTCTCACGTTCTTCCTTGCGGGGACGGAAACCACCGCCACCACCCTTGCGTGGGCGCTGCATCTGCTCGCATGCGGCCCCGACATCGAACGAGAGCTGCACGCCGAGGTCGACGCGGTCCTGGCCGGACGGCCCGCTAGCTACCGCGACCTGCCTCAGCTACCCCTGACCGGCCGGATCATTACCGAGACACTGCGCCTCTGGCCGCCTGCGTGGGTCGTTACCCGCGCGGTCACCGACGACACTCAACTCGGCAGCCATGTCCTTCCCGCCGGCACCACCGTCGTCTACAGCCCCTATCTCATCCACCATCGAGCCGATCTGTACCCTGACCCTGAGCGCTTCGCTCCCGACCGATGGCTATCCCCGGAAGCCACAACCGGCTTGCACGGCGCGTTCATCCCCTTCGGCGGAGGAGCCCGCAAATGCATTGGCGACGCTTTCGGCACTATTGAGGCCACCCTCGCCCTAGCGACCATCACCACCCGCTGGCGCCTGCTATCCCTCCCTGGACAGCACGTCCGACCAGCCCTATCCGCCGCTTTGGCCCCACAGGGACTGCGCATGCGCACCGTCGTTCGGGACTGAGCGGGGACGCGGCGGGCAACTGCTGGTCCTTGTCCCACAGCACGTCGATGTCAGGCAGCCCTTGGTCCCACTGGTAGCGGCCAGCCAGGTCGCAGCCGGCTTCGTCCAGGTCGCGATTGGCTGGAGGAACACGATGTCGTGCCCGGCGGTGGTCAGACCGTGGATGAGGGTGGCACGGTGGCTGCGGCCCCGGTCGGGGGTATCGGTGATGCCGGGGCCGGGGAAGCCCCAGAAGCTGTAGCCGATCCTCACTTGCTCACCCACCAGCCGCCGTCGAGCCCGCTGGAGGTGAGGCAGTCCAGAGCCATCTGCGGGTGCCGCTGATCGGCTTGCCGAGGGTCTGGACGCGGGCGGTGCCGTTGGCGTGGACGACAGCGGGGATGGTGTCCAGGGCCGGGCCGGTGACGGGACCGCAGTGGACATGAACGGGCTGGGCACGTTCAGCCTTCCGGCGGTGGGCGGTCACCGCGCCGTAGGCGTAGCCGAGCGAGGCCGGGTTACCGATCGTCTCGGCGATCCGGTACCGGACCCGGCCCCCCACGCGGGACGCGGCGGCGACGGAGGTGGTGGTCGTCGCGTGCGCGGCAGGCGGTGCTCAATGACCCGTAACGGGCACGCCGAGTAGATCCCGCGCAAGTTCTAACCTGACAAGCGGCGGAACGCTACTGCCGGTTCGGACTTAAGTAAGGTGCGTGACCTGTGAGCGGTTTTCATAACCCCGTTATCCCCGGGTTCTTCCCGGACCCGAGCGTGTGCCGCGCCGGGGATGAGTACTTCCTGGTGACATCGTCGTTCACGTACTTCCCTGGGGTGCCGATCTTCCGGTCCGCCAACCTCATCGACTGGGTTCAGGTCGGCAACGTGCTGAACCGCCCGTCCCAGCTTGACCTGTCAGCGACGACGGACTACGCCTCGCATGGCGTGTGGGCACCGACGATCCGCTACCACGCCGGGCGCTTCTGGGTGATCACGACCAACCACACCGCCAGCGGCAGCCACAACTTCTTCGTCACCGCCGAAAACCCGGCAGGCCCCTGGTCCGACCCCACGCCCACCGATATTGACGGCATCGATCCCGACCTCGCCTGGGACGATGAAGGGAACTGCCTGGTCCACTTCGGTGTCGGCGGGGGCATCATGCGCTGCCGTATCGACGACCGCACCGGCGCGGTGCTTGAACCGCCGGAGCCGACCTGGTCAGGTACCGGGCTGCAGTTCCCGGAGGCGCCGCACCTGCTCCGGCGCAGTGACACCTGGTACCTGCTGATAGCTGAGGGCGGCACCGAACGCGGGCACACCGTGGCCATCGCCCGCGGGTCCTCGCCAGCAGGACCGTGGGAAGCCTGCCCGGCTAACCCGATCTTGACCCACCGCAGCACCGATCACCCCATCCAGAACACCGGCCATGCAGACTTGGTCGAGGCGACCGACGGATCGTGGTGGATGGTCGCGCTCGGGACCCGCCCGCGCGGGTTCTCGCCCGGGTTTCACGTGCTCGGCCGCGAAACGTTCCTCGTGCCCGTGGAATGGGCCGGCGGGTGGCCGGTCACCGGTGACCTCTCGCTGCAGATGCCGACCTCGCCGCCCGGGCCCCGCGGGAGCCATCCGGTCCCGGTCCGAGACGACTTCGACGCCTCCGCCCTGGCGCCGCACTGGATCTCCGTCCGTGCCCCGCTGGCCGGGGCCGCGTCGCTGGACAAGCGCCCCGGCTGGCTCACCTTGCACGGCAACGGCCAGGGCCTCGACGCGGACACGCCGGTCTTCGTAGGTCGCCGGCAACAGCACCACCGGTGCCGCGCCCGGGCCAGGATCGATCCCAGTGACAGCACTGAAGCCGGGCTCGCCGTCCGTATGGACGAGGACAGGCACTACGAGGTGTTCCGGCACGAAGGAAACATCGCCGTCCGTGCCCGCATCGGCCCGCTGGCCGACGTCATCGCATCCGTCCCGTCGCCGTCGGCCGATGTCGTCCTCCGGGTCGAGACCCACGACGGCGATTATGGTCCTGACCGCATCCGGCTTGGCTACGAAACCGGCGACGGCGCTTTCCGCGTGCTGGCCGATCTCGACGGGCGGTACCTCTCCACCGAGGTAGCGACCGGGTTCACCGGACGCGTAATCGGCCTTTACGTCGTCTCCGGCACCGCCTCGTTCGACTGGTTCGACTACCAAGCAACCGACGGCTGAAGCGACCGAAGCTCGCGCGTCCACGGGCGCCGGGCCATGCGCGCCCGAGTTCGCACGGCTCGGCATGGCCCGGCTGCCCAAGGGCGCATGTGGCGCTGCTGGGCAGCTGCGCCGGGACGGCTCCCTGCGGATCAGCCCGGTCCAGCCCCTACCCCGCCCTGGGCCGGGACGACCGCGCGTAAGCCCAGGCCGCGGTGCCTGAACGGCAAATCTGCACGTCATGATCTGGTACGGCGAGCGGATCGCGAGGGGTGCTGACTGAGGATGCGGCCTGCCGACTCCTCCCCCTGAAGGCGAGTGCTCGAAGCGCGTGCGAGTTGCCCGCAGCCTGGCAGCCCTGCCGGATGCTGGCCTCCCGTCGGTTGCTGAGCGGATCGCCTCGGGCACCATGCCGCTGTCGTCAGGGCCGGCCGCTCGCTTCGCGATCGAAGACGTGCTGTGGGCCGGGCAGGGTTTCACTGATATACCGAAGAAGACCAGGCGCGAGATCGACGCAGCGGGCCGTCGCCGAGGTCATCAACCCGCGCCTGCGCGAAGGCCTTCGTTACCTGTACCAGGACGAAACAGGCACAATCACCGAAAACGCAAAGGCCACAATCGAGTCAGGAGAAAGCCGGGTAGGAGGCGGTGTCATCGCCGAGGATGGCGATCGCGCTCGCGCAGGCGGGCGGGATCGGGTTCATCCACCAGAACCAGCCCGTGCAGCTGCAGGCCGAGGACGTCCGGGCGGTGAAGCGGAACAAGGCCGGGTTCCGGCACAGCGAGCTGAACGTCCGGCCGGATACCCCGCTTGGTGAGGTCTCGGCGCTGCTGCGCGGGGCGGACACCGACGTCGCGGCGGTGACCAGCGACGGCACGGCGAACGGGGTGTTCCTCGGGCTGATCGGGGTGAACGACTTCTACCTCGGCCGCCACTCGCCGGACCTCCCGGCGGAGGACCGGATCCGGCCGGCGGCGGAGATGGTGACCGCCCCCTCGGGCATCTCGCTGCAGGACGCGAACTCGCTGCTGTGGGACCGGCACGTCTACGTGCTGCCCGTGATCGGGGATGAGGGGCGGCTGGAGTCCCTGGTGCTGCGCCGGGACTACCTGATGCACAAGCGGTTCTCCAGCGAGAGCGTGGACGCCGATAAGCGGTTCCTGGTGGCGGCGGGCATCAACACCCGCGACCACGAGGAGCGGGTACCGGCGCTGGTGGATGCCGGGGCGGACCTGCTGTGCATTGACTCCAGCGACGGGTACACCGTGTGGCAGGCCCGGGCGCTGGAGTTCGTCCGGGACAAGTACCAGGGCCAGGTCCACTGCGGGGCCGGGAACGTGGTCGATGGGGCCGGGTTCCGGTACCTCGCCAACGCGGGCGCCGCGTTCGTGAAGGTCGGGATCGGCGGCGGCTCGATCTGCATCACCCGCGACCAGAAGGGGATCGGGCGCGGGCAGGCCAGCGCGCTGCTGGACGTGGCCCGGGAACGGGACGCCTACGCCGCCGAGACCGGGGTGTACGTACCGCTGTGCTGCGACGGCGGGATCCTGTCGGACCGGGACATGGCGGTCGCGCTGGCGATGGGCGCGGACTTCATCATGCTGGGCCGGTACTTCTTAAGGCCACGATGATCAGCTGCGGCGCCACGACCCTGCGGGGCTTCCAGGACAACGCCGTGCTGACGGTGGTCTCGTCGGCCTCGGCGGTGCAGGGCACGGCTGAGGTGCAACTGCGGAACCAGCCGCTCGACACTGCGACGGGCTGACCCGACCTGTGGGGTGCCAATACCTGGCCATGTGCTGTGAGCTGGGATTTCTCTGGCTGCCTGGTGGAGATCCGGCACTGCTTCTGAACGCGTTCAAGTAGTTGAGCTACCCGCGCATCCCGACTATGGACGCCGTGCTCGCCAAGAGCCGTGTCCACAGCTCTGACCAGCGCGGATGAATAATCGGCACCCACACACCCAGGAGATACCGCCTCACCGCCGACGGCTCGCAGCCGCGGTACTCAAGCTGGCCGAGCGCACCGGCACAGACCGGGCCAGCTGATCCGGACCGCCGCCGGGCTACAGCCCGAGCAGCACCGGAATATCCGGGATGCCGTCCGCGAGCAATGCCCTCAGCAGCGTCGCGAGATCGCGGGGTGAGAACAGGCCCGGTCCGGCTCCCAGGTTTAGCTGGCGTCTCGCCGCGTTGCCAGGGAGCTGGATCCGTGAAGGCAAACATGCAGTCGCTGTATCTTTGCTGCTTCGCTGGGTTAGTCCCAGACGCGGGCTAGCCGCCGGAAGGTATCAGGGTCGCTGTGCAGCGGGATGACGCACAGCAGGTGGCCGCCTGGCGCTTGGAGAATACGGCAGTCAAGCCACTGGCGGAGTTCGACGGCGCCTAGGGCGACGAGCCGTGCGGTCTCGGCCGCGACGTCGTCGGTTTCGATGTCGAGGTGGTAGCGGGGCTGGTCATCCACTGCCTGGATCGCGGTGACCAGTCCGGGAAAGGCGCCGGGCAGGGAGGTGAACTGTTCCTCGCCCGGCACTGGATTCGCCGGCACGCCGAGCGCCGCCGACCAGAACGCAGCAGCGTCGGGCACCCGGTCGCTGGGAACGTCGATGAGCAAGGCGGAAAGCCGACTCCGGTGCATAGCCGCACCGTAGCGAACGGCGGGCGGCAGCCGTGATACCGGGGCGCGGAGCACTGCGGTGGCCGCGAAGCTTGTTAGCAGGGCCGGGCGTGCGGTACTGCGGGGAAGGCAGTGAACAGCTCGGTCATCTGGACGCCGAGGACGTTGGCGATGGTGAATGCGCGGTCGACGGAGATCGCCTGGCGGGCATGCTCGACCTGGGCGTAGAAGGAGCGGCTCAGCCCGGCTTGCCTGGCCACGGCGGTCTGGGTCATGCCCCTGCTCTGCCGGATCTCGCGCAGCCGGGTGCCGAGCGCGAGGCGGGCCTGCCAGATGATGGCATCGCGGTTGTCGTCGTTCACGTCCTGCACTCTCAAAACGGTAGCGGCCATCAATACCGGCGGAGGCCGTCTGTGCGGCCGTCGGCTGCGCTGGCATCGGATCGCTGCGGCCTGGCGGACCTGGCCCGGATGGCCGGGCTGGCAGATGATGATCGCCGGGGTCTGATCTTGACGGCGGGGCGGAGTGGCCGGCGGGTGGCCACGTGGAAGGTCGCCGGGCGGGAGGTGACCTGCCCGGTGGCGGGCATGGGCGGCTTCCCCGTGCCGGGCTGCGGGCCGGTGCGGCATTTCACCTGGCGTACCGGCCAGGGGCACCGGCCCGGGTTGCAGAGCATGACCGGATGCGGCTTGAGTTGGTGTCGGGCCTGCGGGAGCATGTCCCCGGCTTCTTGGCCGTCGCTGGCGTGGGTACGTGGCTGCTGGACGTGCGGCCCGAGGACCGGATCGAGGCGGCCGGCCGGGTCAAGTTCGCCGCCTCGGCCGAGGCGGCGAAGGCCTGCGGGTGGCGTTACGGCGTGGTCGGCGGCTGGCAGCCGCACGTGATGACCACCCTCGACACGCTGTCCGCGCAGCGCCGGCCGCTGAATGACCCGCTCGGCCTCGCTGACGCGCTGCTCACGGCAGCTGGCAACGGCCCGGTCCGGTTCACTACCCAGCGGCCTTGAGCGCCTTGACGTCCGGGGCGTCGCCACCAGGCGGGTGTTTCTTTCCTTAGTTCCCTTCCTGGCTCTACGCTGCCGGTTAAGCGTTCCCCTCGTCGGCACCAGTGAGAAGAGAACCAGGTGAGCACCGACATCCCCGCGGCCCGCCGCTACCGCCCGGCCGAGGCGGGTGGATGCGATCCGGCTATCACCTATTGATCGCGGATTGTCCCGGAACAACGGCGGAGCACTCCGGTGCAGGACTGCCGACCCTCCGTCATCGCCACGGTGGCGCCCGTCCACCGTCGCGATCCAACAACAAGGCCGATGGCGTGGGGTCCGCAACGGCATCCGGGCCGGGCTGATTTCTAGCACCAGCGATCCATCCCGTTGTGGTACCATTTTGGTATGAGCACACAGATCGCGGTGCGACTACCCGACGAAATGGTGAAGTTCGTCGACCAGCTGGTTGAAGCAGGCCGTGGCTCCAGTCGGGCCGCGGTCATTACTCGGGCGCTGGACAGGGAACGTCGCCATGAGATGGCCGTCCAAGACGCCGCAATCTATGCCGAATCAGGTGAAGACCCTGAAATGGCTGATCTCGTCCACTACCTCTCGGGCCACCCCGTGGACCCGGATCAGTGAGGCCCATCCACATCGCGCACCTGGACAAGGCACGCCCGGTCCTAGTCCTGACCAGGGAGATGGTCATCCCGCAGCGAACGCAGGTCACCGTCGCGCCGGTCACCTCCACAGCGCGCGGCCTGTCCGTCGAGATCCCGGTTGGAGCGGCCAACGGACTCGGGCATGACTCGGTAGTGAACTGCGACAACATAGTCACGATCCCGAAAACGGCTCTCGGCGACCGGATCGGGTACCTCCTGCCGACGCAGGAGACGGCCCTGACCGCCGCTATCCACGCGGCCTTCGACCTTGAGTGAACCTGTAATTCAAGGTTGCGGGTGCCGATTATTAATCCGCGCTGGTCAGAGCTGCGGACTCTCGGCATGCGGGGCGTCCACGTCGGGGTGTACGGGTGCCCGCCGACGGCAAAGCTGCGAAAGGTCGAGCGGGATTTCCAGGCTGGACTGATCTTCTGGTTGAGTCATCTCTCCCCCTTTTGCCGTGCACCCGCTGAGCCGGGGCAGGCGCTTCAGATACGCGCCCGACGATGTATCTAGGGGACTGGAGAATGCCTCTGTTATATCGCCCGCGATTTCATCAGGCGGGGTCAGCGGTGCCGGGCGGTACTGCCGTAAATAAGGGGGAACTATGGACAGCGAAGACGGCGCGAAGGAACTGGTCATCTCGTACATGTTCCTGCGGAAGATCGTCGGCTGGATCGGAGTCCTGCTGCCGATCGTGCTCTACGCCGGCAATGAGATTGTCTTCTCGGCGGGACGGCCGGAGTCGATGAGCGGTTATTACTACACTCACATGCGCAACATCTTTGTCGGTACGCTCTGCGCGCTGGGCGTCTTTCTCGTGGCGTATGACGGCTACGACGATGTGGAGCGCTGGGTCACCAACATCGCCGGCCTCGGCGCGATCGGCGTGGCGTTCTGCCCGACCAACCCGCCGGTGGTACAGCTATCGACAGCCCAGCAAGTCGTGGGCGACGTGCACCTGTTCTGCGCGACAGTCACGTTTCTCGCGCTGGCCTTCATGGCCCTGCGTTTCGCAGCGCCCGAAGGCTCTCCCGTCACGGCTCCCGGACCAGTAAGCAAGGTCATTTACGTCGGCTGCGGTGTCACGATCTTCGCCTGCGTGGCGCTTGCCGCGGCATCCAACCTGCTGCCGGCGTCGGTGAAGGCGAACTGGCCGCTGGTTTACATCTTCGAAGCGGTCGCGGTATTCGCGTTCGGGGTCTCCTGGTTCGTGAAGGGCCAGACGATGATGGGCGCCCTATCGTGGTGGGCCCGGCATGCCGGCCCCGGGCCCCACCCGGCATAGTCAGGGCACGTCGCCGTGAGCGATGCAGGCCTGCCTTGGATAGATCACGGCGCCCCGCCCCAGGAATCGCCTGGCCCTGACCTAGCCGGTGATGGCCAGCCGACTCGTGGGTACCTCAGGACTGGGGTTGCACCTGGCTGGATTCGCTGCTGACGGTGACAGTCGCGCCCAGTGATTCCAGCAGGTCCTTTGCTCTGTCTGCTTGCTCACTGGTGACGTTCTGCAGGACGTACCAGGGAGCGCCGTCGACGAGATCCCAGGCTGGTCCCAGCGGCATGCCGGTCAAGGTCCTGACCGCCTTGACGACCGGGATCCGGCGAAGACCCGGTGAGACCAGGATGAGGCTGCAATCGCGGCTGTCCTGCGCGCGGCGGGTAACGGCGTGCAGATCGGCCGGTGTGCGGCCAGGCGCAGGGGGGACACTCCCGGGTGGGTTCAGCTGCCGGCCTCGTGCGGGCGTTTGCACACCAGGCGTGCTGGCCGCGTGAAGCCGGCGGCCACGCCGCTGCCCCGCTGCTGCAACTACAAGGATGCCCAGCCATATGCCGACAAAGATGGCCAGGCGGCTGGCCGACGGGTGGCCCGCCTGTGAGCTCATCGGGCCCATGATGAGACGGGAGCCAGCCGCGCCACACACACCGCCGAAGAACTTGACGCTACCGCGCGTAACCCGGCCAGACCAGCGCATGACATGACCGGCGAGCCCTGGCCGGGGGTGTGCGTTGATAAGGGACGCCACTGCCCTGCACACGATCGAGGCCGCCGCGGCGGCGAAGAACGTCACCGCCGCAGCGGGCGCGTTATAGGCCAGGCCGAACCCTGCCACAACGCTTACCGCCCCTAGCCAGCCGTCCAGTGACCCCCGGACAAGCCATCGTACGGCTCCCCGCCAGCTCAGGCGGGTTCCACCTCGCTTGCGCGGTGGATCAGCCATAATGTAATGAAACGCTTCGCCGATATGCTGGTCAAGAAGCCGCCCGCCAATTCCTGTGCTCATCTTCGGCATTGTCAACTGAGTGACTAATGTGGCTGCGCCGACCACGGCTCCACTGATCCGGAACCGTAAGTCCCGGCGCGGTCCAGCGTAAAGGGCGTTCGGGTCGCTTACGATGAGCCGGTCATGGGCCGTGGCTATGTCGTCGGGCACGCTCTCGATGAGGCGATCCGTGCCAGTGCCAGCGGGCTGGTAACTTGCGCCCGGGGATGCAGGTCCTGGACCTGGGTTCCGGCAAGGGAGCGACGTCAGTGTTCCTGGCCCGAGAGTACGGCGTCCAGGTCGTGGCGGCCGACTGGTGGATCGCGGCGGACGAGGCGGCGGCCGTGTTCGAAGCGGCCGGTGTCGCCGGTCAGGTGACCGCCGTGCGGGTCTAGGCGCATGCCCTGCCATTCGGGAAGGACAGCTTCGACGCCATCGTGAGCATCGACGCGTTCGAGTACTTCGGCACCGCGCGATCCCGGAGCACATCAAGCAGCTGTTCGGAATCCGACGCTCACGAACCCACAGTACAACAATTGTTGAACACTCGCCGCCATCCAGGCCAAGGTCCGATTCTGAGGTGACCCCGCGCCGCGCCGCGCCGCCACGCTGGTCGAAAGATTTCGGGAAGTAAAACTGTAAGTTTCATGCACGGGAGCCTTCCCGGGCCGTCACTACCAAGCCGTGCTCGTCGCTTAAAACGCCTGTTCAAAACTGCTATGCAGGTCGCCCGCCGCAACGCATACCAGGAGCGGTCCGAGGAAGAACCTGGCAATCACCACGGCCTAGAAGTTCAAATGGTAACTGAGCCATCCGAAATGTTTCGGAGGTGTCGGAGGGCCGGTTATTGACCTGGCCGGAACAGGAAGGGTCCGCAGAAAGGGTCCGCAGGAAAGGACAGAACATGAGAAGAGGGCTGCGCGCGCTGTGCGCCTCCGGCCTGGCCACGCTGACGGCGGCTGTGTTCTTGACGGGAGTCATGTTCCTCGCGGGGACACCGCAAGCGAAGGCCGCTTCGCTCGTACAGGTGACGAACTTCGGCAACAACCCGTCCGACCTGGACATGTACATCTACGTGCCGGACAACGTACGGCCCGACCCGCCCATCCTGCTGGCCCTGCACCAGTGCACCGGCTCCGGGCCTGAGTTCTATTCAAGCACCTCGTTCGCATCACTGGCCGACCAGTACGGGTTCATCGTGATCTACCCGTCGGCGACCAGGAGCGGCAGTTGCTGGGACGTCTCCAGCAGCCAGGCGCTGACCAGGAACGGCGGCAGCGACCCGGTGGGCCTGATGTCGATGATCACGTATACCGAGCAGCACTACGGCGGCAACCCAAACCAGGTTTACGTCACCGGGGCGTCCTCGGGCGCGATGATGACCAACGTCATGCTGGCCGATTACCCGGACGTGTTCAAGGCGGGCGCGGCGTTCATGGGCGTGCCGTACTACTGCTTCTACACCGGCACCGTCGACGGCTGGAACACGGCCTGCGCCGACGGTCAGGTCAGCATGACCGCGCAGGCCTGGGGCAACCTGGTGCGCAACACCGCCGATCCCGGCTACACCGGCGCGCGACCGCGGGTACAGCTCTGGCATGGCACCGCCGACACCACGCTCAACTACGAGAACCTCAGCCAGGAGATCCTCCAGTGGACGAACGTGCTCGGGGTCAGCTCGACTCCGTCGTCGACCACCACTCCGGAAGCCAACTGGACGGAAACCCAGTACGGCAGCGCGGGCAACCCGCAGGTCGAGGCGTTCAGCATCGCCGGCGCCGGTCATGTCCTCCCGATCGAAGGGGAGGGGATGGAAACCGACGCCATCGACTTCTTCGGCCTGAACAACACCACGACCACGGGTAACCAGGTGACGGTCACCAACCCCGGCAACCAGACCTCGACCGCCGGGTCGGCCGCGTCGGTGCAGATCAACGCGACCGACTCCGGGAGCGGGCAGACCCTGACCTACACGGCCAGCGGGCTGCCGGCCGGACTGTCCATCAACTCGTCAACTGGCCTGATCAGCGGCACGCCGACCACGGCCGGAACGTCCTCGGTAACGGTGACCGCCACCGATGGCACGGGCGCGTCGGGCAACACCTCGTTTAGCTGGACGGTCAACTCCAGCGGCGGCGGAGGTGGTGGCTCCTGCCAGGTCGTCTTCACCAACCAGAGCCAGTGGGCTGGCGGATTCGTGGACCAGGTCGTGATCAGCAACACCGGCACGTCGGCAATCAGCAGCTGGTCGCTGGCGTTCACCTTCCCCGGTGACCAGCAAATCACCAGCGACTTCAACGGAAGCGCCAGTCAGTCCGGTGAGAACGCGACCCTCACCAATGCCAGCTACAACGGCAGCATCTCGCCCGGCGGCAGCGTCACGGTCGGATTCCAGGGAACCTGGACCAGCAGCGACGCGGCGCCTGCCAGCTTCACCCTGAACGGCGCCGCCTGTACCACCTAGGCGGCCCGCCGCCCCGGGTCAGGTTGCCCACAAACCACCTGGCCCGGGGTCCGCCATGCCATCCCGCTGGCCGATATCATGGCCGCGAAACGGTACAGGCTGGTCGGGAGCAGCCCGGTCCGGCCGTGGGCGAGGAAGCCGCTGTCCGGCGTGGAGGCGCAGAC
>Ga0335075_10006692_pt1 | contig 17779 bp, 3 predicted proteins | sample Lox_Sample_24_FD_206723 | JGI IMG/M metagenome (GOLD analysis project Ga0335075, IMG submission 206723) | Soil microbial communities from Loxahatchee National Wildlife Refuge, Florida, United States - Lox_Sample_2.4 | ecosystem: Environmental > Terrestrial > Soil > Wetlands | place: USA: Florida...
GCTTCAGGATCGTTCGGCGCCAAGGCCAGTGCCTGTCGCAAATGTGTTTCCGCGTCCGCAGCATTGTTCCGTGCCAGCAACGCGAGCGCCAGGCTGCGGCGCAGCCATGCCAGATGCGGCGCTTGCTCGACCGCGCGGATCAGCACGGATTCCGCCTCGGCGGCGCGGCCCAGGTCCATCAGCGTGTTGCCGAGATTGCCCATGGCTGTCACTAACCCCGGGTCAAGCGCCAACGCCCGCCGTAACGTTTGCTCCGCGGCGGCGGAGTCTCCCTGGGCGCGCTGCATCACGCCCAGATCGGAGAGAATGTCGGCCCGTACGGGTGCGCGTGCCAACAGTGCCGTCGCGGCGGCGGGGTCACCGGCCTCGTAGGCGCAGGCGCCAAGTACGTGCAGCGCATCGGCATGGCTCGGGTCGCGGGTAAGCAAGCGGCGGGCAAAAGCCTGCGCGCCGACAAAGTCGCCGGAGGTATAGAGGCGGTGGAGGTACGGCACCGCACCTTCCCGCCACTCGTCCCACAGCGCGCGATAGGCCGCCTCCACCGATCGGGCGAGGCCAACCGCATCCAGTAGTGGCGATGCTGCCATGCGCGGTCGCAGCGCCAGGCGCAATTCAGCCAGGGATTCGAGGTTCGACGCCGCAGCCACTGCGCGGGCGACGTAGGAGTCCACGGTGTCGGTGACCCAGTCGTCCAGGTTGACTGCGTGCAGGATTGCGGCGCCGAAGCGTCCGACGGTTGGCCGCCCGGCCAGCGTGAGGACGGGAACGCCCTGCCAGAGCGCCTCGATCGTCGTGGTGCCGGCGTTGTGCGGGAACGGATCCAGCGCGATGTCGATCGCGCCGTAGGCCTCCCAGGTGCATGGCTGCGGTGTCGTGCAGATCATATGCACCCGGTCGGCGCCGATGCCGTGGGCGGCGAAGCGCGCCGACCAGTCCTCTCGTCCAGCCGGTTCGGCGAACGGCGTACTGTTCAGGATCAGCCGCGAGCCGGGGATGGCATGCAGGGTGCGGCACCAGGTGGCGATCACGCCGTCGTTCAGGCGTACGGTGCGGCCGAAATAACCGAAGGTGATGCAGCCGGCGCTAGAGGCGGGGAGGGGGACGACCGGCGGCATGCCTTCCGGCGGGCGGTAGGCTAGCGGGATACGGGGCAATCTCAGAAGTTGTTCGGAAAAGACGACTTCGGCGCCGGGGGGGGCGAGCAAGTCGTCGGCCAGGAAAGCGTCGATCGCGGAAAGGCCCGAGGTGCAACCGTGGCCGATCATGTAGGCCACCTGCACGGGGGCGGGCTTGCGCGCGAACACCAGCAGGCGGTTGCCGGCGGTGTGGCCCGCGAGTTCTACCAAGACATCAATGCTGTCCTGGCGGATTTGCTCGGCCACCGCGGTGTCGCTGCGCCCGACCGTAGAGCGCCAATGGTCAGCCAGCGCACGGAAGCGTTGGGTGGTGGCGTCCTCGACCGGTACCTCGGCGTAGCAAAAGATTTCGACCTGGCTGCGGTCGTGCGCGGCGAGCAGGGGTTCGGCGAACAAGGCGACGGCGTGGGTGCGGAAATCGGGCGAGACATAACCGACCCGCAGGCGCCTTCCAGGCGTCTGGTCGAGCATTGCATAGGTTGGGGACGCCGGTGCAAGCGGGCGGCCGTGGCGGGCGTCCCATTCCCGGTACTCGGCGTAGATGGCTTCCGGCGACAGATCGTCGCGGTAGTTCAGGCAGAACAGGATATTACTGTGCGGCAGAGCGAAGTCCGGGCGCAGGCGGAGCGCCTCGCGCAGAGCGGTTTCAGCTTCCCGCAGGCGGCTCTGGCGCATCAGCGCCCCGCCCAGATTGTTGTGTGCGTTGGCGTTGTTGGGATCGTGCCGGATGGCGGTGCGGGCTGCTTGCTCCGCCTCCTGCGCCCGGCCGTTCAACGAGAGCACCCAGGCGAGGTTGGACCAGCCGTCGGCGAAGTCCGGCGCGAGTTTCAGGGCGGCCTGATAGCAGGCGATGCTTTCGTCGTAGCGGCCTGCATCGCGCAGGATGTTGCCGAGGTTGTTGTGGGTCTCCGGGCGGTGCGGTGCCAGCGCAAGGGCGGCGCGGGCGGCTTGTTCCGCTGCATCCAGTTTCCCGAGACAGCGCAGGACGGCGGCGTGATTGGCGTATTGCTCCGGGTCATCCGGGGCGGTGGCGATGGCGATGCGGAGGTAGCGATCGGCATCGTCATAGCGGGACTCGCGATGCGCGATCAGGGCGGCGACGTGCGCGGCGGTGGCGGCGTTGGGGTTGGCCGCGAGCATCTCTTCCGCGAGCTTCCTGGCGGCGACGAGGTCACCGGAGGCGTAGGCCCGCCGGAGGTGGGCATCCAGCGCGGTGATGCTGGAGGTTTCGGTTGGTTCCGACGCCGAGGGTTCGATTTCTTGGTTATCGCCAGGATTGACCTGGGCATCAGCGCAGGGCTGATCGGGAGGTCGTGAAGCCTCTCGTCCCGCCAGCGACTCCGGAGAAGCCGGCATGTCGACATCAGTCGGCGCATCCGCAGCCTGCGGGGCGGATGATTGGGTCGAGCCCAGCCAAGGCGGGATATCGAGGGGTGCGCCGACGCACCACTCCTTCCACAATTCGCGCACGACTTGCTCTACGCACCGTGCCAAGCCGTCTGCATCGAGCAATGGCGATGCCTGCAGCCGCGTCCGCATGCCGGCACGCAGCGCCGCCAGCTCCTCGAGATTGGTTGCGGCAGTCAGGGCCCGAGCGACATAACCGTCCGGCGTGTCCGTCACCCAATCGTCCAACCCCACCGCATGGAGGATTGCGGCGCCGAAGCGTCCGACCGTTGGCCGCCCGGTGAGCGTGACAACCGGTACTCCTTGCCATAACGCCTCGATCGTGGTGGTGCCGGCGTTGTGGGGGAAAGGGTCGAACGCAATGTCGATCCGGTTATAGGCCGCCCATGTGGTTGGCTGCGGCGCCGTGTAGATCAGGTCCAACCGGTCCGCCTCGATCTCGTGCGCGGCGAAGCGTTGCACGAACAATTCCCTGAATGTACGTTCCTGGAAGGACCGGTTGTTCAGCACCAACCGCGACCCTGGAATTGCATGCAAAATTCGGGACCACGTGGCGATCACGCCAGGATTCAGCCGTTCCGGACGGCCGAAGTAGCCGAATGTAACGGCGCCGTTGGCGATAGCGGGCAGAGGCGCCACAGGCGGCATCTCAGCGGGCGGCTGATAGACGAATGGCAGGCGCGGCAGGCGGATAACGCGTTCGGAAAACAGGGGGGCGGGGCCGGGAGGCGCCAGGAAGTCGTCGGCCAGGAAAGCGTTCATCGCGGACAGGCCTGAGCTGTAGCCGTGCCCGAGCAAGTAGGCGATCTGCACCGGTGCCGGGCGGCGCGCGAAAACCAGCAGGCGATTGCCAGCGGTGTGGCCTGCCATATCCACCAGCACATCGATCTGATCGGCGCGGATTTGTGCGGCCAACTCGTCGTCCGACATGCCGACGGTGGAACGCCACGTGTCAGCCAGGCCGCGGAACCGCGTCGTGACCGCATCTTCGACCGGCACTTCGGCGTAGCAGAATACTTCGACCCGTGTTCGATCGAGCGCAGCCAGCAGCGGTTCGGCGAAAAGCGCCGCAGCGTGTTGGCGGAAATCGGCGGAGACGAAGCCAACCCGCAGGCGCCGTTCCAGCGTGCGGTCGAGTTCGAACGGGATGTCCTGCGTCAGAGCCCGCGCATGGCGTTCGTCCCATGCCCGGTATTCAGCGAAGATTTGCTCTGCCGAAAGGTCGTGGCGGTAGTTCAGCGCGAACAGCAGATTGCCATGGCCCGAGGCATAGTCTGGCCGTAGTTCCAGCGCGCGTCGGTAGCAGGCGTCCGTCTCGGCATGGCGCCCCTGCATCTGCAAGGCGACGGCGAGATTGGTGATCCAGCGATGCTCGTTCGGAGCGAGCGAGATGGCATCGCGGGTGGCGGCTTCGGCGGCCATCGGTGCGCCGGCGCGCAAATAGACGGCGCCCAGGTTGCCGTGCGCCGGTGCATGCGTGGCATCGATCGCGATGGCCGCCTGCAGCGCCTGCTTCGCCTCGTCGTAGCGTTCGAGGCCCAGTAGCGCGACGCCGAGGTTGGTTTGCGGTTCCACCCATTGCGGCGCAAGCTGCGCGGCCGCGGCAAAAGTTTCGACGGCGACTACAAGCTTGCCACGGCGCTGTTGCATCGTGGCGAGCGCATTGCACGCCTGAGCGTAGTCGGGGCGTGCGGCGAGCGCGTCAGCGTATGCTGCCTCAGCTTCCTCAAGCCGGCCAGCATCCGCCAGCAGGTTGCCGAGATTGTATGGCGCCGCGGCAAAGCCCGGATCGAGTGCGATGGCGCGGCGATAGGCCGTCTCGGCCTCGGCGTTTTTGTGCAGCGCACGCAGCAGGGCGCCCAGGTTCGAATGGTCGGCGGCGTCCCGCACCACCGGCCACAATCTCCGCAACGCCTCCGCCGGCGTCGTCTCTCCTCGTTGCCAGGCGGCGAGTCCCGCCATGGCTTCGGCCCGGGCCACGCCTTTTGCGTTGGTTGTCGTGGTCCGGGCTGTCATGTGCCTCCGATCGTCGGCTAGACCTGCGTGAAGCTGTTGGCGTTGAACGTCCAGGCCGTGGAGCCATTGGTGGTGATCACGCCGATCAGCGTGCCGCCGCCCGAGAACGAGCCGTTGGCGCTATAGTACAGGCCACCGGTATCCTGTTCGAAAACGAAGCCGCCGTTTCCGCCATTGCTCAGCGTGGTCGCCAGCCGGGCCGTGGCGTTCGCCACGGACGTGAGGTCGTTGGCCGTCAGCGCCGCGCCACCCAGGTTGTAGGTGTCGTTGGTCAGTGTCTCACTGCCGGTGGTGTCGAGAGCGATCTTGTCGCCCTTGGCGGTGTTGAAGTTTTCCACCGTCGTGTAGTTGTTGGCGCTGTCCTGGTCGAACACATAAGTGTCACCCACCGTGTTGCCGGTGATGAAGTTCATTCCCGCCCCGCCGATCACCATGCTGGCCATCGAGCCGGTCAGCACCACGGTATCCGCACCGGTGCCGCCGAACACCGTACCGGTGCTGGCGACCGAGACCTTGTTGGTGCCGTTTGCCAGCGTCAGCGTGTCGGCGGCCGCACCCAGGCTGACCGATCCATTGGTCACGAGCGTGCCCAGCGTCACGGTATCTGTCCCGGTGCCGCCGATGAGTGTGTTGACGTTGTTCACCGTGCCGGCGTCACCGCCGTTTGCCAGCGTCAACTTGTTCTCGCCGCCGCCCAGATCGACCTTCATCGAGTCGGTCAGAGAACTGCCCAGCGTAATGGTGTCGTTGCCCGACCCGGCCAGGATCGTGTCGACATTCGCCACCGTCGCGCTGTTCGTGAAGTTGCCGAACGTGACCGTATCGGCTGCGGTGCCAAGGCTGACACTGGCATTGGCCTCGGCAGTGCCGTAGGTGATCGTGTCAACGCCGGTGCCGCCGATAAGCGTGCCGACATTGTTCACGGTGCCGGTGCTGGTGGCATTGCTCAGTGTCAGCGTGTTGGTCCCGGCACCGAGATCGATCGACATGCCGGTTGTCAGCGCGCCACCCAGCGTGATGGCGTCGTTGCCGGCGCCACCGACCAAGGTTTGCACGTTGGTGACTGTCGCGTTATTGTTCGACTTGTTCAGCGTTAGCGTGTTGGATCCGCCGCCCAGGTCGATATCGGCGCCCGTCACCCCTGCGCCCAGGGTCATGGTGTCGTTGCCGGACCCGCCAAGCAATGTGGCGAAATTCGCCACCGTCGCCGAGTTCGTGCCGTTCGCCAGTGTCAGCGTATCCTGACCTGTCCCCAGACTGACGCTGCCGTTCACCACGGCCGTGCCAAGCGTGATCGCATCATTGCCGGTGCCGCCGATCAGCGTGTTGATATTATTGACGGTGCCGGTGTTCGCACCGTTCGCCAGAGTCAGCACGTTCTGCCCGCCGCCCAGATCGACCGAATTCGATGTTGTGAGCAAGCTGCCGAGCGTGATCGTGTCGTTACCGGTGCCACCGACGATCGACGATACGTTGCCGATGGTCGCCGTGTTGGCGAAGTTGCCGAGGGTCAGCGTATCGTTGCCAGCGCCCAGGCTGATGCTGGCCTTGCTCGCCGCCGTGCCGAGCGTGATCGTGTCGTTCCCGGTGCCGCCAATCAAAGTGCCGATGTTTCTCACCGTACCGGTATTGGTGGCGTTGTTCAGCGTCAGCGTGTTCGCACCGCCGCCCAGATCGACCGACATGCTGTTGCTCAGCGCGCTGCCCAAGGTAATGGTGTCGGCACCGGAGCCGCCGGTGACAGTCTCCACGTTCGAGACAGTGGCAGCGTTGGTGTAGTTGCCCAGCGTCAGCACGTCCGACCCTGCGCCAAGGTCAATGCTGACATTGGCGGCGGCCGCACCCAGCGTGATGGTATCCGCCCCGCTGCCGCCGACGATGGTCTTGACGTTGGAGACCGTCGCCGAGTTGGTGAAGTTGCCGAACGTGACGGTGTCGTTGCCGGATCCCAAGTTGACGCTGCCATTGCTCATTGCGGTGGACAATGTGACGGTGTCCGCCCCGGTGCCGCCGGTCAGCGTGTTGACGTTGCCCACCGTGCCGGTGTTGGTGAAATTGCCCAACGTCAGCAGATTCTTGCCGCCGCCAAGATCCACCTGCATGTTGGTGGTCAGCGCCGACCCCAGCGTGACGCTGTCGTTGCCGCTGCCGCCGGCAATCGTTTCGGTGTTGGCGACCGTCAGGCTGTTGGCGAAGTTGCCGAGCACGACTGTGCTCGCCCCGCCTTTCAGGTCGATGCTGTCGTTGGTGACGGCAGCGCCGAGCGTCACGGTGTCGCCACCGCCGCCACCGACGATCGAAGAGACGGCGGACGCGGTCAGCGTATTGCCGCCTGCCGCCAGGGTCAGCCGGTCCGCCGACGTGCCCAGGCTGACGCTGGCGTTGGTCACCTGCGTGCCCAGCGTGATCAGGTCCACGCCGGTGCTGCCGATCAGTGTATTGACATTGCTGACGGTGCCGGTGTTAGCGCCGTTGGCCAGTGTGAGCTTGTTCGATCCGCCGCCCAGGTCGACCGACATGTTGGTCGCCAGTAGCGAGCCCAAAGTGATGGTGTCGTTGCCGCTACCGCCGGCCAGGGTTTGCACATTGGACACGGTTGCCGAGTTGGTGCCGTTTGCCAGCGTCAGCGAATCGCCGCCGCCGCCGAGGTTGACGCTGCCATTGGTCATCGCGTTACCGAGGGTGACCGTATCGGCGCCCGTGCCGCCAACCAGCGTGTTGATGTTGTTGACGGTACCGGTATTGGCGAAGTTGCCCAGCGCCAGCTTGTTCTCGCCGCCGCCGAGGTCGATCGAGGTACTGTCGGTCAGCGCCGTGGTCAGCGACACCGTGTCGTTACCCGAACCGCCGGTGATGGTATCGACGTTCCCCACCGTCGCCGTGTTGGTGAAGTTGCCGAAGGTCAGCGTGTCATTGCCGGAACCGAGATTGATGCTGGCATTGCCGGCAGCGGTGCCGAGTGTGATGGTATCGTTTCCGGTGCCGCCAAGCAGCGTGCCGACATTCTTCACCGTGCCGGTGTTGCTAGCGTTTGCCAGCGTCAGCGTGTTGGCGCCGGCGCCGAGATCGACCGACGTGCTGTCATTGAGTGCGCTGCCGAGCGTAATGTTGTCGGCACCCGAACCGCCAACGATGCTCGAGGCATTCGAAACTGTCGCGGTGTTCGTGTAGTTGCCGAGCGTCAGCACGTCCGAACCGGTGCCGAGCGAGATGCTGGCATTCGACACCGCGGCACCCATGGTGATGGTATCGCTGCCGGTGCCGCCGATCACTGTCTTGATGTTGGCGATCGTGGCCGAGTTGGCAGCATTTGCCAATGTGAGAACGTCGTTCCCGGAGCCGAGGTTGACGCTGCCGTTCACCAGCGCCGTACCTAACGAGACCTGGTCCGCGCCGGTTCCGCCGATCAGCGTATCCACATTGTTGACGGTGCCGGTGTTGGAGAAGTTGCCAAGGGTCAGCTTGCTCTTGCCGCCGCCGAGATCGACGCTCATCGAGTTGGTCAGCGCGCTGCCCAGTGTCACCGCGTCTGCGCCGGCGCCGCCGGTGATCGACTCCGTGTTTGCCACCGTGACGGTGCTGCTGAAATTGCCCAGCACCACTTCGCTGGCGCCGCCTTGCAGGTCGATCCGCGAATTGTTGGCCGCGGCACCCAGGGTGATGATGTCGCCGCCGCCCCCGCCAATGACCGACTCGACGTTGGTGACAGTCAGCGTGTTGCCGCCGGCCGCCAGGGTCAGCGAATCCGCGCCCGCGCCGAACTGCACGCTGCCGTTGGTCACCTGCGTGCCGAGCGTGACATTGTCGACGCCCACGCCGCCGATCAGCGTGTTGACGTTGCTGACCGTGCCGGTGCCGCCGGTCGTTGCCAGGGTCAGTTCATTGAGCCCGGCGCCGAGATCGACCGACATGTTGGTGGTTAACGTGCTGCCCAGCGTGATCGTGTCGTTGGCCGACCCACCCTGGATGGACTCTACATTGGCGACGGTCGCTGTATTCGTGAAGTTGCCGAAGGTCAGCGAGTCCGCACCGGATCCCAGCGAAATGCTGGCATTGCTGGCGACGGTGCCGAGCGTGATCGTATCGGCCCCGGTGCCGCCGATCAGCGTGTTCACGTTGCTGACCGTGCCGGTGCTGGCAAAGTTGCCCAGCGTCAGCTTGTTGGCGCCAGCCCCCAGATCCACCTGGTCGCTGTTGGTCAGCGCGCTACCCAGCGTGAGCGCATCGGCGCCGGACCCACCCGTGATGGTTTCGACGTTCGCCACCGTGGCTGCATTGGCCAGGTTGCTGAAGGTCAGCGAGTTGGAACCAGATCCCAGGTCGATGCTGGCGTTGCTGGCTGCGCTGCCAAGCGTCACGGCATCGTCGCCGGTGCCGCCGATCAGCGTGCCGACGTTCTCAACTGTCCCGGTATTGGCCGCATTGTCCAGGATCAGCGTGTTCTTGCCACTGCCCAGATCGACCTGCATGGTGTCGCTGAGCGCGCTGTCGAGCGTGATGCTGTCGTTGCCGCTGCCGCTGGTGATGGTTTCGACATTCGCGACCGTCACAGTATCGGCGAAGCTGCCAAGCGCGAGCGAATCCGAGCCGCCGCCAAGATCGATGCTGGCGTTGGTGGCCTGCGCCCCCAGCGTGACCGTGTCATTGCCCGAGCCGCCTACGATGGTCTGAACAGCGGCAGCGGTCAGGATATTGCCGCCGTCCGCCAGGGTGAGCGTGTCGGCGCCGGTCCCGAGGCTGACGCTGGCGTTGGTAACCTGCGTCCCCAGGGTGATCGTATCGGTGCCGCTGGCGCCGATCAGCGTGTTGACATTGCCAACCGTGCCGGTGTTGGTGACGTTGGCCAGCGTAAGCTTGTTCAGGCCAGCGCCCAGGTCCACCTGCATGCTGGCGGTCAGCGCGGTGCCTAATGTGATGGTGTCGTTGCCAACGCCGCCAGTGATGGTCTGGGTATTCGACACCGTCGCGGTGTTGGAGAAGTTGCCGAACGTCAGCGTATCGCCGCCGCTGCCAAGGTCGATACTGGCATTGCTCGCCGCGGTGCTGAAGGTCACCGCGTCCGCGCCGCTGCCGCCGATCAAGGTCTTGACGTTGGCTTCGGTCAGGCTGTTGCCGCCAGCCGCCAGGGTCAGCGTATCGGCACCGGTGCCCAGGTTGACGCTGCCGTCGGTGACCGCCGTGCCCAACGTGATGTTATCGACACCGGTGCCACCGATCAGCGTACCGACGTTGCTGACCGTGCCGGTGTTGGCCGCGTTGGCGAGCGTCAGCCCGTTGCTGCCACCGCCAAGGTCCACCGACATGCTGTTGGTCAGCGCGGTTCCCAACGTGATTGTGTCATTGCCTGTGCCGCCGACGATCGTCTTGGTATTCGATACCGTCGCGGCATTCGCGAAGGCGCCGAAGGTCAGGGTATCGGCGCCACTGCCCAGGTTGATGCTGGCATTGCTCGCCTGCGTGCCCAGCGTGACGGTGTCGGTGCCCGACCCGCCGATCAGCGTGTCGATGTTGCTGACCGTGCCGGTGTTGGTGCCACCGGCCAGCGTCAGCGTATTGTTGCCGGCGCCAAGGTCCACTGACATGCTGGTGGTCAGTGCGGTGCCCAGCGTGATGGCGTCGTTGCCGCTGCCGCCGGCGATGGTCTCGGTATTCGACACCGTCGCCGAGTTGGCAAAGTTGCCGAGGTTCAGCGTGTCGTTGCCGCTGCCCAGGTCGATGCTGGCGTTACTTGCAGCGGTGCCCAGATTAATGGTGTCGGCGGCGCTACCGCCGATCAGTGTGTTCACGTTGCTGACGGTGCCGGTGTTGGCAACGTTTGCCAGAGTCAGCGTATTGGCGCCACCGCCCAGGTCCACGGCGTTGCTGTCGGTCAGCGCGCTGGCCAAGGTAACGTTATCGCTGCCCGTGCCACCAGTGATGGTGGCCGTGTTCGCCACCGTGACCGTGTTGGCGAAATTACCCAGGGTCAGCGTGTCGCCGCCGCCGCCAAGATCGATGCTGGCATTGCTGGCTTGCGCGCTGAACGTCACCGCGTCTGCGCCGGTGCCGCCGACGAGCGTATCGATATTCGCGGCGGTGACACTGTTGCCGCCATTGGCCAGGGTCAGCGTATCGGTCCCCGAGCCGAGGTTGACGCTGGCATTCGTCTCCTGAGTGCCCAGGGTGATGGTGTCGGTGCCGGTGCCGCCGATCAGCGTGTTGACGTTGCTGACTGTGCCGGTGCTCGTGGCGTTATTCAGAGTCAGTGCGTTGCTTCCGGCGCCCAGATCCACCGACATGCTGGTGGTCAGCGCCGAGCCCAGCGTGATGTTGTCATAGCCGCTGCCGCCGGCGATCGTCTCGACATTCGCCACCGTCGCGATGTTGCTGAAGTTGCCGAAGGCCAGCGTGTCGGCGCCGCTGCCAAGATCGATGCTGGCGTTGCTTACGGCTGTGCCCAGGTTGATGGTGTCGGCGCCGGAGCCGCCGATCAGCGTGTCGATATTGCTGACCGTGCCGCTGTTGGCGACGTTCGCCAGGGTCAGCGTACTGGTACTGCTCCCCAGGTCCACCGTCACGCTGTCGGTCAGCGCGGTCGCCAGCGTGACGGTATCGGTGCCCGAGCCGCCCGCGATGCTGCTCACGTTGCCGACGGTCAGCGTGTTGACGAAATTGCCCAGCGTCAGCGTATCATTGCCGCCGCCGCCTGCGACGCTCATGTTGGCAGCCGCGGCGCCAAGCGTAATGGCGTCGTTGCCGGTGCCGCCCGCGATGGTTTTGACCGCGGCCACTGTCAGGGTGTTGCCGCCGTTTGCGAGGGTCAGCGCATCCGCACCCGAACCCAGGTTGACGCTGGCATTGGTGACAGCAGCGCCCAGCGTGATGGTATCGGTGCCCGTGCCGCCGATCAGCGTATCGACGTTGCTGACCGTGCCTGTATTGGTGCCATTGTTCAGCGTCAGCGTGTTCTCACCGCCGCCGAGATCGACCGACATGCCGGTGGTCAGTGCGGTGGACAGCGTGACGTTGTCGTTGCCGCTGCCGCCAGTGATGCTCGCGGTGTTCCCGACGGTCGCGGTGTTGCTGAAATTGCCGAAGGTCAGCGTGTCATTGCCGCCGCCAAGGTTGATGCTGGCATTGCTGACCGCCGCACCCAACGAAATAGTATCGGCGCCGGTGCCACCGACGATCGTCTGGACATTCGAAACCGTCGCGCTGTTGGTGAAGTTGCCGAAGGTCAGCGTGTCGGCACCAGAGCCCAGATTGATGCTGGCGCTGCCTGCCGCGGTGCCCAGCGTGATGGTGTCGGTGCCAGTGCCGCCGACCAGCGTGCCGACATTGCTGACTGTCCCGGTATTCGCTCCGTTGGCCAAGGTCAGCGTATTATTTCCGCCGCCAAGATCGATCGAATCGCTGTTGGTAAGGCCGGTCGTCAACGTGATGCCGTCGTTGCCGGCCCCGCCGACGATCGACTCTACGTTCGCCACGGTCAGCACATCGCCGCCGGCTGCAAGCGTCAGCTTGTCGGCGCCGACACCGAGATCGACGCTGCCGCCGGTGATGGCGTTGCCCATCGTAACCACGTCGGCGCCGGTGCCGCCGATCAGCGTCTGGACGTTGGCCACCGTGCCGGTGTTGGGCACGTTGCCCAGGGTCAGCGTGTTCTCGCCACCCCCCAGATCGACCGACATGTTGGTGGTCAGCGCGGAGGCAAGAGTAACCGTGTCATTGCCGGATCCGCCGGCGATCGTATCGACGTTCGCAACCGTCGCCGTGTTCGTGAAATTCCCGAAGGTCAGCGTGTCGCTACCGGAGCCCAGGCTGATGCTGGCGTTGTTCGCCGCGGCACCCAGCGTGATGGTGTCGGCCCCGGTGCCGCCGATGACGGTTTCGGCGTTGCTGACCGTGCCCGTATTGGTAGCATTGGCAAGGGTCAGCGTGCTGTTGCCGGTACCGAGGTCGATCTGATCGCTGTTGGAAAGCGCAGACCCTAGCGTGACGTTATCGTTGCCGGTGCCGCCGTTGATCGTCTCGGTGTTGGAGACGGTCAGCGTGCTGCTGTAGTTGCCCAGGTTCAGCGTATCATTGCCCGCGCCGAGATCGACGCTGACGTCGTTGGCCGCTGCTCCCAGCGTCACATTATCCGCACCGGTGCCGCCGATCACGGTCGACACATTGGCAACCGTCAGGCTGTTGCTGCCGTTCGCCAGTGTCAGCGTATCCGCGCCGGTGCCCAGGCTGACGCTGGCGTTTACCGCCGCGGTGCCCAGCGTGACGGTATCTGTGCCGATGCCGCCGAGCAGGGTATTGACATTACTGACCGTGCCGGTGTTGGTGCTATTGTTCAGCGTCAGCGTGTTCTCGCCGCCGCCAAGATCCACCTGCATCGCCGTCGTCAGGCTGGTGCCAAGCGTGATGGCGTCGTTGCCGCTGCCGCCGGCGATCGTCTCGACGTTCGAAACCGTCGCTGTGTTGGCGAAGTTGCCGAAGGTCAGCGTGTCGTTGCCGGCTCCGAGGTCGACGCTGGCATTGTCGGCCGCGGCGCCGAGCGTGATGGCGTCCGCGGCGGTGCCGCCGATCAGCGTATCGACGTCGCTGACGGTGCCCGTGTTCGCGACGTTATCCAGCGCGAGCGTGCTCTCACCGGTGCCGAGGTTGATCGAGTCGCTGGTCGTTAGCGCCGTGCCCAGCGTCACGTTGTCGTTGCCGGAGCCGCCGGTGATCGTCTCGGTGTTGGAGACGGTTACCGTGTTGTTGAAATTGGCCAGGTTCAGCGTGTCGCTGCCGGCGCCCAGATCGATACTGTCGTTCACCGCGGCGGCGCCAAGCGTGACGTTATCCGCGCCACTGCCGCCGATCAGAGTGCCCACCCCGGCAACCGTTACGGTGTTGCCGCCCGCGGCCAGGGTGAGCGTATCGGCGTTGCTGCCCAGTTCGGCGCTGCCGTTGGTGATACCCACGCCATAGGTGACGGTATCGGTGCCGGTGCCGCCGATCAGCGTATCAACGTTGCTGACTGTGCCAGTGTTGGTGCCGTTGGCCAGTGTCAGCGTATTCTCGCCGCCGCCCAGGTTCACCGACATGGCGGTGGTCAGCACGGTTGACAGCGCCACGTCGTCGTTGCCGCTGCCGCCGGCCAGCGTGCCGATCGTTCCTACCGTAGCCGTATTGGTGAAATTGCCGAGGGTGAGCGTGTCGGCAGTTGTGCTCAGGTTGATGCTGGCATTGTTCGCCGCCGCGCCCAGGGTGATCGTGTCGGTGCCGGTCCCGCCAACCAGTGTCGCCACGTTGCTGACGGTGCCGGTGTTGGCGCCGTTCTTCAGGGTCAGCATGCTGGCGCCGCTGCCCAGATCGATCGCGTCCGAGGTGGTCAGCAAGCTGCCCAGGGTGATGGTGTCGTTGCCCGCGCCGCCGGCGATGGATTCGGTGTTGGCGACGGTCAGCGTGCTGCTTGCACTGCCCAAATTCAGCGTGTCGCTGCCGGCGCCGAGATCAACGCTGGCGTTGGTGACGCCGCCACCCAGCGTCACGTCATCGGCACCGCTGCCGCCGACGAGCGTTTCGAAATTGACGATGGTGAGGCTGTTGCCGCCGGCTGCCAGCGTCAGCGTGTCGGCCCCGCCGCCGAGATCAACGCTGCCGTTGGCCATTGCGGTGCCGAGTGTGACGGTATCGGCACCCGTGCCGCCGATCAGTGTATCGATGTTGCTGACCGTGCCGGTGTTGGTGCCGTTGTCCAGGGTCAGCGTATTGTTGCCGCCACCCAGATCGACCTGCATCCCGGTGGTCAGCGCGGTGGCGAGCGTTACGTCGTCGTCCCCCGCGCCGGCGCTGAGCGTCTCCACATTGGAGACGGTTACGGTATTGCCGAGTGCGCCCAGGTTCAGCGTATCGCTGCCCGCGCCCAGATCAACGCTGGCATCGGCCAGCGCCCCGGTGAAGGTTATAGTGTCGTTGCCTGATCCGGAGGTCAGGGTGTCGACAGTGCTGAACGTAGCGGTGTTGTTGCCATTACCGAGGGTGACGACGTCGGACACGGGGGGCGTCTCCTGGGAAGCCAGGAAATGGCCGTTTTGTCCTTGGCCCTGGCGGTAAGCACGGTCTTCGTGCCCCGCCTGCCTACGCCCGAAAGGTAAAGAAATGGTTCGTGCGGCGAGAGATTCAGCCTGCCCGATCCAGCCGTACGTTCTCCGGCACCAGCGTTGCGGACCACCGAATCCTTCCCTCCGTCAGCCGCAGTCCGTGGGCTGCCAGAGCGGGTGCCAGCAGCGCGGCGGGATTGGTCGAGGCCAGCCGAACCGCATCCGCCGGGCTTGCGAAGCCCCAATTGGCGATGTTGCGCACCGCCTGGTCGAGGCACAGCGCGGAACCCGCCAGTCTGGTTCCACCCGGCACGTGCACGGCGCCGTTTTCGCTATGTTCTATCGGCATGCCAGCGAAGCAATAAACTCCTGGCTGCGTTGCCGCCGCGGCCGTGGCGTCGGTGATCAGCACCGCACGATCGAGGCCCTTGGCCCGCAGCATCACCTTCAAGGCCGGCGGCGGGATGTGGATCCCGTCAGCGATGAAACTTGCCGCCAAACGGTCCTCGGCAAGATGCGCCACCAGCGGGTTACGGAATTTCGCCATCATGCGGGGTAGGGCGTTACCCAGATGGGTACTGAGGGCGGCACCCGCCTCGGCCGCCTGGGCCAGCACAGAGGCATCGGCGGCACTATGGCCAATCGCCACCAACATGCCCTGCGCCCGCGCCGCCCGGGCCAGGGCGACCCCGCCCGATTGTTCCGGTGCCAGCGTTAGTATCAGCACCGGACGCGCCAGCGCGGCCGTCAGGCGGCGCAACAGGGCAGGATCGGGCGGCACCATGGCATTCGGCGGGTGGCAGCCGGCGAAGCCGGGCGCGGGGTTGAGGAACGGCCCCTCAAGGTGAAAGCCCGGCACCATCGCCGGCCCCAGCCCGCTGGTCGCCACGGCGTGGTCCAGTGCGGCCAGGCGCTCGGCCAGGACCGACTCCGGAGCTGTGATCAGCGTCGGCAGGCAGGTGGTGACGCCGGACCGCAGCATGGCCTCCAGTGCATGGTCCAGCGCCGCGGCGTCCAATGCCGCATCGTTGAAATCCACCCCGGCGTAGCCGTTCACCTGCAGGTCGATCAGTCCGGGGCTATCCATGGAGCCTTTTCTCGCCCACGTTCGTTGTGACGGGTGTGCCCGCCGGCAATCGCCGGCTTGAGACGCATCCGCCGCCGCCCAGATTGTTGCATGCCACGGCGTGCCGTCGCCATGTTTGCCGGGCGAGCCAGGGAGACACGCCGTGCCAGCGCCCAAACAGCAGCAGCAGTTCCCGTCCTTTGTCTGGCTGATCCTCCTCGGCCTGATCGTGGCGAGCTTGTTCGGCATGTTTGCCGGCGGCGGGGGCAGCGCCGGCGGCTCCGAGGAGATTCCCTACAGCCAGTTTCAGCAGCTCTTGAATTCCGGGAAGGTGAAGCAGGTCACCGTTTCGGGCGACCTGATCCACGGCACGCTGAGCGAGAAGCTGCCCGACGGCAACACGGAGTTCAGCACGGTTCAGGTGCCGCCCGACCTCGCCGGCCAACTCGCCAGCCATCACGTGCAATACAGTGCGGCGCCGACCAACACCGCATTCGGCACGTTGCTCTCCTGGATCATCCCGCCATTGCTGTTCGTCGGCATCTGGGTCTGGGCGTCGCGCGCGATGATGGGCGGCGGCGGTGGCCGGGGCGGCGGCTTCGGCGGACTGGGCGGCGGATTGTTCTCCATCGGCCGCAGCCGCGCCAAGCTGATCAACGCCGAGACCGGGGTGAAGACCACCTTCGACGATGTCGCTGGCGTGGACGAGGCTAAGGCCGAGCTGCACGAGATCGTTGATTTCCTGAAGCAGCCGGAGCGGTTCGGCCGCCTGGGCGCGCATATCCCGCGCGGCATCCTGCTGGTGGGGCCGCCCGGCACCGGCAAGACGCTGCTGGCGCGGGCCGTGGCAGGTGAAGCGGGCGTCGCGTTCTTCTCCACCAACGGCGCAGAGTTCGTGGAGATGTTTGTGGGCGTCGGCGCCTCGCGCGTTCGGGATTTGTTCGAAAAGGCACGGGAGTCCGCCCCGTGTATCATCTTTATCGATGAGCTGGATGCGCTGGGGCGGGCGAGGGGAGCCTCGCCGATCACCGGCCAGGACGAGAAGGAGCAAACGCTGAACCAGTTGCTGGCGGAGATGGACGGGTTCGACCGGTCGGTAGCAATCGTGGTGCTGGCGGCGACCAACCGCCCGGAGATTCTTGACCCCGCGTTGCTGCGGGCGGGGCGGTTCGACAGGCAAGTGCTGGTGGACCGGCCGGACAAGAAGGGGCGCGTCGATATCCTGCGCATCCATACCAAGCGACTGGCTCTGGCCCCCGACGCGAAGCTGGAGAACATCGCGGCGCTGACCCCTGGCTTCACCGGGGCGGACCTGGCGAACCTGGCGAACGAGGCCGCCGTGGTGGCGACACGCCGCGGCGGCGATTCGTTGACGATGGACGATTTTACGCGCGCGATCGAACGGATCGTGGCGGGGCTGGAGAAGAAGTCGCGCGTGCTGATCCCAAAGGAGCGGCGGATCGTCGCCTATCACGAGATGGGGCATGCGCTGGTCGCGCTATCGCTGCCGAATGCCGATCCGGTGCAGAAGGTGTCGATCATTCCTCGGGGCATCGGCGCGCTGGGGTACACGTTGCAGCGTCCGGTGGACGACCGCTTCCTGATGAGCCGCCAGGAACTGGAGGACAAGATGACGGTGCTGCTAGGGGGCAGAGCGGCAGAGATGATCCTGGGCGACGACGTTTCCACCGGCGCGGCTGACGACCTGGCGAAGGCGACCGATATCGCGCGAGGGATCGTGATGCGGTTTGGCATGGACGAGCATCTGGGGCCGGTCGCGTGGGACACCGAGCAAGCGAATTTCCTGCAAGAGCAACCAGGGGTGTTCTGGCGGCAGCGGCGGTATTCCGACCAAACCGCACATGAGATCGACATGGCGGTGCGCTCGCATGTGGAGGCAGCGCGGGCGCGGGCGTTCGGGATTTTGCAGGACAACCGGGCGGCGCTGGATGAAGGAGCCGAGGCGCTGCTGGCCCATGAGACGCTGGGGCCGGAGGAGTTGCCGAAGGTGAAGGGGGTGGAGCGGCAGGCGGCGGATTAGTACTTTGTCGTGATTTTCGACGCACCAAATTCTGTCATCGCGAGGAGCACAG
>Ga0335075_10006693_pt1 | contig 17779 bp, 16 predicted proteins | sample Lox_Sample_24_FD_206723 | JGI IMG/M metagenome (GOLD analysis project Ga0335075, IMG submission 206723) | Soil microbial communities from Loxahatchee National Wildlife Refuge, Florida, United States - Lox_Sample_2.4 | ecosystem: Environmental > Terrestrial > Soil > Wetlands | place: USA...
TGGCCCGCAGGGCGAGCATCCGGGCGAGCTGGACGCCGACCCCCATCAGGATGCCCCAGGTAACCGCCTCTGCGAGTTGCACCTGCGGGTCCTCGGGATGCTCGGGCGGCTCCTTGCCGGTGATCGCTTTCCAGCCGAAGGTGAGCATCTTCCGCGCGCCGAAGGCCGCGACGATGCCAACCAGGCCGCTGACCAGCCGGTTGCCGGCACTGGCCCGCTTGTCTGCCATCGAAAACCCTTCCTGCTGACCGTTTGCTGATCATCCCACGGGTGCGCCGCCGGCGCGCGCCTGCGGCCGCGATCTCTCGATCGCGGCGGCAAGTTCTGCTGGCCGGCGGGTGCCGACCAACCAGTAGGGGCGGTCCTGGTGTTCCCCCATGACCTCGATGTACACAGCCAATTTCAGGTAGGGCCGCAGCAGCATGAAGGCCCGCGGGTCGGCGCGAGGCCCGCGCAGTGCCGCGGCCTGGTCCTCGTCGAGAGCCACCACATCCCCGGCCAGGGCAAGCGGCAGCGTCGCCTTGCCAGCCCGCAGCTCCCCATGCGACACCTCGATCGTCGTGTGCCCCCAGATCAGCAGGGCCGCGGCACATCCGCCGCAGAACACCACATAGCTGGCGATGGCGACGAACACGTCGAACCCCGCCCACACGAAGCTGGCGAAGGTGACCGCCGTGATCATGTCGAGCCACCAGTAGGCGGCGGGCACACGAAGCCGTTCGGCGTAGTTGCGCATTACCCCACCGTAGTTGGTTACATGTAAGACATGAGCGGCCGGCGGGCATTGCGGGGGAGCAGAAGCGGCGACACGGAGGTTCCGGCCGCAGCAAGCGGGGCCGTCACCGCGTTGCAGGGGCGGCCGGATGTTGCTGAACCCGGCGGAACCGGCGAGTTCGGCGCGGGCGCAAGCCAGCAGGCCACCGTGCCATACGCCGAGCCGGGCGGCGCAGCCGTCGGGAGCGTGCCGGATGCCGGGCCGGGCGGCGCCGTCGGGAGCGTGCCGGATGCCGAGCCCGCCGGGGCAGCCGTCGGGAGCGTGCCGGATGCCGGGCCAGGCGGGTCAGCCGGCGGGCTGGGGACTGGACCCGCTGGCCACCCTTCGCAGGAGCCGCCGGTGCCGAGGTTCCTGCAGCGGGGTGCTGCCTGGTCGTGGCGCCTGCTGGTCATCGGCCTGCTGATCTATGTGGCGTTCCGGCTGGCCAGCGCGCTCAGCCTGGTCGTCCTGCCGTGTGTCGCCGCGCTCCTGCTCGCCGCGCTGCTGCAGCCGCTGACGGCACGGCTGCGCCGGACCGGGCTGCCGCCACTCGCCGCCACCTGGTGCACGGTCCTGGCCGCGGTCGTGGTCCTCGCCGGGATCAGCGTCCTGGCGGCCAACCGGGTGTCGGCCGACTACCCGAGGCTGCACACTGAGGTCAAGCACACCGCACACGAGGTGCAGGCCTCGCTCGCGAGCTCCCCGTTCCACCTGAACAGCGCCCGGCTGGAGCAGTACTCCAACGAGCTGCTGCACTTCCTGTCCCAGCACAAATCCCTGGTCGCGGGGACGGTGGTCACCGGCGGGAAGATCTTCCTCGAGATCCTGGCCGGACTCGTGCTGATGCTCTTTGTCATGTTCTTTCTGCTCAAAGACGGCGAGCGGATCTGGGCCTGGCTGGTCAAGGGACTCCGGCCCAACGTGAGGGAGCGGGCGAACAACGCGGGATCGGCCGCCTGGGCGGCGCTCGTCAACTACATGCGGGGGACCACGGCGGTCGCGGCCATCCACGCGGTGGTCATCGGCCTCGCTCTGTGGGTCCTCGGCGTGCCGCTGCTGGTACCGCTCATCATCCTGGTCTTCCTCGCCGCGTTCGTCCCGCTTGTGGGGATACTCGTGGCCGGGGCGCTCGCGATCCTCGTGACCCTGGGCACCAAGGGCTGGGTCGCGGCGCTGATACTGCTCGGCATCTTCCTGGTGGAGAACCAGGTCGAAAGCCACCTGCTGCAGCCGCTCGTGGTCGGGAGGATCGTGCGGCTGCACCCGCTCGCGATCATCCTCGTGCTCGCGGTCGGCGGGATCATCGCCGGCATCGCGGGGGCGATCGTCGCGGTACCTTTCGCCGCCGCGCTGTCCTACGCGTGGCCGCATTTGCGCGCCGATCCCCCGCTGCCGCCGTACTCCGGCACGCGCGGCAGTGCCGACAAACCGTAGCAGCCCGGGCACGCCGTCGGCGAGAGCGGCAGGATGCGCGAACGTGGGGCCGCTCAGCGATAGTGTCACCTCCGAAACCCAGCCCCGCTCAGCCAGGAAGAAGATGGTGAGTCATGCCGCGCCTGAACTCCGAACCCAACCGCGTCGGGGTCCTCATCCAGCGGCTTGATCCCGGCCTCCCGCTGCCCGAGCGGGCGCATCCCGGCGACGCAGGGGCCGACCTCTATGCAGCCGCTGATGTTGAACTGGCGCCGGGGCAGCGCGCCGTCGTGCCCACCGGCATCGCCATCGCCCTGCCCGACGGCTACGCCGCGTTCGTGCACCCGCGTTCCGGGCTCGCGGCGCGGCACGGCGTCACGATCGTGAATGCGCCGGGGACCGTCGACGCCGGGTACCGTGGCGAGATCAGGGTGACCCTGCTGAACACCGATGCCGAGGCCACGGTCCGGTTCCAGCGCGGGGACCGGATCGCCCAGCTCGTGGTGCAGCGGGTGGAACGCCCGGTCTTCCACGAGGTTGAAAGGCTGCCGGGGTCGGCACGAGGTGATGGCGGGTTCGGCTCGACAGGAGGGCACGCCGCGGCAGCCACGTCAGCCGGTTAGGACGAGTTTTCGTTAGGAAGTTAGAAGTTAGGAGCGTGCAGGGTGTTCCGACGGCGCCGCCGCGAGGACGCGGAGCCCGGATATGACTCTGGCACCCAGGACCCCGAGCCTCACGACGATCTCGACGATGACGATCTCGACGATCTGGACGAGGACGGGGATCAGGGAAGCCAGGAAGCGGCCAGCGCTTCCGGCGACCAGTGGGACCAGGGCCAGGGGCCCTGGGATGGGGCGGAGACCTACCCGGAGCGGGAGCGGATAGATTTCGGCAGCCTGCTGCTGCCGATGTACGACGGCATCGAGGTCGAGGTCAAGATCGCCGACGGGGTCGGCGTGTGGATCACCGTCCGGCGCGGCGAAAGCGCCATCGAGCTGATGGCCTTTGCCGCGCCGAAGACCAGCGGGCTGTGGGATGAGGTGCGGCACGAATTCGCCGAGGAGGTAGCGAAGACGGGCGGCGACAGCCGGGAGACGGAAGGCCCCTTCGGCATCGAGCTGCACGCACGGCTGCACCCGGGCGGCGAAGGGCGCCGCGGCCAGCTGGAGCCGGTCCGCTTCCTCGGGGTCGACGGTCCCCGCTGGTTCCTGCGGGGGTTGATCCGCGGCCCGGCGGCGGTGCATAGAGAGCTCGCCAGGCCGTTCGAGGAGCTCTTCGCGGACGTGGTCGTGGTGCGCGGCGAGCATCCAGCGCCACCCGGGGACCTGCTGGAGATCCGGCTGCCGCAAGACGCCCAGCAGGCTCTCGAGGAGCACATGGCGCAGGAGCAGGGGCCTGCCTACCCGAACCCGTTCGACCGCGGCCCGGAGATCACCGAGACCAGGTAGCAGCGGTCGGCTCGGGCGCGCGGCTCAGCCACCGGACAGCAGCGCTCCGAGTTCCTGCTCGACGTCTTCGCTGGTGACGAACAGCAGCTCGTCCCCGGGTTCCAGGGGGTCGTCGCTGTTCGGCACGATCACGCGGCCGTCGCGCAGGATGGCCACAAGCGCGGTGTCGGCGGGCCACTCGATGGAGCCAATCCGCTGGCCGGCCAGCGGAGCGTCAGCAGGCATCGTTATCTCGACCAGGCTGGCCTCGCTCTGCCGGAACGTCATCAGCCGGACCAGGTCACCCACGCTGACCGCCTCCTCGACCAGGGCCGAGAGCAGCCTGGGCGTGGACACGGCGACGTCCACCCCCCATGACTCGTTGAACAGCCACTCATTGTTCGGGTGGTTGATCCGCGCCACCACCCTCGGCACCCCGTACTCGGTCTTGGCGAGCAGCGACACAACGAGGTTGACCTTGTCGTCCCCTGTCGCGGCGATCACCACGTTGCAGCGCTCGAGCTGGGCGTCTTCCAGCGAGCTGATCTCGCACGCGTCGGCCAGCAGCCACTCCGCGTTCGGCACGTTGTAGACCTTGATCTTCCTCGGGTCCTTGTCGATGAGCAGGACCTCATGGCCGTTGCCGAGTAGTTCCATGGCGATCGACCGGCCGACCGAGCCGGCGCCGGCGATGGCGACCCGCATCAGTGGCTTCCCTTCCCGGGCGGGGCTGGCTTGGTGAACGCGGCAGCGATCCGGTCCAGGTCGCGCTCCTCGGTGATCACGTGCAGCACGTCACCCTCCTGGAGCACCGTACCCGGGCTGGGCAGCGTGGCCTCGCCGAGCCGGTAGATGAAGGCGATCCTGGCCCGGGCCGCATCTTCCAGCGCCGTCAGCTTCTCCCCGAGCCAGTGGTCGGAGTAGGGCACCTCGGCAAGCACGATCTTCCCGGTGGGATCGCGCCACAGCGGCTGCGCGCCCTCTGGCAGGAGCTTGCGCAGCATCTGGTCGGCGGTCCAGCGCACGGTCGCCACGGTCGGGATGCCCAGGCGCTGATAGACCTCGGCCCGGCGCGGGTCGTAGATGCGCGCCACCACCCGCTCGACGCCAAACGATTCCCTGGCCACCCGGGCCGCGATCACGTTGGAGTTGTCGCCGCTGCTCACCGCGGCGAAGGCGTCGGCCTGCTCGATGCCGGCCTCGATCAGGACATCGCGATCGAAACCAATCCCCGTGATCTTCTTGCCCTTGAAGCCCGCGGGCAGCTTGCGGAACGCATCCGGGTCCTGGTCGATCACGGCGACCGAGTGCTGCTGGTCCTCCAAAATGTGGGCTATCGTCGAGCCGACCCGCCCACACCCCATGATCACGATGTGCACAGTGTTCCTTCCCGCGATAATGGTGCCCGATCACGGTATTACCTGGCACGCGGTGCTGCTAGATCGGCCGATGTCCCAGCTTGGCGCCCGCGAGGGCCGCCCCGGAGCGTGGGCGGCGTGACCCCGCCAGCGCCGGATCTGCCCGCGGCCGGCGACCGGGTCGAGCTGACCGTCGGCGAGGCAGCACACGGCGGCTGGTGCGTGGCCAGGCCCGAGGCCGGGCCCGTGATCTTTGTCCGCCACGCGCTGCCAGGAGAGCGGGTCCGCGCGGTCATCACCCAGACGACCTCCAGGCTGGCCAGGGCCGAGGCGACCGAGATCCTCGACGCCTCGGCCGACCGGGTGCAGCCGCCCTGCCCGCATGCGCACCCGGGTGGCTGCGGCGGCTGCGACTGGCAGCACGCCAGCCTGCCCGCGCAGCGCTCGCTGAAGGCGGCGGTCGTCCGGCAGCAGCTGCGGAGGATCGCGGGCATCGACCGGGAGGTCAGCGTGGAGCCGATGCCGGGCGAGGAGACCGGCCTGGGCTGGCGGACGAGGGTGAAGTACGCCATCGGCCCGGACGGCACCGCTGGCCTGCGCAAGCACCGCTCGCACGAGATCATCGAGATCGGTGACTGCCCGATCGCGCATCCGCTGGTCAACGAGGCGGGAGCGACCGGGCGAGCCTGGCCGGGCGCGGCCTGGGTGGAGGTGGCCGCCGCGCCCGGTTCCGGCCAGCGGGCGCTGGTCACCGCGGGTGACCCGCCGCAGGACGGCATCGACGCGGACACCGTCCTGGCCCGCGGCCAGGCCGTCCGGGGCAGCGGCTACCTGCGGCAGCGCGCCGCCGGCCGGGACTGGCGGGTCAGCGCCGCCGGGTTCTGGCAGGTCCACCCGCTCGCCGCGGACACGCTCGCCGATGCCGTGCTCGCTGCGCTGCGCCCGCGCCAGGGCGACGTGGCGCTCGACCTGTACAGCGGAGCGGGCCTGTTCGCCGGGGTCCTGGCCGGGGCGGTCGGCCCGTCCGGGGCGGTGATCGGGATCGAGGCCGACGCCGCGGCGGTACGCGACGCCCGGCACAACCTGGCGCAGACGCCCTGGGCCCGGGTGCACCGGGGCGACGCGGCCAGGGTGCTGGCCAGAAACGGCCTGTCCGGGGCGTCCCTCGCCGTTCTCGACCCGCCGCGGACCGGCGCCGCCCGGCCGGTCATCGACCTGCTCTCGGCACCGCCGCAACCGGGGCGAGGCGGCGGCGCGCCCGGGCACCACCGCCGGCCGGGCCATACCCGCCGGGCCGATGGCATCCGCAGGATCGCGTACGTGTCCTGCGATCCGGCGACCCTGGCCCGCGACCTTGCCCTGTTCGCCGCGTCCGGGTGGGCCCTCGACGCGCTGCGTGCCTTCGACGCGTTCCCGATGACGCACCACGTCGAGTGCCTGGCCACACTGGTGCGCGGCCAGGCGTTCAGTTAATCCTTCCGGAGTACGGCCTCAACCTCGATCTCTAGCTGGATCTTTTCGCTGATCATGACGCCGCCCGTGGGGAGCGCCATGTTGAAGCTGATGCCGTAGTCGCTCCGGTTGATCTCGCCGATCGCCGACAGCCCCAGGCGGGTGCCGCCGTAGGGGTCGGGGCCGATCCCGTTGACCTCGGCTGCCAGCTCCACCGGGCGGGTGACGCCCTTGATGGTCAGCTCGCCTTCCGCGATGAACTGCTCGCCGTCCCGGCGGACGCTGGTGGACCGGTAGGTGATCGTCGGGAAGTTGGTCACATCGAGGAAGTTCTCGCTCTTGACGTCGTTGTTGCGCTGGTCGTTGCCGGTGTCGAAGGAGGCCGTGTCCATCGTGGCAGTGGCCGATGACTGCAGCGGGTCCCCGGCGGTGACGATCTGGCCCTCGAACTTGTCAAACTTCCCGCGGACCTTGCTGACCATCAGGTGCCGGGCCACGAACCCGATCTGCGAGTGGACGGGATCGATGTCCCAGGTGCCTGCGATGTAGCCCGGGATCTCGACAGTTTCGGCCGTCATGATGTCTCCTAGTTCCGGCGGGTGCGACAGTTACTGACGGGCACGCGGTACAGGTACGGAACCCGCCCCCCATCCTCTGCGACCTGCCGCCGCCCGCACAAGACGGAACTTGCGGCTCCCTCTGCGGCGGCTCGCCGTGCAACCTGTGGATAACGGCGAGTTGTCCACAGCGGGCAATATCGCGGTGGCGCGCCGAGGCCGGTGCCGCGACGGTGGGCGCATGGAGGAACTGCCGGCGCGGTACGTCGCGCGGTCCGCCGGGCGGCCGGCGACCGTATGAGCCAACATGGGTCCTATGCAACTTCGAATCTTCACCGAGCCGCAGCAGGGCGCGACCTACGACACCCTGCTCCGGGTGGCCAAGGCGGCCGAGGACCTCGGCTTCGACGCGTTCTTCCGGTCTGATCACTACCTGAAGATGGGCGACGTCAGCGGCCTGCCGGGGCCGACCGACGCCTGGACGACGCTCGCCGCGCTGGCCCGCGAGACCTCCCGGATCCGGCTGGGCACCCTGGTCAGCCCCGCGACGTTCCGTCTTCCCGGGCCGCTCGCGATCACCGTGGCGCAGGTGGACCAGATGAGCGGCGGCCGGGCAGAACTCGGCCTGGGCGCGGGCTGGTACGAGGCCGAGCACACGGCCTACGGCATACCGTTCCCGGCCGTGGGCGAGCGCTTCGACCAGTTTGAGGAGCAGCTCGAGATCATCACCGGCCTGTTGGACGTGCCGGACGGCGGCACGTTCTCGTTCAAGGGCACGTACTTCACCGTGGCCGACTCGCCCGCGCTGCCCAAGCCGGTGCAGCGGCCCAGGCCGCCGCTGATCATCGGGGGCACCGGCGCGAAGCGGACCCCGCGTCTGGCCGCGAAGTTCGCCGACGAGTACAACGTCCCCTTCGCCAGCGTGGACGACACGGCCGCGGCGTTCGGCCGGGTGCGGGAGGCCTGCGCCGCCGCCGGCCGGCATGAGACCTCGATGATCTACTCGGCCGCCCACATGGTGTGCTGCGGCCGTTCCAAAGCCGAGCTGGACCGGCGGGTCGCGGCGACCGGCAGCAGCGCCGGCGAGGGCCTGGTGGGCACGCCCGGCGAGATCGCCGAGATGATCGGGAAGTTCGCGGAGATCGGCGCCGAGCACTTCTACCTGCAGGTCCTCGACCTGACCGACCTTGATCACCTGGAGCTGCTCGCCGCCGAGGTGCTGCCCCGGGTTTAGTTCAGCAGCGGCGCAGAGGCGGCGCTCAGCGGGTCGCCAGTGGACGCTGCCACCATTTTCCGAACTTGAACGTTACGCGGCGTGGCGTATCGGCTCCGGGCCCGGCCGGTCAAGCACCAGCCCCGGGAACCCGGCCAGCCAAGATGAGGAGCGACCGACATGGCAGGGTCGAGGCGGCGCGGCGCGCGCCGGTGGGTGCTGTGGCTGGCTGGTGCGGCGGTCGCGGTCGTGGTGCTCGCGGTTGGCGGCACGTTCCTGTACATCCACGTCGTCTCCGGGCCGACGCCCGCGCCGCTCAGCCTGAAGCAGGGATCGCACCCGGCCAGCAGCGCCGCGCCTGCCAGCGAGTCGGCGGCGACGTCGGTGGCGGGCACGTGGACGACCAAGGCAGGCTCGGTCGTGGGCTACCGGGTGAAGGAGGTGCTGTTCGGCCAGAACCACGTCGCCGTCGGCCGGACCAGCGACGTCACCGGCCACATCACGATCAGCGGCGGCACCGTCACCGCCGCCGCGTTCACCGTGCAGATGGCGACGATCAAGAGCGACGAGAGCGAGCGCGACGTGCAGTTCCGCGGGCGGATCATGGACACGGCCGCCTACCCGACCGGCACGCTGAGGCTCACCAAGCCGATCCCGCTCGGCAGCGTGCCAGCGGCCGGCGTGGTGAAGACGTACACGGCCGCCGCCGACCTGACGCTGCACGGGCAGACCCGCGCGGTGACGTTCCCGCTGTCGGCCGAGCGCACGGCGGGCGCGATCGAGGTGTCGGGATCGATCCCGATCCTGTTCGCGCACTGGGACATCCCCAACCCGAGCTTCACCGGGTTCGTCACCACCCAGAACCACGGGGTGCTCGAGTTCCTGCTGAAGCTCGCCAGGTCGTGACCGGGGTCAGGACCTGGCGGCCCACGGGTCGTAGTCGACCTCCAGCGGCTCCTGGGGCGGCCGGTCGGCCTCGGGGACGTGGCGGAGGTTGAGCCGGATCCGGGTCCACGTCGACGAGCGGCCCCGCATCGAGTCGACGAGCACGTCGGCCGGCTCCAGCCGCGACCAGGCGCCGGGGTGACGCTGCTTCCACCGCTCCAGACCCTCCCGGGCCTCGGCCTCGGTGGCTGCCCTGGCCACCTCGATCAGTGGCATGGAGGAGCGGCGGCGGCCGCTGGCGCGGGTGGTGGCGCCGGGCGCGTCGCCAGCCGCGGTGGCTCCCGTGGCGCGGGCGGCGGTGCCGGGAGCCGCGGCCACGCGGGCCGCCCCGGCTGCCGTGCTCGCGGCACGCCGCCTGGACGGCTGCACCCGTGGCTGCTCACCGGTCTGCTTGGTGAAGTGCGGCGGCCACGGGGCGTCGGGCAGGCCCGCGGCCTCGTCCCTGGCGGCGAGCTCGAGCAGCGGCTGCAGCGGGCCCGCCGTGGCATCCATGCCCGCGGCGAGGTCGCCCAGGCGCGCGTACCGGGCGGGCATGGTATCGATCGTGAAGTCCTCGGGCCGGCAGTCCTGTACCTCGTCCCAGGCGAGCGGTGCCGAGACGCGGGCGTCCGGGGTGGGCCGGACCGAGTACGCCGACGCGACCGTGCGGTCCTTGGCGTTCTGGTTGTAGTCCACGAACACGCCGTGCCGCTCCTCCTTCCACCACCGGGAGGTCGCGTCCTGCGGGGCCCGCCGCTCGATCTCCCTGGCCAGCGCGACCGCAGCCCGGCGCACCTCGCCGAACGTCCAGCGTGGCTCGATCCTGGCGTAGACGTGCATCCCGCGCGAGCCCGAGGTCTTCGGCCAGCCGGTCAGCCCGACGCCGGCGAGCACCTCCCTGGCGACCAGCGCGACCCTGATGATCTGCGCCCAGCCCACGCCGGGCACCGGGTCGAGATCCACCCGCAGCTCATCGGGGTGGTCGAGGTCGCTGGCGCGCACCGGATGCGGGTTGAGGTCGATGCAGCCGAGGTTGACGACCCAGGCCAGCCCGGCGGCGTCGGTCACGACCACCTCCTCGGCGGTCCGGCCGGACGGGAAGCTCAGCACGACCGTCTCGATCCAGTCCGGCCGCGGCGACGGCGCCCGCTTCTGGAAGAACGGCTCGCCGTCCGCCCCGTTCACGTACCGCTTCAGCACCATCGGGCGGCCCGCGACGCCGCGCAGCGCACCGTCGGCCACGCTCAGGTAGTAGCGGATGAGATCCAGCTTCGTGTGGCCGGTCTGCGGAAAGTAGACCTTGTGTGGGTTGCTGACCGGAACGCTGCGCCCGGCGACCTCGACGATCTGTCTGGGATCGGGCATGACGCCACCCTAACCGGCAGGTCAACGGGCTTCCGGCTGCGGCACGTTCCCGGCGGCGAGCAGGCGCACCGCCACCGCGCACATGGCCGCGAGCGGTATCGTCACGCCGATCCGCTGCAGCAGGCCAGCCGAGGACCCGAACGCCCCGGTGAAGAACACCACCAGCACCGCGGCCGTGGCCAGGCCCGCGGCGGCCAGCGGCCAGCACAGCACCCTCCAGCGCGGGTCGCCGCGGAACCTTCGGGCCAGCAGCAGCGGAACCAGGATCAGCGCGACGTAGATCAGCGCGCTCACCACGTCGTGCGCGTGGTTGTGCCAGGACTCGCGGGCCGGCGCGGTCAGCAGCATGCGGTCGCGGCGCAGCAGCCCGGCGGCCACGGTGAGCAGCCCCGCGGCCTGGGTCAGCCGGGGCCCGCCGCCGGCCCGCCCGGATCCGCCGAGCGCGGCGTGCAGCGCGGTCCCGAACCCGACCGCAGCGCCGCCGAGCACCACGAAGCCCGTCATCATGATCCACGGATCCCGGGCATCGGGCGCGGCCAGGCCGCTGATCTGCACCTCGGTCGCGGAATGGCCGGTCTGCAGCAGCGACGCCGCGGCCCAGGCCGCGGTGAACGCGGCCGGGCCCGCGATCCCGGCGATGGCGCCGAGCCGGATCCCGGCGGCACCGCCGAGCCGGGTTCGGGCACCGGCGCCGCGGGACCTGCGGTCGCGCGGCGCCGTGGGGCTCGGCGCACGCAGCCTGCGCCTGGTTCGGGTGATCATCGCCGGTTAGCGCCTCCGCCCACCAGTATGGGCCGGTCCCCGCCGTGGCTCCGCCCGCGGGCACCCGGTCCGGGGACGGGCTCCACCGGCGGCACCAGCCGGGACTGTTCCGCCGGCCGTACCGGTCCGGGATGGCTCAGCCGGCGGGCACGCGCACCGCGCGCGCCCAGTCCGGCGCGTCCGGCGCGTCGTCGCCGAGCAGGCCGACCACGACTCGCATCCCCCGCGGCGGCCGGTCTGGCCACGGCGTGAACCCGTCCGTGAGCACCACCGTGATCGAGGGCCTGGGCCGCAGCAGGTCTGCCGCCGCGATGCCCGCGCCCATGTCGGTCCCGCCGCCGCCGACCAGTTCCACCTGCCGGGCGGAGCTGACCCGCCGGGCCGGCGCGACCGCGGTGTCGCAGGCCAGCACCCGTACCTGGCGCGCCAGCCCCACGGCCCGCAGCAGGCCCTCCACCTCGGCCAGGGCGGCGGCCAGCAGTTCCCCGGTCATGCTCCCCGACGTGTCGCAGACGACCGCGATCTCTGGCACCGGCCTGCGCAGCGCGGGCAGCACCACGCTGCCCGCCACCGACGCCCGCCGGGACGGCCGGCGGTAGGAGTAGTCGACCGCGCCCGCGGTGTCCGCTACCGCGCGGCGCAGCTGCGCGGCGAGCGCCTTGCGCCAGTCGACCGCGGGCTCGAGCACCGCATCGGCCCAGCGCAGCAGGCCGGCCGGGACGTTGCCCGCCTCCCGGGCGTGCCGGATGCAGTCCTGCGCCACCTGCCGTACCAGCAGCCGCGCCTGCCACGGGGGCAGCCGCAAGCCGCCCGCCGCGTCCCAGGGGCGCGGGACGCCGTCCGCGCCGCTGCCGCAGTCGAGCCATTCGCTGCCGGCGGCACCGGGGGTCCCGAACGCCTGGCCAGGGCGGACCGCGGTGCCGAAATACTGCTCGGCCAGCAGGCCGTCCTCCGCGTCCAGGTCGGCTGGCATGACCGGCGTGCCCGGCAGGTCGAGCCCCGCGGGCACCAGGTCGTCGTTGATCTCGGCGTCCGCGCAGCGCACCCAGAGCGCGGCCTGGTCCGGCAGCACCCCCGCGGGTCCCGCCCGCTCCCCGTGCGAGCGCAGCAGGTGGCTCACGTGATGCACGAGCACGCTGCCGAACTGTGCCGGGTTCCACCGCGCGGTGAGCGCGGGGTCGGCATGCAGCCGCCAGCCGTCGTCCACCGCCACCGTGCCGATGTCGGGGGCCGCGATGATCTGGGCACCGAACAGCCCCGTGGCCAGGTAGGGGAACCGGGCGGCCGCCCAGAGCCTGGCCGCGGCCAGCCCGGGCACCCCACCCACCTTCACCGGTGCCCCGTTCGCCTGCGCTGCGCCGCCGCCGCCCGCGGTCATCCGTGGATCAGCCCCGCGTCCCGCAGCACCGGCGCGAACAGCCGGACCTCCGCCGGCAGCGCCGTGCCGTCGGGGCGGCACCTGGCCAGCGTCCGGGCCGCGACCGCGGCCACGTCCGGTGCGCCAGCCGCGGCCTTGCCCAGCACCTGCCAGCCCGCTATCCACCGCTGCGGGGTCGGGTCCGCGGCCACCACGGCGGCCACCGCGGCCACCGCGGCATAGGCGCGGTCGCCGCGCTTCGGCAGCACGAACGACCCGGGGTCGGCCAGGGCCGCCTCGGGATCGGGCAGGTCCATCTCGGTCAGCCAGGCAAGGAACTCCACCCCGGCACCGTCCCCGACCGACCCGCGCACCAGGGCGGAACGTGCCTCCTCGGTTGCCCCGGCCGCGTCCCCGGCCGCCAGCAGCCGGGCCGCCATGTCCCAGGTGCGGGGGCTCGGCCAGCCCCGGCCCGCCGACGCCGCGTCGGCCGGCGGGGCGCAGGCCAGGGCCGGGCGCACGTGCAGGAACGCGGCCACCATTCCGCGGGCCAGGCCGAGTCCTGACTCCCAGTCATCCGGCAGCGCGGGCACCGTCGGTGCGGCCCAGCCCCCTGCCAGGCCGTCGGCCACCGACCTGGGGTCGATCTCCCAGACCAGATGGCACAGCCGGTTGGCCAGCGGCGCGGAGAGATCCCAGCCGTCGGCCGCCTGCTCGGGCGGGTTGGCCGCCGCGACCACGCTGACATCCCCCGGCAGCTCCAGGTCGCCGACCACCCGCTCCAGGACCACCCGCAGCAGCGCGGCCTGCACGGCCGGGGGCGCAGTGGAGAGCTCGTCGAGGAACAGCAGCCCGCGGCCCGCCTCGGCCAGGCGCCGGGCCCAGCCCGGGGGAGCGAACCGCACCCCGTCACCGACCACCACGGGCAGGCCGGCGAAGTCGGACGGTTCTCTGATCGAGGCGATCACGGTCTCGCACGGCCAGCCCATGTTCTCGGCCATGGCCCGGATCGTGGACGTCTTGCCGGTGCCCGGCGAGCCCCAGAGCAGCACCGGCACCCGCGCGGCCACGGCAACACCGAGCGCCGCCACCGCGGCGTCATGCAGCTCGGCACCCGCCCCCGCGAACCTCCGGCCGTTCACGTCATGGCCTCCCTCGCGGTGCGTCGCGCCGGAGGCGCGACAAAGAGCCGCAGCGGGAGGCGGTCCTCGCCTGACAGAGCGTGTCTCACCGCGCGGCCTCCCAGCCGCTGCCCGTGGCCCGCACCTTGAGTACCAGCGGATCGGCGCCGGGTTCGGGCACGCCGAGCACGGTGACATCGGGCCAGGCCACCTCGGTGACCGCGACGACCAGGTGCCCCGCGGCGACAGCCAGTCCCGCTGCCCAGACCGAGGCCAGCCAGCCGATGGGCAGCGCGGCCGAGAGCCTGCGGTCGTCACCGTTCCCGGACAGCGCCAGTCGTCCCGAGCCCTCGTCGTCGTGCAGCGATACACCGACCCTGCCCGGGTCGATGCCCAGCCAGGCCTGCGCGGCCGGTGCCAGGCGCCCGGTGAGCGCCGCGATCAGCGCGGGCCGTGCCGCGTGCTGCTCGGCGGCCCGGCTTCCGCCCTCGGCCCAGGCCGCGGCCACCGTGCCGGCGAGCCGCCACTGGAATGCGGGGCCCAGCGCGAGCAGTGACAGCAGCTCGGTCCGGCGGGTCCGCTCGCGTTCGGCCTGGTCCGCCATGACCAGACGGCGCAGCGGTCGCGACCCGGCTGCTGACCGGCCCATGGACACGCTGGAGACGCGCGCAGGGCCGCTGGCCCGGATGGCGGCAATCCGCGCCATGGTGCCCGGCGGGCCGAACCTGGCCGGCCCTCGTGACATCCGGGACCGGAGCAGCATCGGCCGCGTCTTGAACCTGGCGCTGGCCAGCGGGGCGTAGGCGACCCAGCCCAGGCCGGGCTCCCTGAGCCCGGCCAGGTCCGCGGGCCCGATCGCCAGCTCGTCGGCCGCCGACCGTGGCCCGGTGGCGAGCACCTCGAGGTCGTCGCTGTGCCGGCCCCAGGCCTCGACCAGGTCCACGCAGTCGGACCGCTCGCCGCCCAGCGCCGCGAGCACGAGCTCGCCCTCGGCGTCGGGGTGGTCAATCGCGGTGAGCGTGCCCTCCGCCCAGCGCAGGCGGTGGGTCTGCTCGCCGCACGGCACGTCGGCCACGGCCGGGGGCAGTGCCGCCCACCACGGCAGCCTCGCAGGGCTCGGGTTGGTGGCGTTCACAGCGCCTCCCGCCAGTCCAGCGGCACCGTGGCCGTCACCTGCCCGGACCGGCCGGCCATGGTCACCGCGAGCGAGGTGGCCTCCGGGTGCAGCGGCGGCCTTATCTCCAGCTGCATGTCTGCGTGCAGGTCTCCGGAACTGTAGGAGCCCTCGGCCAGGATGTAGCAGCGGCCCTGATCGTCGCGGGCCGACCAGGACCACGGACTGATCCGGCCCCGTTCGAAAAGGCCCGGCATCCGGTGGCGACCCCAGGCGAGCACGTGCAGCTGGGCCCCTGCCGCGTTCGAGCGCAGCCCGGCGAGCACGAATCTCGCGCCGTCCAGCTCCGGCAGCACCACGGCGGCCGGGATGATGCCGCGCGGGCCATCGTTGCGGCGGCCGTTCTCCAGCACGCTCGCCCACGCGGCAGGCAGGCCGCACGGCGGTGCCGCGGCGCGCAGCGCGGGCGGGATGTCGACGCCGAGCCGGCCGGCCAAGGTGATCAGGCGCCCCACGGCATCCCGGGCGGGCGCCAGCGCGCCGGCGCCTTCCAGGGCAGTCACGATGTCGGCCACCCCGGACAGGTCATGGCGGGCCGCCCGGTCGGCCTCGGGGTCAGTCGCCTCGCGCAGGAGGTCGATGGCCGCGGCATCGATCAGGCGCGCGGCCGGGCTGCCGGCGGGCTCCGTGCCGATCGTGGCCTCGCCGTGGGCTCCGGCCAGATCGACCCGGATCGGGGCCCAGCCGGGGCTCAGGGTCAGCTCCAGCCATTGGACCCCGGCGGGCGGGACCGGCGCGATCTGCAGGATGCTGCGCCATTCGCCCTCGTCGTCGCTCCAGCCGCTGTCTTCGTAAAGCTGGTACGCGCTGCCGCGGTCGTCGATGGCGGTCGGGTGGCCGGCGCTGCCGAAGACCGGCCACGGATCCCGGTGCTGCGACCGGGCGTCCGGCGCGGTGACCCGGGCGGCAACGACCAGGAAGGCCCGGTCGGGCGCGATCACCAGGGTGATCACGCCGAGGTTCGCCAGGCCGCTCTCTGGCGGGTCTGGGCAGGCAACCCCCACCGGCGCGGCGAGATACCTTCCGGCGGGCGGCCGGGCGGTCTGCTGCTGGCCGATGCCGCGCTTGACCCGCGCCCAGACCCGGTGCGGGTGGATCCGGGACCGGGCAGCCAGGGCGGCCTCCAGGCTGGCCACGACCGAGTCCGCGGTGGCGTCGTCGATGGCACCCGCCCACGCCAGCGCGTGCGCAACCGTGTCGAGCCGCCGCACGCCGTCCTCGGCCGAGAGCTCTGCGGGCTGGGCTGGGCCGTGGGCCGTGGCCCGCCGCAGCGGGGTGGCCGCCTGGTGGGCCCGCCACTGCCACATCCCGAGCTGCTGCCCGGCGGCGAACCGAAGCGTCTGCACCCGGCCTGCCGCCTGCCAGACCAGCGGGTGCAGCCTGCGCGCCGCCTGGTTCGCGGCGGGCAGCACCGTGCCGGCCAGCTGGCCGGCGATCGGCTGCACGGTCTGCGCGGCACCGTCCGCCAGCGGCCGCAACGTCCGCGCGGCGCTGTTCGCGAGTGGCTGCAGGGCTTGCGCCGCGCTGTCTGCGAGTGGCTGGATGGTCTGGGCGGCGTTCCCGGCGAGCGGCTGCAGCCGCCGCGCCGCGCTCTCCGCCAGCGGCCGAGCCGCGGTGACGGCGCGCTGGCCGAACCGGACGACGCCACGCAGCGGGGCGGGCACCCCGCGCTCAGCCAGCGGGTCGGGCCGGGGCAGCGCCTGCACCCGCCGCAACTCGGCCTCGACGCACAGCCTCAGGTAGATCTCTGCTCGGGCGTGGTCCGGCGCACCCGGATCGTGGCCCGCCCCTGGCGTCATGCGCTCCTCCGGCGGTCGGCCCCCACCCACACGATAGGCCGCGTTCAGAGTGGACCGGCACCAATTAACGCCGGGCCAGGCGCGAAGCTCAGCGGGAGCGGCACGCTCCGCTGAACTCAGGGCACCGGCCGCCGGGGGCACCACTGCGCGCGCGTATCAGCGGGCAAGCCGAGGAATCATTTCCCCGGACCTGAACAGTAAGTGACGTCAAAACCCGCCTGTTCGAACATCTAGAAGTCTGGAATTATTTTTTGGCCCGTCCTCGAAGAGAACTGGCGGACGATGCTTCACTGCCCTCGGCACATCGCAATTGCCCAGCGCTCTTATCTGCGTGTCTTCCTGCGTAGCCTTCCAGCGGAACCCTAGAATCGTTCGCTGACGAGAGGCGGACCGGGGAGGCGTCGCCGCTCGCCAGCAAAACCAACAGAAAGTGACGGAACATTTCTTTCGGGGGCACCTCAGTTTTGGGGTTGGGGGGATTTCGTGTCAACTCAGATGTTCTCGCATTTGGCGCGCTTAAAGCGCGTCAGCTGTTATCTGCTGGGTCTCGCCATGGTTGTCGCGTCGCTGGCCGTGCCAACGCTCGCGCGAGCGGCGACCACGCTCGGTCATCCCAGGCCGATGCCAGCCATCGCGACCCAGGTCAGCAAGATCAGCATCATAGAGGGCGGCATGCTCACGGACGCCGCGAGGCTCTCCGGCTCCAAGGGCGTCGTCACCGGCACCGTTCAGTTCTATTACTGCGCGGTGCCTGACCTGTCCCGCGGTTGCGCCCGGGACAATCCGACGAGGACGGCGATCGGCCGGCCGGTCAAGCTCTCGCGAGGGTCGGCGACATCGGCGCCGTTCGGCTCGGACCTCAAACGGGGAAGCTACTGCGTCGGCGTTCAATATCGTAACGACAGGAGATCGTCCTATTCGGACGCCTACTCAGGCTCGCCCAGGAACGAGTGCTTCACGGTCGTCAGCAGGTTCCATCCGGTGGTCACGACGCATCTGTCGGCTCATGAGGTGCGTGTTGGTGAGCGGGTGCATGACCAGGCGATGCTGGAGGGGGTGACCGCTGATGCGGGCGGGCTGGTGAATTACCGGTATTACCCCTC
>Ga0335075_10006694_pt1 | contig 17778 bp, 18 predicted proteins | sample Lox_Sample_24_FD_206723 | JGI IMG/M metagenome (GOLD analysis project Ga0335075, IMG submission 206723) | Soil microbial communities from Loxahatchee National Wildlife Refuge, Florida, United States - Lox_Sample_2.4 | ecosystem: Environmental > Terrestrial > Soil > Wetlands | place: USA...
ATGATCTCGTACATGTCATAGGACGTCCGCGTAGAGGCCGGCAGCACGTCGAGCAGGTCATCGTGCGCCCGATCGACGGGGTCCGCGGATGTCCGTACCGGCGGCGCGTCGTCACAACTCGAGGGAAAGAACGAGAGGTAGCGGCGGATCGCCTCGATGCACTCCCCGTCGTCGGCGCACTCCAGATCGCCCACGCCCGAGCGGCGGCAATGCACGCGGGCGCCGCCCAGGTCCTCCGCGCTCACCTCCTCGCCGACCGCCGCACGCACCAGGTGCGGGCCGGCGAGCGCCATCGAGCCGCGCCCCGAGACCATCGGCACGAAGTCGGCAAGACCCGGGATGTACGCCGTCCCCGCCGCGCAGGGACCCATCACCGCCGCGACCTGGGGAATCACCCCGGAGGCGTGCACCTCCTCGCGGAATAGATGACCGGTCCCGGCGAACTGGGAGCCGATCGCCTCCTGCACGCGCGCGCCCGCGGAGTCGAGCAGCCACACCAGCGGCATCCGCTTGGAGAGCGCGAGCTCCCGCAGACGGCTGACCTTCAGCTCGCCGGTCATGCCCATCGAGCCGGCCATCACGGTGAAGTCGTAGGCAGCGACCGCGCAGAGGCGGCCGTCGACGCTCCCCCACCCGGTGATGACTCCGTCGGCCGGGGCCTCACGACCATCCATCGCGCGTTGGGAGAAGTGCGGGCGACCGTGGATTCCGAGCTCGGTGAACGTCTCCGAGTCGACCAACAGCGCGATCCGCTCGCGCGCGGTGAGCTTTCCGGCCGCGTGCTGGGCCTCGATTCGCTCCGGCCCGCCGCCGAGCCGCAACTGCTCACGCCGCTCACGCAGGTCGTCGGCGAGTGGGCGCAGGGGGCTCGGGTTCTCGGTCTCAGCCGTCATCGGCGGTCAGAACTGTGTCACGGCGAACGAGGTCGCGTCGAGCCGACGGTACGGTGAGCAAAACTTTTCGTCCCTGGACGTGTCGATGCATGGGGGACTAAGTTCGATGCGCAAAATGAACGTGGTGGCGATGGAGAACTCGACGCCGGCGGCCGGCCGGCGCGCGCGTGTGGGCGCGCTGACAGCTCTGCTCGGGGTGCTTGCACTGTTGGTGGTCGGCGCCCCCGGCGCCGCGGCGAAGAAGCTGCGCCCCAACGCGGCCACCGGCGCGCCACTGTCGACGAGCGGGATCTACGTCCAGGGCGCCCACCTGATGCAGAACGGTGGTCTGTTCATCCCGCGCGGGGTCCAGATCACCGGCCTCGTCGCTCCCGACGCCGACCTCGCGGGCAAGTACATCGCCGCCCACCAGAACTTCGGAGCCCCCGAGCTGGCCCAGGCGGTCGCCGACCATGCCAACCTGGTCCGCTTCCAGGTGAGCGAGTTCGGACTCAACCCATCCGACCCGCTGTACGCGCCGCATTACCTGGCCGAGGTCGAGTCAGGGATCGCGCTGGCGCGCGCCGCCGGCCTGGACGTGATCATCTCGCTGCAGGCCGAGACGCCCGCCGGCAACGAGGTGCGGTGCCCGCTGGACGACGCGGGCGCGGCGACCGACTGGCAGGAGCTCGCCCAGGCGTACGCCGGCGACGACGACGTGATGTTCGAGCTCTACAACGAGCCCGGGCTCCCCAACTCCGCGGCTGACTGGGCGCTGTGGGCGAATGGCGGAGTGATCTCGAACGGAGCGGGCGGCGAGTGCACGGCGGTGGGCGTCCAACAACTCGTCGACGAGATCCGCGGACTCGGCGCCGACAACGTGATCATCCTTCCGGGACTCGCCGGGGAGCAGACGCTGGCGGGCGTGCCGGCGATCACCGACCCCGCCGATCCCGCGGATCCGCAGCTGGCCTACGGCATTCACTATCCGAACCTCAACCAGACCAGCGACGACTGGGACGCCGAGTTCGGCAACCTCGCCGAGCGCGTCCCGGTGATCGTCACCGAATGGCAGGCCAACGGGACCACCAACTGCGTCCCGGACTCGCCGCGCTCGGCGCCGCTGCTCTTGACCTACCTCGCGCTCAAGCAGATCGGCGTCGTCGGCTTCGCCTTCGACCTGCCGGGGACGATCGTCGCCGACTACCAGTACGACCCGACCACGTACGCCAACTTCACCTGCGGGTCGTTCACCGGCGGCGCCGGTCAGGTGCTGTTCGGCGACTTCGCGGGCGAGGCCGACGCGGTCGGCGGGACTGGCGGCTCACCGGCCTCGTGGCTGCTCTCGGCACCGACGCTCACCCAGCTGCAGGCGCTCGACCCGGGTCTCACCGACCAGGCCTTCGACAACCCGCGCACCTTCGTGCTCGGCGCCAGCAACTCGACGCTGGCCGCCGGCGGGCTCGGCGCCGCCACCCCGGCGGAGGCATTCACCAGCCTGTCCACGATGAGCAGGGCGCTGGCGGCCGGCTCGGTGTTCCCCGGCACCGAGGCGGTCGTGCTCGACCTCGGTCCCGGATCGCCGGTCAGCCAGCAGCGCCACGCTTCCGAGACATTCCGCCAGGCGGCGGTCACCGCGCACCACGACGGCTACCTGTTCATCGCCGCACCGCAGATCGGGCTGGTCCACACGCTCGAGCCCAAGGCCCGCGCGAGCTGGCGCAACTTCGACTTCATCCGGCGCGACCTCGCGGGGATCGCAGCCCGCTACGCGGACGCGGTCGTGCTTCCGTTCGGCGGCACCCAGAAGCGCACGGTCGGCTACCTCGACCTCACCCGCGCGGCGGTCCAGCAGGCCAACCTGGCCCGGCGGGGCGTGCAGATCATCGGCGGCCTGAGCGTCGGCAGCCACAGCACCGCGAGCGCGGCCTCGCTCGTCGCCGCTGCGCAGGCGACCGGCGGGTACGTGACCGGGTACTCCCTGAGCGGGCAGTCATCGGCCGGCGCCACCTCCTCACTCGGCCTGCTGCAGGACCTCTACACCGCGGGCTAGCGCTAACGCCCGCGCCACTGCGGCTCGCGCTTCTCGAAGAACGCGCGGACACCCTCCTGGATGTCCTCGGTCGAGAGCGCGAGGGTCAGCTGCGAGCGCAGGTAATCCAGCGCGTCGGCCAACGCCATGTCCTGCTGGCGGTCCATCGCGTCCTTGCCGAGCTTCATCAGCAGGGGAGATTTCGCGGCCAGGCGACCGGCCCAGTCGGCGACCGCGGCGTCGAAATCGGCCGGTGAGACGACGCGGTTGACGATGCCGATCCGTTCGGCCTCGGCGGCGGAGATCTGCTCCCCGAGCAGCATCAGCTCGGCGGTCTTCTTGCGCCCGACGTTGCGGTAGATCAGCGCCATGATCATGAACGGGAAGAGCCCGACGTTGATCTCCGGCGTCCCGAAACGGGCGCCCTCCCGCGCGACGATCAGATCGCAGGCGAGCGCCAGTCCGAGCGCGCCCGCCAGCACGTGGCCGTTGGCCGCGCACAGCGAGGGCTTGCCCAGCGCTCCGAGCATCCGGAAGGTCTCGGGAAAGCGCTCGTTGGCGATGTGCTTATGGGCGAGCGAGGCGTCGGCCGCGAAGCCACCGAGGTTGCCGCCGCTGGAGAACACCGTCTCGTGGGTGGAGGTGAGCACCAGGCAGCGAACCTCCGCGTCCTCCCGGACGTAGCTGAGCGCATCGATGAGCTCCTCCAGGAGATCGTCGGAGAGCGCATTGCGCGTCGCCGGATCATCGAGCGCGATCGTCGCCACGCCATCAGAGACCTCGTAACGGATCTTCGCGTAGGCCATCGGGCGGGACGGTACCGCGCGGGCCGGTACCGTGCGGGGCGGGAGGAGCACAACCCGTTCGAGGAGATCGCCCGATGGCCACCGCCGACGTCATGAAGCCCGACCACGCCTCCGCGCGGCGCCATTTCATCTTCACCGACGAGCACGAGCAACTGCGCGAGTCGATCCACCGCTTCGTCGTTGCCGAGCTGCAGCCCCACGCCGAGGAGTGGGAGCGCGACACGTTCCCGGACTCGGTGTTCCGACGGATGGGCGAGCTCGGGTTCCTCGGGCTCGACAAGCCGGTGGAGTACGGCGGGCAGGGCGGCGACTACTTCTCGAGCCTGGTCCTCACCGAGGAACTCGCCCACGCGCACTCCGGTGGGGTGGCGATGGGGATCGCGGTCCAGACCGACATGACCCTGCCGCCGATCCTGGCCTTCGGCACCGAGGAGCAGAAGCGCGAGTGGGCGGTGCCCGCGATCGCCGGCCAGAAGATCCTCTGCCTGGGGATCACCGAGCCGGACGCGGGCTCCGACGTCTCCGGGATCCGCACCCGCGCGGTCCGTGAACCGGACAGCGGCGACTGGGTGATCAACGGCTCCAAGACCTACATCACCAACGGGCACCGCGCCGACGCGATCGTGCTCGTCGCCCGCACCGGCGACGCTCCGACGGACGGCCAGGGGTACGACGGCTTCACGCTGTTCCTCGTGCCGATGGACCTGCCCGGCGTGGTGCGCGAGAAGCGCCTGGCGAAGCTCGGCATGCACTCCTCCGACACCGCGCTGCTCGCGTTCTCCGATGTCCGGGTCGGCGCCGAGGCGGTGCTCGGAGAGGTCGGCAAGGGCTTCTACCACATCATGTGGGAGCTGCAGGGGGAGCGTCTGATCGCTGCCGCCGGGGCCGTTGCCGGCGGCCAGCACGTGTTCGACCGCACGCTGCAGTACGCGCTGGCCCGGCGCGCGTTCGGCCGCGAGATCGGCCACTTCCAGGTGATCCGTCACAAGTTCGCCGAGATGGCCACGGCGCTGGAGTCGGCGCGGCAGCTCACCTACACGACCGCCTGGCGCTTTGCGCGCGGTGACTATCCGGTGCGAGAGATCACCATGGCCAAGCTCCACGCGGCGCGCGTGGCGGTGGACGTCGCCGACGAGTGCATCCAGATCCACGGCGGCGCCGGGTACATGCAGGAGGTCGGGATCGAGCGCTGCTGGCGGGACCTGCGGCTGAACCGGATCGGGGCCGGCACCGACGAGATCATGCTGGATGTGATCGGGCGCTCCTACGGGCTGTAGGGGCGGGCGCGCGTCGGTAGCCTCGGCGATGTGGACGTGGAATCCGCCCGCGGGCAACTGCTGATCGCCGGACCGACACTCCTGGACCCGAACTTCCAGCGGACCGTCGTGCTGGTCATCGAGCACTCGCCGGAGGGCGCGCTCGGCCTGGTGCTCAACCGTCCTTCGGAGACGACCGTCGGCGACGCGATCTCCGAGCTCGACGAGCTGGTCGACGTCGCCGAGCCGCTGTTCATCGGCGGTCCCGTGCAACAGACTGCGCTGATCGTGCTCGCCCAGTTCGAGGACGCCGCGCGCGCTGCGGTCGTCGCCTTCGAGGACGTCGGCGTGCTCGGTGGCGAGGATCACGAGGATCCGCCGCCCACCCGGCGGGCGCGCGCGTTCGCCGGCCATTCCGGGTGGGGGCCCGGGCAGCTGGACGCCGAGCTCGAGCGCGGCGACTGGATCCTCGAGCCCGCGCGCTACGAGGACGCATTCTGCGAGCAGCCGGACGCGCTGTGGCCGCTGGTGCTGACCCGCAAGGGCGGCAGCTACGCGCTCGTCGCGCGGATGCCCCCGGACCCGTCGGTGAACTGATGAGCGCCGGGCACGCGCACGCGGGTCACTCACATCCGGGCCACTCGCACGCGGGACACTCGCACGGGCCGAGCCGCCAGACCGAGCGCGGGGCGATGCGAACCGCCCTCGCCCTGATCGTGTCCTACATGGTCGCCGAGGTCGTCGCGGGCATCCTGGCCGGCTCGCTGGCACTGCTGTCCGACGCGGCGCACATGCTCACCGATGCCGTCGCGCTCGGGATCGCCCTGATCGCCTCGCGGCTCGCGGAGCGGCCGGCCCGCGGAGCGATGACCTACGGTCTCGGCCGCGCCGAGATCCTCTCCGCGCAGGCGAACGGTGTCACGCTCCTGGTGCTCGGGGCGCTGATCGTGGTCGACGCCGTCCGCCGTCTCGTCTCCCCCCCATCGGTGTCCGGCCTGCCGGTGCTGATCGTGGCGCTGGCCGGGATTGTCGTCAACGTGCTGGCCGCGGCGATCCTCGCCCGCGGCTCAGGGTCGGGGCCGGACGGCAAGCGGAGCCTCAACCTCGAGGGGTCCTACCGGCACATCGTCACCGACCTCTACGGCTTCATCGCCACTGCCATCGCGGCCGGGGTGATCCTCGCGACCGGGTTCGCGCGCGCGGACGCGATCGCGTCGCTGATCATCGCGGCGCTGCTGCTGCAGGCGAGCTATGGCCTGCTCCTGCAGTCCGGACGCGTCTTCATGGAGGCGGCGCCAGCCGGCCTCGACCCCGACGAGATCGGCCGCACACTCGCCGCCCAGGCGGGCGTCGTCGAGGTCCACGACCTGCACGTGTGGGAGGTCACCTCGGGGTTCCCGGCGCTGTCGGCCCACGTCGTCGTCCACGCCGGCGATGACTGCCACGAGCGCCGGCGCGCGCTGCAGGCGCTGCTGCGGGAGCAGTTCTCCATCGAGCACACGACGCTTCAGGTCGACCACGAGGCGGGCGCGCAACCGCCGCTGCAGATCGAAGTCCCGGACCCCGGTAGGATGCCCGCGGGATGAGAGTCGTCAAGCCAGGGGCCGACCGCGAGACACCTCGTGGGATCGTCGGCGGTGCCGAGATCTCGCAGGCGACCGTCGGTGCCTCCAACATCTACATGGGCCGCTACCGCGTCCCGCCCGGTTCCCGGTCGCGCCCCCACTACCACGACGCCTGCGAGAGCTCGCTGTACATGTTGAGCGGCGGGATCCGGGTCGTGTGGGGCGACCATCTCGAGCATTCGCTGGAGCTCGAGGCCGGGGACATGCTGTACGTGCCGCCGCGGGTCACCCACATCGTCGAGAACGTCTCCGACACCGAGCCCGCCGATTACGTGGTCGCACGTGACTCGCCCCAGGAGGACGCGGTGGTCGTGCCCTGGGCCGAGGAACCGGTGTGAGTCCGGTCCGCGCCGCGGCTTCGCTCCACGGCGTGGACGGTGTCCAGATCTTCACGCAGTCCTGGCTGCCCGAGGGCGCTGATGCCCGCGCGGTCGTCGTGCTCGTCCACGGCTTCGGCGAGCACTCCGACCGCTACGACTGGGTGGCTTCTCAGCTGGTCGACGCCGGCTACGCGGTGTATGCGAGCGATCACCGTGGCCATGGTCGCTCGCAGGGTCCGCGCGCGCTGGTCGACGTCGACGCCGTGGTCGCGGACGTCGACCGGCTCATCGACGAGGCCTCCTCAGCCCATCCCCAGCTACCGGTGGCGATGCTCGGCCACTCGCTCGGAGGGCTGATCGCGATCCGCTACGCGCTCGCCCACCAGCGCCGGCTGCGGGCGCTGGTGCTCTCCGGTCCACTCGCGGCGCTCGACGCGCCGCCGCCCGCGCTCACACTGGCGCGCGGGATCGCCCGCATCGCCCCGCGGCTCGGCGTGAGCTCGCTCGACGCCCGCCTGGTCAGCCGCGACCCGGGCGTGGTCGCCGCCTACCGCGAGGATCCACTGGTTCACCACGGCCGCATCCCGGCGCAGACCGTCGCCGAGATGGCGCGCACCGTGCAGCGCTTCCCCGATACGGTCGGGCGCGTCACCGTCCCCACGCTGATCGTCTACGGGACCGCGGACGGGCTGTGCCCGCCGTCAGGAGCGGTCATGCTCGCCGAGCGTTTCGGCTCCGTCGATCTGACCACCCGCGCCTACGAGGGCCTCTACCACGAGATCCTCAACGAGCCCGAGCGCGAGATGGTGATGAGCGACGTGCTGGGCTGGCTGGGCGAGCGGCTCTGACCCCCGGGCCGGTGGGCGAGTCGTGACCCTGGGGGCGTGGGTGGTCGCCCGGGGTGCGCCCCGCACTTGGACCGGTGATCGGTCGTCCAAGCGGCGAGATTGGGCACTGTGAGCGCGTCAGGGGGCGCAGCGGCCCCTGAGGCGCTCAGAGTGGGGAGTCCGGGGACGGGCGTGCGAGATAAGTGCACCCCCAGGACCAAAACTCTCGCGTCCCGCGTCCCCGGAGCCGTCAAAGAGTCCCGGTTTGGCCCGTGCTCGGGCACACGGAGTGGGCTCGAGATCAGTGCTCATCGCATGACGGGCGGCGGCTGTCAAGCAGCGCCACCACCGAAACAGGGACCCCAACAGAACTGCGTGCGCTGCTTGACGGACGGCGACACGGCGTGCCACCCCGCCGGCGCCCGGGTCAGCCGACGAGCTCCCCCCGCCGGGCCGCGCGCAACGTCCCGCGCGGTCCCAGCGCGACCATCTCCGTGTGCAGAACCCGAATCCGCTCGAGGATCTCGTCGGCGCACTGCTGCTGGCGCTCGCGGGTGGGCGTAGCGTCGACCGCGAACCGGAACGGGGTGCCGTAGCGGACGATCACCTTCGGCAGCCGGCCCTTGCGCCAGTTGCGCGCCTGATGGGACCCGAGGATCGCCACCGGCACCACCGGTGCGCCGGACTCGAGCGCGAGACGGCCGATGCCCGGCCGCGCGGTCGGCGCGAGCTCACCGGTGCGCGAGCGCCCGCCCTCGGGGTACATGCCCAGCGCGCCGCCGCGCGCGAGCACGGCGAACGCGGTGGTGAACGCCTCCTCGTCGGCAACGCCGCGTCGCACCGGGAAGACGCCGCCGTGGCTGAAGATGTACTGCGCGGGTCCCGGGGCGAACAGCTGCGACTTCGCCATGAACTGGACCCGTCGCCGGATGAAGCCACCGGTGAAGAAGTGGTCCATGAACGAGGCGTGGTTGGGGGCGAGGATCACCGGGCCCGCGGGCACGTTCTCGGACCCGATGGAGCGCGCCCGGAACGTGATCAGCGCGTTGAGGACCGTGAACGCACGCACCGGCTCGTAGACGTGGGCCTCGGGCTCACCCGCACGCGTCCTCTCGTGGTAGCGGGTGAAGTGCTCGGCGGGACGCTCGTCCTTGTAGCGCTGCTCGCGGATCTGGACGTCGGGCATCGGTCGTGGCTCCCGGTCTGGCGGACGGCTCAGCCCTGGAGCGGCAGCACCAGCGTGGGCCGCTCGATCACGTGGTCGTCGCTCACCGATACGACGGAGGTCCCGATCGCGAAGAACTCGATCACGTGCGAACCCCAGCCATGGCTGCGCTCGATGATCCGGGCGCCGACGATCCCTTCGGACTGCAGCTCGTCGGCCTCGTTCTGCATCCGCTCCATCGCGAGCTCGCGCGCCTCGTAGAGCGCCTGGGTGAAGTTCGTCTGCTCGATGTTGCGCCCGGCCTGGCGCATCGTCTGCATCATGCCCTGACGGGCGACGTGGTAGACGCAGTTGCCCATCGTCAGCCCGGTCGGGCGGTAGCCGGCGCGCAGCAGCGTCGCGAAGTCCTGACCGGACAGGTCCGAGGTGAACGGCCGGCCGTTGGGCGCCCGGTGCAGTTCGCCCTCACGGTGCTTGACGGCGGTTCCCACCGCGATGAACTCCGCGAGATCCGGACCCCAGTCGTAGCGGCCGATCTCGAGGCGGACCCCGACGACACCGTCGGCGCCGAGCTGGTCGGCCTCCTCCTCCATGCGCGTCATCGCCAGCTCGCGCGCGTGGTACATCGCCTGGGTGAGGACGACCATCTCCTGGTTGCGGTTCCAGGCCGCCTGCTGGAAACCGATGTGGTAGATCGAGCTCCCGAGCACCAGCCCCACCGGCTCAAAGCCCGACTCCTTGACGAGCAGGAACTCGTTGACTGACAGGTCGGAGGTGAAGAACCCGCGCTTGGCGTCCTCCTTCATCCGCGCGATGCGCTCTCGCCCGGACTCGGGGATCCCCTCCAGCGAGCCTGCCTCGTAGCTGGCCGCGTGCGGGGCGTCGGCGGTCTGCTCATCGCCGGCCGGCGGCGCGCTCCGGGCCTGTTCCTGGTCGTCGTCGTCTCGTCGGCCGAACAGCGGCATGGGGCTCTCCTCTGATGTCGTCGCTACACGTCGAGCAGGCGCTCGAGCGCCTGCCGGGTCGTCAGGCTGCGTCCGGCGGCGGCCGCAAGCGCCGTGCTCAGCCGCCGGAGCCACTCGTCGGTATCGATGGGCTCCGTCTTCAACACGATCCCGCCGGAGAGCCGCGCGCAGAACGTCTGCACCGACGACTCACCGGCGCGCAGCTCGAAGCGCTCTGCGCCGGCGTCGACCGCGATCGCACGGACTCGCTTGGGCCCGAACAGCCCGACTCGCCCGCGATCGACCTTGACGGCGCCTGGCAACGCGTCGCTCAGCTTCGCGGCCAGCGCCTCGGTGTAGGCCGCGAGGTCCGAGCCGTCGGCGCGAAGCGATGCGGCGAGCAGGTCGACGTCGAGCGCCGCGCCGGGGTCGTCTTCGGTCATGTCCGGGAGCCTACGGGTTCCGTGTCCGGTTGGGAGCGCACTGGGCCGGGGGCGCGGATATGGTTCCCCGTCGTCCGGCCGCACGCGACCTGAGGAGGACCGGTAGTGATCGATGTCGAGGCCCACATCACGGGCACGGTGTGGAAGATCGAGGTCGAGGTCGGCGACGCCGTCGAGGAGGGCGACGCCGTCGTCATCCTCGAATCGATGAAGATGGAGATGCCCGTCGAGGCCGAGGACCCCGGCGTCGTGGTGGAGATCCGGTGCGTCGAGGGCCAGTCGGTGACCGAGGGCGACACGCTCGTCGTCCTCGAGTGAGGATCGCTCAGACCGCGCCCACGGAGGCCAGCTCTCGGCCGGTCGCGCGGAACGCGGTCAGCGAGACCGCGCGCCGGTCGGGATCCAGAGACGTCTCCCACGTCGACAGCTGCGCCACCACCGTCCCGGTCGCGTAGTCGACGAACAGGAACTGGCCGTGGATCCCGAGCGCCAGCAGCTCCTGGCCGCCGGCGGGCACCCACCACTGGTTGCGATAGTGACCGCCCGCCAGCTCCTCGCTGTGCGGATCGGCGGCGAACGCCTGCTTGGAGTCGTCGGCGCCGCGCAGGGTGTCCGACAGCCATTCGGACCCGACGATACGCTCGCCCTGGGCAACGCCGTCGTCCAGGACCATCTGACCGAACCGCGCCAGATCACGCAGGGTGACGCAGATTCCACCGTCGGCGACCGAGAAGCCGTGGGGGTCGACCGTGACGTACGCGTCGGTCTCGGTCCCGATGCGGCTCCAGAGCCGCTCGCCCAGGACCGTGGCGTACGGTTGTGCGGCGGCACGCTCGATCACCAGGCCGAGGAGATCGGTGAGGATCGAGCGGTACTCGAAACGCCCATTGTGCTCACGGTGGTTCCGCAGCCCGCCGAGGTAGGCGAGCGCGTCGGGAGACGGCGCCGGCGCCGGCGACCAGCCGAACTGCGCCTCGCTCGCGCGGATGTCGCTGTTGGGATCCGCGTAGGTCTCGTCGAACGTGGTGCCGGCTCGCATATCGAGCAGGTCTCGCACCGTCGCGCCCGTGAAGGAGCTGCCGGCGAGCTCTGGCACGTGCGCGGTGACCAGATCGTCGGGCGACAGCTCGCCGGAGTCGATCAGGATGCCGGCCAGAACGCCGGTGATCGACTTCGAGACCGACTGCAGCAGGTGGACGTCCTCGCGGGTCATGCCTCGCCGGTATTGCTCGAGCACCAGCTCGCCCCGGTGCAGGACGATCACGCCATCGGTCCGATCGTCGGCGAGGATCCGATCGACGGGCAGGCCGGTGCGCGCAGACTCCGCGTCGCCGAGCGGTGAGGGGCTCCCTGCCCGGCGGATCCGCGCGGTCGGGATCAGCTCACGCACGTGGCGGTAGCTCCAGCCGGTGTTGTCCGGGTCCTGCCAGTTGTCGAGCGTGATCTGGGGTCTCATCCGGGCTTTCTGCATGGTTCAGGGGCGAGGGCGGGCTGGATTATGTTCGATCGCGATCGGCGGGGATGGCTGCGGTTCCGCGCAACGTTGCCCAGCGCGTCGTGTTCCAGAAGTCATGAGCCCCCGACGCACCCACGCTGCGTTGCGGTTCCCGGCGCCCGCGCCGGCCGCAGCCCTGGCGCTGGCCGCCATCCTCGCGCTGCCGGCCACGGGCGCCGCAGCACCGCGTGCCTCCGCCGAGACGCTCACGCCGACGCCGATCACCGCGACCGTGTCAGGGACGGTCACGCAACCGAACGGCATGGGCCTTCCCGGCATGCGCGTGCAGGCGCAGGTCGTCGGCTCCGCCCCGGCCAGCTGCACCGCCACCGCCGGCTGCTTCACCACCTACAGCGGCGACGCGGGCGCGTACACGCTGTCCGGGCTGGGGCCCGCCACCTACGAGCTGTCCGTGCTCGACGGCGCGCGCAGCGTCGACCTGCGACAGATCACCGTGCCCGCCGGCGCCACGACGCTCAGCGCGCCGCTGGCGCTCGGACCGGCGGCGGTCCCCGCGGGTACGACGGCGCGGCACGCACGACGCGACCTCGCGTGGCTGCGGGCGGAGCGGGCGCGCGACGGGGTGCCGGCGGCGGTCGCGCTCAACCCGCGCTGGTCACAGGAGTGCGCCGCGCACGACGCCTACGAGGCGGCCGGAGGCGTGCTGCAGTCCGCCGAGGACCCGACCGCGACCGGCGCCTCACCCGGCGGTGCCTGGGCCGGCCTGAACAGCGACCTCGCCGAGGCACGCTGGGCGCCCGGCCACAGCCCATGGGAAGAGGCCCCGATCCACCTGCTCGCGCTGCTCGCCCCCAGCCTCAGCGTCACCGGGATCGACGACACCGGTACCTTCCAGTGCGCGGTCACGTTCCCCGGGATGCTGCGCACCTGGAGCGGCCCGGACACGGTCACGACGGTGCCGGCTCGCGGCGCCACCGACGTCCCGCCCAGCGAGCTCGCTCGCGAGGCGCCGTTCACGCCGGTGCAGTTCGTCGGGCTGCCCGCATCACGCCGCACCGGCCGGGAGCTGTTCGTCTATCTCAACCGGACCGGCAGGATCGGGCAGGCGCCGGTCCAGATCCTCCACGCCTCGCTGCACACGGGCGGTCGGGCGGTCGCCGTCCGCCGGATCGACTCCGCCACCCGCACGGTCGGGCCCTACCTCGCAGGTGGAATCCTCGTCCCGTTGCGCCCGCTCGCGCCGCGGGCGCGGTATCGCGCACGGGTGACGGTGCAGGACGGGGGGCAGACGCTCACGCACGCCTGGTGGTTCATCACGCGCTGAGCCGTTCTGCGAGGCGATCGCGGTGTGACATGCCGGGGCGCTTGAACGGCCGCGGAGGCGGGGCGCACGAGATCGTGGTCCTCGTGGTGCACAGTTCTCGCACGACCGCCCCCCACTCCCCACTGTGAGCGCCTCCAGGGCCGCCACGCCCCTCAACGCGCTCAGAGTCCCCGCCCACGCCCACGGACGACCGATCACCGGTCCAAGTGCGGGGCGCACCCTGTGCGACCCGATCAATGCCATCAGCGCGGCACGGGGGCGGCAGCCGAGCAGCGCAGAGCCGTCGGCGGAGACCAAAGTGTGCGGGCGCTGCTTGACGGCCGACGCCGGGACGCGCGACCACCCACGCCCGGAGTCACAGCCACCACCCCGATGGAGACCGCCGACGAGTCGGCCTTACTCGTCGTAGGGCGTGAAGTCCTGCTTCCGCGCGCCGCACACCGGACAGAACCACGTGTCGGGGATGTCCTCGAACGCGGTCCCAGGGGGGATCCCGCCGTCCGGGTCCCCCTCCTCGGGGTCATAGATGAACCCGCACGATTCGCACATGTATTTCATCGCGCGCAGACTACTCGGCGTTGTAGGGTCGCCGGATGACCGCAGGACGCCCCGCCCCAGACGAGGAGATGCATGACGGGGAGGTGACGGTTCCGCGGCTGGCGGCGACGGTGTTGCTGTTGCGCGGCGGGACCGGCCGACTCGAGGTGCTGCTCGTGCAGCGCACGCTGCGGGCGCGTTTCATGGCGGGCGCCTGGGTGTTCCCCGGTGGCGCGGTCGATCCCAGTGACGGGACCGGGCAGGCGGGCCTGCGCGCGGCCGCCGTGCGCGAGGTGCGGGAGGAGGCCGGGGTCGACCTCGGGCCCGATCCCGAGCTCGTCACGTTCTCCAACTGGATCACCCCCACGGCGGTGAAGATCCGCTTTGACACGTGGTTCTACCTGACCGCGATGCCGGCCGACCAGGAGCCCCGGGTCGACGGCCGTGAGGTCGTCGATGCTCGTTGGCTGACGCCGTCCGATGCGGTCGCGGCGGCCGCCGCCGGGGAGATGGCGATCGTGTTCCCGACGGTCAAGCACCTTGAGCGCATCGCGGGCTACCGCAGCGCCACGGAGCTGCTCGCCGACGCCCGCGGGCTCACCGTGGAGCCGGTCGAGCCACGCGTGATCGGCACCTGCGAGCAGGCGCGCATCGTGCTGCCCGGCGAGCCGGGCTACGACGCAGACTGAGCCGCGCCCCGCTGGTCAGGTGTCGTTGGTGAAGTTGGGCAGCCCGATCGACTGCAACCAGTGGCTCACGGTCTCGTTGAGCACGGTGAACGTGCCTGTCCAGATGAGCACTCCCATCGAGACCAGAACGACGCCCCCCAGTCCGATGACGATCGGGTAGTGGCGCTTGATGACGCCGAAGGCAGAGGTGGCGGTCCCGAACGCGAGCCCGGTGACGAGGAACGGCACGGCCAGCCCGGCGCAGTAGACCGCGAGCAGTACCGCCCCCTGGGCGGCGGAACTCGAGGTCGCCGTTGCCACGCTGATCGCACCCAGGATCGGGCCCTGGCACGGTGTCCAGGCCAGGGCGAAGGCGATCCCGGTGAGCACGGGCCCGCCACGCCCGGCACGCTCCATCAGCGCGGTGACGTGCCACTCCCGGCTCAACCACGGGATGAACGGGGCGGCCACGAACAGCAGCCCCATGGCGACGATGACCGCCCCGCAGATCTTCATCGCCGCCGGGCCGACGAGCGCGGCGTGCAGCGCCCGGCCGCCGAGCAGGCCCAGCGCGATGAACACGAACGAGAAGCTCGAGACGAACAGCAGGCTCGGGCCGATCACTCGACGGGGGCGCACCTCGCCCGGCTGGCCACCCGCGACCGCCGAGATATAGCCCGGAACGAGCGGGAGCACGCACGGGGACAGGAACGAGATCACACCGGCGCCGAAAGCGGCCGGAAATGCGATGCCCGACGCCGCGTCCATCCTGGTGGGTGAATGTACCGCGCCGGAACTTTCAACCGATAAGGGCGTTATTGTCCGAAGAGGTCCCGTGGAAGCCTCCGCTCTCCCAGCATCGGTCGGATTGGCGCGCGCCCGGGTTGGCCTAGGGGTCTCCCTGTTGCGGCTGCGCCCTGACGAACAGCTCGTCTCGCTGTTCCGTGCCGGCAATGAGGATGCATTCCGTGTCATCCACGACCGCTACCGGGCGCGGATGCACGCATACGCCCGACAGATGCTGTCGTCGGGATCGGCCGACGCCGAGGACGTCGTCCAAGAGATCTTCGTGCGCGCCTATGCCGGTCTGCGCACCAATCGGCGCGAGCTCGCGCTGCGCGCCTGGCTGTACCGGATCGCGCACAACCGCTGCATCGACGAGCTGCGCAGGCCGCAGGCGATCGCCGTGGAGGCGGTCGACGAGCTCGGCGAGAGCATCCACGCCGACCCGCATCTCAGAGCCGAACAACGCGAGGCGCTGCGGCGGCTGATCGCCGATGTCCAGCGACTGCCCGACCAGCAGCGCTCCGCATTGCTGATGCGTGAGCTCGGAGGCATGCCCTATGCGGATCTGTCCGGCGCGCTCGGCGTCTCCGTGCCCGCGGTCAAGTCGCTGCTCGTGCGCGCGCGGGTCGGCCTGGTCCAGGCCAGCGACGCCCGTGACACCGACTGCTCGTCGATTCGCGAGGACCTGATCGTCGCCCACGATCGCGGCGTCCGCGCCAGCGGACGTGCCCGCCGGCACATGCGTGACTGCTCCGAGTGCCGGCGGTTCCGCAAAGAGGTCCATGGGGTGAGCCGTCGATTCGCGCTGCTCGTCCCCGCGCTCGGTCCTCTGGGGCTCGCGGCGAAGCTGCTCGGCATCGGCTCCCTGGGAGGGGGTGGCGCGGCAGCCGGCTCCTCGACCGGCGCAGCGGCCGGCTCGACCGCCGCCGCAGCGGGCTCCACCGGCGCGGCAGCCGGCTCCACGGCCGCGGCCGCCGGAGGGGGCGCGGCCACCGGTGCCGCGGTTGCCGGAGGAGGCGCGGTGGTGGCCAGCGGCGGCGCACTGGCCGCGGCCGGCACGGGCCATGTCGTCACCATCATCGCCGCCACGGTGGTGGCGGCGGGCAGCGCGATCGGCATCCAGCAGGTCTCCAGCACCGCGCACCACCACACGGCAGCACGCATGGCGCAGGCGAGCATCCCGACCCCGTCGCGCTCCGCCCCCGGAAAGAGCGGCGCCGCCGCCACCAGCGGGTCGCAGGTCGCGGCACACGGCTCCACCCCGAGTGCGGCGATCACTCCGGCGACGACGTCGAACCTCGCTGTCACCGGTGAGCAATCGGGCCACAGGCTGCAGCGGGCTCCCGGTGGGACGACCGTGCTCGGGCCCCGGGGCGGGTTCACCGCCGGCACCACGTCGTCGTCGACTGCGACCACTCAGGGAACGGGGACCACGACGGCGACGACGACCACGACGACGGCCACGACCACCACCGGGACCACGACGGCGACGACGACGACCGGCACCGCCACGGCACCGACGGCGACGACGCCGGTCACCACCGACCCCACCGCCACGACGCCGACGTCGACGATCCCGACGACGGGGACATCCGGATCGGGCGAACCCACTTCGACCGAGACGACGCCGGGCGCGAGCCCCCCGACCAGCACCTCCGCCGCCACGACCGCGGCCCGCAACGGTCGCACCGGCGGCTCGACGCTCGTTCCGCTCCGCCCGGCCCGCTCCGGCGGCGGACCGCTACGGGGCCGTCACAGCGCGGGCCTCGGCGACGGCGCCGCGGCGAGCCGCTGAACGCCGCCGGTCTCAGGGGGCCTGGAACGCTCCGGTGAGGTCGGGGCGCTGGACGCCAGACGGCAACCTGCCCTCAGCCTCGAGCTTGTCCAGATGCGCCGCGAGCGTGATCGCGGCGACCGGTCTCAGGCGCGGGTCGATCTCGCTCCACGCCGCGTCGAGTAGCTGATCGGCGGTGCGAGCGCCGGCCTGGAGTGCGACGACCACTCGTCGCTCGCGCTCCAGGCGATGCGCGAGGTACTCATCGATCTTCGCCCGTGGGTCGTCGATCACCGGACCGTGCCCCGGACACAACATCGCCGGGTCGCGGTCACGCAGGCGCCGCAACCCCTCCAGGTAGCCGGTCAGCGCTCCGGGGTCCGCGGCCACGAACACGCTGCCCTCGCCGAGCACCGCGTCGCCGCTGAACGCCACCCGCCCGCTGAGGTAGACGAGGTGATCAGGAGCGTGGCCCGGCAGCGCGAGCGCCTCGAGCGGCCCGAAATGCTCGCCATCGCCGAGCCGCCGGTCGACGCTGCCCCTGGCGGCGGCCAGCGGCGCTTCCGGGAACCGTTCCCGCAGCGGCGCGACTGCCTCGCTGTGGTCGGCGTGGTCGTGAGTGAGCGCGATCCCACCGAGACCACCCCGGCGCTCGAGCTCGTCGCCCAACGCTTGCAGATGCGCGGGGAGCGCCGGCCCCGGGTCGATCAGCCAGGCCGGCCCGGTGCCGGCGATCCAGGTGTTGGTCCCGCTCAGGGTGAGCGGGCCCGGATTGTCCGCTCGCAGCCCGACGACGTCATGGTCGGCCAATTCGATTCGGTGCATGGCGCGGGAGGCTACGGATTCTGGCCCAGAAGGCTCAAGTCTCGCCGCGCACCTGCCGATATGAGGATCAGCTGACCGCATGCGGACAGCACTCTCCTCCTCTCCTCGCGCGAAGCCC
>Ga0335075_10006695_pt1 | contig 17777 bp, 14 predicted proteins | sample Lox_Sample_24_FD_206723 | JGI IMG/M metagenome (GOLD analysis project Ga0335075, IMG submission 206723) | Soil microbial communities from Loxahatchee National Wildlife Refuge, Florida, United States - Lox_Sample_2.4 | ecosystem: Environmental > Terrestrial > Soil > Wetlands | place: USA...
GTGCAGAAGGAGCAGCGGCGGTCCCGAGCCGCCATGGCGCAGCCGCACGCTTCCTTCGGGCGTTGCGATCTCGGCGAGCCGGAAACCGGGAAAGAACATGCCGCACCCTCCAACGCTCTGCTCGGCGCGGGGTGCGCTTGCCGAGCGTGCGGCCGCACCCTACGAAGATCGGAAGCTAGGCCCGGCACCGGGCACGCGCCAATGCCCGGGCCGATGCAATCGGGAATTTCTGGAGGAAGCGGCATGAGGCTGCACGAGGTCCGGGTCCATCGCTCAGAGGAGCGCCTGCCGCGCGAGGAGCAGCTCGCCTGGAAGATCGCGGCGGTCGCGGCGGACCGCGTCGCGATTGAGCCCGCGGTCGAGGAGATGATCGTCAACCGGATCATCGACAACGCCGCGGTGGCGATCGCCGCCATCAACCGCCGGCCGCCAACCAGCGGGCGGGCGATGGCGCTCGGCCATCCGCGCAAAGGCGGTGCGAGCCTCTTCGGCGTGCCGGCGTCGCGCACGGTGAGCCCGGAGTGGGCAGCCTGGGCGAATGGGGTGGCGGTGCGCGAGCTCGACATGCACGACACCTTCCTCGCCGCCGATTATTCGCATCCCGGGGACAATATCCCGCCCATCCTCGCGGTGGCGCAGGCGAGCGGGCGAAGCGGCGCCGATCTCGTCCGCGCGATTGCGACCGGCTACGAGATCCAGATCGACCTCGTGCGCGCGATCTCGCTGCACGCCCACAAGATCGACCACATCACCCATCTCTGCCCGGCGCAGGCAGCCGGTATCGGCACCCTGCTCAGGCTTCCTGCCGCCATCATCTACCAGGCGGTGCAGCAGGCGGTGCATGTGAGCGTCACCACGCGGCAGTCGCGCAAGGGCGAGATCAGCTCGTGGAAGGCGTTCGCGCCGGCCCATGCCGGCAAGCTCGCCGTCGAGGCGGTCGATCGCGCGATGCGCGGCGAAGGCAGCCCGAGCCCGATCTACGAGGGCGAGGATTCGCTGATCGCCTGGGTGCTCGACGGGCCGGACGCGCGCTACCAGGTGCCGCTGCCCGCGCCCGGGGAGGCCAAGCGCGCGATCCTGGACAGCTTCACCAAGGAGCACAGCGCCGAATACCAGGCCCAGGCGCTGATCGATCTCGCCTTTCGCATGCGCGAACGGATTCCCGACTTGGGCGAGGTCGAGCGCGTCGTGATCCACACCAGCCACCATACCCACTTCGTCATCGGCACCGGCGCCGGCGATCCCGAGAAGATGGACCCGAAGGCGAGCCGCGAGACGCTCGACCACTCGATCATGTACATCTTCGCCGTGGCCCTCGAGGACGGCACCTGGCACCACGTCAAAAGCTACACGCCCCGCCGCGCCGCGCGGCCCTCGACGGTGGCGCTCTGGCACAAGATCGAGACGCGCGAGGACCCCGAATGGACCCGCCGCTACCACGAAGCCGATCCCAAGGAGAAGGCGTTCGGCGGGCGCGTCGAGGTTTTCCTGCGCGACGGGCGGGTGATCGAGGACGAGATGGCGGTGGCCAACGCGCATCCCTTGGGCGCGCGGCCGTTCGGGCGGGAGGACTATATCCGGAAATTCCGCGCGCTGACCGCGGGGATCATCGCGCCGGCGGCGGCGGAGCGCTTCCTCGCGGCGGCGGAGGAACTGCCGCGGCTCGAGGCCGGCCGGCTGGATCGGCTGAACATCGCCCTGCCGGCGGACAAGCTTGCCGCGGGCAAGCCCGGACTCTTTTGAAAGCGGAGCAAGGAAAGATGAACGATCAGATGAGCGAGCAAGAGGTCAAGAAGGGCCTGGTCGGCGTCTATGCCGACACCACCGCGGTCTCCAAGGTGATGCCGGAGACCAACAGCCTCACCTATCGCGGCTATGCGGTGCAGGACCTTGCCGAGAACTGTCGCTTCGAGGAGGTGGCCTATCTCTTATGGAACGGCGAGCTGCCGAACCGCCGCCAGCTCGCGGCCTTCGAGCGCGAGGAGCGGGCCGAGCGGCGGATCACGCCGAGGCTGCGCGCGGCGATCGGCGCCTTTCCGCGCCGCTGCCATCCGATGGACGCGATCCGCACCGCCGTCTCCTTCATGGGCCTCGAGGACCCCGAGACGGAAGACAACTCGGCCGAGGCGACGCGGCGGAAAGCCTTGCGGCTGCTCGCGAAAATCCCGACCGCGATCGCCACCCATTACCGCCTCGGCCACCGCCGGCGGGTGCACGCGCCGCGCCCCGACCTCAGCTTCGCCGAGAATTTCTTCCATATGTGCTTCGGCAAGGTGCCGCCGCCCGAAGTGGTCAAGGCGTTCGACGTCTCCCTCATCCTCTATGCCGAGCACAGCTTCAACGCCTCGACCTTCACCGCCCGCACCGTGACCTCGACCGAGGCGGACATCCACGGCGCCGTCACCGCCGCGATCGCCGCACTCAAGGGCCCGCTGCACGGCGGCGCCAACGAGGCGGTGATGCACATGCTGAAGGAGATCGGCACGCCGGAGCGGGCGCATGGCTGGATCAACGACCGCCTCGATCACCGCGCGCTGGTGATGGGCTTCGGCCACCGCGTCTATAAGAGCGGCGATTCGCGGGTGCCGACGATGACCAAATACGCCGAGCGGATGGCGGAGGTGGTCGGCGACGAGCGCTGGATGGAGATCAGCCGGATCCTCGCCGCCGAGATGCTGGAGCGGAAAAACATCCACCCCAACCTCGATTTTCCCGCAGGCCCCGCCTACTACCTGATGGGATTCGAGATCCCGATGTTCACCCCGATCTTCGTCGCCGCGCGGCTTCCGGGGTGGGCCGCGCACATCTTCGAGCAACAGGCCGACAACCGTCTGATCCGCCCGCTCTCGGTCTATACCGGTGCTGCGGAGCGTCCGGTTCCGCCGATGCGGGAGCGCTGATCGGCGCGCGGCGCGCTCTCGCCGCGGCGAAATTTGCAAAAAAATGATCGGAACCGGTCGGCAACGGTTGCTTTTTGTTTGACACGCGATGGTCATAAGCGGAATAGCGGAGTCGCTGTGCCCGCGGCCGATTCGCACACGCGCGAACAAGAATTCGCGGATGCACGCATCGAGGAAGGACGGTCCATGGACCGCAGGCCCGTTCGGACAAGGCAGCGCGACCCGCGTGGCGGAGTCTGAACCATGATCGAAGAACGGTCGGCGCGCACGGGAGGCGAGGCTGCATTTGCTGCGGCTCTTCGCTTCCGCGGCGCGCCAGGGCCTCGCCTGCATCGGATCGCCGGACCGGCCGCGGGTCTTCGCCGCATCGTGGCGATTGCCCGCGGTGGCCGGATCGCCTGCGCCTCTGAAGGCGCGATCCGGCCGCTGTCCAACCCACCGCACAAAGGAGTTTCATCACGTGAGTAGCGAAGAATCAGGCACGAAGCAGCCGCGCGCCCAGGCGATGGCCATGCGCACCACGACGCGCAAGGCGGCAGCCAAGAAGAAGACGACAAGGCGCAAGACCGCGACCCGCAAGGTCGCGACCCGCAAGGTCGCCGCGAAGAAGACGACCCGGCGCAAGGTCGCGACCCGCAAGGTCGCGAAGCGCAAGACGGCAGCCAAGAAGAAAACGGCGAAGCGGAAGACGGCGACCCGGAAGGCCGCCGTTCGCAAGGCCACCCGCAAGACGCGCAAGGCGCCGGTGCGCCGCGCGCGCAAGGCGGCCGGAGAACCCGCCCCAGCGCCGCCCTTCTCCGGCGGCACGGAAGAGATGGACTGAAGAACGCAACTCTTCCGACGATACCTGCGCAATGCGTGAAAAGGGCGCCCCTCGGGGCGCCCTTCCTTTTTCCGCGATGGCGCGCTGCCGCCGACGACGGGCGCTCAGGCGGTTCCGGACAGCATCGCGAAGGCGTCACAGCATCGCGAAGGCGTCGCGGAAGAAGGAGCGGGCGCCGAAATTGCCCGACTTGAGCGCAAGGAGGAGCGGCGCGGCGGCACCTTCCGCAAAAGTCCAGGGCACGCCCGGCGCGATCTCCTCGCCGATCCTGAGCCGCCGCACGCCGAGCTTCGCCACCACCGCGCCCGCGGTTTCCCCGCCCGCGACCACGAGCCGGCGCACGCCGCGGGCGACGAGCCCCTCGGCGATGTCCGCGAGTGCGGCCTCGATCAGCGCGCCGGCGCGCTCGCGCCCGAGGCTGGCCTGCAGCGCCGCCACGCGTTCGGGCGGGGCGGAGGCGGCGATCAGCAGCGGACGCGCGCCGAGCCTTCCTTCCGCCCAGGCGAGCGCCTCGCGCGCCAGAATGCCCGCATCCGGCGTGGCGAGCGGATCGAGGATCAGGCGCGGCAGCTCCGCCGCCTCGTCGATCTGGCCGAGCGTCGCCGGCGAGCAGGAGCCCGCGAGGATGGCGGCAAACCCCGCGAGGCGAGGCAGTTCCGCCGCCCGCGCGCCTTGCGCGGGGAGAAGCCCGGCGCGGCGAAAATTTTCAGGCAGGCCCATCGCGATGCCCGAGCCGCCGGTGATCAGCGCGTGCGCGGCGGCGGCCTCGCCGATCGCCAGCAGGTCTCGATCGCTCACCGCATCGACGATCGCGTAGCGCGATCCTCCCGCCTCCAGCGCGGCCATTGCCGCTTGGATCGCGGCCGCGCCCTCGGCCACCGTCGCGTAGGGCACGAGGCCGACGCGGCCCGTGGTCTGGCGGCCGAGCACGCGCACCAGGTTGGGATCGCGCATCGGTGTCAGCGGATGGTTCTCCATCCCGCTCTCGCTGAGCAGCGCCGATCCGACGAAGAGATGGCCCTGATAGACGCTGCGCGCGTTGGCGGGAAAGGCGGGGCAGGCGAGCGCGAAGCGGGCGCCGAGCGCGGCGAGGAGCGCATCCGCGACGGGCCCGATATTGCCCTGATCGGTGCTGTCGAAGGTCGAGCAGTATTTGAAGAAGAACTGCCGGCAGCCGCTCGCGCGGAGCCAGGCGAGTGCCGCGAGGCTCTGCTCGCGCGCAAAAGCGGGAGGTGCCGTGCGCGACTTGAGCGAGACCACCACCGCATCCGCGCCCGCGGTCGCCTCTTCGGCGCTTTCGTTCGCCCTCGGCACGCCGATCGTCTGCACGGTGCGCATGCCGCCCTTGACCAGCATGGCGGCGAGATCGGTGGCGCCGGTGAAGTCGTCGGCAACGGCCCCGAGGAGCGGGATGTTTTGGAGCGGCATCAGCCGAGCGCCTCGGCGAGCCGCTTGGCCGCTTCACATCCGTGCGGCAGCGCCGCACCGGCCCGCCAGGCGGCCTCGGCCATCTCGCGGCGGAGCGCGCGATCGAAGATCAGGCGGCGGAGCGCCTTGGCGAGCTGTGCGCGATCGCCGGGCGGCGCGACCGCGCCGGCCTCGGGGGGGATGGCGGGCGCGGTCGTCGCGTCGCCGCAGATCGCGACCGGCAGCCCGCGCTTGAGCGCCGCGGCGGCCGCCATGCGGTAGCCGGGCTCGACGGCGGCGAGCGCGAAAATATCCGCGGCCAGCCACAATTCTTCGCGCGCCGCCGCATCCGGGTTCGGCGCGAAGCGCACCCGCGCGGCAAGGCCGAGCGCGCCGGCGAGCCGTGCGAGCTCGGCTTCGTAGGCCGGATCGGGCGCGCATCCGGCGATGCAGAGAAGCCAGTCGAGATCGGTGAGCCCGGCGAGTGCGGCGAGCAGCGCCTCGTGCGCGCTGTGCGGCGCGAGCGCGCCTATCGCGAGGATCGCCGTCTGCGGCCCAGGGGATCCGCGCGCGCGCGAAAACTCCGGCGTCGGCGGCGGCACGACCGTGATCCGGGTGCGCGGGACCGCCGCTTCGCTCACGATCGCGTCGGCGGCGGCCTCGCTGCTCGCGATCAGCTCGGGCGCGAGCGCCAGGACCTGGCGTTCGGCCGCGGCGAGCCATTCCCGTTCCGCGTCCGGCAAGCCGGAGGCGAGCGCCAGCGGCTGATGCGCCACGACGACCGCGCGGCGCGTTCCGAACTGCTGGGCGAAGGGCGCGAAGGCAGGCAGCACGGAAAGCGCGATCAGGGGGCGCGTGTCCGGGGCGAGCGCCTCCCAGGCGGCGCGCGCTGCCGCGTACGCGGCCTCGTCGGCCAGCGGCGCGCGGCCCGCGAGCGCGATGACGGGCACCGCGAGCGCGGCGGCGAGGCGCCGTGCATAGAGATCCCCGCACGCGCCCCCGGGCGCGTCCCCACGGGCGTCCCCATGGGCGTCCCCATGGGCGTCCCCGGGCGCCGCTACGAAGAGGACGAACTTCACCGGGCCGGCCCGCTTGCGGTTCTCAGCCGGCTTGCTTCGCCTTGCGCCGGTAGCGGTGCAGGATCCACTCGGTGTAGCCGTTCGGCTGCTCGCGGCCGAGGAAGACGAGATCGCAGGCGGCCTGGAAAGCCGGCCCGTCGAACGACGGCGCCATCGGCCGATACGCCGGGTCGCCCGCGTTCTGCCGGTCCACGACGGTCGCCATGCGCTTCATCGTCGCCAGCACTTGCGGGCGCGTAACGATGCGCTGGTGCAGCCAGTTGGCGATGTGCTGGCTCGAGATGCGCAGCGTCGCGCGATCCTCCATCAGCCCGACATCGTGGATGTCGGGCACTTTCGAGCAGCCGATCCCCTGGTCGATCCAGCGCACGACGTAGCCGAGGATCCCTTGGGCGTTGTTGTCGAGCTCCTCCTGCAGCGTTTCGGGCGGCCAGTTGGCCCCGACCGCGGTCGGGATGGCCAGCAGATCTGCGAGCTTGGCTCGCCGCTTGCCGGCGAGCTCGGCCTGGCGCGCCGCCACGTCCACCGCGTGATAGTGCAGCGCATGCAGCGTCGCCGCGGTGGGCGAGGGCACCCAGGCGGTGTTCGCGCCCGCCTCGGGGTGGGCGATCTTCTGGGCGAGCATGTCCGCCATCCGGTCGGGCATTGCCCACATCCCCTTGCCGATCTCCGCCTTGCCGGCGAGGCCGCAGGCGAGCCCGATATCGACGTTCCAATCCTCGTAGGCGAGCATCCAGGGCGCGCGCCGCATCTCGTTCTTGCGGATCATCGCGCCGGCCTCGATCGAGGTGTGGATCTCGTCGCCGGTGCGGTCGAGGAAGCCGGTGTTGATGAAGACCACGCGGTCCTTCGCCGCCCGGATGCAGGCCTTGAGGTTGACGGTGGTGCGCCGCTCCTCGTCCATGATGCCCATCTTCACCGTGTTGCGCGCGAGCCCGAGCATGTCCTCGACGCGCGCATGGAGCGCGTCGGCGAAGCCCACCTCGTCGGGCCCGTGCATCTTCGGCTTGACGATGTAGATCGCGCCGCTTCTGCTGTTGCGGAAGGGGCCGGCGGCTTTGAGATCGTGCATCGCGATCAGCGTGCTCACCGCGGCGTCGAGGATGCCCTCCGGGATTTCGTCGCCCTCTTCGTCGAGCACGGCGTCCGTCATCATGTGATGGCCGACATTGCGCACCAGCATGAGGCTCCGTCCCGGCAGCGTGAAGGCGCTGCCGTCGGGCGCGGTGTAGGCGCGGTCGGGCGCGAGCGCGCGGTCGGTTTCGTGGCCGCCCTTCTCGAAGCGCGCGGTGAGGGTTCCCCGCATCAGCCCGAGCCAGTTGCGATAGGCCGCGACCTTGTCCTCCGCATCGACCGCGGCGATCGAATCCTCGAGATCGACGATGGTGGTGAGCGCCGCCTCGAGCAGGATGTCGGCGACGTGGGCGCGGTCGCCCTTGCCGATCGGGTGGGAGGGATCGATGCGGAGCTCGACATGCAGGTTGTGGTTGCGGAGCAGCACGGCCTCCGGGCGGTACGGGTCGCCGCGGAAGCCCGCGAACTGCTCGGGCCGGGCGAGCTTCGCCCGCCGCCCGTCCTCGCAGAGGCCGGCGAGCCCCTCGCCCTCGACCTGGTAGGCGATCACGTCCGCGTGACTGCCGAAGGAAAGTCGCGCCACCTGGTCGAGGATCTCGCGCCCGCGTGCGATCACCCGCGCGCCGCGCACCGGATTGTAGCCGGCGCCGCGCGCCGCGCCGCCGTCTTCGGGGAGCGCGTCGGTGCCGTAGAGCGCATCGTAGAGGCTGCCCCAGCGCGCATTGGCGGCATTGAGCGCGTAGCGCGCGTTCATCACCGGCACCACGAGCTGCGGCCCCGCCATCACCGCGATCTCGGGATCGACGCCGGTGGTTCCGATCGTGAAGTCCGGCGGCTCGGGCAGAAGATAGCCGATATCGCGGAGGAACTGCTCGTAGGCGTCGGGCTCGAAGGGGCTGCCGCGCATCGCGCGGTGCCAGTCGTCGATCCGCGTCTGCAACGCGAGGCGCTTCTCGAGCAGCGCGCGGTTCGGGCCGGCGAACTCGCCCGCCAGCCGGCCGAGCCCTTTCCAGAACGCCGATCGTTCGATGCCGGTGCCGGGCAGCGCCTCTTCGTTCACGAAGTCGAAGAGCGGGCGGGCGATCGCGAGGCCGCCTTCATTGATCCGTTCCATCGCAATCCTCCCTCATTCCTTCGTGCGTGCTTGCCGCCACGCCTCGTAGGAGGCGCGCGTTTCCGCGTTCGGCGGATAGGTGCCCGGCAGCTTCGCGCCGGCCGCGACGCGGCTCTGGATGAATTCCTCCATCTCCTCCTGCGCGGCGGCATCGAGGGCCACTTCGTCGGCGAGCGCCGCCGGGATCGCCACCACGCCGTCGGCGTCGCCCACGATCACGTCGCCGGGAAGGACGGCAACGCCGCCGCAGCCGATGCCGACCCCGAATTCGGCCGCGTGATGCGCGATCAGGCCGAGCGGCGCCGAGGGGCCGGCGCAGAAGACCGGAAAGCCGAGCGCCGCGATTGCCGCGGAATCGCGCACGCCGCCGTCCGAGACGAGGCCCGCCGCGCCGCGCACCGAGAGCCTCGTGATCAGGATGTGGCCCGCGGCGGCGGCGCGTGCATCGCCGCGGCAATCGATCACCAGCACGTGGCCCGCGGGGATGATTTCGATCGCCTTGCGCTGGGGATGTTCGGGATCGGCGTAGGTTTCGATCGGGTCGAGGTCCTCGCGCGCGGGGATATAGCGGAGCGTGAAGGCCGGGCCGACGAGGTTGCGCCCCGGGGCGCCGAGCGGGCGGACGCCCTGCATGAAGAGGTTGCGGAAGCCGCGCTTGAAGAGTTGCGTGGTGAGGGTGGCGGTGCTCGCCTTGCCGAGCGCACGCGCGGTTTCGGGCCTGAGCATTGCGATCGTGCGCCTCCTCTCCCCGGAATTGAAAATGAAGCAGTGCTGCCGCTTCTAGCCCCCGGTTCACGAAATGGCGAGGGAGGCTGCCGCGTCGCGCGGCGACTGCCGCCGCTTCGGTCAGAGCGCACAAAAATCAGTCGTTGCCGCGTCTGCCGGGAACATTCGTTCGGGCGTGCCGGCGAGACAACCGACGCGCGAAGCGGGCGCGGAGCGGCGGCGCGGGCCGCGCCCGACAGCCATGCGCCGCTATGCAAGGACTGCAAAACAGACTAGTGACAGCTTGGCCCCTGGCTTGCTTGAAGAGGGGGCGGGAGTTTCACCAAGGGGAGGCTATCCCATGCTGACACGTCGTGCTGCCGGCAAGCTGATCGCCGGCGCGGCCGCTTCCACCACGCTGGTTGGAGCGGGATTTCGTCCGGCGTTCGCTGCCGATAAGGTGATCAAGATCGGTATTACGCTACCGCTCACCGGGGCGGATGCCGAGGGCGCGAACCGCATCAAGTACGGCGCGCTGCTCTCCATCCAGCAGGCGAACGATTCGGGCGCGGTGAAAGGCTACACGCTCGTCCCGGTCGTGCTGAACAACGCGACGACGACCGCCGGCCAGTACGACCCCGCGCAGGCGGCGACTAACGCCCGCAAACTGGTTTCCGATCCCGACGTGATGGCGGCGATCGGGCCGGAGATGAGCGGCGACGGCAAGGCTATGTCGGCGATCTACAGCGAGGCCAATTTCGCGACGATCACGCCGGCCTCGACCAACCCGGACATCACCAGCCCGAAGTTCGCCTCCGAATATCGCCCGAACGGCGGCAAGGCGGTCTATTTCCGCACGGTTACGACGGACGCCTTGCAGGGTCCGTACATGGCCAACTATTACGCCGACGTGCTGAAGGTGAAGTCGGTCTATATTCTCGACGATTCGGGTGCCTACGGCGTCGGCATCGCCGATACCTTCGAGGCGCGCGCGAAGGAGAAGGGCATCAAGGTGCTCGGCCGGGACCGCCTCGATCCGACCGAGGCCGACTACACGGTCTCGCTTACCAAGATCAAAGGAATGAACCCGGACGGGCTCTATTACGGCGGGGTCCAGGGTGCAGGCACCAAGCTCGTCAAGCAGGCGTACGGCGTCCTGCCGCAGGCGATGCCGAAGGGCGGCGGTGACGGTCTTTACGCGCCGGAGATGCTGACGGCGGTCGGATTCCCCGCCGCGGAGGGCTGGTACTGCACGATCGCCGCACCGCACCTGACCGACAACCCGGCGGTGCAGCCATTCGTCAAGCTCTACGAATCGACCTGGCACACGCAGCCCGACGACTATGCAATCACCGCCTATGACGCCGGCCTTGTCATCACCGCCGCGCTCGCGAGTCTCGTTGATGCGGGCAAGCCGATCACGCGGGCGAACGTGCGCGAGGCGATCCAGACCTCGCACACGAACACGCTGCAGGGGCCCGTCGCGTTCGACGAGAACGGGGACATCGTCAACAAGGTCATCAGCGTCTTCCAGATCGTGGAGAACAAGGGCGCATCGCTCACCGATATGAATGCTCAGTTCAAGTACATCGGTACCGCGCCCACCAGCTAGGGATAGGCGCCCGCACGGTCATCGCGTCTGGGAGAAAAAAATGAGTCCGACGGCCCTCTTCGTCCAGCAGGTGATCAACGGGCTGAGCCTCGGCGGCATGTACGCGCTGCTGGCGCTCGGCTTCACGCTGATCTATGGGATCCTGGAGCTGATCAACTTCGCCCACTTCAGCGTCTTCCTGTGGGGGTCGTTCATTGGCATGTGGACGCTGGAGGCCTTCGGGCTCAACGGTCAGAGCGTCGTGCTGACCGGACTGCCGCTGATCGGCGTGCTGGTGGCGGCCTTCGTCGCCAGCATGCTCTTCTGCGGAATCCTGGGCGTGGTGATCGAGCGGTACTCTCTCCGACCGCTGCGCAACGTCACCGGGCCGATGGCGATGATCACCACCATCGGCGTCTCCTATATTCTCTTCAACGTCATCCTGCTCGGCGCCGGCGCGGACACCAAGAACTTCCCCAATCCGCTGCCGGAGCTGCGTTTCCATATTCTCGGCGCAACCCTCGACCTGCGCGTGATCCTGATCTGGATCGTCTCCGGCGCGCTGATGCTGGGTCTCTGGTTCTTCGTCCAGCGCAGTCGGCTGGGCAAGGCGATGCGGGCGACCGCCCAGGATCCCGACGCGGCGCGGATGATGGGTGTCGATGTTGATCGCGTCATCCTGATCGCCTTCTTCGCCGGCTCCGCGCTCGCCGGCGCGGCCGGACTGATCTTCGGCCTCTACTACAATTTCACCAGCTACATCATCGGCTACACGGCAGGCCTCCGGGCCTTCACCGCGGCCGTGCTCGGCGGCATCGGCAATGTTCCGGGGGCGATGCTCGGCGGCCTGATCATCGGCCTCATCGAATCGCTCGGCGGGCAGTTCATCGCGGTCAAGTGGACCGACGTCATCATCTTCTCGATCCTGGTGCTGGTGCTCGTCTTCCGCCCGACCGGGCTGCTCGGCACGCTCGCACCCTCGAAGTCCTGAGAAGGGGCGCTTCCATGGCGTCGGAAACCAGCATCACCACCAGCGCGGCGGAGACCGTCCCCTGGCGTGCGGCGCTGGCCCGCCACCGCACGAAGGCGCTCATCCTGCTCGTCGCCGTCGTGGCACTCGCCTTCCCGGCCGTCAACGGCAATGCCGGCGATATCGACGCCGTGGCCAACGCGCTCGCCTTCGCCGCCTTGGCGCTCGGCCTCAATATCGTCGTCGGCTTCGCCGGCCTGCTCGATCTCGGCTATGCGGCGTTCTTCGCCATCGGCGCTTACACCTACGGCATCCTTGCCTCCTGGCAGCTGACACCGGCGTGGAGCAGCTTCTGGGCGCCCTTCGCCTGGCTCGACCTGGTGCAGAAGGTGACCCAGGGCAATGCGGCGGTGGTGCACTTCACCCTCTCGTTCTGGATCGCCCTGCCGCTCTCCGCCGCGATCGCCGCTTTCTTCGGCATCCTCTTCGGCGCGCCAACGCTCCGCCTTCGCGGCGACTACCTCGCCATCGTAACCTTGGGCTTCGGCGAGATCGTGCCGATCGTGGTGCGCAACTGGTCCTCGCTCACCAACGGCGCGGCGGGGCTCAACGGCGTCGCGCCGCCGCAGCTCTTCGGGCAGAGCTTCGGCGTCGAGATCGTGCCCTATTACTATGTCGCGATCGGGATCGTGGCGCTGCTGATATTCGTGAGCGGGCGGCTTCGGGATTCGCGCATCGGGCGCGCCTGGATGGCGCTCCGCGACGATGCCGTCGCGGCCTCCACCGCGGGCGTGGACCTCACGCGCTACAAGCTGCTCGCCTTCGCGATGGGCGCGGCCTTCGCGGGGATGACCGGCACCTTCTATATCGCCAAGCTGCAGACCGCGACGCCGGACATGTTCATGTTCCCGGTCTCGGTGATGATCCTGGTGATGATCGTGCTGGGCGGCCTCGGCAGCGTCTGGGGCGTGGTGGTCGGCGCCATCTTCCTCCAGCTGCTGCAATCGTGGTTCCTGCCCGCGATCTCGAGCTGGCTCCATATCGTCGGCAACCTGATCGGCTCGCCCTGGCTGCAGCAGATCCAGCTCGCGGACGCGATCGAGCTCATCTTCGGCATCGTGCTCGTCCTGATGATGCTTTACCGGCGGGACGGGCTGATCCCGGCCCACCGGAAACAGGGAGCGCTCTCGTTCGAGCAGCAGAACGCGCAGGTGGGCGAGAGCCACGGGTTCCGGATGAGCGGCATCGTCCGCGAGGACTCCTCTTCCGTCCCGGCGCTCGAGATCAAGGGCGTGACCGTCCGCTTCGGCGGCCTGGTGGCGCTGAAGTCGGTGGACATCACCGTGCCGGCGGGCGGCGTGGTCGCGGTGATCGGCCCGAACGGCTCCGGCAAATCGACGCTCTTCAACGTGATCACCGGCCTCACCTCCGCCGAATCGGGAAGCATCCGGCTCTTCGGGGAAGAGATCATCGGCCTCGGCCCGCACAAGATCGCGAAGAAAGGGATCGCACGGACCTTCCAGAACCTCCGCCTCTTCACCAACCTCACGGTGATGGACAATGTCCTGATCGGCCAGCATGCGCGCCTTTCCACCGGCCCGCTCGGCGCCGTATTGCGGCTGCCCGGGGTGCGCGCCGAGGAGAGGCGGGCGCGCGAGCGGGTGATGGAGATCATCGGCAATTTCGGCAATCGCCTGGCGCCGCGGGCCAACCAGAACGTCGCCGCGCTCTCCTACGCCAACCGCCGCCGCGTCGAGATCTCGCGCGCGCTGGCCTCCGATCCGCGCATCCTCCTGCTCGACGAACCGACCGCCGGCATGAACCCGGCCGAGACGTTCGAGCTCGCCCAGCAGATCAAGGACCTGCACAAGCTCGGCCTCACCGTCATCGTCATCGAGCACAAGCTCGACGTCGTGGTCCGGCTTGCCGACACGGTCGTCGTGCTCGACCACGGCGAGAAGATCGCCGAGGGCCGGCCCGACGAGGTGCGCCGGAACGAGGAGGTACTGCGAGCCTATCTCGGGCGCAACGCGCAGGCCGGGAGTGCCGGCATTGCTGCTTGAGTTCCGGGACGTCGACACCCATTACGGCGACCTGCACGTGCTCAAGCAGGTGAACTACGCGATCGACAACGGCGAGATCGTCTGCCTGCTCGGCGGGAATGCGTCGGGCAAATCGACGACGATGAAGACGATCATGGGCGTGGTGCGGCCGACGCGCGGCAGCGTCGTGTTCGACGACAAGCCGATCGAGCGGCTCGCCACCTCCGAGCGCGTGCGCCGCGGCATCGCCCCGGTCCTCGAGGCGCGCCGACTGTTCCCGCGCATGACGGTGTTCGAGAACCTCGAGATGGGCGCCTTCCTGCGCGGCCATGGGCCGGAATTCGACGAGGACCTCGAGCGCGTCTATGCGCTCTTCCCGCGCGTCAAGGAGCGCCGCGGCCAGCTCGCCGGCACGCTCTCGGGCGGCGAGCAGCAGATGGTGGCGATCGGGCGCGCACTGATGGCCCGCCCGCGGCTGATCTGCATGGATGAGCCCTCGATGGGCCTCGCCCCGATCTTCGTCGAGCAGACATTCGAGATCATCCAGGAGATCAACCGCCAGGGCACCACGATCTTCATGGTCGAGCAGAACGCCTCGATGGCGCTCTCGATTGCCCATCGCGCCTACGTGCTGCAGACCGGCCAGGTGGTGCTCTCGGGCACGGCCAAGGAATTGCGCGAGAACCCCTTGATCCGCGAGGCCTATCTCGGAGAAATGCAGGTCGCGACCTAAGCCGCCCGGCCGGGGCGGCCGCCGACCATCACCTCCGAAAGGCCGATCGCATGGATGCCCCTGCCCACGCCGCAACGCGGCCGATTTCGCTTTTCGACCTCAAGTCCGAGCAGGCGAGCTTCGGCCCCGAGCTCCGCCGCCGGCTCGACGCGGTGCTCGCGCACTGCCAGTTCATCCTCGGCCCCGAGGTCGCCGAGCTCGAGGAGCGCCTCGCCGCCTATTGCGAGGCCCGCCACTGCATCGGCGTCAGCTCGGGAACCGACGCCCTCGTCATCGCCCTGATGGCGGAAGGGATAGGGCAGGGGGATGCCGTCTTCCTGCCCGCCTTCACCTACACCGCGACGGCCGAGGTGCCCCTCCTTCTCGGGGCCACGCCCATCTTCGTCGATATCGATCCCCGCACCTTTCAGATCGATCCCGCCGATCTCGCGCGCCGCATCGCCGCCGTGCGCGCCAAAGGCACGCTCCGCCCGCGCGCGCTGATCGGGGTCGACCTCTTCGGCCAGCCGGCCGATTGGGAGGCGCTCGGCGCGATCACCCGCGCCGAGGGGCTCTTCTCCCTCGACGACTGCGCGCAAAGCTTCGGCGCCACCTACCGCAACCGCCGGCTCGGCGCGCTCGCCGACGCGACGGCGGTGAGCTTCTTCCCGACCAAGCCGCTCGGCGCCTACGGCGACGGCGGAGCGCTCTTCACCGAGAGCGACGAACGCGCCGCGCTCTACCGCAGCCTTCGTTCCCACGGCGAGGGAACTTCACGCTACGAGGTGCTGCGCATCGGCATCAACGGCCGGCTCGATACCATGCAGGCCGCCGTGCTGCTCGCGCGGCTCACCGTCTTCGACGCCGCCCTCGCCGCGCGCGAACGCATCGCCCGCACCTACGACCGGCATCTCGCCGGCCTCGTCGAGACGCCGGCACGCATGCCCGAGAGCACGAGCGTCTGGGCGATCTACTCCGTCCTGCTGCCCGGCCCCGAGGCGCGCGCCCGCGCCCAGACGGCACTCAAGGCCAACGGCATCGGCAGCAATATCTATTACCCGTGCCCGCTCCACCTCCAACCGGCCTACCAATCGCACCACGACGGGACGCCGCTGCCGGTCTCCGAGGCCGTCAGCACCCGCATCCTCGCGCTGCCGATGCACCCCGGCCTCGCGGAGGAGGACATCGAACGCATCGCCGCGGTGCTCCGCGCGGCACTGTGAGGCGAAGGCCAGGGGCTCTGCCCCTGGACCCCGCCAGGGCCTGGGGCCCTGGACCCCGAACGTTTTGCCCGACCCGGCAGCGAGGCTGACGCCCGGCGTCCCAGCGCTATGCCTGGCTTATCGGCGCAGCATCCGCTCTGCCCTCGGCGCGTACGCGCCGAGGGCAGAGCGGATGCTGCGCCGAACAGGCCCGCCCCCCACCACCTCGGGACCCGGCACCGCCGGTGAGGCGGCCAACATCCAAACGAATGGGTTCCAAGGGCTCGCCCTTGGCGGGGGGTCAAGGGGGGCGGAGCCCCCTTGGCTTGCCTACGGTGCTTCGGGTGGGCCTTCCACCCGGTAATCCTGCCATTCTTCGGTGAACGGGCGTTTGCGGAAGGTCGCCCAGAAGAAGTTGGCGGTGTAGGTGAGCCCGACGCGGACCATGCCTTCGCCGGCGAAGCGGCGGCCGGAGGAGAAGGCGACCAGGCGGAAGGAGAACTTGACCGACCCCACTTTGCTCAGCCTTCGCGCGAGGTCGGTGTCCTCGCCGTAGAAGCGGAATTCGGATTCGAAGCCGCCGGCGCGTTCAAGCGCGTCCCGCCGCACGACGAAGTTGCCGCCCTGCATCATCGATCCGACGTGCATCACGAACCGGACCACGAGGTAGGCGACGAACGCGCAGCGGTAGAAGCAGGCGGCGGCGACGCGCACTTTGCGCGGCGAGTCGTAGTAGATATAAGGGCCGCTGAGGCCGACGAGGTCCGGGTCGGCGGCGAACTCGGCGAGCGTTCGCTCGAGCCAGCCCTCCGGAACGATGGTGTCGGCATCGATATTGGCGACCAGCGTGCCGCGCGCCGCGCGATAGCCGGCGCGGCGGGCGGGCACGAGACCGCGCTCCTCCTCCACGACCACGCGCACGCCCGGCGCGGCGAGTGCGATCTCGCGCGTGCGGTCGGTGCTCGCATTGTCGACGACGACGATCTCCGCGGCGCAATCGCTGCGCGCGATCTCGGCGGCGATGGCCTCGAGGCAGCGCGGCAGCAGCGCCTCCTCGTTGTACGCAGGCACAACGAAACTGATATCCGGCTCGCGGGTCACGGGCGCTTCCAGTCGGTTGGCGTCGGGCGGCTCGCGTTTCGCATAGGCCGAGGCGGCTGTCACCCGATGGGTCTCGATCCGCGTATTTCAGCACAGACCGCCGGAGTCGTGGAACGGGGGCGTGTACGAAGATGTAAATGATGTCAATGCGATGACAGCCCCGTGACGATCGGCGGCCCGGTGCCCTATATCCGGTGCGAGCGCAAGGAGCCGCCGATGCCCGACGATCACGCGAATGCCGCCCTCGCCACGCCGCGCGAGACGCTCCTTTCCGACTACAGGCCGCCTTCGTTCCTCGTGGACCGCGTCGATCTCACTTTCGAGCTCGACGAGGCGGCGACGCGCGTGCGTTCGCGCCTGGCCCTGCGCCGCAACAAGGCGGCCGAGCGGCCCGCGGCGCTCAGGCTGGACGGCAACGGGCAGCCCGTGCTCGCGATCGCGATCGACGGGGAGGCGGTCAGCGCCAACCGCTGGCGGCTCGAGGGCGGGGACCTCGTGATCGCCGATCCGCCGGACGATTTTTCGCTCGAGATCGAAACGAGGATCGCGCCCAGGGAGAATACCGAGCTTTCGGGCCTCTACGTCTCGAACGGCAGCTTCTTCACTCAGTGCGAGGCCGAGGGCTTCCGCCGCATCACGTACTTCCCGGATAGGCCGGACGTGATGGCGCGCTTCACCACGACGATCATCGCCGACGAAGCGCGCTATCCCGTCATGCTGTCGAACGGCAACCCCTCTGCGGTCGAGGAGGTCGGCGGCGGGCGCCGGCGGATCACCTGGACCGATCCGCATCCCAAGCCCTGCTATCTCTTCGCGTTGGTGGCCGGCGACCTGGTTGCGGTGAAGGACCGCTTCACCACTCGTTCCGGGCGCGTCGTGGAGCTCGGCATCTGGGTGCGCGCGGGAGACGAGCGGCGCTGCGCGCATGCCATGCGCTCGCTCAAGAAGGCGATGGCCTGGGACGAGGCGGTGTTCGGCCTCGAATATGATCTCGACATCTTCAACATCGCCGCCGTCGCGGATTTCAACATGGGGGCGATGGAGAACAAGGGGCTCA
>Ga0335075_10006696_pt1 | contig 17775 bp, 12 predicted proteins | sample Lox_Sample_24_FD_206723 | JGI IMG/M metagenome (GOLD analysis project Ga0335075, IMG submission 206723) | Soil microbial communities from Loxahatchee National Wildlife Refuge, Florida, United States - Lox_Sample_2.4 | ecosystem: Environmental > Terrestrial > Soil > Wetlands | place: USA...
GACCCGCGTCTCCCAGGCCCGCGGACGGGTGCCGTTGCGATGCGTCAGCCGTCGCTCGGGCCGCGACCTCGCCGAACTCCGCCCCGATCTCCGCCGAGACCTCGGCCTCCATAATCTCCCGGGCGACAAGCGCGACCGCCTCGCGAACGAAATCCTCAAGCCGCCCATCGCGCACCTGCGCGACGACATCGGCAACCGTCGTCATGCTCTGACCTTCGGCCATCGTGGTGTTCTCCTTCGTCGGACTGGTGGAACAGCCGACGAGTTCGGCGCCACGGTGGCCGACCCTCGCGGGCCTCGACCTACCCGACGCTCGTTACACCACTTCTACCGGCACGACCCCCCGCACTGGAGGCTGCCCGGGGACACGGCGGTAGCCGAAGTGATCTGGTGGGCCGCAGATCGACATCACCCGAGTGTGGGGCCCAAAGATCGTGCTATCGACGTCCTCGATAGACCGGGGGTGGCCCTGCACGACGCACACCACGCAACCCCGACGTCGCGATCACGCTGACGGGTCTCGATCACGTAGTAGAGGTCCTCGACGTCTCGGCCCGTGAGTGACTGCTGGTGGCAACCCCCTGATGTTCGACTGCAAGCCGATCGTTATTCGGAGGTGAGGGCGCGATCTACGCGGTGCGCGATCCGCGCGCGGCGGCGGTGAACCTCGCCCACCAGTTCGCGACGACCTCGAGACGGGTGCGTGTTGGCTGATCCGGCCGGGTGCCTCGGGTTTCCGACCGTCGGCGCCCCAGCTCCTCAGTATCTCGTGACGTCGGACGACTGCATCCATGGATGCGTTGACCACGACTCCTTCCGGGTGCTCCTCGTCCGCTGAGAAGACTTCACGCCGATCCGGTTCGGAGCTCTCACGCATTGGTTGCCTTCGCCGGCGTCGAAGCCCATGACGAGGCGGTCGAGCTCGCTATATCGTGCGGTGGCAGTCAAGCGGCCTGGAGCTTCCCGGAGCGCTCAGTCGCGGACGCTCCGTTCTTCCGCCGGGGCCACTCACGGGACTGGCGCGAGACGCTTCCCCAAAACCTCGCTTGATCCGTCGAGGCAGATCACGGCGACACCATGAGCCGGGCCGGGCTATCCAGCCGCTGCTTGCCGTGTCTGAGGCGCGCGACCGGCCACGGACTGCAATAGCTCCTCCACTCTCGCAGAGATCGCGGGCCAACTGAATTGCTGGGCTCGATGCTCCCCGCTGCGGCCCATGCGCGCTGCCAACTTGCGGTCGAGCAAGAGCTCCGTGATGGCATCAGCGACCGCCAAGTTGCTGGTCGGATCGACCAGCAGTCCTGTCTCGCCGTGCACGACCGCGTCGATCGCTCCGCCCGCGTTTCCCGCGACGACAGGTAATCCGTGGACTCCGGCCTCGAGGTAGACGATCCCGAATCCCTCCCCGGCGGCCTGGCCGGCCGGCAATCGACTTGGCATGGCGAAGACGTGCGCGCTATCGAACCAAGCGTTTCGCTCGGCATCGCTTACGCTGCCGAGCATGACGACCGACCTGCCCACCCCATTCGCATCGGCCAGCTCGGCGATCTCTTCGCGCAGCTGGCCGTCCCCAATCACCACCCACTCCACCCGCGGAATACGGGCGCGGATCAGCGGGAGGGCGCGGACCATCGTGTCGTGACCCTTATAGCGCTCCTCCAAGCGCGCCACCGTGATGATGGTGGGCGTCTCGCGACGCAGCACGCCCGAGGGCTCCACCGAATCGACGCCCGGCGGGATCACGTGGATCTGGCTCTGTCGGGCGCCTGCGGCCAACGCCAGTGACCGGGCATACCGGCTCACAGCGATCACGACGGAGCTGTTGCGGAGCCCGAAGCGGGCCAGGATTGGACTTGCCGCAACCTCCGATCCGTGCACGTAGAGGACCGTCGGGACACCGAACAGACGTGAGATGGCAGTGGCTGCAGGCGTACAGACGATGTGCGACGAGAACACCAGATCGGGTCTGAAGCGGTACGCCTCCTGGATGGCCAATCCGTTCATCAGAAGCACGTCAACACGGTGATCGCGCATCCTGCGCGAGCGCACGACGTTATCGTCGCTCGCGCCAAGGCGCTTCTCGCGAGGCGGTGCGATCGTGACGACGCGCGTCCGAAGGTGTCGCGCGTTCTTGAGCACGCGGTGAAAGAGCAACTGGATGCCACCGATTGCCGGCGGGAAATCTGGCGTTACCGCGAGAACTCGCAACTGGCGCGAATTCAAGCCGTGCGCCATGCGTCGAGCCAGCACGAGAAGGTGACGAGCGGCCAAAGGATCGCGCTGTTGTCGGCCGCTCCTGACACATGCTCCTCAACTAGGCGGCGGGAGTTGTCGCGATCGAACCACCCCTCGCCGTAAGCGGCACTACATTCCAGCTGTTCGGTCAGCATCGACACGAGCGGGCCGCGCAGCCAGTCGCTGAGCGGCACGCGAAACGCACGCTTCCTCCGGTTGCCCGCGGTGGCAACCCCGGTCCGGGCAAGCATCTGGCGAAGGATGTACTTGCCGCCGTTCCGCATATGCACTGAAATAGGGATACTCGCCGCAAGCTCGACGATCTCGCGGTCGAGGAACGGCGTGCGCATCTCCAGGGAAGCGAGCATGGAGGCCCTATCGGCCTTCTGGAGCACGTCGTCGGGTAGCCATCGGAGTTGATCCAACGTCATGAACGCGCTGGCCACCGACGTCCCAGCCGGGATCAAGTTGACGATTTGAAGTTCGGGAGAACGTTGGGTCAGGCCCGCGGCGCGGAGCTGGGGTCCGTATAGGAGTTCGCGCGAATGACGACGATCGGCGGTGACCCAATCCACGTGCCGGCTGGCCGCGGGCACCGGTGCCATGACGTCGCTCAGCCTGCTGGTGATCGGTGTCTGAATCCGGTCAAGCAGTTGCGAAGCAGACGACGCGACGCGTTTGGGAACGAGCGCCTTGATGCGCTCCGCTCGGTCGAGCCACCGGTAGCGAGGATATCCGCCGAACAGCTCATCGGCACCCTCACCACCAACGGCGACGGTGATCTCCCGCCGCGCCGTGGCGGCCACCGCATGCAGTGCTATCAGCGCCTGATCAGCGATTGGCTGATCCAAGCGTCTCAGCACGCTTTGCATGTTAGCCGCCAGGTCCCTGGCACTGATGACGATCTCGTGATGGTCGCTCTCGATGGTCCGGGCGACCTCCCGAGCGGCCTTTGCCTCACTTACCTCACCTACGTCATAGCCCACGGTAAACGTTTTAATCGGCTTGCTAGAGATCCTTGCGGCGAGTGTTGCTATCAACGTGGAGTCCAGACCACCGCTGAGGAAGATGCCGAGCGGGACATCCGCGATCATCCGACGCTGAAGAGAGCGTCCGAGCAGAGTCTCGGTTTCGGCGATCGCATCCATGTGATCAACGGCCGTAGAGTCGAACAATGGCGGCTTCCAGTATTGCCTCTGGACAACCTCGCGAAGTCCGGGCTCCCAGACAAGGAGATGGCCCGGGGATAGCTGCGAGACGTCTTCGAGGATGCTCGCTGGCCCGGGTACGTAGCCGTAGACGTAGAAGGCGTCGATTGCTCCACAGTCGAGGTCGGGGTCTGCCCTAAGCCCGGCTCGCAGCGCGGTTAGCTCGGAGGCAACGACGAGGGTGCCACCGGACGCCGTAAAGAACAGCGGCTTCTCGCCGAACCGGTCGCGCGCCAGAAGCATGCGCTGCCTCCGCCTATCCCAGATGGCAAACGCAAACATGCCGTCGAGCGCGTGCACGAGGTCATCGCCGAAGTCTTCGTAGAGATGGACGAGGACTTCAGTATCGGTGCGGCTACGCAGCGTGTGGCCGTGTGCCGCAAGCCGCTCCTGGAGCTCGGGATGGTTGTAGATCTCGCCGTTCAGTACTGCCCATACCGATCGGTCCTCATTCGATACCGGCTGGTGGCCCCCTGCGACGTCAATGATGCTAAGCCGTCGCGCACCCAACGAGACGCCGGAGTCGGAGTCTGTGTAAACCCCCTCGTCGTCCGGCCCACGGTGGATCATCTTCTGATTCATCCGCCGGACGGTATCGCCGCCGGGATCAGCTGCGTGAGCGCATATACCGCACATGAATGATTCAACCCAGCCAGTACGCTTGCCGTCGACCTATGCGCACCATCGAGAAACCACGCATCGTTTGCTTCGCCACCCAAGGATCGGGCAGTCGAGACGAGGACCGTATCAGGCAGCTGCTCGATCCGCTCGATCCCCACGTCGTAGACTTCAGGCGCGGACAACGGATCCGTAACGCTCTGGCGCTTCTCCTTGGCATTCGGGCCCGCGATCCTGACATTGTGGTCATGGAGGGCACTGGGATCAGCGGCGGAATGGTGCTGCTGCTGCTTAGGATCCTGTTCGGTACGCCGTACATCGTTTCTAGCGGCGACGCGGTGGCACCGTTCATCCGCATACGCTCGCGAGCGGCGGGAATCGTCGGCGGAGTGTATGAGCGCGCCCTGTACCGCTTAAGCGGCGGATTCATCGGATGGTCGCCATATCTCGTGGGCCGCGCCTTGACGTTTGGGGCGCCGCGCTCGATGACCGCGCCCAACTGGTCAGAACTAAGCGCTGGGGAAGGTGGTCACGCGATTCGTCGGCGGCTCGGGATCCCCGAGGAGGCGTTGGTGTTCGGGATCGTGGGCTCGCTGAACTGGAGTACGCGGTACCGCTACTGCTATGGATGCGAGCTGGTCCGTGCGGCAATGACATTTGAACGTGATGACTTACGTATTTTGATCGTGGGAGACGGCGATGGACGGGAGCGGCTGATCGAGATGGCGGGTACGCACGCTGGTCGGTCGATCTTGTTTCCAGGGCCCGTGCCCCGAGCTCAGGTTGGCGCCTATCTAGACGCCATGGACGTCGCCAGCCTCCCCCAGAGCGTCGACGGAGTGGGGGCGTTCCGTTACACGACCAAGATCAGCGAGTACCTGGCCGCGAGCTTGCCGATCGTGACGGGGGAGCTGCCGCTCGCCTACGACCTCGACGACGGCTATCTCTGGCGGTTACCCGGCGATGCTCCATGGGACGAGCAATACCTGAGTGCGCTTGCGCACTTAATGACGACCGTCACGCGCGAGGAGCTTGCTTCACGACGGCCGTCGGCAGCACACGCTGAACTGTTCGATGCCGAGCGGCAGCGCCACCAAGTCAGCGCGTTCGTGCTTGACGTTCTCGATCGAGAATGCTACAGGCGTCCGAAAGTCTAGGCACTGAGCCGCGCAAGGTCAGTTGCCGCTGTGCGCGCTATCGCACCAGGCGCAGCCGAGCCCCTCGGACGCCCGAAAACCGGGGACGACGCCTTTGTCCAACAGGAGCAGGCTGCCTCGTCCGGAGGCATAACATACCGATCCACTCCGTCGATCTGGCACAGCCCGCGTTTGTCCGGTTGATCGAACTCACGTTGGGCCGATATTGGCTGACCTCCGCGGGCTGGCTCGCGAGTCGACAGCGCGGCGGACAATGCGAGCGAATGATTCGGCGGTCCGCTCGCGCGAGAAGTGACGCGCGATCCGTTCGCGTGCGGCGGCACCGATGCCGACGCGCAACATCGGATTCTCGATGAGGCGGTCGATCGGCGCAGCCAACTCCTCCGGGCTGCGACCGCGGCAAAGAACACCAGTCCGTCCATCCTCAATGATGTCACGCGGTCCGCCGGTAGCGAGTGCCACTACTGCGCAGCCCGCAGCCATCGCTTCGATAACCACCAGGCCGAAAGGTTCGGGGTCTGAAGCATTCACGACGATGTCGGACGCTGCGAGCCATCTTGGCACGTCTTCGGTGTGACCGGTAAAAATGACCTGCTCATCGATTCCCAAGCTGACCGCCAAGCGCTTGAGTTCGTGGGGATAGTCACCCTCCCAGCCAAGAATCGCGCCACCCACAATCGCGAACCGAGCAGTTGGGTGCGAGCGGGCCACGAGAGCTGCGGCTCTGAGGAACTCGCGCTGGCCCTTCCAGGGCTGCAGGCGCCCAACTAACGAGATCAACGGCGCATCTGTCGGAACGCCCGCAGCGCGGCGTAGCTCTGTATCGGACCTCACTGTGTATCGCGCCAAGTCCACGCCGGGATGCAGCATGTGCACGGGGCAGCCGGCATTGAGTCGCTGCTGTGCCTTAACCGCGTCGCGTGATAGCGCGATCACAGCGTCGGCCGGAAGGGCGCAGGCCAATCGATCCATCCAGTGTGGATGCTCCGGAAGCCCAGCTTGGCACCAAAGCGCGGCCACGCCATGCCTCCGCGCCGGAATCGCGGTGTACAGGTGGGCCTTCGGCATGTTGGAGAACACCGCATCGAAGCTACCATGCGCCATCGCGCTCGCGAGGGCACGTGATGTCGCAATGACCCGATGGACGTTGCGGAGTCTGCCTGCCTCCAGCACGCGAACTGGGACGCCGCACTTGTCAAGTCGGTCAACGAGTGGTCCGGACGCCAGAGAGACCACTTCCATACTGATGCCCGCCCGGGGAAGCGAGAGCGCGAGGTTGAAGACAATCTCCTCCATGCCCCCAGGCACGGCGGACGACGCCACAGTGAGTAGCCGTATAGGGGACTTGGACGGCGGGGCGAGGTCGGACACAGCGGCTTTACGCATCGTTGAGGTAGCCATCATCACTACAACTCGGCTACCGGGCGTCGTGGCGGTCCGATCGCGCCCACGCCATCAGGCTTGTAATCACGATGTCGTTTTCGCCCGGCATCCGGCCACGCCGTCCGGATTGTGGGCGCCGATTTTGCCGAGGTCGACCTTCTGCGCATGGCTCCGCGAGCTGGTCTCGTGCGTGTCATATGGAGCATCTAGTCTCAGACTAGCGCCGGCGCGCTACCAGCCGCAGATGCCCCGCTAGCAGCTTCGGCGCTGGGAGAGATGCCTCCAGCGTCTGCCATTCACCTAGCCCCCAGAGCATGCGGAAAGGGAGGAGCCCGAAATGGTGTAGGAGCTGTCCAAGCGCTAGCGGAACGTCACCAGCCGGCGCAAACCAGCCGCTATAATCAAGCCGTTCAATCTGTGCTTGGTCGTCTAGGAGCTGAGTGACTTCTTTACGGGTGACGTGCTTGTGTCCGATTTCCGGCGACGTCCACGGCTGGCGGCGCGCGACACGCTGAAAGACACGATATGCCCACGGATACCGGCGCTTGAAATCAAGCGGGTCTAGCCAGGACCAGACGCCTCTGTGTGGCACGGTGATGATGATGCGTCCGCCGGCCCGGGTGACCCGCAGTGCCTCGTCGATCACGGGTTTCTTGTTCTCGTCACCGACGTGCTCGAGGACATCCGAGAGGACGACGGCGTCGAACTCCTCGTCGCGGAACGGGAGCGTGGCCCCGTCGATGTCCAGGTACTCGCACTGCGGGTAGCGAACGCGTGCCCGTGCCACGATCTGCTGGTCGATATCCACCCCCACGCGACGCTGCACTGGGCCGATCCCTTCTCCGAGAAGCCAGCCCTCGCCGGATCCGATGTCGAGAACCGAGTCGGTCCGTTCCCTGGAAATCGCCTCTGCGACGAAGCCGGTCCGGCCGAAGCGTGCTCGTTGAAAGCGGGTGGCTAGGTTCGCCATTAGTGCACCCAGCAAGCCTTTCGGCGCGGGAGCTGCGTTCCTCTCTCGTGGAGCCTCAGTCCCGATGCGCGGCAGACTCGCTCGATCGACCCCAGATGGGTTTCGAGATGGACCGCACGCCTCGCCACGTTCGGCGCCTGGTGCTGCCAGCCGCGTGGGCTGAAGCGAGGAAGGCGGTGGAATCCGCGCACCATGTAAGGGAGCCGTCTCGCTACTGAAGCCATCGCGGATAGAACGGAACGGTGCGGGCGCTGCTTCTGGCGTCGTGGCAACCTCTCGGTCGTCAGCGCCACGCCTCCGGGCTCACAATGCGGGCCTGGTTGGGGACCGCATTCAATGCGGGAATATGGCGGAGCGCGTGGGCCAGCTTGGCTGTGGACGCCTCAGGCGAGAACAGCCGCTCGGCCTCTGATCGCGCCGTCTGGGCCAGCTGGCGGCGGCGTTCGGGTCGGGCGGTCTCCTCGAGTAGGTCGCGCACTGCACGAAAGAAGGCGGCGTCGTCGCCGTCTGGAAACACGCGCCCGACCGACGGGTCTACCCCCTCAATCGCGCCAACCTCGCTGCTCGCGACGACCGGCACGCCGGTGGCCAGGGCCTCGCCCATGGTCAGCCCGAACGGCTCGAATCGACTCGGCTGAATCACTGCATCGGCTTCCTGGTACAGCGATGCCAGCCGGGGTGAGGGGATGTAGCCGTGGTAGGTTGCCGTCGCGGGATGTAAATCGCGAAGGATCGGTCGGTAGTCCGACCATGCGGAGTGGTCGCCGATCACGTGAATTTGCGCCGGAGTCCCTTCGTCGGCGAGTCGATGCGAAAGCCTGACCACCATCTCGACGCCCTTGCGCACCGAAATCCGCGAGATGAACAGAAGAGTCCGCGGCGGGCCTGGGGGCCGGCTAGAGGAGGAACGCAGAATGTGGCGAGTGAGATCGATCGGGTTGGGAACGACGGCGATGCGGTTCCGAGGGAAGGCGTAGTCCTGTGCGAGATGGTCAGCGAACCTCGCACTTGGGGCCACTACAAGCCGTGCCAGGTTGATGTCGCGGCTTTGGATTTCCGCCCTGGTCCGCATCATGGTTCGGACTGCGAGGTCGCGGCGCGGATTGTTGGAGAGCGCGGGGATCTGCCGTTCACGCTGAAGCCACCGCAGCTCGCCCGCGGCGTGGGTATGCGGATGCAGCACAAGCGGCGGCAGCGACCTGCGCAGCGCGCGAAGCGCGAACAGCTCGAGCTGCGACATCTGGTAGATGCAGTCGTAAGGGCGCCGTGCGTGCTCGCGACGAATGCGCTCGGCCAATATTCCCTGTGCTGCGGCTCGTTCGCTCTGTCCGACGATGAATCCCCCAAGCTTCGTCCGGCTGTACCACCGCCCGGCCTGGTAGCGCAACGGCTGAAAGAAGAAACGCAGACCGGGCTGCTGACGCAGACGGGTTGGCACGAGCTCCTCCACCGAAGGCGAGTAACAGTCGATTTCGAAGCCATGGTCGGGTAGCCGCTCCAAAAGCTGGGTCGCGATGTAAGTCACGCTGCCTGTGTCCATTGGGGTGCCGAGCCATGCGACCCGCATCGGCCGCCTTCCGTTCACATTGCCCAGAGCGGGCTCTCCGGCGACCGCTGGCCAGTAACCCTCCAGCACCGTCATGCCGCGCGCCAAGACTGCGTGATCGCCGCCAGTGCCTCCAGCACGGCTTCGCGCGCCGCCCGCAGACCCGCGAGACCACTGTCCCTAGTCATGGTCGCCGCAACATGCAGAATCGCTATTGCCAAAAAGGCGGCCGCCTTCACTGGGCGTCCTTGGGTGAAGCGGTAGCGCTTGAACGTGACGTACAGACGCGACGCCTGGGCGTGAACCCCGTAGTAATCGCGGTTGGTCGGTGAAGGAGAGTGGTGATTGACGGCTTCCAGGCAGGCTATGATGGTGTACCCCGCCGCGACCGCCCTTGAGGTCAGGTCGACCTCATCAAAACCATATATGACCTTTTCGTCGAAACTGAGTTGGTCGAACATGTGACGCGGGAATAGGGTTGCGTTGATGACCACCGAGTGCATGACGTCGCTCGGGCGGTAACTCCGGCTCTGAAAACCAAGAAAGTCCTGGTCGCTAGCGATGACGACCTTGTGGTTGTTGGTCTCGCAACCGGTGATGATCGTCCGCGCTGGGTCGTCCGCAGTTCCGAGACTCGCCAGCGCGGTCGCGAGAAAGTCGACGTCGAGCCGGCAATCGTCATCCAGGAATAGAATCCGTTCGCCGGTGGCCGCCGCCGCCGCAGTGTTGCGGTTGGCGCCTAGACCGCGCCGGGAACCGCGGCAATAGAGGACATCGGGATAGCCGGTCCGCACGAGGTCGCGGGTACGCTCGTCCGTGCTGTCGTCCGCAACAACGACCTGTCCGGGGGCGGTCGACGAACCTCGGATTGATTCAAGGGTGTCAGCGAGTGACTCCGGACGGTTGCGTGTGCAGATGCAGATCGAAACGTCGACGAACAGGTGATCGTGCTGGGGCATTGTAAGAAGACTGGTCCGAGAATCGCACTGCATGGGGACTAAGCTCCTGTCGCGCGCGCGTGGAACTTCGCTTGCGTGGTGACTGTCCAGGTCCGCAGACCCTCGGCTCGACCGAGGGTGACCGAGGCGAACTCGGCGAGCCCTCGCAGCCGCCTCGGCCCAGTGAAAAGGCGCAGTGCGAGGTGCGCAAGTCCGGGGGCCGAGCGATAGCCCACGAGGAGTGTGTATACCCCGACGACGATCGCCCGCCAGGGCGGGAGCGTGGACGCAATCACGTACATCTCGTTATGGTGTTGCTCACGGAGGAGCTCCAGGCTACGGTTGAGCCGAGGGTCGCCATCGGAGCGCTTTGCCGGGTAGTGGCGCACGCGGACCGCCGGGTTGTAGATGACGCGATACCCCCGCCGCCAGACTGACAGCGAAGCCTGCATGTCGTTGCCGATCTGGGCCCCTGATCCTCGCAGGCGTTCATCAAAGCCCGCCAGCGCATCGGAGCGAAAGGCCATGTTTGCGCCCTTGAGGAAGTTGACATCCTCGCGTCGGGCGCCCGCATGGTGATTGCCGGAAATCCGACCGTACCACGAAATACGGCCAACTTGGCCAGCCCGGGCGGGAGTCTCCCTGGCGCCCTCGATCAGATCGGGGCCGCCGACGGCTCCGACGCTGCGCTCGGCAGAGAACTCGGCGCCGATCCTTTCCAACCAGTCCTCTTCAGGGCAGCAGTCGTCGTCAGTGATCGCGATTACGTCACCGCCGGCGGCATCTACTCCCGCGTTGAGCGCCGCGATCATGCCCGGACGGCGCACCAGGACCGTCCGGAGGCTCGTGATTCTGGTCGCGCCGGCGCAGATGGCGAGTGTGTCAGAGTCGCCGTACCGCGCTACCACGATAACTTCCGCGGGCTGTCTCGTCTGGCGGCTGAGCGCTGAGAGACAGGCCGTGAGGGCGTCAGCTCGCCGGTAGCTGGGGATGATGATCGAGATGCTCAGCGAATCGTCTCCGCGCCCAGGCGCGAGGACGCCGGGACCGGCTACTGGAAGATGCTTGCGGCTGGCTGCGTCACCGGGCATTGTGAAAGATCTGCGCGAACTGAGTGTGGGTCGCGGGCTGTCCCCGTCGCTCAGATCAACGGTCAGGCCAGCGCTGTGCTTGCGCGCGGTGCGTACAGCTTCTAGCAGGGGCGCGCAGCGGCACCAGCAGAAGCTCTGCCCCCACCTCGACCGTTGATCAAATGCAAAGAAGGCCACAAGGCTTCCAAGCGTATCTCGAGGCTTCATTGAAAAAACCTCTTGCCACCGTCGTGGTCCCGGCGCTGAACGCCGAGGGTCATATCGAGGAAACCCTAGCGGCGGTCGCGGCGCAGGGTGCTCGCCATCGGCTTCACGTCATCGTTGTCGATAACGGATCCGAGGACTCAACGCTCGAGATTGCCAGCCGGTGGGCGGATGAGACGATTAGAGCTGAGGCCGGCGGCTGTGCAGTGGCCCGCAATGCAGGGCTGGAGCGCACTACCACGCCATTCATGCTCTCGCTGGACGCCGACTGCATCCCGCTTGAATCCGACTGGGCCGAACGCCATCTCTCGGCGCTCTCCTCGGCGCCAAACAGGGTCATCGCGAGCGCAGGGCGCTCGATCCCCAAGCCGATCGCCGATCGGTGGGCCATGCGTGAGGACATCACCCCCCACCCTGCTTTCCGCGAGAACGTCCCGCTCTATGCGGTGACGGGAAACGCGTGCTTCCGTACCGAGCCATTGCGATCGCTCGGCGGATTCCCCGGAATCGCTGCCGACGACGCCGGGGTAGGTATGCGCGCCCGCCGGGCGGGGTTCGAGTTCCGTTGGGTACCGGACGCGCTCGTGTATCACGCTAACGCCCCCGGCTGGCGCGGGTATCTACGCCAGATGCGGAAGATTGGTCGCTATGGAGTGGAGATTGACGGGGTGCCGCTGTGCCCCTTCGCCTTTTACGCCGAGCGCCTCAAGTACATCCCGGGCGTGCTGAGGCATGCGGCGGCCGGGCGATGGCACGAAGCGGCAGCGGTTACGCTATCTGCAGCGGGCCAAGCCTTGGGCGCGCGCGACGCCTGGCGACGTGGTATTCCCGAAGAGGAAGTGGACTGGCTTACCTAGCGCGGCCTTCCCAACCGGCCGCTATCGATCCAATCGTCGGGTCTGCCAGGCGGCGATGGCTTCCTGGTAGGCGCGTTCGTGCGCCTCGATTGTCGGAGCCCAGTCGAATCGGCGTACCTGCACACGGCCGGAGCGCGCCAGGCTGAGCCGCAAGTCCGGATTGGTGAGCACCTCGAATAGCCTGTGTCCGAGTTCCCGCTCCGAAACTATCAGGCCAGCTCGGCCTCGGTCGAGCACATGGATGGCCCCCGGATTGGCGGTCGAGACGACTGGCGTACCCGCGGCCATGGCCTCTGCATACGGAAGTCCGAAGCCCTCGTAGGTGCTCGGCAGACAGAACACCCACGCGCGCCGGTACAGATTGTCGAGTTCCGCTTTGCTGGGACGGTCCCACCAGCGGACATTCGCTCCTTCGGGACACTCGTCGCTCACCATATGGAGCTGAGCCGACGGAACGCGCGGAAGCACATCCCGGTGGAATGCCTCGTAGAGAAGTCGGCCCCGCTTGCGCCCGGTCCACGTTCCGACAAACAGGATGATTGGCGGGTCGGAGCGCGTCATGGTGGCGTTCGGAGGAACTTCTACGGCGTCTGAAAGAACGCCCGCTGGAGCGTACGAAGCCCCCTGCAGAGGGCCGAGTACGTAGCTACGGGTCGCGAGTCGAGAGGACATGATCTCCAGCATGAACGTAACGAACTGGCTTGCTCTGCGCTTGAATCCAGTGGCCGTGCGCGCCTCCTGCAGTGCGGAGCCGTGAAAGGTCCGCACTGTCGGAACGCGCCGGGAGACGAAGAACCAGTCGTCGCCATGCAGGTGCAGGACGTCGATGGAGGAAGTATCGAGTCGGTTGAGCGCCAGCGGCACCAGCGAGAGCCGGGCCAGTTTGCTATGCGCGTGCGAGGCTGGCGCGAGCCGAATGCTGCCGTACCCGGCGTCGTGTGGCGGCTGGCTAAACGAAAACATCGTAACGGCGTGACCCCGGTCGGCAAGCCGGTTGCCCAGATTGTCCACAAAGACGTCGACACCCCCGGGCTTACGGTCACGATGTGGTAATGAGGAGCTGAATAGGCCTATGCGCATGAAATCGTTGGCGGTCCCACCGCTCCGTCGCGCCGCCGGATTCGCTCGGCGCGCACACCGATCGTGAACCAATACACCATGGCTCCAGCGATGAACCATAGGTAGGGTGACTCTGGGGACGTCGTGCTGGCAGGGCCCGCGAAGTAGTTGGCGAAGATCCCGAACAGAGGAGCGGCCAATGCCGCCAGCATGGCTCTGAGTTCCGGATCCTCGAAACGGCGTATTCGCAGGACTGACCAGATCATCAGACGTATGTGGTAGGCAACAAACAGAACCGTACCGATGACACCTACCTCAAGGATTAGATACGTGAATTCCGTCTCGCCATTGAAGTCGCTCACCGTCTTGCCGACGCCGGCTGCCGGCCCCGTCTGTCCGAGACCTGCGCCAAATGGATACTTGGCGATGTAGATCGGGATCTCGCTGATCGAGAAGCCGCGTGAGGCTTGCGCTGTGCCGAGAACGTTCGATGGAGTTATCGTGTCGTATCGGCTGAATAGACCGCTCGACGAGCTGCCGGCGAGAATGGAAATGACCAAGAACGTGACGAGTCCTCCCGCAATCAATCCCCCAAGCGTTGGTATGAGGCGCCGGGAGACGACCGAAAGTCCGACATACGCCAAAAGCGTTGCGAACGATGCGAGGATCGCACCGCGTCCCTGAGAGGTAACGATCGCCAGGATTGTCCCGATCGCCATTAGTGCGATAAACGTCGTCTCTCGCCAGCGGCGTCGACGCAGCGGCCCGAGCAGCGCAATCGCCGCTGCCACGCCGAGCATCCCGGTATCCCCACCGCCGCCGTCGTCAGATTGGAGCCCAAAGGGACGGACATGCGCGACCCCGTTACTGGTGGTAAATGTCCGGCCGGCCACGTTTCCTGTGCCTAGCACCTTCTGACTATACCCCGGACCCCAGCTTGCGAATTGGGCAGGCGTTTCGCCGAACTGGACCAGACTGGCCGCTCCGTTGGCGGCGCAGATTACGAGGAGGAGGATGAGGAACCCGCGCAACCGCTCGCGCGAGCGCATCACTCCATACCCGAAGAAGAACAACGGAACGAACTCAAGATCTGGGCGGAGCGAGGCAAGGCCATGACCAATTCCGCCCGTGCCCGGATTAAAAACCTCGACGACGTCGAGGCCCGCGAAGAACACGATCCACGCGGTCGTTGGCGGGAAGCGCGCGGGCTCCCGCCTGATGATCCATCGCGCGATGGCCCCCAGGGTGATGGCGTACAGGAGCGCATCGCGAGCGAGTGTCATCACCGAGGAGCCTGTCCGCAGTTTCAGGTACCCGTCCGCCATGCCGAGATACAGCATGAGCACGGCCAGCGTGTGCTCGTAGCGCTCGCTGGTGAACATCCACACGCCCAAGGCGACGAACGCCCCGCTGCCGACCATGAGGAGAATCGAAGGAGGAGCGACTCGGCTGGCCACCGCCAGCGTCGCCACGCCCCCAAGGATGTAGGCGACGGCCGCCCGCCCTGCGACGGCGGGGCTTGGTGCGCCTGTCCGGCGCAGGTTGACTGTGCCAGCTGTCATTTCCTGGTTACGGAAGGAAGTTAGTAGGCGGGCAACCGCCACGCCTAGCCGGAGTAGTTGCTGCTGTACGGGAACGGCCGCCTACGGATACCGTTGGCGACTACCCCGAGAATCCGCGCTCCTTGCACACGATTGAGCAGCTCTGCTACCCGCCGTCCCGCGCGCTCGGTCGTCACGCCGATGCGTGCGACCATGACCACACCGTCGACCACCCCGATCAGCGGAACGGAGTCGCTCACAGCGAGCAGTGGGGCGGAGTCAACGATCACGACGTCGTAAAGCTCTGTCATCCGAGCCAAGACCGATTTGATTCCGTTAGCGGCAAGCGCAGCCGTGATGCTTTCCGGCACCTGGCCGCTCGTTACGACGTCAAGGGTTCCGGCGCGGAGCGGAGAGCTCACCGCGACCGCGGTGCTGTCCGCCATCGACCCCGAGCGAGAGACGATGTCCTCAGTCATGGTTCCGACCGACTGGACGGCCCCGGGAAGCAGTTCGACGTGGGAAAGCACGTCGGCCAAGCCTGGCTCGGAACCGACGTTGAGCAGCCGCGCGAGTGAGGGCCGGCGAAGATCGGCCTCCAGGATGGCTACGCGGAGCCCTGCGTCGGCGTATGCGAGCGCGAGATTGCGAGTGACCAGCGATTTTCCCTCTCCGTTTTGCGCGCTGGCAACCAAGATCGTGCGGAGCGGCTTCGATCCGGTGGCCAGCTCTAGGTTGGTACGGAGCGCTCGGAAGCTCTCCCATTGGTCGCTCGCCACAGACGGCACGCCCTGCTGGTGCGGGGTCGGCGAGAGCACATGCGGAATCTCGCCCACCACTGGCACTCCGTAGATTCCCTGGAGACCTTCCTCATCGCGGATGCGTTGGTCGAGGCGGTCCAAGCCGTACGCGAGACTGATACCTAACATTAGGCTCAGCGCGAAGGCAAACATGGCGTTCTTCTTAGGATTCGGCGATAGCGGGATGTCGTTCGAGACCGCTGGGGCGATCTGCTGAATCGAGTCGGCTGGCTCGGACTCATCGAGCTTCAATTCCGAGATCTGCTGCTGGAGCTGCACGCCTTCCGCCGGATTGTTCAGCCCCTTGAGCTGGTCCTCGACCTCCGCGAGAGCAACCGCGGCCTCTCGCTGAAGGGACTCCGTTTCGAAGCCGATGAAGGCCTTCGCGTAGGCGTTGACGGTGGCCGCAGCGTCCGCCGGGTTGGTCGAGGTCGAGGCGAGCAGAATGAAGTCGCTGTCGCTCGCTGGTGTGGCTGCGATGCTTCCAAGCGCTGCCGGGTTACCGATCAGTTGCTCGGCCTTTGCGACGACCGGCGGCGAGGTCATCAGCTGTGACAGGTCGGTGAGCGTTCGGTCGGGATCCGGACTGTCCGCGACCGAGCCAGCGCCGCCGATTACGGAGGAAATGTCCGAGCCTCCGCCCACGTAAAGCGTGGCCGACGATGAATACACGCGCGGCTTGCCGTTGTAGTAGACGTAGGTGCAAGCCGTGGCGATTGCCACGATCAACGCGATGAGCCAGCGCCGGGCCCAGATTGGACGGAAGTAATCGGCCGGCCTGGTTTGCTGGTTTGTGTTTGCGTTATCCATTTTCTCTGATCGTTGCCTTGCCGTCGCTGGCCTATCTCCCCTTCTCAGGCTGCCCTCCGGATCATCCTGAAGAACTCCTCCGCTCAGACAACGGCCGGTCCGCTGGGGATCTTCCGTCTTATTTCATCCTTATGATTAATAGGACTTTGTTGGGTTGAAGGAACGGCCGCGTATGCAGCGAATCTTGCAGTGTGGCGGTTATGGAGAGCGAGGACGCTGTTGGGGTGGGCGTCGTGTCGGAGGTTCAGGAGCGTCTGGTGGCGTATATGGGCGAGATCGCGTCGGGCCTTGTGCGGGTGGAGCAGCGTCGTGCGGCCGGGTTGTATGCGCGTGGGTTGATCGAGCAGGGGACGCGTAAGTCGCTTGAGCCGGTGGTCGCCCGGTTGGGCGGCGGGAGTGCTGAGTATGAGGCGTTGCAGCACTTTTTGGCGGACAGTCCGTGGGACGCGGGGGTGATCGAGCGGGCGGTCGCGGAGCGGGTGTGCGCGGTGATCGAGCCTGAGGCGTGGGTGCTGGATGACACTGGGGTAGTGAAGGACGGCAAGCACTCGCCGGGGGTCAAGCGTCAGTACTCGGGGACGCTGGGCAAGACGGGCAACTGTCAGGTGACGGTGTCGTTGCACGCGGTCGGGGAGAACGGGACGGTGCCGTTGGGGTTTCGGTTGTATCTGCCGGAGGAGTGGTGTGAGGACGTTCCGCGGCGGCGCAAGGCGAAGATCCCTGACAGCGTCGAGTTTGCGACCAAGCCGGCGATCGGCGCCGAGCTGGCGGTGCGCGCGGCGGGTTGGGGGATCGGGCGGGCGCCGGTGCTCGGCGATCAGGCCTACGGCGATGACTCAAAGCTCCGCGCTCGCCTTCACGAGGAGGAGTTGGAGTACGTGTTGTCGGTCTCGCCGACCACGGCCGTGTTCCCGGCCGGGACCCGGTTCGAGCCGCAGGCGCGCAAGCCCGGACGCGGTCGCCCGCCGACACGGCTAAAGGCAGACGGCGATCACGTCCAGATCAAGGCGCTCGTCGCCGAGCTGCCCGCCAGCGCCTGGAAGACGGTCACCTATCGCGACCGTGACGGCAAGCCGGTCCGCTCGCACTTCGCGTTCGTGCGCGTGATCGCCGCCCGGCCCGTGGCCGACGGGCTCGCGCCGCGCGAGGAGTGGCTGATCGTCGAACGTCCCGAAGGCCACGAGCAGCCAAGCGACTACTGGCTGGCGAACCTTCCCGCCGACACCAAGCACGAGCGGCTCGCCCGCCTGGCGCGATTACGGTGGATGATCGAGCTCGACTATCGCCAGCTCAAAGGCGAGCTCGGACTCGACCACTACGAAGGCCGCAGCTACCCCGGCTTCCACCATCACTGCGCG
>Ga0335075_10006697_pt1 | contig 17774 bp, 11 predicted proteins | sample Lox_Sample_24_FD_206723 | JGI IMG/M metagenome (GOLD analysis project Ga0335075, IMG submission 206723) | Soil microbial communities from Loxahatchee National Wildlife Refuge, Florida, United States - Lox_Sample_2.4 | ecosystem: Environmental > Terrestrial > Soil > Wetlands | place: USA...
CCAGCACCCCCACGTCCTCGGCCGACAAGGGGTGCAGCCGCCACAGTGAGGCCCGGCTCAACAGGGGCGGGTTGACCTCGAAGAACGGGTTCTCCGTAGTGGCGCCGATGAACACGACCAGCCCGTCCTCGACGCCGGGCAGCAGCACGTCCTGTTGGGACTTGGAGAAGCGGTGCACTTCGTCGATGAAGAGGATCGTCCCCTGGCCCTGCTCGCCCAGGCGGCGCTCCGCGTCGGCCAGCGCCTCGCGTACGTCCTTCACGCCGGCACCCGTCGCCGAGAGCGTGGTCAGGTGCTTGTCGCTGGCGTCGGCCAGCAGGCGGGCGAGCGTCGTCTTGCCCGTGCCGGCGGGGCCCCAGAGGATCGCGGAGCCGATGCGGTCCGACTCGGCCAACACGCGCAACGGAGCACCGGGGCCGATGAGGTGCTGTTGGCCGACGACCTCATCGAGGGTGCGGGGGCGGAGACGGGCTGCGAGCGGCGCCTGGCGCTTGAGGCGGCGGTCGGCGGCGTCGTCGAAGAGGGACACGGACCGGCCGACCCGTTCAGCTCGTCTTGCCGGGCGACGATGTGCCCGATGTGCCCGGTGCGCCCGGTGCGCCCGCTGTGCCGGGAGGCGCCACCACCCGGATGCCCAGCTCGGCCAGCGAGGCCGCGGGCAACGGCGTCGGCGCCCCCGTCAGCGGGTCCGCGCCCGACTGGGTCTTCGGGTACGCGATGACCTCGCGGATGTTCTCCTCGCCAGCCAGGATGGCGACGAGACGGTCGAGCCCGACGGCGAAGCCGGCGTGCGGCGGCGCGCCGTAGCGGAATGCGCCGAGCAGGAACCCGAAGCGCGCCTCGGCCTCCTCGGGTCCGATCCCGAGCGCCGCGAACACCTGCTCCTGGATGTCGCGCCGATGAATACGTACGCTCCCCGATCCGAGCTCCCACCCGTTGAGCACCAAGTCGTAGGCCTGCGAGCGCACCCGCAGCGGGTCGGTCGTCAACAACCCCATGTCCTCGGGGTACGGCATCGTGAACGGGTGGTGCGCCGGCGTGGGCGTGCCGTCGGCACTCTCCTCGAACATCGGGAAGTCGACGACCCACACGTAGCGGTGCGGCCCCTCGCTGACCGGCGGGCCGCCGATGGCGCTGCGCAGCGTGCCGAGCACGGTGCACGCCGTGGCGTAGGTGTCCGACACGGCGAGGACGAGGTCCCCCGGTGCCGCCTTCGTCTGTTCGAGGACGCGCACCACCTCGTCCTCGGAGAGGTGGCGCGCCAGCGGCCCGTCGAGCCCGGGGCCCGGACCCGCACCGCCGCCCTCGACGACACGGAACCACGCGAGGCCCACCGCGCCCGCGCGCTTGGCCTGCTCGGTGAGCTCGTCGAGGCGCGAGCGCGGGAACGCCGCGCCGTCCTCGACGACGATCGCCTTCACCGTCGGCGACGAGAACGCTTTCACCTCGGTCTGCGCGAACGCCTCGCTGAGGTCGACGAGCTCCATCCCGAAGCGGAGGTCGGGCTTGTCGGTGCCGAAGCGGTCCAGCGCGTCGGCCCAGGTCATGCGCTCAATTGGCGGGGGTCGCTCACCGGTGGCGGCCTCCGCGGCATCGAGGACGGCCTCGGTGACGAAGCCCAGCACGTCGTCTTGGGAGGCGAAGGAGCACTCGAGGTCGAGCTGCATGAACTCGAACTGGCGGTCGGCGCGCAGGTCCTCGTCGCGCAGGCAGCGCGCGATCTGGAAGTACCGGTCGAAGCCCCCGACCATGAGCAACTGCTTGGCCAGCTGCGGGCTCTGCGGCAGCGCGTAGAAGCTCCCGTGGTGCAGGCGCGACGGCACGGAGAACTCACGCGAGCCCTCGGGGGTGGGCGCCCACAAGATGGGCGTCTCGATCTCCGCGAAGCCCTGGCGCACCATGGCCGCGCGCAGCGCCGCGTTGACCCGCCCCCGCAGCCGCAGGTTGTGCTGCATGCGAGGCCGGCGCAGGTCGACGTAGCGGTACTTGAGCCGCACCGGCTCGTCGGCCTCGGCGCGGTCGTCGACGGGGAACGGCGGCGGCTCGGCCTCGTTCAGCACCTCGACGACACAGTCGCCGAGCTCGATCTCGCCCGTCTCGATACCCGGGTTCACCGTGCCCTCGGGCCGGTGGCGCACCGTCCCGGTCACGGCGATCACCCATTCGCTGCGCACGTCGACGGTGCCGTCGACCACGCACTGGACGATGCCGGTGTAGTCGCGCAGGTCGACGAAGGCGAGGTGCTCACCGTGCTCGCGCCGGCGGGCCACCCAGCCGCAGAGGCGCACGGTCGTCCCGACGTCGGCGGCGCGCAGCACGCCGCACAGGTGCGTGCGCAGGGCGGTCGGCCGGTTCGGGTCGTCGTTGCGCTGGTCGGTCGTCATGGGTGGCGTCGCTCGTTCGTGGGTCGTCTCGGCTGGCTGGGGCTGGGCTTGGGGCTGGGGCTGGGATCGTTCGGCGTTCGGGCTGGTGGCGCGGCTCAGGCCTTCTCGAGATCGCCCGGGGCGTGCTCGGCAAAGTACGCAGTCAGCTCCTCCACAATGGCAGCCCGTGGCACGTCGCGTTGCTCCTCGTCGCTGCGCAGGGGCAGCAGCCCGACCGTGTCGTCGGCGACCTCCTGGGGGCCGAGCACCAGCGCCACGAGCGCGCCGGAGCGGTTGGCCGAGCGCGCCTGGGACCGCATGGAGCGGCCGTCGAAGCCCCGGTCGGCCCGGAAGCCGGCCCGCCGCAGCTCGGCGGTCAGCGTGACGGCGGCCTCGCCGCCTGTGATGTCGATGACGTAGGCGTGCAGCGGCCGCTCGGCCACCGCCTCCTCCGTGCCGAACACGCCCTCGGCGTCGCACGCCAGCAGCACCCGCTCGATCCCGATGCCGAACCCGATGCCCGGCGTCGGATCCCCCCCGAGCAGCTCGACGAGACCGTCGTAACGGCCGCCACCGCCCACGCCGTTCTGCGCCGCGTCGAGTGCCTCCGCCGCGAACTCGAACGTGGTGCGCGTGTAGTAGTCGAAGCCGCGCACGAGCCGGTGGTCGATCGTGTACGCGACGCCGAGCGCGTCGAGCCCGGCCCGCACGCGGTCGAAGTGCTCCGCGCAGGCGTCGCAGAGGTAGTCGAGCAGGTGCGGCGCGTCCTCGGTCGCGGCCCGGCACTCCTCGCTCTTGCAGTCGAGGACGCGCAGCGGGTTCTCGAGGTGCCGCTCCCGGTGGGCCGGGCACAGCCGGTCGGCGCGCTCGGCCAAGAAGGCGGACAGCGCAGCGATGTAGCCCGGCCGGCAGGTGTCGTCCCCCATCGAGTTGATCCTGAGGGTGACGGCGCGCAGCCCGAGGCCGGCGAAGAAGTCGCTCGCCAGCGCAACCACCTCGACGTCGAGATCGGCGTCCGCGACGCCGAGCGCCTCCACCCCCAGCTGGTGGTGCTGGCGGTAGCGGCCGTGCTGCGGGTTCTCGTGGCGGAAAGACGGCGCGACGTACCAGGCCTTCCACGGCGGGACCGGGTGGTGCTGCGTGAAGGCCCGAGCGATGGGCGCCGTGCCCTCGGGGCGCAGCGCCATCAGCTGGCCGTCGCGGTCCTCGAAGACGTACATCTCCTTGCCGACGACCTCGCTCGCCTCGCCGATGCCCCGCAGGAAGACCCCGGCGTGCTCGATGATCGGCGTGACCGTCAGCCCGTACGCCGCCGCCTCGACGAGCCCTGCGAAGCGCACGACCGTGCGCTCCCAACGCGCGGACTCGGGCCAGAGCACGTCGTGCATGCCCTTGGGCGTGCGGATCTCGGGCGCGGACGAACCCCCGCTCACAGGTTGCTCCTCATGGGGGGCTCAGGCCTTCTTGCCAGGGAGCTGACGATACGCGTCGAAGACCCCGTCGAGGTGCTTCAGCGCGTTGATCAGAGAATGCAGATGGGTCGGGTCGGCCAGCTCGACGTCGAAGGCCATGCGGCTCACCCGGTCCGGTGTCGTCGCGGTGCGGGCCGCCACGATGTTGAGGTGGTGCTCGGAGACGACCCGGGACACGTCGGACAGCAGACGCGAGCGGTCGAAGGCCTGGACCTCGATCGTCGCCACGAACACCCCGTCGTTGCCCCGGTCCCACTCGACGTCGATCAGGCGCTCCCGTGACCGGTCGGCCAGCGCGGCCGCGTTGGCGCAGTCGGCCCGGTGCACCGAGACGCCCCGGCCCTGGGTCACGAAGCCCACGATCTGGTCGCCCGGCACCGGCGTGCAGCAGCGCGCCAAGTGGATCATGACGTCGTCGAGCCCCTCGACGTAGACGCCCGTGCCCGTCCGGCGCACCTGGCGCGGCCGGCTCGTGCCCGGCAGCACCGTGGTCGGCAGCTGCTCGTCGGCGTCGCTCCCGCCGCGCAGCGCCTTGGTCAGGCGCTGGACGATCGACTGGGCCGAGACTTGGTTCTCGCCGATCGACGCGTAGAGCGCGTCGAGGTCGGCCAGGTTCATCGACTCGGCCACCCCCATCAGCGCGCTCGAGTTCAACAATTTGTGCAACGGCAGGCCGTCGCGGCGCAGCGCCCGGGCCAGCTCCTCGCGCCCGTTCTCGATCGCGTCCTCCCGGCGCTCGCGCGAGAACCACTGGCGGATCTTGTTGCGCGCCCGCGTCGACGCCACGATCTGGAGCCAGTCCCGCGACGGCCCCGGCGTCGCCGACTTCGAGGTGATGATCTCGACCGTGTCGGCGCTCGACAGCGGCGTCTCGAGCGGGACCAGGCGCCCGTTGACCCGCGCCCCGATGCAGCGGTGCCCGACCTCGGTGTGGATGGCATAGGCGAAGTCGACCGGCGTCGAGCGCGCCGGCAGTGCGATCACCTTGCCCTTGGGCGTGAAGACGTAGACCTCGTCCTGCTCGAGGTCGAGCTTCAGCGCTTCGAGGAACTCGATCGGGTCGTCGGTCTGGCGGTCGACGTCCGCGATGCGCTGGAGCCAGGCCATCTCCGAGGAGTGGTCCTCCTTGGACTTGTAGCCCCAGTGCGCGGCGATGCCGTACTCCGCGCGGTGGTGCATCTCGTGCGTGCGGATCTGCACCTCGACCGGCTTGCCCTCGAGCCCGATGACCGTCGTGTGCAGCGACTGGTACATGTTGAACTTGGGCGTGTTGATGTAGTCCTTGAAGCGGCCCTGCACCGGGGCCCAGATGGCGTGGATGGCGCCCAGCGCCGCCCAGCAGTCCTTCTCGGACTCGACGACGACCCGGATGGCGACGAGGTCGTTGATGTCGTCGAACTCCTTGCCGCGCACGACCATCTTCTCGTAGATGGACCACAGGTGCTTCGGCCGCCCGGTGACGTCGGCCTCGATGCCCATCTCCTCGAGCCGCTGGCGCACGTGGACGAGCACCTTCTCGAGATACTCCTCCCGCTGCGGCGCCCGGGCCGCCACCATCTGCTCGATCTCGGCATAGCGCTTCGGGTGCAGCGTCGCGAAGGCCAGGTCCTCGAGCTGCCAGCGCACCTGTTGCACGCCGAGGCGGTGCGCCAGCGGCGCGTAGACGTCGAAGGTCTCCTGCGCGGTGCGGCGCTGCTTCCACTCGGGCATCACGGCGAGCGTGCGCATGTTGTGCAACCGGTCGCCCAGCTTGATCAGCAGCACGCGCCAGTCGTCCGCCATCGCGACGAGCATCTTGCGGATCGTCGCGGCCTGTTGGGCCTCCTTCGAGTTGAACTGGAGGCGGTCGAGCTTGGTGACGCCGTCGACGACCCGGGCCACCCCGTCGCCGAACGTCTCCTCGATCCCCTCGAGCGTCAGCCCGGTGTCCTCCACCGCGTCGTGCAGCAGGGCGGCCGCCACCGTCTGCGCGTCGAGGCCCAGCTCGGCCACGATCGTCGCCACGGCGACCGGGTGCGTGATGTAGGGCTCGCCCGAGCGCCGGAACTGGCCCTCGTGCGCCAGCTGCGCCATCCGGCCCGCGTCGACGATCAGCGACGTGTCCTCGTCGGGCCGGTGCCGGTTGAACTCGGCCAGCAGCGGGGCGAGCAGCTCCTCGAGCGCCTGGTCCTGATCGGGGTCGCGGCCCGCCGCCCGCCCGTCGATGAGGGCGGTCCTCGCGTCAGCGCCGCCGTCGCTGGCGGGCATCACCCGGGTCGGGGCCACCATCTACCCAGGGTACCCGTCGAGGCGCGGGCGAGAACGCCACTGCCGCTGCTTGTTGCGCGTCAGCGGCGCCGCTTGCCCTTGCTCTTGCGCGGCCGGGGGCCTTGTGCCGGGGACCGTTGCGTCTGGGAGCCTTGGGCCCCTGCTTGGCCGCCGGCGCCCGACCCGGCCCCCGCAGCCGCGCTCTTCGCGCCCGCCGCGCCGCCCTTCGCCCCGTCGCCCCCGCCCGAACCGGACCCCGACCCCGTGCCCGCACCGCCGCCGTTGCCCCCGGTGCCGCCCGCCGGCCGGTCCATGACCGCGGTCCCGGCGCCACCACCGCCGCCGCCCGACCTGCTGCCCGAGCCGGGTCGGATGGGCCCGCTGCGCTTGGATCCGCCGGAACGCTGCGCGGCAGCCGCGCCCGCCGTCGCCCCGGCGCCACCGCCGCCCCGGCCGACCTGTCCCGACGCCGCCACGCTCATCTGGGTCGTCATCGCCGCTGCGTCCGCGGCCGAGTACCACGCGCCGGTCTCGCCCCGCTTGGCGAGCCGCTGCTGGATCGCCACCCAGCGGCTCTCGCGCTCCTTCATCATGCACAGCACCGGCGAGGCGATGAAGATCGACGAGTAGGCCCCCGACAGGAGGCCGACGAAGAGGGCGAGGCCGTAGGACTGCAACGTCGTCGCGCCGAGCAGCTGCGCGCCGATCAGCAACACGGCCAGCACCGGCAGGATGGCCACCATCGACGTGTTGATCGAGCGCGCCAGCGTCTGGTTCATCGAGAGGTTGATCAGCTGCGGGTAGGTCATGCGCCCGCTGCTCCCGATGCCGCGCGTGTTGTCGCGCACGCGGTCGAACACGACGACGGTGTCGTAGAGCGAATAGCCGAGGATGGTCAGGATGGCGACGACCGTGTCCGGCGTGACCTGGAAGTTGAAGATCGAGTAGATCCCGATCGCGACGAGGACGTCGTGGATCATGGCGATGAAGGCCGCCAGCGCCATCTTCGGTTCGAAGCGGATGCTGATGTAGATCGCCACCACGATGAAGAAGATGATCAGGGCCTCGATCGCCTTGTTGGTGATCGAGGAGCCCCACGTCGGCCCGACGGTGGTGATGCTGACGACGTCCTTGGACTGAGTCGGGATGTCGCTCGACGGCGACGTCGTGCTCGTCGTCGTGGAGCCGGCCGCCGCCGCCCCCGCCTTCGCCGTGGTGGTGGTGGCCGACGTCGACGTGGTGGTCGTGGGCTTGACGGTCGTGGAGGTCGTCGAGGACTTGGGCTTGTGCTCGTCGGCCACCTTGATCATCGCGTTCTTGACGTTGTTGATCACCGCGTTCTGCTGCGCCGTCGAGAGCCGGTTGATGTCCGACTGAACGTTCAGCGTCTGGTTGCTGCCGCTCCCGAGGAGCTCCACCTGCGGATCGATGACCCCTGTGCCCTGCAGCGCGCTCACCGCCTGGGACTGCGTCACGCCGGGCGCCTGGATCGTCCACTCCGTGCCGCCCTTGAACTCGATCCCGAGGTTTAGCCCGCCGCGCAGGATGATCGAGATGATCCCCAAGCCGATGATCAGCGCCGAGATGGTGAACCAGATGCGCCGCTTCCCGACGAAGTCGAAGCGCGTCTCGCCTCGGTAGAGCCGGGCGATCGGCCCGTGGCCGCGCCGCGGCTTGGCCAGCAGCGCGCGCGCCGCGTCGTCGAGGCTGACGAGGTCCTCCTCGTCGAGGGACTCGGTGTCGACGCCCTCCTCGAACTGCTCGACCTCTTCTTCGGGGACCTCGTCGAGCGCGCTGACGTCGTCGTGGCCGTCGGTGCCCTCGGCGCCGTCGTGCCCGTTGCGCTCGCTCACGACCCACCCCCCGCCGCCGCGCCGACAGGCAGCTGCGCCCCCGCTTGGGGCCCCGCGCCGAGCCCGGTCGCGATGCTGAAGGCGCCGGTGCCCTGCAGCCGCGGGCTCTGGCCCAGCAAGATGACGAGCGGCCGCGTGTAGAACCACGTGATCGCCATGTCCATGATGGTCGAGAGGCCGAGGAAGAAGGCGAAGCCCTTCACGTTCCCGACGGCGACCAGGTAGAGCACGATCGCGGCGAGCAGGGACACGAAGTCAGCCGCCCACACCGTCCGCCACGCGCTCTTGAAGCCGCGGTCGACCGACGTGCGGACCGAGCGGCCCGATCTGGTCTCGTCTTTTAATCGTTCGAAATAGACGATGTAGGAGTCGACGGTGATGCCGATCGAGACGATGAGGCCCGTGATGCCCGCCAGGTCGAAGCTCGGCGCCACCGACGTGTGCCCGAGCGCCGAGATGATCGCCCACAGCAGCATCGCCGTCAGCACGAGGCCCGAGATCACCACGAGCCCGAGAGCCCGGTAGTAGAGCAGCACGTAGAGCAGCACCAAGATGAGCCCGGCGATCCCGGCACCCAGGCCCGCCACCAACGCGGAGTGCCCCAGCGTCGCCGAGACCGTCTGGGACGTCGCGGCCTTCAGCGTCACCGGCAGGGCGCCGTAGTTCATCGCCTGCGCCAGGTTCTGCGCGTCCTGCTGGGTCAGGTTGCCCGAGATCTCGCCCTTCCCGTCGAACGAGCTCCACGCGGTCTGGGTCGGCTGGATGATGGGCGCCGAGTACACGTCGCCGTCCAGCTCGATGCCCAGGATCTGGTGGAAGTTCTGCTCCGAGACCTTGTCCCACAGCGCAGAGTTGGCGGAGCCGTTGAGCGTGTAGTCGACGACCCAGGCGCCTGTCTGGTTCTGGGTGGCTTGCGCGCTCCCGATGGCGTGGCCGGTCATCTGCGACGGCCCGAGGACGCAGCGGATCTGACTGCTCCCGTCGCACGCGCCTGCGAGCCCGGGGAGCAGCACGTTGGTGTTGGCGTAGTTCGGCACCGAGACGCTGGTCGACGGGTACGCCTCGTACTGCTGGTCCGGCGGCACGTTGTTCGACGAGTACCCCTGCGGCGAGTTGTTGGGCGTCACCCCGAGGTTGGCCTGGGTCAGCGCCGACGAGGACGAGCACTGGGGGATGGTCTCGACGCCCCGCGGCAACACCCCGGTCTTCGAGTTCTTCGGGACAGGTTGCGGATAGGCGAAGCACAGCACCGGCCGGAAGTACATCCGGGCCGTCTGGCCGATCTGGTCCAGCACCTGCTGGGCGTTGGTCACGCCCGGGATCGACACCGAGATCTGCTTGTTCCCCGTCGTCTGGACCTGCGCGCCCGAGACGCCGAGCCCGTTGACGCGCAGGCTCAAGATGTTGACGGTCTCGTCGAGGTCCGACTGGGTGACGTGGTTCCCCTCAGCGGTGTAGACGACCGACACGCCGCCGGCGAGGTCGAGGCCCAAGCGGGGCGACCAACTCGCTAGCACCGTCGCGGCGAACGAACCCAGGGTGATCCCCACCACCACCAAGACGCTGATGATGAGGTTGCGGCGATGACGCCGCTGGGCCCGCCCCCCGGACTTCGGGCTCACGCTTCCTCCGACTCCCCGCCGCGATCCCCTCCGCTGGTCGCATTGTCCCCACCGACGTCGTCGATGTCGCCGTCATTCGCATCGCCCGCGGCCCCCGCGCCGCCGGCCTTCGCGACCCCGTTCGTCGCACTCGACCCGCTCGACCCGCTCGTCGCGCTCCCGTTGGCGCTCGGTGCGTCCTCGACGCCCGTCGAGTCGTCGACACGCACGTCCTCGATACGGTCGATCTTCCTCGCGATCGCCTGGCGCACGAAGACGATGCGCGTCGGCTGCGGCCCGTCCAGGTTGCCGTCGTCGCCCAGCGCGCCCGTCAGCAACGTGTAGCGGTCGCCGTGGATCTCGAGCACCGTGCCGATGACACCGCCGACCGTCTGGACCTCGTCACCCACCTCGATCCCCGACCCCTGCTGCTGGCGCGCCGCCTGCGCCTTCTTTTGCTGGGGACGGATGAAGAAGAAGTAGCCGAGGACCCCGATCGCGAGCAGCGGGAGCAGCGTCAGGAGCGAGCTGCTGGAGCTCGATTTCGAGGCGGCGACGACGAAATGGGCGAGCGCCAGAGTTGGTGTCATGGAAGATCCTTGGACCTGAATCGATTGCGAAATGCCACCCTAGTGCCTGTGTCCCCACTCTCTTTGGCAGTCCTCGGCAGGGTGGGTTTCGCTCGATTTCCTGGGGCTTCGCCGCCGCCCCGTCCCGCCGCCGACCGGACCGGCGGCGCCCGCCCTCACCACCCACCAACGCTCCCGCGGAGCGCACCGGCGACACGCCGCCTGCCTGTCGGAGCCGGCCCCGCGCGAACACTCGGGTCCGTCCGCGACGGTCAGGTGAACGACGCCGCGGCCCACGCCGACCTCGTCCGCACCGCCGGGCGCGTTCCGGGTGGGTTCTGGGGTGTTCCAGTGCGCTCCGGCGCGTGCTGGCGCGCTCGACTCGTCGCACTCGGTACGGCGCACTCAACACGGCGCCGACGCGCCGCGCGTCCGGAGCAGTGATGCGCATCTGCGACCCGCAACACTCGCCTCCCGGCGGGATTAACGGACCTGTTGAGCACCTATGGCGGATCGAGTCGCGGGGCAACCGAACTGCAACCCAAAACGGCCGCCGTTGCGACAGCTGGTGTGCACAGTACGGATCCATCAGTACAGCAACCTCTTGGTGTGGTCGTGTTAGAGGGGGACGGCCGGTGAGTTTCCGACGAGGGGGGCGGAAGCTCACAGGGGGAACACCAAGAGTGATCGGAGCAGCGAAGAGGTGCGCCGGCCTTGAGAGGCCGCCCGTCGGGGGGACCCGGGGGGACCGGGCGACCCGGGCCGGCGCACCTTTCGCTCCCGGCGCTGCCAGCTGACCGCACCGTCACCAACCCGGTGGACCTGTCCGTTCCCGGTCCGCGTCCGAGCGTTCGTTGGCGCCGGAATCCGTCACCCGGACCCGCATTTCCGAACGAGGGCCCAATTCACCCGCTGAACTGGTGCAATCCGGGGCAACGTCCGTGTCCCTTAATCCCATCTATTGCCTGTTTGCCCAGTACAGTTGCATCCTGATGCGTGACGGGCACATCTCCGTGCTGATCATCGAGGACGAAGCCGATATCCGACAGCTCCTGCGCACGCTGCTCGAACGGGCCGATTACACCGTCTCCGAGGCCATCGAGGGGCGGGACGGGGTGCGGCAGTTCCACCAGGTCCATCCCGACATCGTGATCCTCGACGTCGGGCTGCCCGACCTCGACGGCTGGCAGGTCCTCGAACGGATCAGGGACATGAGCGACACGACGCCCGTCCTCATGCTCACCGCACTGGGGACCGAGCGCGACAAGGTACGCGGCCTCAACGCCGGGGCCGACGACTACATGACCAAGCCCTTCGGCAAAGCCGAGTTGCTCGCCCGCCTCGAGGCGATCGGCCGCCGCCTGGTCTCGAGCAAGGACCCGGTCACGACGTTCGACGACGGGACCCTCCACGTGGACTTCGCCCAGCGTGAGGTCCACGTGGACGCCGCACCCGTCGTGTTGACGCCGACCGAGTACCGGCTCCTCACCACCTTGGTGCGCCATCAGGGCCAGGTGCTGTCCTCGGACCAGCTCATCGGCCTGGCCTGGGACGACCCGAGTGGGCTGGCACCGTCCCGGGTCAAGTACGCAGTCCTCCGGCTGCGGCGGAAGCTGGGGTGGGACGAGGGCGACGACTCACCACTCGAGACGGTGCGGGGCTTCGGCTATCGCTACCGCTCGCGGTCACGGTGACCAAGAAGCGCACCTCTCGACCCGAATCAACCGGGCGTCGCGAACCGCAGATGCCCGGAAGCGCCCTGCCGATCGGCTTTACGGGCTCCATGCGAGTCCGCCTGCCGGTGTTCGCGCTCGTGGCCATAGGGACGGTGCTCATCGCCGTCGTCCCGTTCCCCCACGACGCGCGCCGCGAGATCTCCATCGCCGGCGTCTTGTTCTTCGCCCTGGTCGCCGCCGCCTTCCTCGTGCCCTGGGAGCGCCTGCCGGACTGGGCCTGGCTGATCATCCCCATCGGCTACATCGCCGTCATCGCCATCATTCGCGACGCGCAAGGTGGCGCCAATTCGGGGCTCGTCGTCGTCTATCTGCTGCCGATCGTCTGGCTCTCCCTCTACGGCAGGCGGCTGCACCTGCTCGTGGGTCTGTTCTGCATGGACTTGGCGCTGTTGGTGCCGCTGCTCATCGTCGGCTCACCCAAGTACCCGACCATCGAGTGGCGCCAGGTGGCCGTGATGGCGACGGTGACCACGCTGGTCGCCTCGACCGTCTACACGATGGTCTCGCGCGACCGCGCCTACCTGAGCGACCTGGCCCAGCAGTCGCGCATCGCCCGCCGCAACGCCCGCGAGGCCGACTACGCCCGTGACCGCCTCGAGACGCTGCTCCGCGCCGCCACCGGCAGCGCCATCATGGGTGTCGACCCCGCGGGCACGGTGACGTTCTTCTCCGCCGGTGCCGAGCAGATGCTCGGCTACCGCGCCGCCGAGGTCGTCGGGATCCGCTCGATCGCCGACTTCATCGACCCGGCCCAGATCGACCAGCGGCGCCAGACGATCGACGCCATGCGGACGGCGCTCGAACCCATCGACTCCGAGGCGGCCGCCGAGGTCCCCTGGACCGCCACCCGCAAGGACGGCGAGCAGCGCCGGTGCGTCGTGCGGGTGCGCGCCCTACCGGCACCGAACGTCGACGCCGGCTTCGACGACGAGCGGCTCGACGACCTCGACGGTCCCGACCTGCCGGCCGAGGTGGGGATCGTGCCGCCGCTGCGCAGTGGCGACGGCCGGGCCGAGCTCGACGAGGCCATGGCCCCCTCCAACGGCGGCTACGTCGTGGTGGCCATCGACGTGACCGAGCGCGAGGAGCTGGCGGCCGACCGCGAACGTCTCTTCGCCATCCAGAAGGAAGTGACCCAGTCGCTCATCGAGCAGAACAACCGCTTGCGCGAGCTGACCCAGATGAAGGACGACGTCGTGGCGACGGTGTCGCACGAGTTGCGTACACCCATCACCTCCATCCGTGGCTTCGTCGAGTTGCTGCTCGACGCCTCGACCGAGCTGACCGACAGCCAGGTGCGCATGCTCCAGACGATCGAGCGCAACGCCGAGCAGCTCCAGCGGGTGGCCGAGGACCTCCTGGCGGACCCGGGCGCCGGGAAGGGGCTGCGGGTGTCCTTCGTCCCCCTCGACCTGCACCGCCTGGCCGAGGAGTCGGTCCACGCCATGCAGACGTCGGCCGCGGTGGCCGGCGTGGTGCTGACGCTGGAGCCCGGCGACGAGGTCCCGATCACCGGCGACCCGACACGCCTGCACCAGCTCCTCGGCAATCTCCTCTCCAACGCCATCAAGTTCTCGCCCCGCGGGGGGCGGGTCCAGGTGATCGTCGACAGTGCGGACGCGTACGCGCGGGTGCACGTGCGCGACGAGGGACCGGGCATCCCGCCCGGCGAACGCGACCAGCTCTTCGAGCGCTTCTACCGGCTGGCCTCGTCCAACGAGGCGGGCGTGCCCGGCACCGGCCTCGGCCTGGCCATCGCCAAGTCCGTGGCCGAGGCGCACGAGGGGTTCGTCGACATCACCGACACACCCGGGTGGTCGACCACCTTCCGCGTGTTCTTGCCGCTGCGTACCACCGAGCGCTCGGCGTCCCAAGAGAGCCGGGTCACCACCTTCTGAGGGCGCCGGTGGGCGAGCCCGAAGGCCCGCCCACCTCGCCCACCGCGCGCACCGGCGGGCAGTTCACGCCGCCAGGAACCCGCCCGACTGGTGGGCCCACAGGCGCCCGTAGACGCCGGCGCCCCCGAGCGAGAGCAGCTCGGCGTGCGTGCCCTGCTCGACGACCTGGCCGTGGTCCATCACCACGATCCGGTCGAGCTTGGCGATCGTGGCCAGGCGGTGCGCGACCACCAACGCGGTCGTGCCCTCCATGAGGTGCCACAGGGCCTCTTGCACCAGTGACTCGGACTCCGAGTCGAGCGCAGACGTCGCTTCGTCGAGGACGAGCACCTTGGCACCCTTCGCCATCGCCTGCGCGATGGCGACGCGCTGACGCTGGCCGCCCGAGAGCTTGAGCCCGCGCTCGCCGACCACGGTGTCGTAACCCTCCGGGAGCCGCTCGACGAACTCGTCGACGTAGGCGGCGCGCCCGACGGTGCGGACGAGGTCCATGTCGACGGCGCCGGGACGCTCCAACCCGTAACAGATGTTCTCCGCGATGGTGCGGTGCAGCATCTGGGGATCCTGGGGCACGTACGCGATGTGCCGGCGCAGCGAGTGCTGCGTCACGAGCGAGATGTCTTGCCCGTCGATGGCGATCAGGCCGCCGTCGCGGTCGGCGAAGCGCAAGAGGAGCTTAGTCAGCGTCGTCTTGCCCGACCCCGACGGGCCGACCAGGCCGACGTGCTCGCCGGGCTCGATGCGCAGGTCCAGACCCTCGAACAACGGCGCCCCGGCCCGGTAGGCGAAGCGCAGCTGTCGGAAGTCGACCCGGCCATGGGGCACCTCGAGCTCGGGCGCGCCCGCGACGTCGACGATGTCGGGCTGCGTGGCCGCGATCCCGGCGAACTTCGCGCAGCGACCGATGGCGCGCGACATCAAGCGTATGAACTCGAACGACTCTTCGAGGCTGGTGCCGACGAAGGTGGCGTAGAACAAGATGAGGTACACCACGCCGGCCGCCGCCACGTGGTGCAGGGCGAGCAGGATTCCCACCGCGACGGCGGCCCAGTTGAAGAACGCCATCGCGGACTCCATCTGGATCCGTGTCGCCGTGAAGACGCGCCGAGCCCGGTAGTCCGCTTGCAGGGAGTCGCCGACCAACCGGTCGACGTGCACCATCTCGCGGTCCTCGGCCGCCTGGGACCGCACCGTCGTGAGGTTGGCGATCGTGTCGGCGATCACACCGGTCGCGCGCGAGTGCGAGTCCGAGAACTCCTTCTCGGCGGCGACGACGCGCGCCATGCGGTGGTGCAGGACGCCGACGAACACGGCGACGAGGGCGGCCATCACGAGCGCGACCGGCCACGCGACGACCCCCAGGACGACGATGGCCCCGAGGGTGGTCACCGAGATCCGGAGGACGCCCCACACGGCGGCGTCGATCAGCTCGACGAACGCCCAGGTCGAGGTCTCGAGTGTGGCGATCACCTCGCCCGAGGGCCTGTCGGTGTGCCAGGCGTGGCTCAGCCCGATGAGGTGGTCGTAGCCGTTGGTGATGGCGCGCCCGAAGGAGCGCAATGTCGCGCCCCAGTTGAGCCACCCGCCGATGCGGCCGAAGACCGTCGCGGCGACCAGCACGAAGGCATAGGCGACGATCAACGGGGTGAAGGAACCCCAGTCGTCGCCGTGCGGTCCCATGCCGGCGATGCGGCCCAGCAAGGACGCGAAGATCAGCGGCGCCGCGACAGCATTAGCCAGCGTGCCGAGCACGATCGCCGTGCAGCTGCCGGCGAACGCGCGGCGATCCGGCTTCATCTGATGCAGGCAGTACGCCAGCGTCTCCTTGTTCGATGCGTTGGGGAAGAGGGTGCGATCACCCATAGCGCTCTCTCCAGATGTCGTGGTTGTCGTGGTGTCGTCGAGTTGGTGGACATTCGCCCGGTCGAATCCGCCAAGAGGATTCGATGCCAGGAGGTGGTGTACGTGGCCGAGCTCCGTCGGAGCGGATATCTCGAGGAGGCGGGAATCGGCGTGTCCCAGCCGCACTGCGCCGCGTCGCCGCGGCGGAGATCGTCAGCTGATCTGGCGTCGCCTGCGGAAGGAATCCGGCACACGGACTGCCGTCGACATGCCGCCGGCAGTCCGGTGGCGGGGCCCGCGGCCCGGGGCGGTCAGCCCGCTGCGAGGAACCGGGCCGGCGTCAGTGGCCCGTCAGGCAGGAGGCGGGCCCGGTGATCCGGGGCCTCCCCCACACCACCCCGGCTGCGGAGGCGAACGGCAAGGCCACAGCGGCGCGCGCGCTCACCAGCTGACGCATCGTCTGTCCTGCCATCTCGTCACCTCGTTTCCCGTCTCGTGGCGTGCCAAGAACGGTACTGCATCAACCCGTCCGCGCGCGGGAAGACAACGGATCGGAGCGCGTCGGCCCGGTGACGAGCCTGCCGGTCAGAACAGCGGCGGCGAGTTCGTTGCGTCCGTGGGGTCCGACCCGCCCTGGGGCCGCGCCGGCGGGCCTTCGTACCCCAGGTGGGCCCAGGCCCGCGCCGTCGGCACCCGCCCCCGAGCCGTGCGCTGGATCAGCCCGCTCTGGAGCAGGAACGGCTCGTAGGCGTCCTCGATCGTGTCGGGCTCCTCGCCGACGCACTGCGCCAGCGTCGTCAGCCCCACCGGCTGACCCCCGAAGCGCCCGCACAGCGTCTGGAGGATGGAGCGGTCGACCTTGTCCAGCCCGAGCGGGTCGACCCCGAAGAGATCGAGCCCGTCGCTGGCGGTCGCACCGTCGATGAACCCCTCGCCCCGGACCTCGGCGAAGTCGCGGACCCGGCGCAACAGGCGGTTAGCCACCCGGGGCGTCCCCCGTGAGCGCTCCGAGATGCGGATCGCCCCCGCCTCGTCGATGCGCACCTTCAAGATCCGCGCCGAGCGCTCGACGATGGCCCGCAGGTCGGAGGGCTCGTAGAGGTCGAGGCGCCCCACGAAGCCGAAGCGGTCCCGCAAGGGTCCCGAGACCAGACCGGTGCGCGTCGTGGCGCCCACCAGCGTGAACTTCGGGAGCTCGAGGCGGATGGAGCGCGCCGTCGGGCCTTTGCCGATCAGGATGTCGAGGCGGCCGTCCTCCATGGCGGAGTAGAGCATCTCCTCGACCGAGCGGTGCAGCCGGTGGATCTCGTCGATGAACAGGACGTCGCCGTCCTGCAGGTCGGTGAGGAGCGCGGCGAGGTCACCCGCCCGGGTGAGCACCGGTCCGGCGGTGATGCGGAACCCCGCCGCCATCTCGGCGGCGACGATGCCGGCCAGCGAGGTCTTTCCCAACCCCGGGGGGCCGGCGAAGAGGATGTGGTCGACCGGCTGGTGCCGCTGGCGGGCCGCCTGCAAGACGATCCCGAGGTGCTCGACCAGCTCGGGCTGGCCGACGAACTCGTCGAGGGTCCGCGGGCGGAGCCCGACCTCTTCGAGCTCCTCGTCGTCCGACGACGCGGCGGGGTCCACAACGCGCCGGCCGATGGCGCGCTCGTCGAAATCGCCGGCCGTGCCCCGCCCGGAGAACTCGTCGACCTCGGCGGCGGCCTCGACGGCCAGGACCTCCCGGCGCGCCCGGGGGCTCACCGGCTCGCCAGCTCGCGCAACGCCAGGCGCAGCATCTCCTCCACGCCGACATCGTCGCGTAGGCCGTCGAGCGCACCGCGGATCTCGTCGGGGCCGTACCCGAGCTCGCTCAACGCAGCGCGCGCCTCCGCGCGGGAGGTCCGCGTGGCGCGCACGGAGCGCACGGCCCCGTCGTCGCTCCCACCGGCCGCCACGCCGACCGGCTCCAAGGAGAGATCGGGCAGATCGAGCCGGCTCTTCAATTCGATGAGGAGACGGGCGGCGGTCTTGCGACCCACGCCCGGCACCATGCACAAGGTGTCGAGATCGTCCTCGAGCACCGCGGTCGAGAGTGCCGCGGGCGACAGCATCGCCATGATCGCCAGCGCCAAGGCGGGTCCCACGCCGTGCGACGCCAGCAGCACCTCGAAGCAGCGGCGCTCGTCGTCGTGCACGAAGCCGTAGAGG
>Ga0335075_10006699_pt1 | contig 17773 bp, 16 predicted proteins | sample Lox_Sample_24_FD_206723 | JGI IMG/M metagenome (GOLD analysis project Ga0335075, IMG submission 206723) | Soil microbial communities from Loxahatchee National Wildlife Refuge, Florida, United States - Lox_Sample_2.4 | ecosystem: Environmental > Terrestrial > Soil > Wetlands | place: USA...
CCGCTGGCCCGGTCGGCGATCTACGCCGACGCACCCGCCAGCCAGCGCCGCGAAGCGCACCGGGCGCTGGCCGCGGCCCTGCCCGACCGGGACATCGACCGCCGCGCCTGGCATCTGGCCGCCGCGGCGGCCGGCACCGACGAAACAGCGTCGGCGGCGCTGGAGCAGGCAGGCACCCGCGGCCGGGGCCGCAGCGCGTACGCGACCGCGTCCACGGCGTTCGAACGGGCCGGGCGGCTCACCGCGGACGGCCAGCGGCGGGCCCGGCTGCTGCGGGAGGCGGCCGACGCGGGATGGCTGGCCGGCTTCACCGACCGCGCCGTCGCCCTGCTCGGCGAGGCGCGCCAGGCGGCCCGCGATCCGGTGACGCTGGTGGAGATCGATGAGCTCGCGGGCCGCATCACGGCGCGCTGCGGTCCGGTGATGCACGGCCATGCGATCCTGACCGAGGCGGCCGGGCGGGCGGATCCCGAGCGCGCGGTCGCGATGCTGGCCGACGCCTCCTACGCGTGCTTCTACGCCGCGAACCCGGCCGAGGGCCTGGCCGTCGCCGAGCGGGCGCGGGAACGGCTGCCCGCCGGCGCCTCGGCGCGGGCACGCTTCCTGGCCGCGATGACCGACGGGATGGCCCGGATCTTTGGCGGCGACGCAGCGGCCGGTGCGGAGGCCCTCCACCAGGCGGTCACCCTCGCCGAAGGCTCGGCCGCCCTGCGCGAAGATCTCCAGCTGATTCCCTGGCTGACCCTCGGGCCGATTTTCTTGCGGCAGACCGGCGCCGGGCGCCCGCTGCTCGAACAGGCGCTGCGGACCGCGCGGGCCCGGGCCGCGGTCGGCGCCCTCCCGTTCGTGCTCAACCTGATCGCCCGCGACCAGGCCGCCACCGACCGCTGGGCGGCCGCCGGGGCGACCTATCAGGAAGCGATCGAGCTGGCCCGGGAAAGCGGGCAGCAGACCGAGCTCACGTTCGGCCTGGCCGGGCTGGCCGGGCTGCAGGCCCACCGCGGCCGCGAGCAGGAGTGCCGGGACTGCGCCGCCGAGGCGCTCGGCCTGGCCCGCGAGCTCGGCACGGGGCTGTTCGAGATCTGGGTAACCGCGGCGCTCGGCGAGCTCGAGCTTGGCCTCGGCGACGCGGCCCGGGCCGCCGGGCACTTCGAGCGTCAGGCGGAACTGCTGCGCGGTCATGGGATCACCGACTCCGATCTCTCCCCGGCCGCCGAGCTGGCCGACGCCTACGCCCGGCTCGGCCGCAGCGAGCAGGCGCAGCAGGCCGCCGCAGAGTTCATGGCCTCCGCGCGCGCCAAGGGCCAGCCGTGGTCGCTCGCCCGGGCCCTGCGCGGCCACGGGCTGGTCGCCGCCGACGGCGAGTTTTCTGCGCCCTTCGAGCAGGCGCTACGGCTGCACGAGCAGACACCCGACGCGTTCGAAGCGGCCCGCACACAGCTGGCGTATGGAGAACGGTTGCGGCGGGCTCGTAACCGGGTTCTCGCCCGCGAGCATCTGCGCGCCGCCGCGGATGTCTTCGAGCGCCTGGACGCCCGCCCCTGGGCCGATCGCGCCCGGGCCGAGCTGGCCGCAACGGGCGAGACACGCCGGCCGCGCGACCCAAGCACGATCGGCGAACTGACCCCGCAGGAGCTGCAGATCGCGCTCCTGCTCACCGCGGGAAGAACAACACGGGAGACCGCGGCCGCGCTGTTCCTCAGCCCGAAGACCGTCGAATACCACCTTCGCCACGTCTACCAGAAACTCGCCATCCACTCTCGCGAAGAACTCGAGCAAACACTCGCCGCACAAACACGGCCAGGCCGTTAAGGGATGACCGCTACCGGGCAATGCGTGTGCTGCAGCAGTTCACAGGCGACGGAGCCGACGCCCAGTGCCGATCCTGCTCCGTCCCGCTCGTCGACGACGATGAGGTCGGCGTGGCCGGAGGCGAAGCTCAGGACGCGTCCGGGTTCGCCGTGCACGGTGTCCTCGGTAACGAGCACGCCGGGATGCTTGCGCCGCCAGGGCGCAACTTCTTGCGCTAGCCGGGCCGTCGCGCCCGGGTTCGCCGGGCCGACGGACAGCATCCAGTCGTGACTGCTCTCGAGTTCGGCCGCTTGCGGGTGCGCCCATATGTAGAGTGCGCTGAGCCGCGCGTCGCGCAGTTCCGCTTCGCCGAAGCCGAATTCCAGCGCCGCCGCGGCATCGTCGCTGCCGTCGGTGGCCACCACGATCTCATCGAAGGCCGGGGTCGTATCCGCGGTCACGAGGACGACCGGGCATCTGCAATGACCGGCGAGCACGCGGGCGACCGAGCCGAGCCGTTGCGGCGACCGTCCAGTTCCGCGGGTTCCGATGGCGAGCAGCGGCGCCCTGGCCGTCATGGCCGTCAGCACCTGGCCGGCCTGGCCGTAAACCGCGACCGCGCGCATATCGATGCCGGGCGCGGCCCCGGACGCCCGGCGGGAGGCCTTGGCCAGCACGGACCTGGCGTGGTGTGGCAGGCCATGCCGGAAAGGAGACGACATCTCGTGCCTCATCGACTGAGCGTGTGGGCCAGGGCCCGGGTAGTCCATGACATGCACGATGCACAGCCGCGCGCCGCGCCGCGCCGCGGCCACGGCGGCCCACTGCATGGCGGCCAGTGACTCCTCGGAACCATCGGTGGCGGCGACGATAGGCGTACTCATGGCCTGGCCTGCCTTTCCGGCTCGCTCGCGGCGGCCGAGCCGGCCGCGCCGGCGCGGCCGGCCAGCACGTAAGCCGGCTGGCGGTCGGGCAGCAGTTTGCCCGGCGGCAGCAATCGCAGCGCACCCCGCCGCACCCGCGCCGTCCACATCTTTGCGTCCTCGCCGGGAGCGGGCTCCGCCGTGGCCGCGGCCTGCCCATCGGCCAGCGGCCCTCCCGTCGCCGGGTCGGTGGCCGCCCCGAAGATCACCACCATAACCGAGATCAGCACCAGATTCGCGACCGAGACATTAAAGATCGACCAATGCAGATAGGTCCCGGGCTGATTAAGGTTGATCGCCAGGGGCCCAGCCGGCAGATAGGGAGTATTCACGTCCATGCTCCTTATACGGTTGTGAAATCAATCCGACCGCGCGAAGCCGTCCGGCCGATCTTCCCGCTGCCAAAAAGGGCGTCACCAGGGATCTGAGTCACCGGCTCCAGGGACCTTGGTCCCCAAGCCGCGGCCCGCGAGAACCCAGCAAGATCATCTTGAACGTTACGGACGCGCGCTGATCGATACCTGGGCCGGCCGGTTACTGAGGGCGAACGACTCCGTGGTGAGGGACCTCCGGCCAGTGCGCTGGACGAATACCAGGGCAAATCATGTGAGGTGAAGCCCATTAGCCCGTTGCCCGGCCGGGCACCGGGGCCAGGCAACGGTCCCTCGGAGAGGTCACGATGAGCAACGCAGCGAGCGTGAAAGAGGGGCGGGGAGGCGAACCGGCGCCGAGAGGCCGCCCGGCCAGCGCGTACGAATTGCTGGCCGACGGCACGGCGGTCGAGATACGCTCCGCCACGCCCGGTGACTTCAGCCTGGTCAAGTCGATGCACGCGGCCATGTCGCCCGATAACGAGTACCAGCGGTTCTTCGGCCCCGGCAAGCTGCCCGCCGAACGTGAGGCCGAGCGGGTGTGCCGGATGCCAGCGCCCGACCATGCGGCGCTGCTCGCACTGAAAAACGGTGAGCTGGCAGGCGTCGGGACCTATGAGATGGCCGGGGAGGACACAGCCGGGGTCGCCCTCGCGGTCGCCGACGACCGGCACGGCCAGGGTGTCGCAACGCTGCTGCTCGAGCACCTTGGGTCGGCCGCCCGCCGTCGCGGCGTGCGCAGATTCACCGGCCCGGTGCGGGCCGAGAACACCGAGATGCTGAGGGTCTTCGCCGACGCCGGGCTGAGCGTCCATCGCCACACAGGCAAAGGAGTGATCGAACTCGCCTGCGACCTGCCCCAGGCGGACCCGGACCCGTCCTCGGAGCCCAATCAGCAGGCGGTCGCCCGCCGGGAGGTTCGGGCGGACGTGGCGAGCCTGCGCCACGTGTTCCTGCCGGACTCGGTGGCCGTCATCGGCGCCGGCCGTCGCGCCGGGGGCGTCGGCCGTGCCATCCTGCACAACGTCGTCACTGGGGGGTACCAGGGGCGGGTCTACGCGGTCAACCCGCATGCCGCCTGTGTGGAGGGCATACGCTGCGTGCCATCGGTGACTGCGCTGCCCGAGCCGGTGGACCTGGCCGTGATCGCGGTGCCGTCACGCGCCGTACCGGCCGTGGCCGACGCCTGCGGCCGTCGCGGCGTCAAGGCCCTGGTGGTGATCACCGCCGGGCTGGACGCCCTCCAGGGTGCGGACCTGCTGGCCACGTGCCGCCGTTACGGAATGCGGCTGATCGGCCCGAACTGCTTTGGCATCGCCGTACCCGGCATCGGACTCGACGCCACCTTCGCCGCCCGTCATCCGGCACCGGGCGTGGCGGGCCTGGTCATTCAGTCCGGCGGCCCGGGCTTCGCCCTGGCCGGCCGCCTGTCCCGGCTGGGCCTGGGGATCTCCTCGTTTGCCTCGCTGGGCAGCAAGTACGACATCTCCGCCGACGACCTGCTGATGTGGTGGGACCAGGACGACGCGACCCGGATCGCACTGCTCCATATCGAGTCGTTCGGCAACCCGCGCAAGTTCGCCCGCACCGCACGGCGCGTTGGCTACCGGGTGCCGGTTCTGGCCGTGCGCCCCGGGAGGCCGCCGGCCGGGCAGCAGCCTGCCGCCTTCCGCACCGCGGCGTCGACAGTGCCCATCGCCCAGGAGGCTCTGTTCGAGCAGGCCGGCATCGTCGCCACAGACAGTCCCGGCGAGCTGGTCGAGGCCGCCGCGCTGCTGGCCAGCCAGCCGGTTCCGGCCGGGCGTCGCGTCGCGATAGTCTCCAGCCTCGGCGACGCCGGAGCCCTGGCCGCCGACGCCTGTGCCGGCGCCGGCCTGGTCGTTCAACGGCTGAGCGCGGATACGCGGCGCCGTCTGCATGCGCTGGTGCCACCCGGCGGAGCTGTCGCCGGCCCGGTGAACACCACCGTCACCGTCGCAGGAACATCCTTCCGGCGCTGCCTGGAGCTGGTCGCGGCCGACGCGGGTGTGGATGCGATCCTGGCGCTGGTGCTGCCGACCGCGGCCACCGGCGACCTGATTACGTCGCTGCGCGCCGCCGACGTCGATGTCCCGCTGGCCGCGGTCGTGCTCGACCAGGACGAGGCCGTCCGGCTGCTGCCGGCCACCCGTGACGGCGCGCCGGGAAGGGCCGCGGGCCGAGCAGGCTGCATTCCCGCGTACGCCGACTCCGGAGCGGCTGCCCGTGCGCTGGCGCGCGCCGCCGCCTACGGCGCCTGGCGTGCGCGACCGCCGGGACGCCTGGCCGAATTCAATGACGTGAAAGAAGATGTGGCACGCGGCCTGGTCCGGGCATTCCTGGTCCGCTCTCCGCACGGTGGCCGGCTGCCACCCGGCGAGGTGATCGAGCTGCTGGCCTGCTACGGCATCGCGCTGGCCGGCCCCGCGCCGGCCGCTGATGCCGGGGACGCCCCGGGCGGCGCGAACCGGGCCGCCGGTGCCGAGGTCATGATCGGCGTGACGCAGGAACCGGTCTTCGGCCCGCTGATCCTGGTCGGACCGGGTGGCGGTGCGACGGGCACCGCAGCCGGTCAGACGGCCCGGCTCGCCCCGCTCACCGACGCCGACGCTGAGGAACTGGCCGGCTCGGTGGGGTCGATGGCCGACGACAATGACACCCCGCCAGCAGCCGCACTCCAGGAGATCCTGCTGCGCGTCTCCCGGCTGGCCGACGACGTTCCTGAGATCGCCGAGCTCGAGATCCACGCGGTCAGCGCCGTTGAGGTGTCTGCCCGGACCGCCCGGATCAGACTGAGCCCGGCTGAGCCGCACGACGCTGCGCTGCGGAAGCAGCTCTGACCGCGACCACCGGAAGGGCCATAGCCTGGCCGACCCTAAGTGACGTCGGCGACCAGCCGGAATCCGGTGACCATGTCCGCATGGATCGCGATGACCTGGTCCTTCGCGCCGCCGAGCCAGGAGCGAAGCACCCGGCGGTAGATGGCGGCCTCGTCCGGGTCGATCACCCGGCGGGCCACACCGACCACGATCACGCTCCAGCCGAGGTGCTCGGCCATGTCGATCGCATCCGCCTCGTAGGCGACGACGGCGCTCGCGTCGGCCCTCAGCTCCGAGGTAATCGCGGCATCGCGGTCGGTGCGGATGATGACGTAATCACCGTCGACCAGATGGCACACCGGGCGGATGGCCGGAAGCGCCCGCGCGGTGAACACAACCCGGCCCAGCGAGACGCTGCCGAGCAGGCTCAGGCACTCCTGCGGCGGCAGTTCGGCGAGCCTTCGCTGGCTCTCGGTCGCGGTCACCCCTCGGTACACTCCCGTCGCTGCTGATGCCGATGGCTGACTGCCCCACGGCTGCCGGGTAGCCACGCGCTGAACAGGTTCAGGATCACCGCCGCCCGGGCTCCGGGGGCAGGGGCCTTCTTACACTCTGCGCGGGACCTTGGTCCTGGACCGGACTGCCGCGTCCGCGGGCCCCATTGCCGGGCTCGGGCGTGGCCTGCATCGCTTTTCAGTTAATGGTGATCGTGTCGTTGGGCTTCAGCTGTTGGTAATCGACATCCGGTTCGACAAGCCGAATCAGTTCACTGTAGAGCTGAATGGCGAAGTCCTGGAGCATGCCTTCATGTGCGATGAGCGCTCGCTTAGGCTTGATTTCACCGAGATAGTCGACTACGTCGGCTTCAGTGGACCAGCGTGCGTGAATGGGGAGTATGAGCGTGTCGACAGGCCGGAAAGGGACGGTGAAGGCATCGCCCGAGTGGAAGACCGCGCCGTCGATCGTGAATCCGGTATTGAGGATCCGCGGTACGGAGCGGTGGAGGAGAGCGTGCATTTCGCCGTGTGTTTCGACTTCGAAACCTGCTGCCGCGAAGGCGTCGCCGGGGCCGACGGTTGTGACTCGTTTGCCGTAGCCGGACATCTGCTCTGCCACCGATCGCACTGTCCACAGGCGAAGGCCCGGATTGCTGTCCATGGCGTTGCGCAGCCGGCCCTCTTCGAAGTGGTCCCAGTGCTCGTGGGTAATGAGTACCGCCGCCGCATTAGTGAACACCTCGGGGTCGGTGAGACCGCCCGGGTCTATGACGAGCGCCTGTCCATCCTTTTCCAATCGGATGCACGAGTGAGCCTTCTTGATGAGGAGCATGGCTGGTCTTTTCTGTGCCGGGTTCCTGGTGTGCTGTGATCAGCTGATCAGCTGATAAGCGGGACTGCTGGCAGGCAAACGGGTTGGTCACGTCAGCGGTTACCATACGCATCTGACCGGTCACGTACAGTCTAACCCTGGGGCACCGGCCAGGCTCCTGTCCCGGTCACCCTGCCCAGCTTGACACTGAGATCGTTAGCGCCGGTCACCGCAACCGGCGCAGGTAGGGATCGGCGGGCTCGGCGGGCAGGATCCGTACCCGCGTGTCAACCACGTGCGCACCGTCGGCCTTGGCGATGACCGGGTTGAGATCGAGCTCGGCAACCTGCGGCAGGTCATCGGCCAGCCGGGAGACGCGCAGCAGGATGTCCTGGAGGGCGCCCAGATCGGCGGCGGCGCTGCCGCGGTGACCGAGCAGCAGCGGGGCGGCGTGAATGGACCGGATCAGCGCGGCGGCGTCGGTGTCGGTGAGCGGGGTGAGCCGGGCCGCCCGGTCGGCGAGCACGTCGGTGGCGACTCCGCCCAGGCCGAAGACCACCAGCGGCCCGAACACCGGCTCCTGCACCACGCCTATGATCACTTCGGTTCCGCCGGTGATCATGGGCTGCACGAGCGCTGCGGACATCCGGGCGCCGAATTTCCCGGCCAGCGCGCGGTAGCCGGCCCGCACCTCATCGGGGCCGTGCAGGTCGAGCTGGACCGCGCCGGCGTCGGTCTTGTGCACCAGCCCGGGCACGTCGGCCTTGAGCACGACCGGGAAGCCAACCTCGGAGGCGGTGCGGACCGCCGCCTCCTCGCTGGTCACGGAGCAGGTCCTGACCAGTGGCAGGCCGTAGCAGCCCAGTAGCTCGGCGGTCTCGGCGGGCGCCAGCCAGCCTCCGTCCGGCGAGTGCTCCAGGAATTTCCCGATCACGGTCCGTGCCTCGTCGGCCCGCAGATTGCCGAACGCGGGCACGTGGCCGGGAACACGAGCACGCCAGGCGCGATAGCGGGCGGCGTGCGCGAGCGCGCGGGCCGCGTTCACGGGATAGGCGTAGGCCGGAACCGGGCCATGGGCTCCGGGCCCGGCGGGCAGCAACCGCACGGCCTCGGCCTGGTTGAGCACGGCCAGGACGAGTGGCTTAGAAACGGCAGCAGAACATGCTGCGGGCGCTGGGTCCGCAACCGCGACCGGCACGGGCAGCGCGAGGATCGCGTCCACGCCCTGGTCGGCCGCGACCTGTTCCAGGCAGCGGCGGAAAACATCGGGTGGCACGGCCGCGGTGGTATCCACCGGGCCGGCGACGGCGGCACCGGCGGGCAGCAGCCCACGTAGCTCGTCCTGGATCCGCTCGTCCAGCACCGCCACGCGCAGACCGACGTCGGCGCACGCGTCAGCAGCGAGCACCCCCGCCCCGCCCACGTTGGACACGATCGCCACCCGGCCGCCCGCCGGCAACGGCTGGCTGGTGAGCAGCGTGGCCGCCTCGATCAGCTCGCCGAAGTCACGGGTGGCGATGATCCCGGCCTGCCCGAACAGCGCCTCGCGGGTCACGACCGGGCTGGCCGCGGCCGCGGTGTGCGAAGCGGCGGCCCGCTGCCCGGCCACGGAGCGCCCCGCGTCAACGATCAGGACTGGCAGGCGGGCACCGAGGCGGCGGGCCGTGCGGCTGAACTTGCGCGGGTTGCCGAACGACTCCAGGTACAGCACGGCCAGCGCGGTGGAACGATCCTGCTCCCACCACATCAGCAGGTCATTACCGGATACATCGGATTTGTCACCCAGGGAGGCGAACGACGAAACCCCGATGCCGAGCCGGGTGAGCTGCTGGAGCAGTGCAATCCCGACCCCGCCGGACTGCACAGCCAGCCCTGCCGTCCCGGCCACCGGGTGACTGGCCGCGAACGTCGCGTCCAGGCCGAGGCCGGGCACCGCCACCCCGAAGCAGTTCGGGCCGACCAGCCGCATTCCGTGGTGGCGGCAGCAGGCGACCAGGGCCGCCCGGCCGGCGGCATCGAACCCCGAGGTGATCACGACGAGTGCCCTGATCCCGCGCTTTCCGCACTCCTCGGCTACGTCCAGCACCGCGGGCGCCGGGACGCAGATCACCGCGAGATCCACCGGCTCCGGCAGCGCGGCAGTCGAAGGTACGCAGCTGACGCCCTCAAGCTCGTCGGCGTGCGGGTTCACCGCGTAGACCCGGCCCGTATAGCCTCCGGTGACGACGTTGCGCAGCACCGCCCGGCCGACCGATGTGGGCTTGCGCCCGGCACCCACCACGGCCACCGACTCCGGGGCGAACACGTGCCGCAGGCTCGCCACGTCGGCCCGGCCCTCCCGCGCCGCCACCGCGTCCAGGTAGGACTCCCAGGCCGGATCGGCGACGTCGGCGGGCAGGTCGAAGGACAGTTCGGTGACGCCATCTTCCACCTTCCGCCGGGCGTGCAGGCCCGCGTCCGCGAACACCCGCAGCATCGCCGCGTTCTCGGCCAGGACGCAGGCGGTGAACGTCCGCAACCCCCGGCCACGTGCCACCGACACCAGGTGCTCGAGCAGCAGCGTCGCGACTCCGCGGTGATGGACGTGATCGGCGACGGCGAACGCGGTCTCCGCTGTCCCGGCCGACGTCCTGGCCTCGTAGCTCGCGACGCCGACCAGCTCTCCGTCCAGCCAGGCCAGCAGCGCCCCGTGGTCGTCCGCGGGCTCGCGGCAGATCCGCCGGGCCTCCCGTTCGCCCGCCGTGCGGCTCATGCAGAAGAAACGCAGGTACGTGTTGTCGGGCGACATGGCCGCGTGCATATCCCGGACCGCCTCGAGGTCAGCGCCGCGGGCCGGCCGGATCTCGATCGTGGTCCCGTCGGCTAGCAGCGCATAGACGCCGCCGGCGGCCGGTTTGTTCGTGCCATCGTCCGCCTGCGCCGACACCGGGTCCTCCTCAGCCCTCGTTATCCAGCACGCTCCCCTGTGTTCATTCTCGTCACCGAGACGGGCGGGCGCAGCAGGCCGAAAGTCCCAAGCTGCCTGACATCCGGCCCTGCCGCGGCCGGTGCCTCCGGCCCAGGCTGATCTTATGAAGACCATAGATGAGCTCGAAGTATCGGGCAGGCGCGTCCTGGTGCGGGACGATCTGAACGTGCCGATCGGTGGCCATGGCATCAGGGACGACGGCAAGATCCGGGCCTGCCTGCCCACGCTGAACGCGCTGCTGGAGCGCGGCGCGGCCGTGGTGGTGTGCTCGCACCTGGGCCGCCCGGCCGGCCGCCCAGACCCGGCCTGCACCCTCGCGCCGGTCGCGGCGCGCCTCAGCGAACTCCTGGGTCGCCCGGTGGCGTTCGCGGCCGACACCGTCGGCCCGTCGGCGCGGGCCGCGGTGAACGGCCTGCGGCCCGGCGGCGTGGTCATGCTGGAGAACCTGCGCTTCAACCCGGGCGAGACCAGCAAGGACGATGGCGTGCGGGGTGCCTTCGCCGACGAGCTGGCCTCGCTGGCCGGCCTGTATGTCGGCGATGGTTTCGGTGCCGTGCACCGTCGGCAGGCCAGCGTCTGCGACGTGGCGGCCAGGCTGCCCCACGCCGCCGGGTACCTGGTGCAAGCCGAGACCGCCGCACTGGAGCGGCTGACCGGGGATATCGAGCGGCCTTACATCGTGGTGCTGGGCGGCGCGAAGGTCGCCGACAAGCTCCCGGTTGCCGGCGGCCTGCTCGGCCGGGCCGACCAGATCCTGATCGGCGGGGGCATGGCGTTCACGTTCCTGGCCGCACAGGGACACGGCATCGGCTTGTCGCTGCTGGAGGGCGACCTGGACGTGGCGCGTGGTTACCTGAAGCGCGCTGTGCAGTGCGGGGTCGCGCTCGTGGTCGCACCCGACGTGGTCGTGGCACCCGGCCGGGACCCCGCTGCCGAGGGCGAGGCGGTGCCCTCGGCCGCCATTCCGGCTGACCAGATGGGCCTGGACATCGGGCCGCAGTCGGCCAGGCTGTTCGCGGCCAAGCTGGCCACCGCGAAGACCATCTTCTGGAACGGCCCGATGGGCGTGTTCGAGATACCCCGTTTCGCCGAAGGCACCAGGGCCGTCGCCCAGGCCCTGGCCGACAGCGGGGCTTTCACCGTGATCGGCGGTGGGGACACCGCGGCCGCCGTGCGCACCCTCGGGTTCCCTGACGACGCGTTCGGGCACGTCTCCACCGGCGGCGGGGCCAGCCTCGAATACCTGGAGGGCAAGACGCTGCCCGGCCTGGCCGCCCTCCAGGCCGACGACACCCCGACGGGCACGCCGGCCACGGCGGCCGGATGCCCTGCGTGAGCGTATTCCTCACTCGGCCGAGGGTCGGCTTTCGGGCTGGTCGTGATCTTCGAAGACCCGGGCGGCGTACGCGGCCGCCTGCGTGCGGCGCTCCATGCCGAGCTTGGCGAACAGCGCGGAGACGTAGTTCTTCACGGTCTTCTCGGCCAGGTACATCCGCTCACCGATCTGCCGGTTGGTCAGCCCTTCCCCGATCAGCGCCAGAATCCGCCGCTCCTGCCCGGTCAGGCCCGCAAGCGGATCGGCGCGGGCGGTCTGGTCGCGCATCCGTTGCATCACCTTGCTGGCGGCCTGCGGATCCAGCAGTGACTGCCCCGACGCGACCGTCCGGACCGCGCCGACCAGGTCGGTGCCGCGGATCTGCTTCAGCACGTATCCCGCCGCGCCGGCCATGATCGCGTCGAACAGGGCCTCGTCGTCGCCGAACGAGGTCAGCATCAGGCACGCCACCTCCGGCATTGTCGACCGGATGTCCCGGCACACGGTCACCCCGTCGCCGTCGGGCAGCCGCACGTCCAGCACCGCCACGTTCGGCCGCAGCGCGGGGATCCGGGCCAGCGCTGACGCCGCGGTTCCAGCCTCGCCGATCACCGCGATATCCGGCTCGGCCTCCAGCAGTTCACGCACCCCGCGCCGCACGATCTCGTGATCGTCGAGCAGGAACACTTTGATCTTGCCCTCGGGCGCCGTGCCGCCCGGCCCTGGCTGGCCTGTCTCACTCATTGTCTAAGGATGTCATCCACGCCCGGCCGATGGGTGGCTAGAGCCGCTCACCCACGATGGCGGCCAGGTCTGGAGTTCAGGGCCGCGGAGTTCGAGCGGCACGTGATCGAGGAGCAGGTGCCGCTCCCCCGGCGAGGGAAAGGCGCTGGTGCCGCCGCCTCGCCGACCCGGCGACGAAGGCACCATCGAGCAGGTTCCCTATCCCGCGATCGAGGATGAGCCGGACCGGGCGGACCGGGTCCTGGCGAGCGGGCTATGAACGCGTACAGCACCGGGCGCGGGCGATCAGGCCCGCGCCCCGGGCTGCGCTGCAGTCACCGCTCGTTCGGCACAACCACGACCGGGCAGTGCGCGTGTTCCACGACCTGGCTGCCGACCGAGCCCACCATCAGTTTCGCGAAACCGCCGGCCCCGCGGGACCCGACGACCACCAGGTCCGCGTCCCCGGATGCCTCGATGAGTTCCTTGGCCGGAAAACCGCTGATCGCCCGGACCGTGACCGAGTCCGGCCGTGACTCGCCCATCTGGTCCGTCACCTTGCGCGTCAGCTCCTCCGCGGCTTGAAGCATCTTTTCCTGCTCTTCAGCGTCTGCCCCCATATGCACCGGATTTCCGGTCCACGGGCTGGCCGCAACCGAGTGAACGGTAAGGACAGTGAGCGCGGCATGCTGAAGCGCAGCCTCCTTAAGCGCCCATTCAAGAGCGCGCGTTGAATGATGGGATCCATCGATACCAACAACGATTCCGGGCATTTCCTGCCTCCTTCCGACCGGGCTGCCACACGCCCGCGGCCGCCCCGGCCTTTACATTCACGGTCCCACCCATTCGCCCGTATCGGCCAGGGACCTTGGTCAGGAGGCAGAGCGCCCTTGGGCCCGTCCCCGGCGTCGCCGGTTTCGGGCCGGTGCCCTGGACCGATGCGGCGCGGACGGCCGCTGATGGGCTCGATCAGCGACCGGAATTGCTCAGCCGGCCCATGCAAACGATCACTTGACTGCGCTCTCGTTCCAGCTGATGTGCGGCACCGGGTGCAGGGCCGAAGGTCCTGGCGGGCTGAGGACCTTTAGACCTGCACAGCCGACGCAGGTTTGCCGTCTGATTAAAGGTGCGGGTCGATGGCCCGCCAGACCCGAATGGGGGACGCCCGTGGACATCTTCGAAGGCCGCTCGGAAGGGTTGCAGGCGGAGCCGATGACGTCAGAGGAGATCGCACGGTTTGTGGCCGGCGCGGCGGTGAACGCCCCGTCCGTGCACAATACGCAGCCGTGGCGGTTCCACCATGGCGAGCATGAGATGAGCATCAGCGCCAACAACGAGCGGCAGCTTCGCGTTGCCGACCCGCACGGTCGCGAGATGATGATCAGCTGCGGCGCGGCACTGTTCAACATGCGGGTCGCGCTGCGCGATCTGGGCTGGGTACCCAAGGCCCGGGTGCTGCCCGACCACGAACTGCCCAACCTGGTCGCGAGGGTGACCTGGGATCAGCAGGTTCCCCCGCTGGACTATGAGAAGGAACTATTCGATCAGATCGCCAAACGCCGCACGCACCGCGGCGGGTTCGACTCCACTGGGCTGCCCGATGATCTGCTGGCTACCTTGCCCGAGCAGGCGGCCAAGGAGGGCGCCACGCTGAGCCTGGTGACGCGGGACCGGCAGCGGGCGGTGGCCCTGGCCGCGGTCGTGGAAGCCGGGGACTACGCGCTGCGGGCCAACAGCGAAAGGGCCAAGGAGGAGGCCCGCTGGGCGCCCGGCCCCAGCAGTCACCGCCTGGATGGAGTCCCGCCGACTGCTTACCCGGCACAGGCCGAGCGCACCGAGCCGAGTTTCCGCGGCCGCGACTTCGCCCATGGTCACGGCTGGGGACTGCCGCCCGATGCGGAGGAGCCGTTGGTGCGGTCCGCCGGGGTGGTGGGTCTGCTCACCACCAGCGTCGACCAGCCGGCCGACTGGATCGACGCCGGCCAGGCGCTGCAGCGGGTGCTGCTGGTCGCCAGCAGCTACAACGTGGCGGCGGCGCTGCACAGCCAGCCGCTGGAGATACCGTTGCTGCGCGACTTCATCCGCGGCCACCTCAGCGGCCGCGCCTACCCGCAGATGGTGCTCAGGCTGGGTGCGACTGGCGAGCAGGCCGTGAGCGTGCGCCGCCCGGTGGACGAGGTCCTGTTTTAGATCCCGAGGGCCAACTCCGGCGTTAGTGCTGATCATCCCGGGGAAGCAAGGTGAAGCTGGCATCATCGGTCAGCGGCCTCACCGCACCGAAGTGCTTGTGGTCCAGCGACAGGATCCTGGTCGTCTTGTGCCGCGCCGTCTGCACGACGATCGAGGCATCGGTCAGCCCGAGTTGCATGTCGCCGTACTTCACCGCGACCTGGGATGCCAGCTTGAAATCATCGTCGGTGAACGGAGCGAGCCGGTACGCTGGGGATTCCAGCTCGGTCAGGACCATCTGCTCCGCATGCGCGCCGAGCCGAGCCAGGATGAAGGAGTCCAGCTCCGCCAATACCAGCGGGGACAACACCAGTGGCCCGCCGTCGCGTTCCACCGCACGTCGGGCGGCCCGATGCTCGGGCTGGCGGCGGTTGAAGATGGCGTAAAGCCCGCTGGTGTCGGCGATGATCACCGCTCTATCCCGGCGGCCCCCAGGCCAGCCGCCAGCGCGGTATCAATCTCATCGGCCGTCACCGGCTCCGCGTCAAGAATCCCGAAGTCCGGCATGACCGGGTCGGCCTCCTCGGCGAGGACCCGGCGGATGCCCTCGCGGATCAGCTCGGCCTCTGACTGACGCCGCCTCCGTGCGGCAGCTTTGAGTGCCTGCATGTCAGCATCGGGCAGATAAACCGTCGTCTTCACCATGTGCGCGAGATTACCATACCTACCATACGTACAGACGGCCTGTCGCGCAGACGGCCTGTCGCGCTGGGCAAATACCCGCAGATGGTGCTCAGGCTGGGTGCGACTGGCGAGCAGGCCGTGAGCGTGCGCCGCCCGGTCGATGAGGTCCTGTTCTAACGGGGTTCGATCACGTCGGATGGCGGGCGGCGGGCAGTGGCCTGCGTGGTCCGTGCCGCGCCGAACTGCAGCAGCATCTGCGGGAACCCCGGCATGGTGAGCCGGCTGCGGATCAGGTCCCGGATCGCGACGGCCTCCATCGGCTGCGTGTACAGGCTGGCGAAGACCCAGCGATCGGCGGCGTGGGCCAGGACCCGGTGCAGCGCCTGGCCCGCGTGCAGCCAGTCCGCCGGCCGGTCTCCGCTCGTGAGCAGAACCGCGGTGGCCGCGGCCGGGGGTCCTGCGGCCCCGAGCGTGCCGAGACCCCGGCCCTGGCCGAAGTCACGCTGCCGCAGCCGGCCGTGCTGGCCATCGGACCATTCCGGGAGCGGCCTGGCCGGCACCGCCCGTGCCGGGACACCGTCCCTGGCCGTGCTGTCCACCGGCCGGATCCAGCGCCGGACCTCGGCCCGGGCCAGCGGTTCGAGATCCTGCCTGCGGCTCGCCGCGGTCACGATGTCCGCTAGGCGCTGATAGCCGAGGGCCGAATCGACGAGCGCCAGCATGGCGCCCTCGGCGAACGCGTCGCGCTGCAGCCCGGCGAGCAGCCCGGCCGGCAGCGGCCGGGACTCGAACGGCCCGCGATGCGTGTGCCCGTGCGGCAGCGCCTGCAGCATCCGCCACTCCGCATCGGTCATCGGTGCCTCGGCGCCAAGCCTCACCCGGGCTAGCAGCCGGGGCGGGTCGGGCAGCATCTCCACCTCGGGCAGGTAGCCCAGCGAGCGCACCGCGAGGCGCAGTCCGAACAGGGCGGCACCGCAGCTGATAATCATCTCGCGCCCAACCGGGTCCACCCGGAGCTTGCGGCGGGGGTCGGCGTACAGCTCGATCGAGTACCGGCTGACGTAGAACCGCCACGGCTGGGTGTTGTGGACCGACGGCGCGCGCGCCGCCGTGCCGATCAGGTAGTCGACCTGATCGGCGGGGATTGCCACGGTGGTCATGCCCATCACCTGCTCTCATCACCACGAGCCTGTCCAGGGCCGTAGCCGGGCGGCCAGGGCCCTTCGGCGCCGTCCCGGTGACGAAGGTCCCGGCCTCCGCGGTGCCATCAGCTGCCCGGATATCCCAGCGGGAGAACGCGACCGGGATCGACCCCGCGACCTGCAGCGAAGGCCCGTCCCTGTGCTGGCGGGCCATGGCCTCCCCGGCCGACCCCGGGGCCTTATCGTGTGAGCCAGACCGGCCTGACGGTCAGCCTGGACCACATCAGCTTTGAGGACGTCATCCGGGACGCCGACGTCTCGCGCAGCGCCGTCTACCGCCGCTGGCCCTATAAGGACTTGTTCTTCAGCGACCTGGTGAAGGAACTGGCCACAAAGGCCACCCCGAGTGGCGGACCTATCTGGCGCTGCACGCGACGTTCCTGAGCATCGCCGATGAGGAACTGCGCGGCCAGGTCCGGGAGGCGCTGGCCCAGTCCGAGCGCGACCACATAGCCAAGATCGCGAGCGCCTGGGAGCGCATGATCGGCCTGCTCGGCTACCGGCTGCGGCCCGAGCTCGGCGCCACGTTCGAGAGAGACCCCGAGCGGATAGCCAGCGTCCGCCAGGCACTGGCCGACCTAGATCATTGACGGGGAAACACGGCGCCTTGGCAGTCGGAACTCGCCATGGCGGCGCTGACCCGGTGCCCCGTTCCGGGGTACGCGCTGGCCGTGCTCGAGCACGGCCCGCCCGGACGGGGCTACCTGCTCAACGATCTAGCCTTCCCGCACGCGTAGTCCCGTTCCCGGCCGGACGAGGCCGGTCTCGTAGGCGAGCACCACGATCTGGACCCGGTCACGCAGGCCGAGCTTGGCGAGAATCCGTCCCACATGCGACTTGACGGTGGTTTCCGACACATGCAGCGCGGCGGCGATCTCGGCGTTGGACAGCCCGCGAGCCACGGCCGTGAGCACCTCGCCCTCCCGTTCGGTCAGCGAGGAAAGCTGCGGGTAACGCTCGCCGCGCTGTGCGGTGGTGGGGGGGAGCACGTGGGCGTATTCCTCCAGCAGGCGGCGGGTGACCCGGGAGGAGACGACGGCTTCTCCGGACGCGACCGTCCGGATGGCGTTGACGAGTTCGGCTGGGCGGACGTCCTTGAGCAGGAAGCCGCTGGCACCGGCGTGCAACGCGCCGAAGGCGTACTCGTCGAGGTCGAACGTGGTCAGGACGAGCACCCGCACGGTGGGGTGGTCGGCGACGATACGGCGGGTCGCTTCGATGCCGTCGGTGCCCGGCATGCGGATATCCATCAGCACCACATCGGGCAGGTTCCGGCGGGCGCTGTCGATGGCTTCGTCGCCGTTGCCTGCTTCGGCCGTGACGGTCAGGTCCGTTTCGGCTTCGATGATCATGCGGAAACCGCGGCGCAGCAGCGGCTGGTCGTCGGCCAGCAGCACCGAGATGCTCACGCCGTGACCGCTTCGGCCTGGTCCGGGAGCAGGAAAGCCGAGACGAGCCAGCCTCCCCCAGGGGCCGGGCCAG
>Ga0335075_10006700_pt1 | contig 17772 bp, 14 predicted proteins | sample Lox_Sample_24_FD_206723 | JGI IMG/M metagenome (GOLD analysis project Ga0335075, IMG submission 206723) | Soil microbial communities from Loxahatchee National Wildlife Refuge, Florida, United States - Lox_Sample_2.4 | ecosystem: Environmental > Terrestrial > Soil > Wetlands | place: USA...
GGCACGCAACCAGCGGCTCCGCAGGTACGTCGAGTCACGCCACATCGAGCACATCCCCGCCGGCGCCCGGCACGGGAAACCGTGGCACCAGTTCTTTTTCTGGTTCGGCGGGAACGTCAACGTCTTCAACGTGGTCCTCGGCGGGATCACGGTGGCGATCGGGCTGACGTTCTGGCAGGCGCTGATCGCGATCACCGCAGGCACGATGATCGGCGCGCTGCTGATCGCCTTGCACGCAACCCAGGGGCCACGGCTCGGCGTGCCGCAGTCGGTCCAGAGCCGCGGCCAGTTCGGCTTCTACGGGGCCGCGTTCATGTTCCCCGCCGTGCTGCTGGTCAATGTCGGGTTCATCGCCGCGGAGCTGGTCATCCAGGCGCAGGCGCTGACCGGCGTGACCGCCGCCGTGACCATCCCGGCCTGGATCTTGCTGCTGACCATCCCGTCGGTGGTGATCGGCGTCGCCGGGTACCGGTGGATTCACCGGGTCATGCAGGCTACCGCCGTCGTCGTCGGCGCCTGCCTGGTCATCATGCTCATCCAGGGACTGCGCTACGGGCCGCTGCCGGCCCGCGAGCTGGCCCTCACCCGGCCGCCGGCCGGCCTGTTCGCGGCCGGCGTGGCACTGCTGGTCATCGACATGCTCAGCTTCGGACCCTTCGTGTCGGACTACACCAGGTATCTGCCTGCCACCACCAGCGGCACCCGGTTGTTCTGGTGCATCTACGCCGGCAACGTGACCGCCACCGTGACATCCTGCGCGATCGGCGCCTACCTCGCGGCGCTGCTGCCGTCGCTGGCCCCGGTGGCCGCCGTCGGCAAGATCTCCGGCACCTGGGCGCTGCTGGTCATGGCGTTCAGCCTGGTCAACGCCAACACCTTCAACGCCTACACCGGAGCATTCCAGGTGCTGGCGCTCGGAAGCATGTGGCGCCGGTTCAAGCCCGAGTCGGTCACCGTCCGGCTGATCCCCTTCCTGGGTGTCATGGCCGCCGGCGTGCTGATCGCGGTCGCCGGCTACCAGCACTTCGTGACCAACCTGAGCAACTTCCTCGACGTGCTGCTCGTCTTGTTCATCCCATGGAGCGCGGTCAACCTCGCCGACTACTTCTGGGTCCGCCGCGGCAGCTACGACGTCACCGCGTTCTTCACCCCCGACGGCGGCCCGTACGGCAAGATCGCCTGGCGCGGCCTGCTCGCCTACGCCGCCGGGCTGGCCGCCGAATGGCCGTTCGTCTCCCAGCCCGACTACACCGGCCCTCTCGTCGCCCGGCTCGGCGGAGCCGACATCTCCTGGCTAGCCGGCTGGGCCGTCTCCGCTGCCGCCTACCTGGCCCTGACCGCCCGCACCCGGCACGCCGGCCGTATCCCCGGCGTCGTCACCGGGATGCACGGCAGCCGGTGAACGACCACCGTGCTGCGGTAGCTGACGCCGAGGCGGGCAGACTACGCCCGTATCAGGCCGAGGCGGCCGCCCTGGTCGCTGCCGGGCTGCGGGACGGCGGCGCGGGACAGCTGCGGACGGCCGTCTCACCGTGCGCCATGACCGTGCCACGCCGGGATGCGCTGGTCAGGGGGGGCGTGCTGCGGGCCGTGGCGTGCGCCCTGACGGCGATCCTGGCCGTCGCCGACTGCGGGGCTCAGCCGCGAGTGCTGGCACCGGAACGGCCAGGGGGCACGACCGTGCGGGTGGCGTGCAGCCATCCCGGCGCGACAACCCACCGGGAGGACTCATGAAGCTCACCTTCGCCGCCCGGAACCTGCCCGGCCGGCCGACGCGCGGCCGCGCAGTCGGCACCGCAGGTACCTGCCGGGTCGTGCTGGCTACGTGCATCGTGCTCGCCGCAGCGGGCTGTGCCGCTGCGGCGCCGCGCGCGCCGCGGGCCGGCTGCCCGCTCGGCCATGTGCCGGGCCTGGGTGCACCGCAGCTGGAGCGCGCCTACGGCGAAGGCCCGATGCTGGCCCGCGGGATCAACGGGACCGGCGCGAGCGTCGCGGTGGTGATGCCGTACCTGAACCCGGACCTGCGGCACGACCTGACCGCCTACTCACGGCGCTACCACCTGCCCGCCCCGCGGCTCACCGTGACCGACTGGCAGCACGCGCCCGCCGCCAGCCCGCATGACAGCTTCCAGGCGGACGCGATCCTGGAAGGCGACGCCGACACCGAGATGATCCACGCGATGGCGCCCGGCGCCCGGCTCATCTACGTGGAGACGCCAGGCATCGCGCCGGCCAGCCGCGCCGCCCAGTCCAGCGGGGCCTGGGCGGGACCGAACCTGACCAGCGCGCTGCAATGGCTGGCGGCCAGCCCGCTGCACCCCGACGTCATCTCGATCTCCGAGGCCATCCCCGAACAGGGCATCCGGCAGGCCGCCGCCCGCTACGGCCTGCCGGGCTGGGAACCGCTGACGGCCGCCCGCGCCGGGATCGAGGCGGCCGCACGGGCCGGGATCACCGTGATCGCCGGGGCCGGCGATGACGGCGGCCAGCCGCAATGGCCGGCCTCTGACCCGCTGGTGACCGCCGTCGGTGGCACCGAACTGCACGTCAACTCCGCCGGGCAACAGCTGCGCCCAGCCACCGCGGATGCCGCCGCCTGCGGCATCTCCGGCGGCGGCGGCCGGTCAGCGGCCTTCCCCCGGCCATCGTGGCAAGACGGCGCCGCCTCCGTCACCGGGGCCAGCCGCGGCATCCCCGACGTGTCCATGGACGCCAGCCCCTTCAGCCCGGTACAGGTCTACGACACCGGCAGCGCAGTGCCCGGCCATCCTCCCGGCTGGCTGCAGGCGTCCGGCACCAGCATCGCCGCGCCGCTGTTCGCCGGGCTGGCCGCCGACGCCGCCGGGCTCGCCGGGCACCCCCTCGGGCAGCTCGGCCCCGTCCTGTACCGGATGCACGGCGCCGCAGACGGCCTGCAAGACGTCACCACCGGCACCACCGCCCTGCCCGGGGCGAACGCTGGCTACCCCGCCCGCGCCGGGTACAGCCTGGCCGCCGGCATCGGCACCATCAGCGACGCGACCGCATTCACCGCCACCCTCGCCCGCCAGGCCGGGACCCCGCACCGCGGGCAAACGTGACCGTTCCCGGCGTCCAGGCATGGATTCCGCAAGGAAGGAGAAGCGCATGACCACAGCGCTGCCGGACCGAACGCGACGCCCGGGCGTCAGCCCGCCTTCACCCGCACCGGAGGCCCAGCGATGAGTAATCCACTGACCTGCCTCGCCGTTGACTACGGCGGTTATGTGGTCGTCGTCACGGTGTCGCAGTCGGCACCGCACGGACGGCCGCTTCCCTGCCCGGCTGGTGCTGGCTGCCCCGGACCTGTGGGTGGGCCGCCTGACGCGGTGCGCATTCGGCCCCCGCTGACCGTCGCCGGTGGCGTCATCACCTCGGCCTGCGCCACCGCCGGCCTGACCGGCATCCGGGCCGCTTCAACCATCGCCGTTGAACCCACAGGGAATGTGCTGCGGCTAATCCATGATCCCGAGAAGGACACACTGAAATGAAGCAGCTTGTGTTCGGCACCTACAACCTCGGGCATGGCGGTTTCGATGATGGCCGGGATGACCGGCTGCGTCACCAACTGACGGTGCTGGCCGAAGTGAGCGCCGATGCCTGGGCCTTTCAAGAGTGCTCGGGTTGGCGGGCTTGTGGTGGTCGTGCGCTCTTCTACGCCGAGCAGATGCTCAGAATGCGCGGTTTTCTCGTGCCATCGGCTCACCACGGCTGCGACCTGGCCGTGTTCGTGCGCGAGTCCGCGGGACTGCGCGTCGTCGCCGAGCGGCATGAGCGGGATCACCCGTACTGGCACGCCGTTGCTCGAGTCATCGTCGCGACACCCTGGCCCGGCGATCCACTCCACCTGGTCAGTGCGCACCTTGCGCCGTCGTCGCCTGCAATCCGGCTGGCCGAAGCCGAAGCGCTGGCGTTGATCGCGCAGGACGGCCTGGTAATCGTGGGTGGAGACTGGAACGCTATGCCTGTCGCCGACCCGGAGCCGGATCTCGACCGTATCGATTCCGCCAGCGTCCATCGCCAGCTCGACCGCTCGGCGGCCCGTACGCTTGAAGAAGCCGGTTTCATAGATGTTGCGGCGTACCGTGAGGACCTTCGCCCGACGGTTGGGCACGCCGGAGGGCTGCGATACCGGTGTGACCGGGTGTACACCACGCTGCCGTCCGAACTCATTGTCCGGTACGACGTGATAACTGAGTATGAACCTGCATCCGACCATCGCCCTGTCGTGGCGACATTCGACCTTGATGTCGTGCGCGGGCCAACGGCGTAAGGCAGAGCCTTAAGAGTACGAAGTCGAGCGTCCCGCTGCAGTCCGTGCACGTCGTCGTCATGGGTGGCGGATATCTATCGGGTACCGCTCGCTGCTTGCGTCGCGTCTGCTCCTCTTGTCGACTGCTGTTTCACCAATAACAGCGATGTGTCCTTTTTGCAGCGGCGTTTGCCTTTAGCGAGTGGACCGCTGGCAAACGGGACCAGCTTGAATTCCGGGAGGTGAACCGGATTGCCTCCGAGACCGTGATTCTTGGCGAGGGCATCGTTTGCTCTTGATCTGCTAGGAGTATCAGCAGGGGGCCGGGAAAAGGGAGCTGTGCAATGCCGAACGTGAACGTAACCTACGCCGACATGCAGTCCGCGGCCAACCAGCTGCGGGCGGGGGAACAGCAGATCGAAGGCGACCTGGCCAAGCTCAAGCGGCTGATCGACAACCTGGTCGCGAGCGGGTACGTCACGGATACCTCGAGCAGGCAGTTCGAAGCGTCTTACACCGAGTTCAATTCCGGCGCCACCAAGATGATCCAGGGCCTCACCGGCATGGGCCAGTACCTGGATGCCGCGGCCAAGGCGTTCCACGAGACGGACACCCAGCTCGCCGCAGCCCTCAAGTAAGGCTCATTGTCCGGACGGGTCGCTGCCGCGCTACCGCGCGGTGAGCAGTTCTCCTGGCATGTCAGTACCGGACACCGCATTGAAGGGACGATCATGCGGCTGGCGCTGACGGTGGTGTCACCGGTTGCAGGCCGGACCGCGGATGTGGTCCTCGAAGCTGATCCTGCGACGCCGGTGATCGAAATCGCCGCCGAGCTTGAACGCTTTACGGCTGGGAACTGGACTGAACTCAGTCCGCCTCCCGGCATCGGCAGTCAGCGGGGGGCGCGGGTGCTCAGGTTCCCGGGTGCGCGCTCGCAGGGCTCGCTCGCCATGGCTTCACCGGTTACCTATGACGACCCGCTTGCGCTCCCGCTGTACGTGGGCGGCCAGCGGATCCCGCCTCGGCTTACGTTGCTGGAATCTCCGCTCAGGGACGGGGCGGTGCTCAGCCTCGGCAATCCCGATGGCTGCATGACACCGGAGCTCGGCGGGCTGGCGGAGATCAGGGTCGCGAGCGGGCCCGGCGCCGGTTCCATCTACTGGCTGGCCGCCGGCCATGCCGATATAGGCAGCTGCCAGGCTGCTGACGTGCGAATCTGGGACCGGTCGATTCCTCCGCTTGCGCTGCGCGTCTTCGTTGACGGCCGGGGCGGCTGCCAGGTCGCCGCGTATGACGGCGTGCGAGCAGCGCTCGGCCGCGAGCCGCTCACTGCTCCCGCGCAGTGGCAGCCCGGCCAGCTGATTGCCGTCGGCCGCTCGCTCCTTGGCCTGGCTCCCTACCAGCCACCGGACGCTGCGCTTCACCCCTCGGCGGATGGCTCCGGCATCGACTTCAACCGGCCGCCGCGGCTGCTGCCGCCGGAGCGGGTTACCAGGTTCCAGCTCCCGGTCCGGCCGTCAGAGGCCGAACGTCGTCCGCTGCCGATCCTGATGGCTGTCGTCCCGCTGGTGATGGGCGTGGCCATGGCGTATCTGCTTCATCAGGTGTACCTGCTGGCGATGGCGGGGCTGAGCCCGGTCATGCTGGTCGGCAGCCACCTGAGCGAGCGCAGCCACAGCCGGAAGTCGGCTGCGGGTCGCACAGCGGCATACCGCGAGCACAAGGCCCGGATTGAACGTGACGCCTGGGAGGCGCTGGAGGCGGAGCAGGCCGAACGGGCCAGCCAATTTCCTGACCCGGCCACGGTGCTGTCGATCGCGGCCGGCCCGCGCCGCCGGTTGTGGGAGCGGCGCTGTACCGACCCGGATTACCTAGTGCTCCGCGTTGGCACAGCCGATCTGCCGTCGGCGGTCGAACTGTCAGATCCGGAGCAGGATGAGCACCGCCGACAGGTCGTCTGGCGCGTCCCGGAGGCCCCGGTTACGATCTCGCTGCCTGGGCGGGGCGTGGTGGGCGTGGCCGGTCCCGGCGATATGGCGCACGGCATCGGCTGCTGGCTGGTGGCGCAGGCCGCCACCCTGCACAGCCCCAACGACCTGCGGATCTATCTGCTCACCGACTCCTCGGGGCAGGCGAGCTGGTCCTGGACCCGCTGGCTGCCGCATTGCCGGCCCGACGCCGGGCAGGACTGCGCCATGCTGATCGGCAACGACGCTGAATCGGTTGCCGCCCGGATCGCCGAGCTGCTCGCCGTTATCAGCGCGCGGCAGCAGGCGGCCGCAGATGCAGGCCAACGGCATGTCCGGTTCCGGCCTGATATCGTCGTGGTCTTTGACGGGTCCCGCAAGCTGCGATCGCTGCCCGGGGCGATTCAGCTGCTCAGGGATGGACCCGCGGTCGGGGTCTATGCGATCTGCCTGGACGCGGACGAGCAACTGCTGCCCGCCGAATGCCAGGCGGTCGTGATCGTGGAGCCGGACGGGCTGCGCGTCGAGCAGGCGGTGACGGAGACGATCCGCCAGGTCCGCCCGGATGCTGTCTCGGCGGCTTGGTGTGACCGCCTGGCGAGATCCATCGCGCCGATCAGGGATGTCAGCGACGCCGACGACGCCTCGGCGCTGCCGGACTCGGCCAGGCTGCTGGAGGTGCTGGGCTTGGAGCCGCCCGCCGCGGCTGACATCGCGCGCCGCTGGAAGAGCGGCGGCCGGTCGACAGTCGCTGTAGTCGGCGAGTCGTATGACGGGCCGTTCGGCATCGACATCAGGAAGGACGGACCGCATGCGCTGATCGCCGGCACCACCGGTTCCGGAAAGTCGGAGCTGCTGCAGACGATCGTCGCCTCGCTCGCGGCCGCCAACCGGCCCGATGAGATGGCGTTCGTGCTCATCGACTACAAGGGCGGCAGCGCGTTCGCCGAATGCGTGCGGCTGCCGCATACCGTCGGCATGGTGACCGACCTGGATCCCCACCAGGTGGCGCGGGCGCTGGCATCCCTGTCGGCCGAGCTCACCCGGCGCGAGCACGTCCTGGCCGCGGCCGGAGCCAAGGACATCGAGGATTACCAGCGGCTCGTCGATAAACGCCAGGCCCGCCCGGTCCCCCGGCTGGTCATCGTCATCGACGAGTTCGCGTCCATGGTCCGGGATTTGCCGGATTTCGTCTCGGGCCTCGTGAACATCGCCCAGCGGGGCCGGTCGCTGGGCATCCACCTCGTCCTGGCGACGCAGCGTCCTTCCGGCGTGGTCTCGGCCGACATCCGCGCCAACACCAACCTGCGGATCGCGCTGCGGGTCACTGACCCGGCCGAGAGCGCCGACGTGATCGGCACCCCGGACGCGGCCTCCATCGCGAAGGCCACCCCGGGCCGCGCCTACGTCCGGCTCGGGCACGCCTCCCTCGTCCCGTTCCAGGCGGGGCGGGTCGGCGGCCGGCGACCGGGCACGGATGCGCAGGTTGTGGTTAAGCCGTGGCTGGCGCCGCTCGACTGGACCGGCCTCGGCAAGCCGGAACCGTCCCGGCCTGCCGCACACCAGCGCACCGACGCGGAGATCACGGATCTCACGGTGCTCGTTAAGGAGATCCAGACGGCGGCGCGGGGGCTGCGCATCCCGCGCCCGCGCAGCCCGTGGCTGCCGCCGCTGCCGCCTGTGCTGCTGCTGGCCGATATCACGCCGGCCGGCCGCGGGCAAGAAGCAGTCGCTGGTCAGAGCCGCCACGTTCCGTTCGGGATAATCGATCTGCCAGCCGCCCAGCGGCAGCAGCCCGCCACCGTCAGCGTGGACAGCTTCAGCCATCTGATGGCGGCCGGGGCGCCGCGGTCCGGGCGGTCGCAGCTGCTGCGGACGATCGCCGGAGCGTTCGCGCTGACCCATAGCTGCGCGGATGTCCACCTGTACGGGATCGACTGCGGCAACGGCGCGCTGCTGCCGCTCATCGACTTGCCGCACTGCGGCGCGGTGGTCAGCCGCTCGCAAACCGAACGCGCCACGCGGTTGCTCCGCCGCCTGGCCGCCGAGCTGGGCAGGCGCCAGGAGCTGCTCGCCGCCGCGGGGTTCGCCGACATCGGGGAGCAGCGGGCTGCCGTTCCCGGGGGAGAGCGGTTGCCCCATATCGTCGTGCTGCTTGACCGGTGGGAGGGCTTCACGACCACCCTGGGCGACCTTGAGAGCGGCAGCCTGACCGAGATCGTCACCCGGCTGCTCACCGAAGGCGCGAGCGCCGGCCTGCACCTGGTGATGACCGGCGACCGCTCGCTGCTCGCGACTCGCATCGCGGCGTTGTGTGAGGACAAGCTGGTGTTCAAGCTGGCCGAGAAAGAGGACTACCGGCTGGCCGGCCTGCATCCGCGCGACCTGCCCGACGACGTGCCGCCCGGAAGGGCGTTCCGCGCCGGCTCCGGCGCTGAGGTGCAGGTGGCGCTGCTCGCGCCGGAAGCTTCGGGGCAAGGGCAGGCGGCCGCGCTCCATTCGATCGCTGCCCAGTGCCGGTCGCGCGACGAGGCGATCCCGGCGACGCAGCGGCCGTTCCGGGTGGACGTGCTGCCATCGCGCGTCTCGTTCGCCGACGCCTGGCGGCTCCGGCCCGCGTCAGCCGGACCGCTGTGGAGCATGGTCGGGATCGGCGGTGACACCTTGAGCGCGCTCGGCCCGGATCTGGCCGCGGGGACACCGTGCTTCATCGTGGCCGGTCCCGCCAAGTCGGGGCGGTCCGCCATCCTGCAGTCCATGGCACGGTCGCTGCTGGCTGCCGGCACCCCGGTCCTGCTGGCCGCGCCGCGGCCGTCGCCGCTGCGCTCGCTGGCCGGCGCCTCAGGCGTCCTCCAGCTGTTCGACGCACCCGAACTCGGCGCGGAAGAACTGGCGGCAGCGCTCGCCACGTTCAGCGGGCCTGGCGTCCTGCTGATCGACGACGCCGAGCTCCTGCGCGACTGCGACGCGGCCAGCGAACTGAGCCGACTCATCGCGTTCGGGGCCGATGCCGGACAAGCGCTGGTGTTCGCCGGGGAGTCCGAGAGCATCGGCATCGGCTTCAGCGGCTGGCAGGTCGAGGCGAAGCGCGCCCGGCGGGGCTGCCTGACCGCGCCGTCCGCGCTGCCCGAGGGGGACCTGATCGGCATACGGTTGCCGCGCGACGTTATCGGGCAGCCGCCGCGCCCCGGCCGCTGCTTGCTGCACACCGGAGACGGCAGTCTGGTCACCGTCACCGTGCCGGCCGGGTAATGCCGCTTCAGGCATCGGTTTCCGGCGGCTCATGTCCCGTCGGAAGGGGTAGCGAGCGGGACGACGATCCCGGGACCGCGGTCAGGTGGTACGCGATAGTCGCGATAAAGACGGTGGCCAGGTCAATGTCCTGGGCCGAGCAGCAGAACCCCGTGACCGTGCCGACCAGCCCGGCTTCCGGAAATGGCACGAGGGCCTGGGATATGCCCGCGGCAATGGTAAGCGGCGGGCCCTCAGAAGCCGCTGCGGAAAGAGCGGTTTCCTCGCCGCGGCGGATGCCGACGCCGACGCCCTCGGCGGTAGGAAACTCTTCCACCGCGGCACCGGGATATTGCCTGCGAACCATGGCACTCAGCAGGCTCGCCGGGTCGATACCGTCCGGGAACACTTGCGGTGTTGCCGCAATCCCCAGCAGGATGAGGGCCGGGCGCCCGTCCTGGTCACCGGCCAGTGCGCCGAGATAGCCGAGCCCGCTGGCGGCGGCCGCCTGGCGCAGCGCACCGAGCTGGGCGATCAATTCGGTCCGCAGCCATCCCGCTTCTTCCTCGTCGTCACCGACTGCCCGCAGGAGGAGCGGCCAGCAGCGGTCGGCGAAAGCGGCGTGTTCGCCAGCCGCGGCCACGTCGCCCGCCTCGATTGACAGGGTGAAGATCCCCTCGGGCACCGGCGCACGCAGCAGCCAGCCGCCGGCGGGGACCGTCGGCATTTACCTTGTCTCCGCCTCGTTCAGGTCGTCACGCCACACCTTCGGTCCGCCCGGCGTGGTCTGCGGGACCTCGCCGCGGGCGGCCCTCGCCTGCCAGTCCTTGCTCAGCCGGTCCAATTGCATATACCGCTTCGAGCCGCGTACGCCCCGAAGCTCAATCTTTCCGAAGATCCGGATGAACAGGGCGGTGCAGATCAGTGCGAAAAGCAGCATGAACCACCGGCCGGAGTCGTGTTCAGTTGCCACGCCAACCCAGAAGAGGATCGCCGCGAGTGCGATGAATCCGGACAGTATTATCCGGCCGATATCTTTCCATGAGCTGTTGAGCGCACGGATCTGCGCCTGCTCGAGCATCCGGCGGGCCTGGAATTCCTCCAGGGACGTGGCGTCCTCCGGGCGGAGCAGCTTCCGGTCATGGGTGGTCATCTGAGCCTCCTAGCCCGCCGCTGCGTCGGCTGGTTCCTGCCAGGGGTTCTTGCCCATGGCGGCGTCGTTCACCCAGGTGCGAATATTGCCGGGGATGGCCTCGATGCCAGCACCGCTAAATGTCCAGGTCGCTTGACCGCTGATGATGTCTACCCCTCGCCATGGACCGTAGCCTTCGAAATCCTTGGCCGGGGCTAGTGCGTCCAAAGCCGTGGAATCTCCGGCTGCCGCTTTCAGGGACGCCCCGATTGTCCGGAACAGGCCGGGCGCCACCTCGACGGTCTTCTCCGCGCCATCAAGGGCCGGGCCCACGACCGGGATCTTCGTTACCAGCGGAATCTTCGATACCACGCCCGCCCAGGTGGGCGCCTTGGTCATGACGCTTGTCAGTTCCGATGCCTCGTAGATCTTGGACAGCTTGCTCGCCGCCTCGATCCAGGCCGCGCCTCCGATCACCGCGCCTGCGTCCAGGATCACGGCACCCCAGCTGCCGCCGTCAAACCCGGCCAGCAAGACATCCGCGCCCAGCGCAACGGCTGCCGCGCCGAGCGCGATCGGTGCAAAGACCACGCTCAGGGGCGGGATCAGTGCCAGGAGACCGGCCACCGCCGCGACGATATTCGCAACACCGGATATGAACTGCAACAGGCCCTTATCGTGCACCAGATGCCCGATGAACCCCACGGCATCATCCCAGCTGTTCTCCGCGCTGTGCCATAGCTCCGAGAAGAAGCCGGGCGGCTGGGGTGCCATGTTGCCGGCGTCCTCGAGCTGGCTACCGGTGCGCTGGACGGCCGCCAAGTAGTTGGCGTGGATCTCGTTTGCCTGGGCGGTGATGCCGGCCAGGGCAGTGGTCGCGTCCTCGGCCTGGGCCTGCTGCGCGGGCTTAAGTTTGGCGGGGTACGGCGGCTGTGCGGTGGCGGGCAGCCCGGCTGAGCGCAGCGCCACGGCGAGCTGCGCGTGATAGGGAGCCGCTTGCCGGTCCAGCGCCCGGGCCTGTTCCTGGAGCCCGGCGAGCGTCAGCGACCACTCGTGCAGCGCGGTGGCGGCCCGGCCGATTGAATCGGCGGCCTTGCTGGCCAGCGGCAGCACGTCGGCGTGTACATGGGCACGGAAAGCGCCCGCCGCCTGGCCCCGCCACTGATCCGAACCCGCCGAGGCCAGGGTCCGCACCGCATCGCTCAGTGTGGCAGCTGACCGGCTCGCATAGGCCGCGAGGGCCTCATAGCCCGCGAGGTCGCCGGGGCACGGGTCGAACCCGAGGTTCGGGTATAGGTCACCCATGCCCTTTACCACGGGAAAGCTCGCTCGCCAGTTCATGATCAAGTTGGTCGAATGTCGTACCCACTTGCCGGAGCATGCGGACGCATTCGCTGCCATGCTGGCCCAGCTGGGTTAGTCCGTAATTCCAGCTGCCCGCGAAGCCATGCACCTGACCGGACAGCGGATCGGCCCCGGTAAGGGCACTGTCACCATTGCGGATATCCGCGCACGCGGTCGTCAGGCGGCCGCCGAACCCGGAAAAGGCCGAGATCAAGTCATCAAGCACCTGGCTGGTCAGGTGGAGATCAGCACTCATCGCCCCGCCCTTGTCGCGATTGTGTGACCGAATCATCACGCAGGATAGCCAATCGTGACAAACCGTGTCCAGGGATTCGGTCGGGTGGACCGATCGGCAATCAATTTGTAAGAAGTGCCTGTTTTCACTTGCATATCGTTTGTCTCGATCAGTCCCAATAAGCGCTATGAGCACGGATACCAGCGAGTTTCTCTGGTTGCCGACAATGTGTGCGTCCCGCCGCAGTGCGTTCGGGCGTTCGGGCGGCAGGCGCCCGCGGTCGCTCATCTGGCGAACGGGAGTCCTCGTGCTGCGGCACGCCGGTGCGCCTGGCAACGTTGTGCCAGTCTCGACTGAGTTGGACTCCAGTGCTGCAGGCGCTGGCCGCTGTCGCCGGTCACCTCGCGGCAGGCTACACCCGCTGTGCCGGTTCCCGAGGCCCGCGGCGAGCTGGAGGCCCTGATGCCCGCACGGCGCAACGCGGCGAAGGCGATCAGCGAGCTAGGCGCAGGCCTGGACGACGCCGAGTACATCGGCGGCCTGCTGTGGACTGGCCTGACCTCCAAGGACGCTGAGGGGAACGCGGACGAGCAGACGGGGACGAGCAGAAACGCGACGTCATCATCGACCAGCTGGTGCGCTGGGCGGCCCGCGATGGCGGGGACGGCTCTCGGGCCGCCGCCGCGATCCGCGCGGTCCTCGACGAGTACCGGCCCGGCCGGTAGCCGCCCGCCTCCCGGCCGGGCCGGGGGAGCCAGCCACCCGCGCGGCCCAGGTTCGCGGACAGGCTCGTCCGCCCCCCGAACAGTGGAGCGCGGCCATGCGGAATGCGGAGCAGCGGAGCGTTCCGCATTCCGTGCCTGACCCGGGCGAGACGGATCGGCCAGCGGGCGCGGATTAGCCGGGATGCGGTCCGCTCCACGTCCTCCGCCCACCGGTGGACGATCCGCTCCCGTGTCTCTACTCGGCACCGCCAGAACGGGCTCACAGGCGACCGGCCACCTTCGCCATGAGTCATAAGGTCATGAGGCGGCACCGGCAGCTGGGTACGGCCCGCAGCCCCGCCGATCTGGCAGTGCTGACGATCACGAATTCGGCTGATCGTCGGCAGACGGCTGCCCGGTTTCCGGTAGCTGCCGTGACGGCTCCTGCCCGCGAGCCGGACGGCCGCACGGCCGCCACATGGCCCGGCCGTCAGTAGCCTCGCGGAAAGTCAGCGGCGCTGCCGAGGCGAAGTGCTTTTATGAATGGCGATGGGTAATGCGGTTCAGTACGGAATAGGACTGGCCATGCTGGCGCATTTATGAATAGTGCGGATTAGTGTGCGCAGGATGCGACAGGAAAGGGCGCGCTAGCGCGCTGAAGACGCGGCTCTGCCTGCTGATTTCCACGGAAGAGCTGAGGCCGGGAAACCGGCCGAAGCAAGATGTACAAAACGTTCACTTATCCATGGACCGAGCGCGGTCCATGGCACATAATGAAAAGCGGGGCGTACATTGAATGCAGGTTTTAATTACGGCGCATTCGCGCCGGGAGTCATCGAGGGAGTGATTCATGAGCGTCACGCAAGAGCACGATGCTCGCCATTCGGCGGGGTCACGGCGTCGGCCACGGCAGCAGGCTGCTCGTCCCCGCACCGTGCGGTTCGACTTGACCGAGGCGGAGTTCGCCGAACTGGAGCAGGCTGCCGGGCGCGCGGGACTGGCCAAGGGCGCGTACGCGGCCGAGGCCGCCCTGTCAGCCGCCCGGGGCACCGTCGTCGAGCCGGACACGCTGTCCCGGGAGGCGCTGGGCGAGCTGATCCGCGCCTCCGGCCTGGTCCGCAGGATCGGCGTCCTTCTCAATCAGGCGGTCGCGCGGCTGAATGCGACCGGGCAGCGTCCCGCTGAGCTGGTCCCGTGCGCGCAGGCGTGCCTGCGGCGCGTGGAACGGCTGGATGCTGCCGCGGAACAGATCCGGAAGACGCTCCGGTAACGCCGCGATGGGATTCCGTCCGCCGTGGATGCTCCGCCGTGCTGGGGACGGCGGCCCGCTCCTCCTGGAGAGGTCCCGGACCAGGGGGCCGCGATCCACAGTACGCGGATCGGCCATCTGCGCCTGGCGGATGATCGCGGGATCGCGGTCGGTGGCCGGGACGTGATCGCGGGAGGGGCACCGCGATGATCGGGAAGGTCCCGGACGGCCCGGACAAGCGCGGCGAGCGGTGCGAGGGCCTGATCTACTACCTGTACGGCCCCGGCCATCACGAGGAACATACTGACCCGCATATCGTCGCCGGGTGGCGGCACCCGGCTGAGCTGGAGCCGCCGCTGCGCGCCGACGGGAAACGGGATTTCCGGCGGCTGTTCGGGCTGCTGAACCAGCCGCACGCAGCCCTGGGCAGGTGGGGATGCCGCCGCCCGGTCTGGCATACGGTGATGCGCGCCGCGCCGCGCGACAAGATCCTGTCCGACGATGAGTGGGCGCAGATCGCCGGCGACGTGATGAACCGCACCGGCCTGTCCTGCTACGGCGAGGAAGATGAGGGCGTCCGGTGGATCGCGGTCCGGCACGGTGCTGACCACATCCACATCGTGGCGATGCTGGCCCGCCAGGACGGCCGCCGCTGGCGGCTGGACTTCGAGAAGAAGCGCGTCCGGGAGGCGTGCCTGGCCGCCGAGGGGCGCTACGGGCTGGAGTCCACCGCCCCCGGGGACAGCACCGCGGCCCGACGGCCGTCCCGCGCCGAGACCGAGAAGGCCGCCCGCCGCGGCCTGGACGAGCCGCCGCGCGTCACGCTGCGCCGCCAGGTCATCACCGCGGCGGCCGGAGCCCGCAGCGATCAGGAGTTCTTCGCCCGCCTGGAGGCGGCCGGGGTGCTGGTCCGCCAGCGGTTCAGCGCCAGGAACCCGGGCCAGGTCACCGGGTACGCGGTCGCCCTGCCCGGCGACACCGGCAAGGACGGCGGGCCGGTGTGGTTCGGCGGCGGCAAGCTTGCCGCGGACCTGAGCTGGCCCAAGCTCCGCTGCCGCTGGGGCGGTCCCGGCGCCGCGCCCGGTGACCCGTTCACGGCGGCAGAGCGGAACGCGCTGTGGGACCACGCCGCTCGCAGCGCCAGCCACGCAGCCGCGCAGATCCGCGCTCTGGCCGGCACTGACCCGGCCGCTGCCGCCGATGCGGCCTGGGCTGCGTCCGACACCCTGCACGCGGCAGCCGCCGCGCTCGGCAGCCGCATCCTGCGACAGGCCGCCGACGCCTACGACCGGGCCGCCCGCTCCCCCTACGCCCGCATCCCCGCCCCCACCCCGGCCGGGAACAGCCTGCGCCGCGCCGCCCGGCTGATCGCCGCCTTCGCCTACCTGACCAAGGACCCGTCGCTCGCCCCGATCGTCCTGCTCACCCGGCTGGCCTCCCTCGCCGAAGCGGTCGCCGGGCTACGGCAGGCGCAGCAGCACGCAGCCCAGGCCGCCGGCGCGCTGCGCGCGGCCGAGCGGCTGCACGCCGCCGCCGGCACCCGCGCCGGACCTGACCGCAGCGAACCGCCCCAGGTGCTGAGCCCGGCAGCACTGGCGGGTGCTTCCTTCCCGGACCCGCCCTGGCCGGTCCCCGCCGACCCCCTCGCGGCCACCAGGCGTGGGCCCGCCCCGCGCGCTCCCGCGCCGTCCCGCCGCCAAGGCAGCGCATAACCCCAGCCCGCCTCGAGCCCACTGAAGGAGACAGATATGACGATGGACCCGTCCGCACACCACTCCGACCCGATCGGCGAGGCGTTCAGCCACTCCTCCCAGAAAGCGGCGCAGTTCATCTCCATGGTCGGCGCCGCGTATGAGATCGCCGCGCGCCGCAAAGCGATCCGCGCCGCCCGCGCCGCCGCCCGCACCGAGCAGCAACGCCGGGCGCTCCAGGAACAGGAACGCGCTGCCCGCGCCGACGCCAGGGCACGGTGGGCGCCCGCCTTCGACGCGCGGTGGCAGGCCCAGGCTGATCTGCTCCAGGCCGCCCGTGTCTGGGGCGCCGCCGCCCCGTACGCCGATACCGATCCCGAGGCGGCCTCGGCGCTGCGCAAGGCCGAGAACCGCCTGCGTATCCTGCATCCCTACGCGATGGCCCGCTATGACCGGCTCCACGTGGAGGGAAACAGCACGCTGGAGGCGATGGGGGAAGCGGTATACCTGTTCGCCCGGGAGCCGCACGCACGCCCCGGCCAGCCGGCCATGCGGCCTGAAATCGAGACCGGTTCGCCCGGTGCCGCCCCCTGGCCCGGGACCGCCGCCGCAAGCGCCGGCGATCCCGGTCCCGGCCAGGACCTCCACCTGGAGGCCGAGCAACGGGGATGGCAGATCACTAAGCGGCTGCAGGCCCGCGCCCTGGCCGAACGCGGATCGCGACTCAGCCCCGACGAGCTGGCCACAAGCCTGGAGGCATCGACTAGCCTGCCGACCGAGGTCATCGCCCGGCTCGCTCGTGCCCGCAGCGAGGAAGACGAGGCAGCTCGCGCCGAGCGTGCTCGCACCGCCGACTTTGACCGCACCGCGACCGCGCGTTCCGCGAGCCATCGCACTGATGCCCTGACCGCAGCACGCCGCGACACGATGATCAGCGACACCGCAGGCACGCATGCTTCCACAGACCGGTCCGCGGCCCGGCTCGCAGCCGAGAGCTTCCCCTGCACGGCCGCGGACGGCATCCGGGCCACTGTTAACGGAAGGCTCCAGCAGCCAGCCCCGTCCCCAGCCCGCACGGCGACCGCCCAGAACGCCCCGCGCCCCGGACTCGCGCAGTGAGACACTGGCAATGGAGGCAGATATGGACGCACTGGCTCAAAGTCCCCTGTTCTGGGGTGTGCTGATCGCCGGGCTTCTGGTCGTGTATCTCCTGCCCAGCCTGATCGGCGCCATCCGCCAAGTCGAAGGTCTCGGCTGGCTCGTGGCCTTCAACGTGCTCTTCCCCGGCGTTGGATGGCTGGCCGGAATGATCCTGGCCTGCACGCTCCCTCGCCGCGAACCGCCGATAGCGTACCCGCCGGGCTACTACACCCAGAGGCCTCGCCAGTACCGGTAATTGCGAGGGACCAGCCCGGAGGCTAGCCGGACTCGCCGTACGACTCGTCCGCGGTATCCGCGGCTTCCGCCAGTTAGGCGGACACGTCAGTCACGTCGGCCCCGGTCACGATACATGCAAGAACGGCAGGATCGGGTCACGCGGACTGTTACCGGCATGATTATCGTGGTCATAGATCGAAGATCAACGGGGACGCTAATTGATGACGGGGCAGCCAGGAGTTGATTCCATACGCAGGCCGCATGTCGCGGAGCGTCATCGGCTTGGCAGACCCGCCAAGCGGCGGGCCCAAGCAGCCTCCCGATTTTGCGCGGCTGGTCGAATCGCAGTCGACCGCACGCGCGCAGATCAACCGGTTCGGACTCGGCGAATACGCAGTGAAGTTCCGGTACTCAACTGCGTCTCCCGATGTCACCACGTATGTGGGAGTAGGGTGGGCCGCCTGGCGAGGTTCCGTGTTCATGTTGGGTGAACCCGGGCCTTTTCCGGGCGGCCTCCCTCCGAACCCGGCGTGCGGCTTTGACCGCACCGGGCTCTCCGGCGATTTATGCCG
>Ga0335075_10006701_pt1 | contig 17770 bp, 15 predicted proteins | sample Lox_Sample_24_FD_206723 | JGI IMG/M metagenome (GOLD analysis project Ga0335075, IMG submission 206723) | Soil microbial communities from Loxahatchee National Wildlife Refuge, Florida, United States - Lox_Sample_2.4 | ecosystem: Environmental > Terrestrial > Soil > Wetlands | place: USA...
GCGCGGACCGGCGGAACTCGGCGGCGATCACGTTGCGCGCGATCCCGAACAGCCACGTGCGCGGCCCGCCGAACGAGCCCCGGTAGTCCGCCGCCGCCTCGATCACGGCCAGGAACACGTCCGCGGTGAGGTCGGCGGCCAGCTGCGGGTCGGCCACCCGGCGGGTCACGAACCGGGTCACCTCGTCCACGTGCGCCCGGTAGAACTCGGTGAACGCGGCGGGATCGGTCCCGACCGACCGCACCGCCGGCCCGGCCTGGCCTCCCCCCGCCCCCCGCGGTCCCCGCGTGCTCATCAGCGGCACTCCCCGGTCTGTTCGGTCGCTGTCACACCCGTGAGTGGGCTGAGGCGGCGGCGGCGTTACCTGGCCAGGTCAGCGGGCTCACCATGCGTTCATGATGACTGATGGAATGCGTGCTGGCATCGGCTTGCGGGCGCCGTTGGTTAGGCTCGGTCGTTGCCTAGGAAAGGTGCGGCATGAGCCAGATGGTGTTCGACGAGGGCCTCGCCAGCCGGCTCGACCGCATGTACCGCGGGCGGGATATGGTGCGCCGGCGCGAGCTAGCCCGTGATGCCCTCGGCGCTGCGCCTGGTGAGTGGATCATCGACGTGGGATGCGGGCCGGGGTTCTACGTGGCCGAGCTCCTGGAGCAGGTCGGCCCGGGTGGCCGTGTGGTCGGCATCGACGCCAGCCCGGCGATGCTCGCGGTGGCCACGCGGCGCTGCGCCGGGAACGGCAACGCCGGGTTCCTGACCGCCGACGTCGCTTCGCTCCCGGTGCCCGACGCACGCTTCGACGCCGCGCTGTGCGTGCAGGTTCTGGAGTACGTGCCCGACGTGGCGGCCGTGCTGGCCGGAATGCACCGGGTGCTCCGGCCGGGTGGCCGGCTCGTGGTGTGGGATGTCGACTGGTCCACGGTGAGCTGGCAGTCCGGCGACCCGGCCCGCATGGAGCGGGTGCTGCGGACCTGGGACGAGCACCTGGCCCACCCGTCGCTGCCCCAGACCCTGGCCGCCCAGCTCCGGTCGGCGGGCTTCGAGAACGTCCGCGCGGCCGGTCATGCGTTCGCGGCCATCGAAGCCAGCCCGGAGACCTTCGGCGGGTCGCTCATCCCGCTGATCGAGGACTTTGTCGCCGGGCGCAACGGGATCAGCGCCGACGACGCTCGCGCCTGGGCCGCCGAACAGCGCCAGCTCGGCGCGGACGGCGATTTCTTCTTCGGCTGCATCCAGTTCTGCTTCACGGCCACCCGGGCTCGCTGACCGTAACCGCGAGACCGCGGGGCGGCGGGGGCGCGGCCACCGGGGGTGCGGGGGCGCGGCCGCGGAGCGGCGGGGGCGCGGCCACGGGGGGCGCGGCGGCAGGCGCCGTCGCCCGGCCGCGCAGCATCCTCGCAGGCCATAGCCGATTGCCGCGGAATGATCCAGCGCAGGTCCGCCGGGCTTTATTGTGATGAATTGCGGTAATAAGCCGACCGGGACGAGTGATTCTGTATGCGCTGGGATGGTGCTGCCTGGGGTGCGGCCGGTCACGATCTTTCGTGGGCCGAACTCGCCAGCCTGGTCCGCGACCGGCGCCAGGCGGCCGGGCTTACCCAAGTGCAGCTGGCCGCCGCGGCCGGGGTGAGCATCGGCGTGGTGCGTGGCTTAGAGCAGGGCCGGACCAGGCACCCGCAGCCGCAGTCGGTACAGCGGATAGCCGCCGCGCTCGGGGCTGAGACCGGCCCGGGCGCGCCCGGGCCGACTGGCCCGGCTGGCCCGGATGCTCCCGCCCCGCGCCCGGCCGTGCCACGGCAGCTTCCGGCGGCCGGATCCCATTTCGTGGGCCGGGCCGCCGAGCTCAGGGCGCTGTCCAGCCTGCTCGGCCGGGCCCGGAACGGCACCGGCGCCGCGATCCTGGTCATCGGCGGCACCGCCGGGGCGGGCAAGACCTCGCTGGCCGTGCAGTGGGCGCATCAGGTCGCCGGCCAGTTCCCCGACGGCCAGCTCTACGTGGACCTGCGCGGCTGCGGCCCGGCGGCCAGCCCGGTCAATCCGGCCGAGGCGCTGCGCGGGTTCCTGGATGCCCTCGCGGTCCCGGCCGCGCGGCCGCGGGCGGGCCAGCCGTCGCTGCCCGAGGAGTACCGGAGGCTGCTGGCCGGCCGGCGGGTCCTGGTCGTGCTCGACAACGCCCGTGACGAGGCCCAGCTGCGCCCGCTGCTGCCGGGCGGCGACAGCGCGGTGGTCATCACCAGCCAGGGCCAGATGACCGGGCTAACGGCGGCCGACAGCGCCCGGTCCCTCACCCTGGGCGTGCTCACCAGCGAGGACGCCCGCGAACTGCTGGAGCGGCGGATCGGCGCCACGCGCCTGGCCGCCGAGCCGGCCGCCGCGGACGAGCTGGCCGGCCTATGCGGCCGGCTGCCGCTCGGGCTGGCCCTCGTCGCGGCGCGCGGTGCAGCCCATCCCGAGGTGCCGCTGACCGAGCTGGCGTCCGGGCTGCGTGACGCCGTGGCCAAGCAAACCGGCGCGGCCGCCAGCAGGATCTGTGCGGTGTTCTCCTGGTCCTACCAGGGTCTCGCCCCGGCGACCGCGCGCATGTTCCGGCTGCTGGCCCTGCATCCCGGCCCCGACATCTCCGCCCCGGCGGCCGGGAGCCTGGCCGGGATCGGGCTGCGCCAGGCCAGCCGCCAGCTGCGCGCGCTGACACGCGAGGGCCTGCTCACCGAGCGCGGGCCAGGCCGGTTCGCGCTCCACGACCTGCTCCGCGGGTATGCCACCGACCTGGTCCGCACGATCGACAGCGAAGGCGAACGATGGGCAGCCGAGCACCGGATGCTCGACCACTACCTGCACACGGCGTACACGGCCGCTTCCCTGGTGCAGCTGCACCGGCAGCCGATCACGCTGCGGCCGTCCCGGCCCGGCTCGGCGCCGGTGCGCCTCACCGAAGAGGCCTCGGCGCTCGCGTGGTTCAGGGCCGAGAGCCAGGTCCTGCGGGCGGGCATAGCTCAGGCCGTCACCGACGGGTTCGATAGCCACGCGTGGCAGCTCACCTGCATGCTGGCGCCGTTCGTGCAACGATCAGGGCACTGGCATCAGCACGAGTGGACCACGGTCCTGGCCACCGCGCTGGCGGCCGCCCGGCGCCAGGGTGACGTCGCCGGCCAGGCTTGGGTGCACTCGGAACTCGGCCTTATCTGCACCCGGCTGGGCCGCTACGACGACGCTCTCAGCCATCTCTCGCGGGCTCTGGATATGCACCGGCAGCTGGGTAACCAGGCCGGGCAGGCCTACGCTCACCTCGGCCTTTCCCTGATGCTCACCCGGCAGGGCCAGCGCGAAGAGGCCATCCGCCATGCCGAACGGGCCCTGGATCTGTACCGGTCGGGCGGGCACTGGACCGAACTGGCCCTGGCCCTCGAGGTCATCGCCTCGTATTGCGCCAGGTCCGGTGACCATCAGGCGGCTCTGGCGCACCGCCAGCGGGCCCTGGACCTGCGCCGCGAACTCGGCTCGGGCCCGGACGGGGCGGCTGAGTTACGCTGCGAACGTGGCGAGTCCGTAACGAAGGGCAGGTCCCCGCCGTGTCTCGCACGCACAGCTATGACATCTCGGTGACCTGGACCGGCAACCGTGGCTCCGGCACCAGTGGATACCGGGAATATGACCGGGACCACGACATCACCGCGGGCGGGCCGGACGGACCGGACGGGCCCAATGCGATCGCCGCCAGCTCGGACCCGGCGTTCCGGGGCGACCCAGGCCGCTGGAACCCGGAACTCGAGCTCACCGCCGCGTTGTCCTCGTGCCACATGCTCTGGTACCTGCATCTGTGCGCGATGGCGGGGGTCAGCGTCATGTCCTACACCGACGCCGCCCGCGGCGTGATGGTGGAGAACGCCGACGGCGGTGGTCACTTCACCGAGGTCGTGCTGCGGCCGCGGGTAACCGTTGCATCGGCCGGCATGATCGAGAAGGCCACAACCCTGCACGGCGAAGCGCATGCGAAGTGCTTCGTGGCCAACTCGGTGAACTTCCCGGTCCGGCACGAGCCGATCGTCACCGCGAGCGGCTAGCGGGCCCCGCCGGTCCCGGCGGCACCGGCGGTCCCGGCACCACCCGGGCGCGGCGGCACCACCAGAGCGCGGCGGAGGGTGTCGATGTCGCCCTGCGTCAGGCCGTTTTGCAGCAGGTAGCCGGGCACGGTGCCGGACCGGGCCCGGATGTGGGCCAGCGCCTCGTGGATCACCCGGGGCTGGGCGCCGAGCGCCCCGAGGTCAATCCAGCGCCCGACGCCGGTGGCCGCCCGGATCCGGCTGATCGCCGCGGCGGCGCCGGGGTCGAGGTAGGTGCCGCTCAGCGAGTAATCGGCGGCGATGATCTCGTCGGGCACGCCGGCCACGGCCAGCACGATCGCCGCGACCAGCCCGGTGCGGTCCTTGCCCGCGGTGCAGTGGACCAGCCCGGGAAGCGCGTTGCCCGCGCACAGCCGTCCGACCGCCTCGGCGATGGCCGCGCCGCAGTCGTCGATCATGTACCGGTAGATCGCGGCCAGCTCGGGCGGCAGGCGGCCGATCGCGCCCGCGTCGAAGACCGGCACGTGGTAAGTGCGGACCCCGGTCCCGTCCAGGCCCCTGGAGGTGGCCATGACCTCTTCGCCGGTGCGCAGGTCGATCACCGTCCGCAGGCCGAGGCCGGCCAGCGCCGCGCGCCCGGAGTTGTCGAGCCGGTGCAGAGCGTCGCTGCGCAGCAGGGTCCGCCACCGGATGGTGCCGCCGCCGGCGCCCGGATACCCGCCAACGTCGCGCAGGTTCGTGGTGCCGGGCAGCCTTATCCACCGGTCAGGCGGGCCGCCATCGGCAGCCGTCGGCGGTCTCACTTGGTGCACGACGGGCCCGAGGCCCCGATCACCGGGATTCTCCAGGCGGCCGACGCGGCCGCAATGGCCTGGGCGGTGTCCCGCAACTGCTGCTGGCCGGCCACCGGCTGGTCGCTGAGGAACTGGTGCGCCATCCGGTCGATCGCCGGGTCGCCGAGCAGGCTGCCGTGCATGGCGGGCACCACGATGGCGTTACTCGGCAGGCCGCACACGGGCAGGGTCACCGCGTCGGCCAGCGGTATCACCGCCAGCCAGCGGATCCGCTGGCCGTTCTTGACGGCAGCCGCGGCGTACGCGGCGCCGTCACTTCGGACCGAGGCGATCAGGCGCCCGGCTCCGGCCTCCCCGAACGGGGACAGCGAACCGGCAAAGCTGACCAGCTCCCTGAGCGCGTCGCCGGACACCGGATCGTACTGGCTGGCGCTGCCGGCCTGGCCGGCCTGGATGGCCTCGCCGGGGTCGACGATGGGGCTGAGCAGCACGACCGAGCTGACCGGGACGTTGGGATGCCGGGCCAGCATCGCGTACACGCCGAGCGTGCCCTCGCTCTCGGCGACGATCGCGACCGGCCGGGCCGTTTCCTTGTGCAGCTGCCACACCTGCTGGGCGATCCGGTCGCCCAGCACCGGCAGCGACATGTCGGTGGCGTCGAGCCCGTACGGCAGCGGCCTGCCCGCAGCGTCGAGCCCGGCGTAGGAGAACGGCCGCACCAGCGCCGACGGGCCGATCAGGGCGCGGCTTTCCGACGGATAGCAGCAGGATGACCCGAATCCCGGGACGACCAGCACCGCGGAGGTGAGCCGGCCCGACTCGCCCCTGGCCGGGCCCGTTGCCGCCGTGCTGGCGGCCAGGACCGACGCTCTGGTCGGGATCGCGGCCGGCCCGCCCGGCAAGGGGGTGGTGCCGGCCACGGCGAAAATAAGCCGGGTCGCGCCGATCAGCAGGGCCAGCGCGGCCGCGGCGGCCAGCGGCGACACCGGCGCGGGCAGCGCCCGGGCCAGCTGGCGCCACCGCGGGTCATGCCGCCAGGCGCCGCTGACCGGTGCTGCCTCCTTGCTCACCGCGGCGGCCGCTCCGTACCAGGCGCGCGCGTTGACCAGGCCGGCCAGCCCGGCCACCACCACCCCGGCCGCCGCGGGCAGGTTGGCGATCGCCGCCGCGGCCAGCGACAGCACGACGAAGCTGGCCAGCAGCCAGCCCACCGCCCGGACCGGTGGCAGGGTCCGCCACCAGGAGCCGAGCAGGCCGCCGTGCGCCAGCGGGATCAAGATCAGCAACATGGCCGGCAGCGCCGCCAGGAACGGCCACGAGAACGGGAGCAGCGCCACGCCGAACAGCAGGGTGACCACCGGCGACAGCAGCACGCTGGCCACCAGGGTGAAGATGACGAACCGGCCGAACGTGGCGCCCCAGCGGGGGCTGGGCAGCTGGCTCGGCCAGGCCAGCCTGGCCAGCAGCGTGCTCACCGCGGCCCGGGCCAGGACCAGCGCCGCGCACGTGAGCGCGAAGCCGAGCAGGGACCTGTTGTAGCCGAACAGCCAGCGCAGGTCACAGAAGATAGCCAGCGGGGGGATCGCCGTGATCTGCGGCGCGAGCGCCCGCGCGCCGGGCGCCACCACGGTCAGCAAGCAAGCCTGGGCACACGCCCCGCCGACAGCCAGCACGATGAGCCCACGGTGCCGCAAAAAGCTTTCTGCTGGAATACTGCGGACCGCCGAGATGGCCCGCTCCCGCTGCGCTTCCATCTTGGCCGGTGCAACCCAGCATCAGCGCCGGGCATTCCGCTAGTTGCATCTGCTTACGTCACGATTCGGAATACGGGGCGGGGACGAAGCGGGTGAGCTGGCGCTACGCTCAAGCCCCGGGAGGATCAATGGCGCGACTGGGTGGGATGTACGGGCCCGATGCGACGTTCCTTGGCGTGCCACGGGCCGATCTGGCCGATGTGGCCGGATGGGCCGGTGCCGAGGTCATGATCATCGGTGCGCCGTTCGACGGCGGGACGTCGCACCGGCCGGGCGCCCGGTTCGGGCCGCAGGCGATCCGGTTCACCGACTACCTGCCCCACGACGGCTCCCGCCCGCACCTCGCCCTGCGGGTCGACCCGCTGGCCGAACTGCGGGTCGCCGACGCGGGTGACATCGAGATGCCATCGGGCGACACCGAGCTGTCCTTGCGCCGGCTCGAGGATGCCGTGCACCAGGCATGCGCAGGCGGGGCGATCCCGGTGATCCTCGGCGGCGATCACACGATCGCGCTGCCCGACGCGACCGGGGTGGCGCGCCACGTCGGCTGGGGCCGTGTCTCGATGATCCACTTCGACGCGCACGCCGACACCGGCGATACCCAGTTCGGCTCGTTGTACGGCCACGGCACGCCGATGCGGCGGCTGATCGAGTCGGGCGCGGTGCGCGGCGACCGGTTCCTGCAAATCGGGCTGCGCGGCTACTGGCCAGAGCCGGAGACGCTCGACTGGATGGCCGCCCAGCAGATGCGCAGCTTCGAGATGACCGAGATCGTCGCCCGCGGCCTGGACGAGTGCTTGTTCGAGGCCATGCGCATCGCCACCGACGACTGCGACGGCGTGTTCCTGTCGGTGGACGTGGACGTGGTCGATCCCGGCATGGCCCCGGGCACGGGAACCCCCGAGCCCGGCGGGCTGACCAGCCGGCAGCTGCTGGACGCGGTCCGCCGGATCGCCATGGAGGTGCCGCTGGCCGGCCTCGACGTGGTCGAGGTCGCGCCCCCGTACGACCACGCCGAGGTCACCGCGTTCCTGGCCAACCGGGTCGTGCTCGAGGCCCTGTCCGGCATCGCGTGGCGACGCAAGTATCTTGCCTCCCCCGGGTCGGAGGCCGGCCACCAGCCGCAGGCCCCGCTGCTGTCCGGCCGCGAGCCCGAAAGCCCCGACGTCAGCTGACCGTCCCACCGTCATCCACCATTATCCTGAACGGTTCGCGGGCCGCGGTCTGGTCCGCGATCGGCCGGTCCGGCTCCGGGTTCGCGGGCCGGCGGCGCCGGGCTGGCTGGCGCGGCGCCCGCTCGGCGCGGCGGAAAACCAGCAGCAATACAGCCAGCGTCAGGGCGAAGACCGGGAGCCACGCGATCCGCTCCGCGACCCACACGGCGCTGGTGGGAGCGGTGTGCAGGCCGGGCAGACGGCCCACGAGCAGGCCGGTCATGGTGACGGTCAGGAACGCTGTCTGGTGCCACAGGAACAGGGTCATGGCGGACAGATTGGCGGTGGCCACCGCCGCCCACGCCACGGGCCGGCGCATCCACCGGGCCAGCTGGTCCCGCAGCAGCAGCGCCAGGCCGACCTGGGCGATGCCGAAGGTCACGACGGCGAGCGTGGGCGGGTTCAGGTTCGAGATCTTCGAGCCGTTCACACCGACCATGCTGGCCGGGTATCCGGCCCACAGGACCAGCGCGGCGGTGGCGGCCGCACCGCCGGCCAGCATCAGAGCCGGAACCCTGCGCCCGGCGAACGCGCCCCGCGCCCACGCGATCCCGAGCAGGTACGGGACCAGCCAGCCGGCGGCGACGTTGACCCAGCCGGCCCACGCGGGGCCGCCCAGGCCGAACCGGATCGCATCGTCGATCGCGACGACCGCGAAGGGGATCGCCGCCGCGGCCGCGCCGAACCGGCGCACCAGGGCCACGGCCACGGGAGTCAGCGCGGTCAGCACGGCAAAGACGCCCAGGAACCAGAGCGGGTCGAGCACCAGCAGCAACACGGTGTGCAGCGTCGCGGTCGAGACGCCGCCCAGGAACAGGCCGGTGCCGAGCAGCGCCCAGACCGCGACGAGCGCGATCACCGGGCGGGACAGCCGGGCCAGGCGCTTGCCCAGCCAGGCGCGGTAGCCGCCGTGGTAGCTGCGGGCCGCCGAGTAGCCGCCAACGAAGAAGAAGATGGCGAGAGTCTGGAAGATCCAGGACACCGGGGTGAGCCAGGGCATGCTGGCCAGCGGGCTCGCGTCGTGCAGCATGTCGCCCGACTTGCCCTTGGTCAGCACCAGCGCGGTGACCATCCAGTGGCCGAGGATGACGCCGCAGATGGCCAGGGCGCGGAGCGCGTCGACCGTGCGGTCCCGGGTGGCGGGGGTGGCCGCGTCGATCCGTGCGGCCAGTTCGCGGACCTTGGAGACGGGGTGGGCTGGCGCGCTCATCGGGTCACCGCCGCGGGGTCACCCAGGGCGATGTACGCGAGGTTGCGCAGGGCGATGCTGCCCGGAGCGAAGTAGCCGCTGTGACCTCCGGTGCCGGTGGCGAACAGCCGGGCACCAAAGCCGGGATCCATGGGGTCCTGGCCAAAGCCGAGCCCGAGGAAATGGACGTGCGGCACGTCGCGGATCCAGTCGCTGGCACCCCGGCCAGCCCACACCCGGGCGGTGGTATCCAGCGCCCGCACGGAGGAGGCGTCCATGCCCGGGCTCCCGACCACCGCGATGTCGGTGACCGGCAGGTGTGGTGCGGCCAGGCCGCACACCACCGAGCCGTAGCTGTGGCAGATCAGCGCGACCTGACGGCCCTGCCGGGCCAGGTAGTCCGCGAACGGCCGCAGCGCGGCCGCGCCCTGCCCGGCGTCACCCGAGGTCAGGACGCCCGGACTGAGCGTGGCCGGGTCGCCGTACCCCAGCCAGGCGATGATCGCGAGGTCAGCGCCGGGGTCCAGCTTGCGCACCTGCGCGGCGAGGGACCGGGCCGCCCCTCCAGGCGAGGCCGTGCCCCGGGAGTTGAACGTGGCCAGGGAGGTGTCGGAGCCAGGGACGAGAACGACCACGCGCCTGGCCTGGGCCAGGTTGCCGAAGACCTCGACGGCCAGGCCCTGCCCAGCCGGGTTGAAGTCGATGAAGTGCCCGCCGCGCATGGCGTCGAGCGAGCGGGCCAGGCTCTGGTTGCCTGCGACCGAGGCGGCCCGCGCGGCCCGCGTAATCAGGCGGGAGTCGGTCGCGTAGCGCGCGGCCAGGGCCCGGGCGGTCAGCGCGGGGAGCGGCTGGGACCGGCCGACCTGGGCGCTGGGGAAGGTGGCGGCCGTTGTCCCGAACACGGCGGCGACGGCGAGCGTCGCCATGCCGATGGTGCGGCGGATCCTCATCGGGGGCGTCCTTTCTGTCCAGGTAGATGACCTACTGGCCAGGAAGTTACGGACGCGCCCCGTTGGTCGGCGTCACGCTGCGGAGCCCATTGCGGGCCTGCCCCGCGGGTATCAGCTGGGTCAGCCGGGAGGGCGGGTCACGGGCCGCAGCCCGGGTCCGTCTCCCCCTCCCCCTACTCAGGTATGGCCTGGCAAATGGCCCTGCGGGGGTACGAAATCCGCGCGGGGCCGCCCTACCCTGGGGGCATGTCCCCCGCCCCGGTGAGTCGCGTCTCGGCGCTGACGAACCGCGCCCCGGCTCTGCTGAGCCGCGTCCAGGCCGTGCTCGCGGCCGGGGTCACCGAGCCGCCCGCGCCGCGCTCGCGACGCCTGAAGTTCCGGCGATTCGATCTCGTCTTCCTCGCCGACGCGGTGACCGCCCTGATCCTGTTCACGATCACGAACAACAACCTCGGCCACGACAACGCCAGCCACCACAGCCCGCACAGCCAGGGGCTGATCTTCCTGGCCTCGCTGGTACTGTGCGTCCCGCTGGTGCTGCGGACCCGCCTGCCGCTCACCGCCTGGACCGCTTCAGCGGTCGCCATGTTCTGGGTCAGCCAGGTGATCCCGCCTTACTCGATTTCCAGTGGCGCACTGGTCGTCCCCGGGGCCATCGTCTACGTGCTCTGCCTGTACGCGGTCGCGGTCCGCTGCAAGGCGTGGGTGGTGGTCACCGCCGGCGTGGCCACGGTGTTCGGCGGTGCGTTCGTGGCCTCACAGAGCGAGGTGTCCACGCTTCTCGTGGCCGCGATCGCCGTGTCCGCCGGGGTCATCGTGCGCTCGCGCCGCGGCAGCCGCGAACAGCTCGCGGTCGTCGAGCGCCGCCACGAAGGAGAGCGGGCGCTGCTGGAAGAGCGCCAGCGCATCGCCCGGGAACTGCATGACGTCGTGGCCCACCACATGTCGGTGATCGCGATCCAGGCCGAGGCCGCACCGTACAAGTCCGCCGACCCGCCACCGGAGCTGGTGGAAAGCTTCGCCGACATCCGCGCCAGCGCACTGACCGGGCTGAACGAGCTGCGCCGGGTGCTGGGCGTGCTGCGCAGCGACCGGACCGACGTCGCGCCCCAGCCCGGGCTCGAAGACCTGGATGAGCTGCTGGAATCGGCGCGCACCGCCGGGGTGACGGTCACCTGCGACATCGACGGCACACCGCGGCCGCTCCCGGACGGCGTCAACCTGTCCGCCTACCGGATCGTCCAGGAAGGGCTGAGCAACGCGATACGGCACGCCCCGGGATCGGCGGTCCGGGTGCACCTGTTCTACGGTGGGGCCGCCCTGGTGATCGAGGTCCGCAACAAGGGCGGCGCCGCTGGCCCGCTGAAGAACGGCGACCAGCCGGCCCAGGCCGGGTTCGGCCACGGCGGCGGCCATGGCATCATCGGCATGCGTGAGCGCGCCACCATGCTGGGCGGGCATTTGCGGGCCGAGCCGACCGCGGAGGGCGAGTTCCTGGTGACCGCGGCCCTGCCCATCGGCGACGGCGCCAGCGCCGGTGAGGAGGCATCTTGAGCCTGCCGGCCGGCGTGACAAAGATCCGCGTCGTGGTCGCCGACGACCAGGGAATGGTGCGGTCGGGTTTTTCCGTGCTGCTCAACGCGCAGCCAGACATCGAGGTCGTCGGCGAGGCCGTGAACGGCCGGGAGGCCATCGCGCAGGCCGCCGCGCTGCGCCCGGACGTGATCCTCATGGACGTGCGCATGCCGATACTCGACGGACTCCAGGCCACCCGCACGATCACCGCCATGCCCGACCCGCCCAAGGTCCTCGTGCTGACCACGTTCGACCTCGACGACTACGTCTACGAGGCACTGCGCTCGGGGGCGAGCGGCTTCCTGCTCAAGGACGCCTCCGCGGGCGAACTGGCCGCGGCGGTGCGGCTGGTGGCGGCGGGCGACGCCATGCTCGCCCCGGGTGTGACCAAGCGTCTCATCGCCGAGTTCGCCCGGATGGGCGCGCCCCGGGGCCCCAGCCGCACGCTGGACGAGCTCACCGAGCGGGAGTCCGAAGTGCTCGCCCTGGTGGCCCGCGGCCTGTCCAACGCCGAGATCGCCGGCCGCCTGATCGTGGCCGAGCAGACCGTGAAGACCCATGTCAGCCGGATCCTGATGAAGCTGGGGCTGCGGGACCGGACTCAGGCCGTGGTCCTGGCCTACGAAACCGGCCTGGTGCAGCCCGGTGGCTGACCGATGAGCCGCGCCCGCGATCTGGAGTTCGCGGTTGCGTCGTGTGCCGTCCTGACCGCCTACAACAACGTAATCGCGGGGCAGCCGTGGCACGACCGCCGGTACACGCCGCTCAACGCCGGCGCGGCCGGCGCGGCGCTGGCGGCCGCCGCGGCCAGCGGCCTGACCGCCGGCGACCTGGGGTTCGGGCCGGGCCGGTGGCTGCCGGGGCGGCTGGGGACGCTGCTGGCCGCGGCCACGGCCGCGGGATGGCTGGCGGCTGCCGGAATACCGGCCGCGCGCCCGGTCCTGGACGACAAGCGGATCGAGGGCCTGACCGGGCGCGGTCTCGCCTACCAGACCCTGGTGCGGATTCCGGTCGGCACCGTGCTGTGGGAGGAGATCGCATTCCGCGGGGTGCTGCAGGCCGCGCTGCGCCGGGTCATGTCCGAGCCCGCCGCGATCGCCGTGACCAGCGGCGTGTTCGGCCTGTGGCACATCCGTCCCACCGCCGGGGCGCTGCGCGCCAACGGCCTGGCGGACGGCCGCGGGCGGGCGGTGACGGGCGTGGCGGCCGGCGTCGTGGTGACCGCGGCCGGCGGCGCGGCGTTTTCGTGGCTGCGGGCGCGTTCCGGCCGCCTGGCCGCGCCCGTGGCGCTGCACCTCGCGATCAACTGCGGTGGCCTGGCCGCGGCCTGGGCCGCCACCGGGCCGAAGCGCCGCGGCTTGCCCCACGCTCGCTAGCTGGTCAGATAAATCCGGCCCGGCAGAGCGGCCCGAATAATCGAGGCGATCTATACTCGGCGCATGTTGGACGTGACCAGGCTCCGCGTGCTCGTCGCGGTGTCCAGGTACGGCTCGGTGACCGCGGCGGCGCGGGCGCTGAACTACGCCCAGCCCTCGATCAGCCATCACATTGCCCGGCTGGAGGCCGAGACCGGAGCCCGGCTGCTGCAGCGGGCAGGCCGGGGCGTGCGGCTCACCGACGCGGGCCGGCTGCTGGCCGAGCGGGCCGAGGAGATCATCGGCCGGCTGGACGCGGCCGAGAACGAACTGGCGGCTCATGTGGGGCTGCGCCAGGGGCGGGTGCGGCTGGCCTCGTTCCCCTCCGCCCTCGGCACCATCGTGCCCGCCGCCGCGGCCCGGCTGGAGACGGAGAGCCCGGGTATGGATCTCATGCTGGCCGAGGCCGAGCCGCCCGAGGCACTGCGCATGCTGCGGGCCGGGTACGTGGACGTCGCGCTGGTGTTTCGCCACTACCAGCAGGACGCCGACCCGGAGCCGCCCGGGGCCGAGGAGGAGGGCGCGCGCGGCAGGCTGCTGCTCGACGAGCCGGTCCACCTGGTGACGCCGGCCGTTACCCGGCCGGCCGCGCCGCCCGACCTGGCCGCCTACGCGCGGTACCGCTGGATCGCCGGGTGCGAGCGCTGCCGTGGCTACCTGGTCCGCCAGTGCGCGCTGGCCGGGTTCACGCCCAAGATCGCGTTCACCACCGACGACTACGTGGCCGTCCAGGCGCTGGTGGCCGCGGGCCTGGGCGTCACCACCCTGCCGGGCCTGTGCCTGCGCGCGGCGCGTCACCCGGGTATCTGCGCCGTGCCCCTGCCCGGCGCCCGCAGGCACGTGTTCGTGATGACCTACGGCGAGCCGCCCGACCCGCCGGCCACGGCGCGCCTGATCGACGTGCTCACCCTGGCCGCGCACGAGCAGGCCGCCGCGGCCTGAGCGCGAGCCTGGCCGCGGTCAGCGTCGGGGCGGTGCAGGATCTCGAGCAGGGGCGGACCGCCCGGCCGCGGCGAGCCACGGTCGACGCGCTGGCGCTGGTGCTGGGCGTGGACGTGGGCCATGCAGCCAAGGCCACTGGGTGGCCGGGCACCGGCCTGGATGCAGGCCGATTACCAGGCCGTCACCCACTGCACGGCCTCTCTCCGGCTCTACCAGCGGCTGCGCGACCGCCTCGGCGAGGCCAAGGCCCACCGTCAAGAGGTCAGTGGCGGGTAGCCAAGGCTCGCCAGCAGGTCGTTGACCTGAGCCAGCAGTGCGGGCGGAAGCTGGGCGACGGGGATGGCCGGCTCTGGCGCGGTGCCGGCTGGCTCTGGCCTTGTCGCGGGTTCGGGCTGGTGTCCTGGGTTCGTCGCCGCCTGGCTGGCGGTGTCGCTGATGCCGAGGAAGGAGGCCATGGCCGAAGCGGTCCCAGGCTGGTCGGCGTCGAGGTCTTCGCAGCGGATCCGCAGGCATTGCCGCGGGTGGTCTTGCTCGAAGGCGAGCAGGGCGGAGGTGCGGGCGGCCCACCAGGCGGCCAATGCCGCGAGTGTGCTGCCGGGATAGGCGGCCACGAACGGCGCGTAGCCCGGGCCGGCCAGTCCCCACGGGCTGGCCCGGATGGCGGTGCGCGCGACGTCGCTGAAGCAGCGGTGCACGCACACGAACCTGGCCGCGGGATACAGGCTCAGAAAGGTCCCGGCGGCCTCTTCCGTCGCCCCGGCAAACTCGCACCAGCGGTCCCGGCCGACCCGGGCCAGGATCTGGGTGACCATGGCGCCGACCATGGCGCGGATCGACGCGGCAGCCAGGGCGGAGATGTGCCCCGACTCGCCATCTCGCTCCTCTGCGAGCCGCCAGACGGTGGCCGCCTGGCTGCACAACGGCAGCAGGCCGGTGCCGGAGGTACAGGCCAGCCCGCTGTTGTCCGACAGCAGGGACAGCAGCCGCTGCCCGCCGGAATGGGGGTACCCCAGGATGATGACCGGGGCTGTCTCTGCCGGGCGGCTCGCAGCCGCCGTGACGCCGGGCTGGCCAGCCATCCGGGGGAAGACGGCAGCGGGTCGTCCGGTCACCGGCGGGCGGCTTCCACGGCGGCATCAGCTGCGCCGTTTCCCGCTTGGCCCGTCTCCACCCGGCGGTGCCGGGTGACGCCGAGCAGTTCGGACAGCATCGCGATCCGCGCGCTGGTCGTGGGGATGTCGGTGTCGCCGGTGTCGCAGTAGCGCAGCTCGCAGGCTCGCAGCGCGGCGCTCAGGTTTCGCTCGCCCAACAGCACCGACTCCCAGGCCCGGGGGGATCCCACCACGCTCCAGTCCGGCTCGTCGTCTGCTGCGTACTCTCCCCCGGCCTCAGCCAGCCGGCGCCCGGCCAGATCCACCTCCCAGCACTGCTCGTCGCGCCCGCCGGGGGAACGGACCGCCACGGTGAACCCGCCGTCCAGGCACTTGGCCCACCGCTCCTGGAACGCCGCGTCGATCCCGGCCAGGCTCTCCCGCAGCCGCCCGGCCAGCAACGGCACCTGGCCAGCCGCACCCCCGTTGCCGTTGCCCGTGGCTGTGGCAACGGGCACCGCGACGTCGGCACGAAGCTCGGCCGGCGCCTCGGCTGTGCCCCACTTCTCATCCACCGGCACATAGCCGAGCCGTCCAGCCAGCTCGTTGATCCCCTCTAGTATCGGCGGCGGGATCAGCCCGGTCGGTACCGACTCCCCGCCGCCCACCGAAGCGGTAGTGATCCCCGCGGTATGCCAGATCTTATGATCGCCCGGCCCGAACCGCTCGTGATCAGCAGCGAAACACCGCTGCTGGATGTCATCGACCGGGTCAACGCCCAGGAAAGCAAAGATCCCCGCTGCCGTAGCTACCGGGTCAGCGGTCAGGTCTTCATACCGCACCCGGTGACACCGGTCAGGAAACCGGTCCTCCGCCGCCGCGATAGCCTGCGCGTTATCCAGCCAGTACCGCGCCAGCGCCAGCACCGCATTCCCCGGCGAGCTGCCAATATAACCATCAAACCCATACCCGTTCAGCCCCCACGGGCAGGCATCAAGACCCGAGCGGATCACATCCATCGGATGCCGGTACAAACACACAAACCTCGCCTCCGGCCACGCCCGCACAATCAGATCCGCGAACTGCGCCGAACCGAGACTCTTATCACAAAACCGCCGCTTGCCCCGCCGCTGCAGATATGAGCCGGTCATCAAATCCACCATGTGCCGGATCCCGGCCACCGCCGGATCCGGGATCGCCGGCGGCACATCCCCCCGCACCTCCGACAACGGCGCCCCCTCGATCAGCGACCACACCACCGCCAGCCGCCCGCACAACGCGGGCAAGCTCGTCTCCGGCGGGCAGGCCAGCTCCGGATGCGCATCCAGCACAAACCGCAGCAGCGTCGACCCCGACCGCCCCATACACAACACAAACACCGGATCGGTCGCCGTGCCACCGGCCGTCACGGCCCCGTTCCCCGGATAACCCGGCAAGTCAGCCATCGTCTCTCCCTGGTCGGCCGCGGGCCCAGTCTGGCGGCCTCCGCTGGAACAGCGCAAAGGCTGGCCCGCCCAGCGGAGACCCGCCTCATGCTGGGACTGATGTCATGCGGGGATCAGCACTCGGGCACTCCGTTCCCGATCGGCGTGTCATTGCCCGGGCCGGTGAGATAGGCCGACTCGTGACCGCTAGTGCCGGCTGCCCAGTAGCCGTGCCAGGCACCGTTGGTGTTGCAGGTATCGTTGCGGCCGGGGCCTCCGCCATTCCAGCCAATGGTGATCTGGCCGAGATCCCAGCTGTACTTATTACCCCCGATATGGAAACTGCTGTAAGCGCTTTCCTCCTTGGGGACAGTTTTGGGCGCCGTGCAACGGTATCCGTTCGGATGGTAGCCGCAGACCTGGAACGTCGTGACGCTGGACTTGAAAAAAACATTGAGCCAGTATGGCTCGGTAGGATCGGCGGTAATGTCCGGGCGCGTAGTTCTTCCGCCCTGGAAAACCTTCAGGCGTACAAGCTTCCCTTCCCCGGTCTGGACTTTCGCCAGGTTTCCCGGCCGGCCAGCGGAGGAGGCTGCGTGCGCGGCCGCCGTGGGCAGGAATCCTGTTGCACAGGCGGTCATCCCGGTGAGGGCGGTCGCGACGCGCATGGTCTTACTTCGGGGCAGGTGCGGCTTCATGAACGACGTTCCTTTCCTGCGAGGGGGGTACCGCGGCAATCATCCGACGCGTGGCTACGAGGAATGCCCAGCATCGGCCATGCCGCAGTTCCGTAGCCTGTAGCCTCCCCGGGCGGCCCCCTCGTCGTCGCCCCTAGTCGAGACCTGTGCCCGGCGGCGGGCTGTTCCGGCCAACTGCGGGGGACGGGAGCGCGAACTACGGGATCAGCTAGTAACTACGGGATCAGCTAGTACAGGCAGGCTGGGATCGGTGATCGCGTCCGGTAGGCCGATGGCCTAGTGGAAGAACACCACGGTCAGCCCAGCGCGGTTTTAAAATTTGTAGGGTTTTGTACATACATTTGATATTCGTGAAGATCAGAACATCGCTTGGTGGCTGGTGGTCGCGGTGAACGGTGATGGTGCACGGTCTGCCGGTGGCAAGGGTCAAGACGGTGCTGCGGCGCGGCTGGGGGCGGTGATCGCCCGGAGGCGGCGGGCGGCGGGCCTGACCCAGCAGCAGCTTGCCGACCTGGCCGTGGTCAGCGTCGGGGCGGTGCGGGATCTGGAGCAGGGGCGGACCGCGCAGCCGCGGCGGGCCACGGTTGATGCGCTGGCGCTGGTGCTGGGCCTGGACGAGGGTGAGGTAGCCGAGGCCGCTGGGCCGCTGGGCAACGGCTACCAGCC
>Ga0335075_10006702_pt1 | contig 17768 bp, 12 predicted proteins | sample Lox_Sample_24_FD_206723 | JGI IMG/M metagenome (GOLD analysis project Ga0335075, IMG submission 206723) | Soil microbial communities from Loxahatchee National Wildlife Refuge, Florida, United States - Lox_Sample_2.4 | ecosystem: Environmental > Terrestrial > Soil > Wetlands | place: USA...
TGACGCTCTCGGAAAACCAGATCAAGAAGATCGGATGAGTTTGTGGCTGCTTCGGCACCCATAGCGGAGCCGGAAGGGGGGGCGGGCGTCCCGCCCCCCCGCCGCACCGCCAAGGGCACCACCTTCCTGGGCACCAACGCCATCCGCTGGGTCGGCGGGGCGGTGGCCTTGCTTCCGACGCTAACCTTGCTGTTCTTGCTGGCGGTCCTGATCGTCAAGGCGATCCCGGCGTTCAGGTACAACGGCCTGAGCTTCTTCACCAAGAGCGTCTGGGACGAGGGTGGCGGTTACAACGCCGTAATAACGCACAGCGGTGGGGCCACCCACCTGTCAGGCGCCGATTTTGGCGGACTGGCCGAGATCGTGGGGACGCTGCTGACGTCCTTCATCGCGCTGGTGATCGCGGTGCCGGTGTCGATCGGCGCGGCGCTGGTGATCGTTGAGCGGCTGCCGCGACGGGTTGCCAGCGGGGTCGGCATGTTCCTGGAGTTGCTGGCCGGCATCCCGAGCGTGGTCATCGGGCTGTGGGGCGCGCTGACCTTCGGGCCGTGGATTGCGCACCATATCGCGCAACCGATCGCCAACGTGATGCCGGACGTTCCGGTGCTTGATTACTTCCGGGGTTCGGCGGGCAACGGTGAGGGCCTGCTGACCTCTGGCCTGGTGCTGTCGGTCATGGTGATCCCGATCATCGCCGCGACCTCCCGGGACCTGATCCGCCAGGTTCCGCTGCTGCCCCGCGAGGGCGCCGTCGCGCTGGGCATGTCCGACGCGGAGTGCGCCCGCCGGGTCACCCTGCCCTGGGTCGGCGCGGGCATCATCGGTGCCATCGTGCTCGGGCTCGCCCGCGCCCTCGGTGAGACCATCGCGGTTGCCATGGTCTCGGGCGCCAACTTCAGCTCGCTGGCCACGAACTTCTACGGCGGAATGACCACAATCGCGGCCTCGATTGTGCAGAACCTCGACTCGGCATTCGGTGACGGGAGCGGGTTCAGCGTCGACACCATCGCGGAGCTTGCGCTGATACTGATGATCATCACTCTGGCCACCAACGTCATCGCCCGCTTCATGATCCGGCGGGTCTCTGGCACCGCGCTCCCGGTGGGCCGGGGCTTCTAAAGAGGTGAGGGAATGAGCACCCCGTCGTCAGCCCCGGCGGCAGGCCCGGCTTCGCCGGCCGGCGCCAGCAGCTTCAAGTGGCCTGCCGTGCCGAGAGGCAGGAAGATCGGGAACACGGTTTTCTGGGGGCTGTGCTTCCTCGGCCTGGCCATCGTGATCGCGCCGACGCTCTGGCTGGCCGGGGGGATCATCTACCGGGCACTGCCGCACTGGCAGTGGAGCGTGCTGACCACCACGACCTCGGTGTCGACCGCAGGCCCCGAGGGCGGGCTCAAGAACGCAGTCGTCGGCACTCTGGTCATCGCCCTGGGCGTGCTCATCATAGGCGGCGTGACCAGCATCCTCACCGGGCTGTACCTCGCGGAGTTCGCCACCGGCCGCCACCGCAGCATCCTGCGCGGCGGTTACGAGGTGCTCGCCGGGATTCCGTCTATCGTGCTCGGCTTCATCGGCTACGTGGCCCTGGTGGTCGGCCTGCACTGGGGCTTCGGCCTGCTGCCCGCGGTGCTGGTGGTATCGGTGATCACGATCCCGTACATCACCAAGGCGACGGAATCATCGCTGGGCCAGGTGCCGACCAGCTACCGGGAGGGCGCCGAGGCGCTCGGCCTGCCACCCACCTGGACGCTGCGCAAGATCGTGCTGAAGTCCGCTCTGCCCGGCATCATCACCGGCCTGCTGGTGGCGATGGCCATCGCGGTGGGCGAGACCGCTCCGCTGCTCGCCACCGCGGGCTGGTCGGACCAGGTACCGAGCGCGGCGCTCACGCACTCGCAGGTCGGTTACCTTCCCTACCCGATCTTCTCCTTCTACCAGTACGGCTCGCAATCCGTGGCGCTGTCCTACGATTCCGCGCTGATACTCCTGGTGCTGGTCCTCATATTCATCGTTCTCGGGCGGGTGGTCATCACGATCTCCCGGCGACATGCGGAGTGACCGGCGTGCCGGGGGCCAGCGAGGAGCCCGTTCGGGAGGGGGGAAAAAGGGCAACATTCGCGCAAGCCCGCCTGCCCGCGGGCAGCGGCCAGCGGCGGGATGAGCCATCGCGGCCGGCCATCGCCGTGCTCGCGGACCGGATAGCCGCTTCGCTTGTGCACCATGAACCGGGATGGCGGCTGCCGAGGCATACCGCGCTGGCGCGCCGCTACAACGTCAGCACCGCCGAGATCGACGCCGCTGTGGAAGAACTGGCTACCCGGCATCTGGTCCGCCGGCTCCCGGACGGACAGCTGTACCGGGTCAGCCCGGCCGAGTACCTGATCCCGATCGAGGGCATCCCCGGGCTTACCTCGCGCGCCGACCCGATGGGCGGGCAGATCGCGCTGCGGAGCCGGCAGGCCTCCTGGCGCCAGGTTCCCGAGGACATCGGGTGGGCACTGCGGATTCCACCCAGTGACCCGGTCGGCGTCATCCGGGTGCAGTGGACGGCCAACGGCGAGCCCGCGGCGTTCTGCACCACCTACCTGGTCAAGGAGATGGCCGCACCATTCATCAGCGCTCAGGGCAGCGCACCCGCGGCCAGCCTGACGCTGCTGCCGATCACCGGCCCGCCAACTCAGCCGGATCCTGAGCACGGCGAGCTCACGGCGATCGGGGAGCCACGCGCGGTGCACGTCGAGATGCAGCCGCCGCCGCCATCGGTGGCCAGGAGCCTGCGGCTGGCCGCCGGACAGCCTGCCGCCCTGGTCACGGTGCGGTTCGACGATCCCGGCGACGCCAGGCCGGTGGCGCTGACCGTTGCGGTGCTCCGCCCCGACCTGTTCCGGATCGTGGTCGACTGCGGCGACCAGCCGCTCGCCGATGGCGGGCAGGGGAGTTTCTCCGGAGCCTGGACACATGCGGTCGAGGACTGGGAACCTTGACCGGATATGGCTTACTCCGTACCAGGTCAGGCTGATCGCACGCCGCGGCGCCCGCCTTACCCCGCCCCGGGGGACGCCCAGCACCACGGCGAGTTAACTGCTGTCATCGCGCTGCTGGTGCTGCTGGCGCATTTGCTGCTGGCCCAGCTGACGCTGGTGCTCACCGCGGCCCTGTATGCGACTGGCCGGCTCGGCCGATGGCGGCCGGAGTGGCTGGCCGCCCCGGCCGGTGCCGGGGTGCTGTGGGTGCTCGCCATCGGGCCGTCCCGCTCGGCGCGGGGCCTGACGGCTGGCCCACGGCAGGTGCTCGGGTACCTAGGCGGGATCGGCCGCCATCCGGGGCATCTGCTCCACCTGGCTAGTGCTTACGCCGGAGCGGGGCACTGGCTGCCTGAGCAGCTTCCGCTCGCGCTGATCCTGGCCTCGGCCGAGACCGTGGGACTGGGCTGGCTGCTGCGGCGGCTGGGCCGCGGGTACGCCTGGAGGGCTGGCCTGATCGTGGCTGCCCGGCGGCGGGTGACCGCCGCCTCGCTCATGTCGGGCGGCGTCGTCACCAGGGACGGCTGCTGCCTCGGCCTCGACGTGGCCACGGGCCGGCCCGCCGCGATCACCTGGCGGGAAGCTGAAAGCGGAGTGCTCTGCGCCGGGACGGCCACGACCGAGAGCGGCTTCGGTATGGCCCACGCCGCGATCAGACGCCGCAAGCCGGTGATCGTCGTCGACCTGACCGGGTCGCCATGGCTGGCCGAATCGCTGGCCGCCGCGTGCGTGGAGCCGGGCGCGCCGTTCTCATGCTTCGGCCCGGCCGGGTCTGGCTGCTACGAGCCACTGCGCGGCCGTGATCCGGCGCAGGCCGCGGCGCTGGTCATGGCCATGATCGACTGGACCGACGTGGGCGATCCGCAGCGCCGGTCCTGTGCCGCGTACCTGACCGACGCGCTCGCGGTGCAGGCCGCCGCTCCCGGTGACCGGCAGGTGCCGTTGCTGGACGACCTCATCCGCCTGCTCACGCCGGACGGGCTGCGCGAACGCGCCGCGCTGATCCCGGATTACCACCCGCGCCGGGACGTGCTGACCGACCGGGCTAGCGTCTCGGCCAGCCTGCTGCAGGCCGACCCGGCCATCACGGCCGCGCCCGCCGTGCAGTTCCCGAGGTTGCGGGCGTCGGCCCTCGGCCGCTGGCTGCAGCCTGCGGCGCCGGGCGCGCCGCGGGTCAGCCTGGGCCAGACGATCAGAGAACGGGGAGTCACCCTGTTCTCGATGGACCGCGCCGCCCACGGCGATTCCGCCGGGATGATCGCCGGCCTGGTCGCCGCCGACCTGACGGCCGTCTGTGCTGAGTTGCTGGAAATGTCGGTACCCGGGGATGGCCTGGCGTGGTTCAACGGGTGTGAGGTCCTGGCCTGGCGGGTCCTGGCTGATCTGGTCGGGCTGGGCCCGGGAACCGGGATGGCCGTCGTGCTCGGCACAGCGTCGGCCGAGGCCGCTGATCGCCTGGCCACCGAGGTCAACGTGCTGGTCGCCCGCGGGCCGGTCAGCCCGGCGCTGGTCGGCACCTTCGCGGGCGCGAACGGAACCGTGGACGGAAGCAGCATCGCGGGCGTGAGTGCAAGCGGCGTGACCGGAAGCAGCGTCACCAGCGTGAGCGGGGACGGGCCCGTTGGTTCGGCCATGAATGGCCTCGTCGGCCCGGACGGGGTCGCCGGAGCGGGCGGGGTCAGCGGGAACGGGCCGGACTCGGCGCTGGCCGCGATCACCGATGGCTGGGCCGGCGCGGCCCCGGCCGGTCCCGACACGTTCGCGCTGCTGGCCAGGCACCCGCGGCCCCGGGTGCTGGCGCGGTGCCGCCATGTTCCCGCCCGGGCAGGCGGCCGGCCTGAGGCTCGCGGGCGGCTGGGTGCGGGCGGGCGGCTGGGGTGAACACCGCGCCCGCCGGGTTCCGGTCGGCTCTCACCCCGCCGCAGCGCGCCATGGTGCGGGCGGACCGGGTGTACATCGGCTGGCAGTACGCGCCGCTGCATCCCGACCCGGGTCCGCTGCCGCGCCGCCCGGCACCGCCCGCGGCGGAGCAGATCAACCCGGGCTGGGTGGGCGCACAGCGCCGCGAGGAACGCCGGCTGACCCGGCCGCTCAAGGTGACCTGCGCGACCTCGGTGGGCCTGACCGGCCTGCTGCTCGCGCTCGGGCTGACCGGGTTGCTGAACTACTCGCTCACCGGGCTCGGCGTGGCGGTGTGCCTGGCTGCCGCCGTGGTCAGCGCGCGCGGCGTCTGGCGGGGCGAGCAGGACCTGCGCGAGCAGATCGCCGCCGAGGAACAGCGGGTGGAGAAGATCCGCGCCGTCCAGCGCAGCCGGCTGGCGGCCCGGCAGGAGCAGCATGCCCGGCAAGTCCGCGCGTGGGAGTCCCGCCGTGACGCGTTCGAGCGGCAACTGCAGTGGTACGCGGTGTCGCTGCCCAGTGGGATCGACCGGGTGGACCTGGCCGGCGGCACGCTGGTCGGCTGGTCCGCGCTGCTCACCATGGTCGCTGCGCCGCGGCTGGACGCTGGCGGCGACGTCACCGTGCTCGACCTCACCGAGGGCGCGGTTGCCCAGGACCTGCTCGCGGTCGCCCGCCGGTCCGGAATCGACCCGCTGGTCTGGGTAATGCCCGGCGACCTGCCCCGGCTCGACCTGGGCACCGGGCTCGACGCCGATGCCCTGGCCGACGTGCTGGCCGCGACCGTGGCCGCCAGCGAGCAGGGTGCCGATGCCGGGGGCCCGGCCGCGTCGGCCTCGATCGACAGCACGATCCTGCACCGGATACTTGGCGTGCTCGGTGCCACCGCGAGTATCGCCCAGGTCACGGCGGCGTTGCGGGTGCTGGCCCAGGTCGGCGATCCGCGTGACGACGTGCGGGCCGGCCTGCTGACCGCCGGCCAGCTCGAGCGGGTCACCGCCCTGTTCGGCCGGGCCGCCGCCGACCGGGTGGTGATCGAGCGGGCCTGGGCGATCGAGTCGCGGCTGCGCAAGCTGGACCGGCTCGGGTCGGCTCCTGGGGCGCTGCCGCCAACCAGGCTGCGGGTGGCGTGCCTGGACCGCCGGGTCGGGGCACTGGGTAACCGGGTACTCGGCACGTACATGGCGGTCGCTCTCACCCACGTGCTGAGGCAGGCGCCCGCCGGCCCACGCTGGCAGCGGACCCTGTGCGTGCTCGGGGCGGAGAAGCTCGGCGCGGAAGTGCTGGACCGGCTGCTTGAGGCCGGCGAGATCTCCGGCACCGGGCTGGTCGTCGGATACCGGTCGATCCCCGGGCACGTCAAGGAGCGGCTCGGCCGGGGCAACGCGGCGGTCGCGTTCATGCGGCTCGGGAACGCCGAGGATGCCCGGGTAGCCAGCGAGCAGATCGGCACCGAGCACCGCTTCGTGGTCGGCCAGCTGACCGACACCGTCGGGACGTCCCTCACCGACACCGTGGGTGACTCCTACACCAGCACGGTCGGCACCGCCGACTCGGTGGCCGACTCGGCGTCGGTCAGCGACAGCCAGGGCTCCAGTCGCGGGAGCGGGCGCACCCGGCAGGACTTCTTCGCGCCGTTCGGGCACTTCAGTGGCTCGCGGAGCCGGGACTCCAGCGCGTCGCACGGCACGTCGGACTCGCGCTCGATCACCGCGGGCATCAGCTCAAGCACCGCGTGGGGGATCAGCACTTCCCGGGCGGAGGGCACCAGCCGGTCGGCGGCCCGCACTGTGCAGCGGTCGCGCGAGTTCCTCGTCGAGCAGCATGAGCTGCAGCAGTTGCCGCCAAGCGCGGTGGTCGTCACGTACGCGTCGCCGGATGGGCGCCGGGTAGTGCTCGCGGATGCCAACCCCGGCATCATCGCGTTGCCCACATCCACGCTGCTCAGCCTCGAAGAGGCACTCGACGCCATGGCCACGGGACCGGCCGGGGCCGCGTCCGGAGCGGGCGCCGTGCCGCCGTATCCCGGGCAGCCGCAACCCCCCGAGCCCGGCCAGGAAGGGCCGTCGACCGCCGAGCCGCCGCCCAACCTCGGCCCCCCTCCCGAGCGCCTGGACTGGCGCCGACCGCGCTGAAGGCGGTTGCCGGCGCCTGCGCCAGGCGCCTGGGGCACACTGCGCTGACGCTGCAGGGCGCCAGCGGTGCCCAGGTCTTCCGGCCGTCGTTACGTTTCGGTAAAGCACCAGACAGTTCCGCTGCGACGGGCTTTCTCCGGGTCGCGGCGGCCAGTTTCGGCGTCGTCATTGTGGCCGAGTTCGGTGATCTGACGCAGATCGTCATCGCGAATCTGGCGCGATTGGCTTACACCCGTTTCAGCCGCCGCCCCGAGGCTGAGCCGCCCGCCCAAGCGTCAGCCGCCAGGCTCGCAGGGATATGCTTCTGTTACAAAAGTACCTACTGGCTGCTGTCGGCCAGTGCCGCGACCCCCACAGGAAGCACCCATGGACGGGAACAGCAAGCCCGTGGCCTTCTCGACCGCGGTGACGGCCGGGGCCATGTTCGCCCTCGCCGCCGGAAAGGCCAGGGCCGGACGGGCGCTCGGCAACCCGGTGCTGCGCACCGAGGGCAGGGTTACCCTCGTCGACGGCATCCTGGCGGCCGTGCTGACCGGGCTTGTCCTCAACGCGGCCGTCGGCCTGTGGTGGGCCGATCCGCTGGCCGCGCTGGTCATCGTGTTCTATGCGCTCAGGGAAGCCAGGGAGATTGTCCTGCCTGGCCTGCTTGCCCGGCGCGCCGTGGCCAAGGCGCCGGAGGCGCCGTGACCCAGCCGCGCCAGCAGCACCCAAAGCGCCCGCAGTACCCGGGTCGGGTGCGGGTCCCGCCGCCGCTGATCAGCCACAGGCTTCCGTCCGGCCGTGGGGCCACCGAGCAGCCCAACGCGATCGGCGACGGCGACGCGGCACTGACTCCGAAGTTCTGGCTGATGGTTGTGGCCACCGGCGCCGCCGCCGGGCTCTTTGGCGACCTGATGATGCTGATCCTGTTCAGCGTCCAGCACCTCGCGTTCGGTTACCACACCGGGTCGCTGGAGGCCGCGGCCGAGCGAGCCTCCGATGTCCGGCGGCTCGTCGTGCTGCTGTCCGCCGGTGTGTTCGGCGGGATCGCCTGGTTTCTGCTGCGCCGCTACACCTCGGGCAAGAAGTCGGAGCTCGATGACGTGGTGTGGGGCGACGGTGCCAAGTTGTCGTTCCGGCGCTCGTTCGGCACCTCGGTGATATCCGAGATCGTGATCGGGATGGGCGCGTCGATCGGCCGGGAGAACGCGCCCAAGCTCATGGGCGGCGTGTCGGCCAGTGTCCTGGCCGGCTGGGCCAAGCTGACCCCGGCGCAGCGCCGGCTGCTGATGGCGTGTGGCGGCGGCGCAGGCCTCGCGGCGGTCTACAACGTCCCGCTCGGCGGCGCGCTGTTCACGGCAGAGGTCATGCTGGGCACGATCAGCGTGCCCGTGGTCCTCCCAGCGCTGGCCTGCTCGTGGATCGCCACTGCGACCGCGTGGCTGTACCTGCCCGACCGGCCGACCTACATCGACATCCCCAGCTACCGGTTTACGGCGACGCTGCTGGTCTGGGCGCTGCTGGCCGGCCCGCTGATCGGGGTGATCTCCTCCGGCTACATCCGCCTGACCGGCTGGGTCTCCCACCACCAGGCCCGCGGCCGGGTCGCGCTGTTCGCCCCTGCCGTCGCGTTCACGATCCTTGGCGTGATCGCGTTCGCTTACCCGCAGCTGCTCGGCAACGGCAAAGACATGGCGCATGATGCGTTTCTCGGAGCCGACGGGCTCGTCCTGCTGCTGGCGCTGTTCGCGCTCAAGCCGCTGGTCACCGCGCTGTGCCTGGGCAGTGGCGCGTCCGGCGGCCTGTTCACTCCCACGCTGAGCACCGGCGCCGTGCTCGGCGGCGCCGCCGGCATCGCCTGGAGCCTGGCCTGGCCCGGCTCACCCGCCGGCGCCTTCGCGCTGGTTGGCGCCGCGGCGATGCTCGGTGCGGCCATGCAGGCACCGCTGGCCGGCCTGGTGCTCATCCTGGAGCTCACCGGCGGGGAGTTCGCGATCGCGATCCCGATGATCGCCGCGACCGTAATCGCCACGGCGGTTGCCCGTTACATCGACGGCTACTCGATCTATACCGCCCGGCTGCGGGCCCACCCTCGCGACCCGGACGCAGAACCCGGCAGCGCGCCGGCCGCCAGCTCCAAGACCTCAGCGGCGGTGCCGGCCCTGCGGCGTCACGTCTCGTAGCGTGCGCCCGGCGGCCGCGGCCGGGCGGTGTCACGTCCGGTCGGGGTCGTCGGCCAGGCGGAGGGCGTGTCGCAGGTAGTCGCGCATCCGGAGCTGATCGCCGTCGCCGCCAAGGGCCTCGAGCAGGGCGAAGAGGCTCCCGAACGCGTCCGCGCCAAGCTGTTCGGTGAGTTCTTGCTCGATCCGGCGAGCGGCGGCCCGCTGTGCGGCCAGGTAATCGCGAGCACGGGGGGTGAGCGTGATCACTTTCTGCCGGCCGTCGCTCGATGACGGCCCGAGGGTCACGTAGCCGCGATCACGCAGGTCGGCCACGATCTTCCCCGCTCCCTGACGGGTCATGCCCAGCTCCCGGCCGATCTGGGAGGCGGTGACCTCGTCGGAGCGGGCGCACAGGCGCAGTACCCGGCCATCGGGAAAGCCGCGATCGGGGAAGCCAGCGGCGGCCATCTCCTGGTCTAGCCGCCTCTGGTAGCCGACCCAGGCTCGGCGTAGCGCTGAGCCCAGGGCGGGACGCCTGCTCCCGGAGCGGTCCGCGCGGGCTGGCCGGCCGCCCTCGCTCACGACCGTGCCGGAGTTAGAATGACAACCATGGTTGACATTCTAGGGGGTGCGACCCAGGGCCGCTCGCGCACCATCCGGCGGACGCTGGCGGCGGTGACACTGGGGCTCGTGACTGCGCTGGCCGTGGTGGCGTGTGACAGCGGCTCGGCAAACCCCTCGCCCGCACCGAAGGCCAGCAGCGACGTCTACCGGTGGGGGGTCGTGGGGAACCAGGGCGCGATCGCACAGCTCGAGCGTGGTACGCCGACGGCCATCTCTGGCATCACCGGGAAGGTGGTGCAGCTCGCCACTTCGAACTCCGACGGCTACGCCCTCACGTCAACGGGCGAGGTGTTCGCTTGGGGAGTGAACAGCTACGCCGAGTTCGGCGATGGCCAGGAGACGCCGTACGAGACCAAGGCGGTCAAGGTCGCCTTCCCGGCCGGCGTCAAGATCGCCTCGCTGCCCAACCCGATGCCGTTCGACGGCGGCCTGGCGATCGACTCGACCGGCCACGCGTGGGGCTGGGGCCTCAACGCTGACGATGACCTGTGCCTGTCCGGCCTCATCCAGGCGCGGCCGCAGCGGCTGCCGCTGAGCGACGTGACCCTCGCCACCGGCGCGCGGACGCACGCGCTGTTCTACGCACACGGCACCGTTTACGCCTGCGGCAGCGGCGATGCCGGAGAGCTGGGCAACGGGTCAACGGCATCGAGCACCCGGCCCGCCCGCGTCGTCGGGTTGCCGGCCGGCCCGCGGGTCACCACGCTCACCTCCTCGTGGGAGGGCTCGGGGGCGCTGCTGGCCAACGGCGAGTACTACGACTGGGGGTACAACGCGGCCGGCCAGCTCGGCGACGGCACCACGCGCAGCAGCGCCGTGCCGGTCAAGGTCGGCCTCCCCGGGCCGGCGACCCAGGTCTTCCAGGGCGGCAGCGGCCCGGCGAATGGCCAGACGGTGGCCATCCTGGCCAACGGCTCGGTCTGGGCCTGGGGCAACAACCAGCGCGGTCAGCTCGGCAACGGCACCCGGACGAGTTCCGATGTGCCGGTGCGGGTGAACGTCCCGAAGGGAGTGACGTTCACGAAAGTGAACTCTGGCGGCTACACCAGCTTCGCCATCGATTCGGCCGGGCGGCTGTGGGCCTGGGGCGGCAACGAAAACGGGCAGCTCGGCACCGGTTCCAGCCAGCGCACACAAGCATTCCCGGTCAGCGTCAGCATCCGCCTCACTCAGGTGTCATCCACGGCGAGCAACGTCGCCGGCCTCGGGGCGCACCCCTGATACGGCTGCCTCATGAACGACTCGGCGGATCAGCCGCAGCCGAGCTCAGGGGCTGACGGCCGTGCTGTCGGCCGCGTAGGCGGGCAGCCGGGCCGAGTAGATCGAGTAGCCGTCTACGTAGAAGGCGACGACGGTGGCGATCGCGGTGGCCGCCATCATCGGGATCAGCAGCCCGAAGCCGCTGTGGGTGAGCTCGAGCACCAGGGCGAGGCCGGACAGCGGCGCCTGCATGGCGGCACCGATCATGGCGGCGGCGCCAATCATGGCGAACGCGCCGGACGGGGAGCCCGGCCAGGCCAGGTTCCAGGCGATGCCGAGCGCACCGCCCAGGGCGGCCCCGGTACTGAGCGTGGGGGTGAACAGGCCGCCGGACGCGCCGCTGCTCAGGCACATGGCCGTGACCAGCGGCTTGAGCGCGAACAGGACCAGCAGCAGGCCGAGCCCGCCGATGCCGAGGAATGCGTCGCTCGCTATGTCCAGGCCGTTACCGAACAGCTGCGGGTACCAGATGCCGATGACGCCGAGGATCCCGAACGCGATGACCGGGGCGAATAGTGCCCCGATACCTCTGGCCCGGTGATACGACACCCAGCCGATGAGGCGGATGTAGCCGGCCGAAAGTAGCCCGATGACCGGCCCGGCCAGCAACGCCCACACCATGAGTGAGCCCGTGAAGCGGTAGTCGGGGATGCCGGCGTAGGTGGCGCGGTCAGGCAGGTACACCCAGGCCGTGGCGGTGGCGATCCAGGAGCACACGATGGCAGGCAGCATGACCGGCAGGGAGATGCCGCCGAGCAGGATCTCGGCGGTGAACAGGGCGCCGGCCAGCGGGACGTTGTAGACCGCGGCGAGGCCCGCGCCGCCGCCGCAGGCGACGAGCAGCCGGCGCTGCTGCGGCGACAGGCCGGCCCAGCCGGCCAGGACGCTCCCGGAGGCGCCGCCCAGCAGCTTGGGCGCTGCCTCACGGCCGATCGAGGCGCCCATGCCGATCACGACCTCGGAGATCACCGACGTGCCCAGGCAGCGCCGGAACGACAGCCGCCCGTCGCCGTTCCAGAGCGTCTCATCGAGCTCGGATGGCTCGCCCTTGGTGTAACGCCGCAGCAGGAACCAGGCGGCGCCGCCGAACGCGCCCGCGACCAGCAGTGAGCCGACGCGCCGTGCGGCGGACGCATGCTGGACGCCGTGCTCCAGGCTGCCGTAGTGGTAGCCGAACGCGGCGTACTGCACGTTGAACAGGATCAGCATCATCAGCGCGCCGAGCAGGCCGGCCGCGACGCCGACCGCGGCCACCGCCACCCAGAACCTGGGAGTGAGCACGCCGGCTCCGTAGCTGGTGATGTTCGGCTGCTCCATGGCGCCGCGGCCGGACGGCAGGCGCTGCTTCAGCAGCGGCTGCGGCCGCCGCGTGCGCTGGCTGACGCGGCCCGCCCGCCCGGTACGCCACGCGCTGGGCCAGCGCCACGCGCCGGGCCAGCGCTGCGGGAAAGGCCAGCGTCGCGGGCCGGGGCGCTGGTCTTCGCCGTCAGCACCGCTCATCCGGGCAGCATTCCCGGCTGGATGCTGGCGCCCAGGTCGGCGAGCAGTTGTCCGGTGCTCACCGCACGTCCGGCCCACCAGCGGCCGATCGCGCCCGCCGCGGGACGGCCTGCGTGCTGCCGCGCCCAGCGCTGGCATTCTCGGCTCAGCCAGCCGAGCGTGGCGGCGGGGTCCTGCTCGAGCATCGCCCGCAAGGCGAACCGGCGCTCGCCGATCCGGTAGCCGACCCCGGCGCCGCCGGCGCCCTCGGCGAGGCGGCGCCGGGTGAGAATGATCCCGCTGCGAACCGGGGTTATGAGCGCGCCGACCAGGCTGCCCAGGCCGGCGGTGGCCTCAGGCATGGCGGGGGCTGCGCGCAGGGCCAGGGGCAGCTGGGCCGGGCCCGGTCGTGCGGCCGGATGCGCGCCGACCTCGGCGGCGATAGCCATGCGGGTGAGCCGCGCCCAAGCGGTCAGCGCCGGCACTTCCAGCCCGGACACCGCGTCCAGGTAGGCGGGCAGCCACGGCCAGAGGTGCTCCCACAGCAGGGCGTCGCGGGACCGGGCGAGCGCGATCCGGGTGGCGGCCCGGCGGCTGTCCGCGGCGGCCTGCCCGAGGCTCGCGTACAGGCTGAGCAGCGCGGTGAGGTGGTCGGGCTCGGCTGGCGGCGGGACGCCAATGGCCCGCCAGAACCCGGCGACCCGGTCGGCTCCCTCGCCCCCCAGCGCACCGTCCGGCCCCAGGTAGACGGAGGCGTAGGGCGGGCAGTTCATGATGAACGCGTTGGCGTGCTGGTGGCCGTCCAGGTCAGGCAGCCCGAGCGCCCGGCCGGCGGTGCGGGCGTCGGCCGGCCTGTCGGCGACGGCGCCGAGTGCCCGCAGCAACTCGCAGCGACCCGGGTTCACCGGTCTGGCTCCACCCGCTGGCCGCCGCCGGGGCTTGCACCCGCGGGCCCTTGCCCGGGACCCGCCTGCCCGGCGCCGTCTGGCAGGCGGAACGCGTCAGGGACCGGCTTGAGCGGCCGCATCAGCCAGCGCGGGCGGCGCGTGCCGTCGGGTGACACCTGCCCGGCCGGGTGGGTGAGCGCCAGCCACTGCCGGTACACCTCGCGGGCGGCGGCGGTGTCCACGGCGATGTCGCCGTGCCGGTCACCGGGATCGGCCGGGCGCACCCGGACGGCCTGGTGCCAGCAGTGCATCCCCGAGATCGGGTCGGGATGCACCGGAAAGGTCAGGTTCTGGTGGACGCCGGTGTCGCTCCACCAGAACCGCTGGGTGTCCGGGTCGGCCGAGACGTACGGGCGCACGGGAGCGCGGTGCTGCATCCGCCAGCCGCCGGGCCCGCGGTGCAGGCCGACCGTTGCCGCCATGGCGCCGGCGGCGCGCGGGCCTCCGTCGAGCCGCCAGCGGCCCATGTGATGACTGCAGGCCACGACGCCCGGCCGGATTCCCTCGGTGATCCACGCCTTGGCCACGAAGTAGCCGATCTCGGTCTCCACGCGAACCAGATCCCCGGTCGCGGCGATGCCGAACCTGGCGGCGTCGGCCGGGTGGATCCACACCGGGTTGGTGTGCGCCAGTTCGTCCAGCCACTTGGCGTTCGCCGAGCGGGTGTGGATCTGGGTGGGCAGCCGGAACGTGGACAGCAGCACCATCTGGTCCGGTGCCAGGCGGTCCGGGTGCACGTGGCTCTTGATGTAGCCGGGCAGGGCGTGCTCGGGCCAGCCCCAGCCCGCCAGCGTCGAGGACCAGAACTCCAGCCGCCCGGACGGCGTAGGGAACCCCCGCAGTACCTGCCCGTCCACCCGCACCCCGACCGCCCGGCGCCCGGCGGCGTCCGGCTCGGGCGCGCCGGCCGGCACGATGTTGGAGTCGGCGGGCGCGCCGGCCGCGCTGTACACCCGGCCGGCCGCGGTGATCGCCACGTCCTCGAGTTCGCTGGCCGGGACCGGCTGGCTGTGGAGCCCCCCGTTCTGGCTGGTGATCTCGAACGCCCCGTAGCGGCGCATCCACTGCAGCGGCGTGAGTCCCTCGGTGGCGGCGCGTTCCGGCAGCCCGGGCACGGAGTGCTCGAACATCCAGCCGTAGTACTCGTCGACGGTCAGCTTCTCGCCCGGCCTGGCCCTCGATTCGTGGTACTGGCGGATGCCGAGCGACCCATCCGGATCGATTCGCCAGGACAGCTCGATCCAGAACTCGTTCTCCTCCCACACCTCGCCCGGGTTCACCTGCCGGGAGTCGGTGATCTGCTCGCCGAGGCGCTCCCGCGCGGCGCGCAGCACCGGCTGGCGGAACCCGATCCACTGCCCGTTGTACTGCTCGTACGAGTGGGTGTCGTGCCGTTCCGGGCCGTGGCCCATGGGCAGCACGTAGTCGGCGAAGTAAGCCGATTCGCTCCAGGTCGGGGTCAGTGCGACGAAGCACCCGACCTTGTGCTCGTCGGTCAGCACCTCCATCCAGGACAGGCCATCCGGGTTGGTCCAGACCGGGTTGTACACGCGGATGAAGTAGGTGTCCAGCCGGCCACGCCCCTCGGCCAGGAAGTGCGGCAGCAGGAAGCTCATCTCGTTCTGCGCCAGCGGGTATTCCAGCGGCCAGGACAGGTCCTGCCATACCCGCGGGTGCGGGGGGACGTGGATCGGCCGGGGCACGAACTTGTTCCACGCATTCGGGAAAGTGCCGCCCTCGGTGGCCACGGCGCCCAGCAGCGCCGAGATCAGGAACAGGGTGCGCGACACCTGCCAGCCGCCGAGGTTCCCGGCTGCCGCGGACCGCCAGCAATGGCACGCGAACCGGGTCCCCGCTCCGGCGACGACGTCGGCGACCTCCGCGAGCACCGTGGCGTCGATCCCGGATTCGGCGGCCGCGTACTCGAACGTGAACTCCGCGTACAGGCCGGCCAGCACCTCCTCGAAGTGCTCGAAGGTCTGCGGTCGGCCCGGGTGGCACGTGGCCAGGTAATCGGCCCAGTTCCACCACTGGCGGACGAACTCCCGGTCGTACCGGCCGGCCTGGATGAGGTGGTTCGCGATGGCCAGGTTGATCGCTGCCTCGCTGCCCGGTTGCGGGGACAGCCAGTAGTCGGCCTGGCTCGCGGTGTTGGACAGCCGGGTGTCCAGGACGATGACCTTCGCGCCGTTGGCGCGGGCCTGGGTGATCCGCTGCGCATGCGGGTTGAAGTAGTGCCCGGACTCCAGGTGCGCGCTGATCAGGTAGATCACCTTGGCATTGGCGTGGTCCGGGCTGGGCCGGTCGATGCCCATCCAGAACTGGAAACCGGTCCGGCCGCCGCTGGAGCACACGTTGGTGTGCGAGTTGTGACCGTCCACTCCCCAGCTGGCCAGCACCCGCTCGGTGTAGCCGTCCTCGCCCGGGCGCCCGATGTGCACCATGATCTCGTTCCGGCGGTCCTGGCTGATCGCGGCCCGGATCCGGGCGGCCAGGGCGTCCAGCGCCTCGTCCCAGGTGATCCGTTCCCACTGCCCGCTGCCGCGTGGGCCGGCCCGCCTCATCGGGTACAGGATCCGGTCCGGGTCGGTGACCTGGTTGATCGTGGCCGGGCCCTTGGCACAGTTGCGGCCGCGCGAGCCCGGGTGCTCGGGGTTGCCCTCGAACTTGCGGACCCGGCCGGTCTGCCGGTCGACGTAGGCGAGCAGGCCGCACGCGGACTCGCAGTTGAAGCAGGTGGTCGGCACCAGCATGTAGTGCCGCTCGTCAGCAGCCGGCCAGGCCCGCGAGGACAGCTCCACCCAGTCGTCCCAGCGTTCCTTTGGCGGGAACGAGGCCAGGTGCACCCGGCTCGGCCCCTGGTAGAACGTCTCGCCGCGGGCTTCGGTGGCCGCCCGCGCCGCCGATACGCGTGCGCCCAGGGCGTCCAGCAGCCCTGGCTTGGCGCGGCCGGCGCGGCCGGCGCGGCCGCGTCGTGGCGGTCGTGGCATGCGGGCAGCCTCCTAAGCCAGCGGGACCGACTGGCCAGCCTGGACGTAGGCGTGCTCGTGAGCGAGCAGGCCCGCCAGCGCGAGCACCGTGGCAGCCACGCCGATCCACGGCGCCGCGACACAGACCGCGACCGCGGCCAGCCCCGGCCAGAAGAACCGGGCATAGCGCCCCCGGGTCAGCTCGCCGACCGCCAGGTGCGCGTGCGCGGTCACGTGCGGCAGCGACACCTCGCCGACGGCGAGGGCGACATGCAGCCCGGCGGCGACCGCCAGCACCGCCTCGCACGCGGTCACCGCGCTGCCCGGCGCCAGCCAGGACAGCAGCGGCAGCATGGCGGCCGCACCGGCCAGGGCGGCCTGGACCGCGAGGTGCGGGGCGAGCAGCGGGCTCTGCCACAGGTCGCGCCCCTTGGCCTGGGCGAACAGGTACGCGGTGTAACACGCGGCGGCCGCCGCCAGCGGCAGCCCGATCCCGGCCAGGACCTGCCGCGCGCCGGTCCAGCCCGCCGCGGCAGCGAGCAGGTAGAGCGTGACGACTCCGCCATAGCCGCCGAGCACGAACGAACCGCGGACCAGCCAGCTACGCCAGTGCCGCCGGGTGAAGATCAGGTAGAACCTGGCCGGGTGCTTCAGGTCGGCGATCAGCAGCGCCCCGGTGGCGGCGAGGAGGCCCAGCGCCAGGACCGGCGCCGCCCAGCGCGCCGCCGGGTTACCCCAGCCCAGGTAGCCAGCCATGGCGAGCGCGGCAGGCACGCCAAAGCCGCCCGCGGCAATGCTCTTGGTCCAGGTGTACAGGCTGACCCGCCACCCCCACGGTGCCTGGTGCGGCACGTCGTAGGACAGCAGCGCCGCCGCCGACGAGGTTGGCCGCCCCGGCTGCCCGCCGGCCACCGACTGTGCGCCCCCTGGGCCCTGAGTGGCCCAGGCGAACAGGCCGCCGTCGGGGCGGCGGGCGGCCAGCGGGTCCAGGGCCGCCTGGTGCGCGCCCGCGTAGAAGACGCCGGGCCGGGTCTCCTTCTCCGGGCGGCGCACCTGCACCGCTCCGCGTTCAATGGCCCGGGAGACCGGCGCGGCCGGGTCGTTCAGGTCGCCGACGAGAATCGCCTCGGTAGGGCACACGGTCACGCAGGCCGGCTCCAGGCCCAGGTCGATCCGGTGCGCGCACAGGTTGCACTTCTCCGCCGAGTGGTCGTCGGGGTTGATGAAGATCGCGTCGTAGGGGCAGGCGGCCATGCAGGCCTTGCACCCGATGCAGATGGACTTGTCGAAGTCG
>Ga0335075_10006703_pt1 | contig 17767 bp, 19 predicted proteins | sample Lox_Sample_24_FD_206723 | JGI IMG/M metagenome (GOLD analysis project Ga0335075, IMG submission 206723) | Soil microbial communities from Loxahatchee National Wildlife Refuge, Florida, United States - Lox_Sample_2.4 | ecosystem: Environmental > Terrestrial > Soil > Wetlands | place: USA...
GCGCACACAACTGATGCAGCGCCGCGAACGCCAGCTCCATCTCCGACTCAACCCCGACCGCACGCAGAACTCTCAGATCCGACGCCGAAGCGATCGCGTAGTCGAAGAGCGCGGTTTTCCCGACCCCGGCCTCGCCTTCGAGCACCAGCGCCGCGCTTCGCCCGGCCCGCGCCCCATCGAGCAGCCGATCGAGCGCCACGCATTCGTCTCGCCGACCGCGCAACCTCAGCCCCCCCGGAGCTGAATGACCACCAGGCATGGGCAAGCCGATCCTAGAACCAAACTCGCTACAAGGAAAGGTCACCGGCAGAGATCACGGATCGAGTACCCGTCGGCGGGCGGCTCACGCGCCGAGCGCAAATTCAGACGGCACTCGGGCGTCGGCCGCAAGGGCCCTGCTCGACATCAGCCGGGCATCCTGACCATACCGTCGAGAGACCCACGATCTTCGATCATCGCCATCGGCCAGCAGAGCCGCGACCGGTCACCGTCAGCCAAACCCTACACCCCAGACCAACCGCCCCGGCCACCATCACGATGACCGGCTAGTGCACCCCGTCGGCCTCCTCGCACTCGGCGAATCCTCGTACGCAGAAGTAGCCGGTCCCGGTCGATGCGCTCGCCTCTCTCACGCGCTCGTCCGAGGACTCATTACGCGTCGAAGGCGATGGTCCCGTCGGTCCTGATGGACAGGCTCACGGGTGCCCCTGGTGGCCGGGTTGCGGGTCCATGTATCGGGCGGCCACGTCGGCGGTCGGGTTCGCGAGCGTCTTCGCTGCCGCGACGAGGGTGAGATGGGTGAACGCCTGCGGAAAGTTTCCGACCAAGCGCTGGTGGGCGACGTCGTACTCCTCCGAGAACAGCCCGAGGTCGTTGCCGAGCGCCAGCAGGCGCTCGAACAGCTCTCGCGACTCATCGGCGCGTCCGTTCATCGCAAGTGCGGTGACGAGCCAGAACGAGCAGGCCAGGAACTGGGCTTCGCTCCCGGGTAGTCCGTCGTCGGTCACGGTGGTCGAGTAGCGCGAGATGAACCCGTCGTGGCCGAGCTCACGTCGGAGCGCGTCGATGGTGCCGGTGACCCGTTCGTCTGTGCCCGGCAGGAACCCTACGATCGGGATCATCAAGACGGCGGCGTCGAGCTCCTGGGATCCGTAGTACTGGGTGAACGTCTTTCGCTTCCGGTCGTAGCCCTTCTCGGTCACCTGCCTGTGAATTCGGGCTCGGATTTGTTTCCAGCGCGCCAGCGGTGCGTCGAGCTCGAATCGCTCGACCAGGCGCACGGCGCAGTCGAAGGCCAGCCACGCCATCACCTTTGACTGCACGAAATGCCGGCGCGGCCCCCGGACCTCCCAGATGCCGTCGTCCGGCTTCTCCCACGCTGTTTCGAGGTACTCGACGAGCGCGCGCACGCGCGGCCAGTTATGTGCCTCGATGCTGCCGGTAACCATGCTAGTCGCGTAGGCGACGCCGGCAACCTCGCCGTAGACATCGAGCTGGAACTGCTTCGCGGCCGCGTTGCCCACCCTCACCGGTCGCGAGCCCTCGTATCCCGGCAGCCAGTCGAGCTCGATCTCTTCGAGCTGGCGCTGTCCCTCGGTGCCGTACATGATCTGCAGCTTTGAGACGTCCCCGGCGCCCGCGCGAAGCGCCCAGCGCCCGAACGCGAGCGCCTCATCGACGTAGCCGCCCTCGAGCAGGGCGTCGAGCGTCAGCACCGAGTCGCGCAGCCAGCAATAGCGGTAGTCCCAGTTACGCACCCCGCCGAGGTCTTCCGGGAGCGACGTCGTCGGAGCGGCCACCACCGCGCCCGTCTCCTGGTCGGTGAGCGCTTTCAAGGTAATGAGCGAGCGCACCACCGCTTCGCGCCACTCGCCGCTGTAGGTGCATCGCGACGACCAATCCCGCCAATACGCTTCTGTTCTGGCGAGGGCAGAATCGGGGTCCTCGACTGCGGGAGACTCACCATAGGACGGGAACCACATCAGCGAGAAGCGCTCATTCACCCCTTCGCGGACGGTGAAGTCGGCCACCGTCGTCAGGTCCTCCCCGCGCGTCTCTACGGTCGTCGACAGGTGGAGAGCGTTGGGGCCCCCCAGCGCGAGGATCCCGTCGGCTGTCCGCTCCACCCACGGAACCAACGAGCCGTAGTCAAATCGCGCGATGAACTGCATGCGCATCGCCACCTCTCCGTGCAGACCCTCGACGATCCGCACGAGCTGTGGGGCGCCACCGTCGCGCAGCGGCATGAAGTCGATGACTCTGGCCGTACCGGTGTCGGTCTCAAAGTCGGTCTCCAGAATCAGTGTGCCTTCGCGGTAGCGCCGCGACACGCGGCGGACCGGCGCTGACGGGCACAACAGCCAGCGGCCGTTCTCCTCGCTGCCAAGGAGCGCGGCGAAGCAAGCCGGCGAGTCCGTGCGCGGAAGGCACAGCCAGTCGATCGATCCGTCCCTTCCGACAAGCGCGCTGGTGCGCAGATCACCAATCAACGCGTAATCTTCAATCTTCACTGGCTCCTCCTTCGGGTGGGCCCAGGTGTCGTGCGCCGTCGGGAGGACGGCCGACTACTCCTGACGCTACGGCCGAGGCGACGCGCGGCCCAGTGCTTCGGTGCGAGCGCGCCAGAAGCCCGGCATATGGCGAGCCCACGTTGCCTTGAGGGCGTTGCATCTAGGACGGGCGGTGACATGGCTGGCGGTCGTTCAGCCCCCGGGGGGCTGATGCTGCGCGGCCGGCGAAACGAGTGCGCCGCGCTCGACGGGATCCTCCAGGGGAGTTCGGGCTCGTTGCTGACACGAGCTCGCACAGCCCGGCGGTAGCGGTTCGTTGCGGACCTCAGGGTCCGCCCAGCGTCTGCCGATGCAGGAGCTCGAGACGCGTGGAGCGACGATCAGCCCTCGCGGCACGGATAGTGCCGGTTCGACCCGATGGCGGTCAAGCCTCGTCGGGGTCTTCGACTTCGGGACCCGTAGCCACGTCCACGAGGGCTCGCACCTCGCCCTCGTCTATCCACCGATCCCAGCGTGCAGCAATGACCAGCGCGATCCCGAACAGCGGGCCGACGAGCGCCCACATCACGCGCGACCCCGACTCGGGCTCGCGGATGACGTATCGATTCGGCTCTCGCGACAAATACGGATCGAGTGCCATCAACGCGCCATGAGCCGCGCGACTACCGACTCGATACGCCGAGAGGTACAAGCCCCGGAAACCGAGTGGGTGACCAGCCGGATGCAGTCCTCGGACCCGCACCGACCAGTGCTCGTCTGCCTGCTCGGCCATCTCGGTCACCGGAGGCAGAATTCGGGCGGCCTCTGGTTGCCGCCGACGTCGACGCCCGCCGCTTTCACAATCCTCGGTCGCCGATGCCGGCTCGTCTGAGAGTCCGAGCGACTGCTTGGACTCCGCGACTTCCTCGTCGCTGAGGACGGGATCGCCATGGGACTCGCCGAACCGAGCCGCATCGTTGTGGAGCTTCAGAAGCTCCCACCGGCCATCGCCCACCCAGCGCCACTCCCGCCGATCAGGGTCGATCGCGATCCATGCGAACGTGACGACCTGCTCGTAGAGCGACCGCACCAGGGTCTGTCCGTCGAGATCGCGATCCAAGCCCATCAGGTCGAGCAGCGACTCGACGGTGTCTGTCATGCGAACCAGCGCCGCCGTCCGATAGAGCGTCCACCAGCGCTCGCCGCCGTAGACGCGGATCGGGAGCTGTCGCCGAACCACGTTCACCAAGGCGGCATCGGCTGCCGCCATGTCCTCGACGCTTGGGAATGGATCGTCCACGATGAGCCCGAACGAACGCGTTACCCGCACGCTGCGCCGGCGGGGCCGCGCTCGCACAAAAGCGCTGCAAATCCTAAGCCGACGCCCAGACTCGAACCGGGGCTCCCTTCATTTCGAGTGAAAGAGGACCGCCTCACGAGCGTTCACAACCGGTAGCGAGCGGACACGAAAGTCCTGCAAAGGCTCAGTTTCGAAGTGTACGTCCGTGATATCCCGTTAGCTGGCGAAACGAAGCTAGTGGACGCTCAATGGACGTCGCCCGACAGAATGCGCCGGTCTCGAAAACCGGTATGGGCTATTGGTCCGTCGGGGGTTCGAAATCCCGCCTCTCCACCCTTCTCCGCTGAAGTAGGCCCTTTAGCTGCACCAGCAGGGAAAGCGAGCCGCCTTTCAGCGGGCTCATAGGGTCGCGTCGCGGGCCAAGGCGGGCCAACTGAGGCCCTCGCTTACGGTCCGTCGTTCCCCCGCCGTCCCCCAGGTCCGGACCGCGGGGCACGAGGCGGGCGACGACAGAGTTGTCGTCGCCGAAGCGGTCGACCTTGACGCGCGCACGGGTAGGAGGCACTGGTCCTGTGGCGAGGGACCTACGCACATGCCGCGCCGCCCGAGGACGACGATCACCCGCCGGCGTCGGCGCCCGGTTTCCCCGAGATGAGTTGGGGGCGCCCATAACGGTCGGTTGTCGGCGCGGGAGCGCACAGGTATTGGCGTGGGGGATTGGACGGCTCATCCTGGGCGCGTCAACCCGTCTCCGCCGACAGGACTGTTCTCTGCGATGTCTGATCAGCGCCATACTCGCCCGCACCGCTACCGGATCGGTGGCGAGATGTCTGTCGGGCTCCTTGACGGCACTGCTGACAGGGAGGCGAGCGCTCGGAGGCGCTCGCGCGTGCGGGCATGAGTTCTCCCAGCTATGGCAAGCCGACTCGCATGACCGTACTGCTGCGCCCGAGGATCATGTCCACGTTGTTTCCGCGCCTGCCGCGGGACTCACACCCGAGCTACTGGCTCGCGCTCGGGCTGGGCAGCGCCGCCGTCGTCGTGCTCGCGGCCCTGCGCCTCTTCCCGGTCGCCCTGATCGCCGCCGCGTTGCTCCTGCCCCTGCTGGTCGCGCTGTACCTGGTCGACGTGAACGCGTATGGGGATGAGCCTGTCTGGGCGCTGGCCCTCACGATGGGCTGGGGCGCGGTCGCGGGTGTGGGGTTCGGTCTGCTGGCGCTGGCGGTCGCGCCGTCAGCCGCTTCGGTGATTGTGAACGGGACGTCGCAGTATGTGCTCGTCCAGGGGCTGGTCTTGCCGTTTTGCGGGCTCTTCGTGCTGCTTCTCGGGCCGCTCGTCCTGCTCCGCTACCAGCACTTCAACGCCGTGCTCGACGGGGTCACGTTCGGGGCGACCACGGGTGCGGCGTTCAGCGGCGCCCAGGCGATCACGTACAGCGCCCACCTGATCGGCGCCGGTTTGCGCCCGGGCGGAGCGGTCCTGCCCTGGGTCTGGCGCTTGCTGTCGCTCGGCCTGGGCATGCCGATCGTGACCATGGGCGCGGCTGCGGCGGCTTGTGCTGCGCTCTGGCTGCGCTATCGGGCTCCGGTGCGGGACGCCGAGGCGCTCGGAGCGCTTGGTCATCCGGCCCTGGCACTGCCACTCGCGGGCCTGCTCGTCGCGGGGGCCGCCGTCGGTGAGACGTTCCTGTCGGCCGGCGGATGGCTCGTCTGGCTGCTCGTGTTCGACCTGGTGGCAACCTCGCTGTTGGCGCAGACAATTCATGTCGGCCTCGTGGAGGAGGCAGCGGCGATGGATGCCGGAGGTTCGTCGCTCGGCTCTATGCCGGGGGCGCCGTCATGACCCTCCTCGCTGAGCGTGCGCCCAGGGCGCCCAGCAGTGGGGGACTGGGGGGATTGGTCGTCCACCTGTTTGGGCTCATATTCCTCGTCATCATCGGGCTGTCGATCTTGACCAACCTGCTGGTCGCCCCGGTCGTGGTCGCCCCGTGCACGAGCGGTCAGCCGTGTGGAGCACCGCCCACCGTCCCGGCGGTCATTCGCGAGACCGCCTGGCGTAGCCCGCGTTACGGCTTCAGGCTCGAGTACCCGGCGTCGGTGGTGAAGGTCTCACAGCAGACGCCGACGGGAGTTGTCCTGGCCGTCGACGTCGCCGGGACGAGTGGCGATGTGACGGTCCAGGGCTTTAGCGGGGGGACCACGCCGGCGGAGGCGATCAGCGGTCAGGTTCACGGGCTCTCCGGGGTGTCACAGCTTGCCGGGGACACGAACCCGGCCCATCAGCTGCTCGGAGCGGGCGTCGGCTACCTTGCCGGCGCGGGGGGGACCTACCTCGGCGACGTCACGTCACCTCAGGGAAGTCAGCCGGTGAACATCGCGTCCGAAGCGGCCTCCGACGGACGGGTGACCGTGAGCGCGACCGTGGTAGGCGCCACGAACAGCAGCGGCTATCACAGTGACCTGTACGCCGTGGCCGATCTCATCATCAACAGCGTGCTGTGGCCCGGATGAGGGGCAGTGCAACATGTCGCCGGTCACGCGGAGCCCACCGTCGCTCGATGGCTTGGCGCGCGCTCGCCTTACTCGCGGTGCTCGCCGGAGCCGGCGCTTGGTGGTTCGCACGCCCGCAAGGGTTGGAGGCGCACGGCCAACGCAAAGAGCCCGTTCTCCTCGGAGCGACCGACCCGCATACGTCGATCGACTTCACACTGGTCCTCCGGCTGCCAGGCCAGGCGCACCTCACCCGCTTCCTCAACGAGCTGACCAATCCTGCCGCGCCCAACTACCACCACTTCATCGACGCGGCCGCATTCGGTGCACGCTTCGGTGTCTCGCGCTCCGTTCTCAACGATGCGAGTGCCCAGCTCGCCCGGGACGGCATCCAGGTCATCGCCAGCTACCCCCAGCGCACGGCAGTCGATGTCCGGGCCACCGCCGGCACCATCGATCGTGTGTTCGACGTCCGATTGATGGATTGGCGGAGCGCCGGACGACAGGTCTTCCACGCTCCGCTCGGCCCGGCGACCGTCCCCAGCGACCTCAGCCGCGCGGTCAGCGCGGTCGCCGGCCTCGACGGCACCACGTTGATAACGGACGACTCCGCAGCCATTCAGGGCCTGACGCCAGCCACCGCTCGAAGTGCGTATGAAGTCGACCCGCTGTTGGCACAACACATAACCGGCCAAGGAGAGAACATCGCGGTGGTCGAGTTCGCACAGTTCGATCAATCCGACCTCGACGGCTTTGACCAGCAGTTCAACCTGCCAGACGTAAGCCCGCGCGCCATGGCCGTCGATGGCGGGGCGACCGATGACTCCGCGGCTTCAGTGGCCGAAGCCAACCTCGACCTGGAGGTCGCGCACGAAATCGCCCCGGCCGCCGAGTTGCTGGACTACAACGCGCCCCAAGCAACCTCGTCCGGTGCGGACACGTTCGGCGCCGTCCTGGATCGGATCACCGCCGACGGCCAAACGCGCCTCGTGTCGGACAGCTGGGGCAGCTGCGAGGCTGACACGCCCCGCGCGGACATCCGACGCGACGAGCAAGCGCTCGAAGCCGCAGCGGCACACGGGATCAGCGTCTTCGTCGCCGCCGGCGACACGGGAGCCTATACCTGCCAGGAGGCCACCGACACCAACCACAGCCTGTCCGTGAGCTGGCCAAGCTCAAGTCCGTTCGCGGTCAGCGTCGGCGGCACCGCGCTGTCGATGACGACCAGCGGAGCCTACGCTGGTGAGACGGCATGGGACGACACGCTCGAGCAGATGGGCGGGGGCGGGGGGCTGAGTCTCGACTACCGCCGCCCGGCGTGGCAGGTCGGCCCGGGGGTGGCGAACCGGTTCTCAACCGGCATGCGCCAGCTTCCCGACGTGGCGGCCGCGGCCGATCCCTGGTCAGGCTGGGACACCTACACCGACGGCTCCATGACCGTGGCGGGGGGGACGAGTGCGGCGACGCCGTTCTGGGCGGCGTCGATGGCGCTGGTCGCCCAGTACGCCCAACAGCGTGGAGACGGGCAGCTCGGATTCGTCGACCCGATGCTGTACGCCATCGCGGCTCGTCCCCAGCGGCCTCCCGCCTTTCACGACATCACGGTGGGCGCCAACCGCTACTACCCGGCCTCGCCGGGATGGGACTTCGCCACCGGGCTCGGCTCCCCGGAGGTAGCCAACCTCGCCCGCGATGTCGTCGCGTACCTCAAGCGATAGGGGGCGAGTGCGTACACGAGAATTTCACGGAGAAGCGGCGGCGGACGTGGCTGCGCCGCTCGAGGAGTGCTTTGCGCTGGTCGCCACTGTTGATCACTACCCCGAGTGGTGCCCGGACGAAGTCCGCTACGTCGAAGTCGTCGAGCGTCGCGGAGACGGCCAGCCACGACGCGTTCGGATGATGCTTCATGTCGCCCGCGGGACCCTCGTCAAGGAGTTTCAGCTTTTTCTCGCGGTGGCCATCGAGCCGCCTCGATCCGTGACACTGACCAGGGTGACGGACCATCCGACCAGCCAGGAGTTCACGGCCGTCTGGGTGGTGCATCCTGGCCACAGGACCCGGATCGTGCTTCAAGTCGACGCGCAGCTTCGCGTGCCCGCGTTTGTCCCGACCGCCGGGATCCCCGACGAAATCGTCAATAAGTTCGTCGGAGCGGCATCTCGAGCACTCGACCGCGGAACCGTTCAGCCCATCCCCCGCTGACCGGGGACCGCGGCATATCGTCGCCGCCATGCACTGACAGTTATGTCGATGGCACCCGATTTATCTGGGTCGCGGCCCAGCGGGAGCCAAGCTGATCAGAAATGGGAGTCAAAGCAGAACCGGATGCGGCGGAAAGGTCCACCGCGTCCCAGCCACGACCACTGAACCCGGGAAGGGAACCTCATGTCATTCGCAATGCCATCCGATGCCAATGTCAGCCAGACGGGCGTGTTCGGTCAAGTGATGTACCTAGTCGCGGCGACGCTCGGGGTGTTCACGCTCGGTGCATACCTGGGCCGTGACCTCGCGGGGGGTCTGTCGCTCATCTGCTTCATCCTAAGCTTCGTATGTGTCTTCGGGCTGAACTACGCTCGCAACTCGGGCGGCGGGGCCGTGGGTCTGCTGGCCGCCATGGGTCTGTTTCTCGGCCTCGGGCTCGGCGGTGGTATCGACGCCTACACCTCGGCGGACCCTGGCGTGGTGTGGCAGGCCGGCGCCGCCACCGCGCTGTTCGTCGCGGCGCTCGGAAGCCTCGGGTACATGACCCGCTCTGATCTCTCGGGCGGGTACCGTGTGCTGTTCTTCCTGCTCCTCGGGCTGATCGTGTACGGCCTCGTCAGCCTGTTCGTATCGATTCCGGCGGGGAATGTCATTTACGCCGTGCTTGGCCTCGGCATCTTCGGTGGCTACACGCTGTTGGACTTCAACCGCCTACGCGGAGCTGGGAGCGCCGACTCGGTCTCGATCGCCTCCGGGATCTTCCTCGACGTGCTCAACGTCTTCACTTTCTTCCTGCAGCTGTTCGGGCGCGGACGGGATTAGAGGTTGCGGCGAGGTCCGACATGCGCTCAAACTACGTGCATCCATCCCACATCGCCGGTTTAGGCGTTCACGGCGTTGCGAGGGGGGGTCCCGTGGCGGTTGCAGCGATGATCGGGCTCTGTCTGCTGGGCGTGCTGATCGTCTTGATCGTCATGCTCGGCCAGCCGCCCACTGACCGGCGCCAAGGCAACGGTGGTGACTCGGGGTCCGGCGGCGGCGGGCGCGGTCCGCAGGGCGGAGGGCCGGACGGCCCCCCGCCGACCGGGCACGATCCCGAGTGGTGGCCCGAGTTCGAACGCCAATTCGCGGAATACGTCACTTCGACTATTCGAACGTCAAGTCAGGCCGCGCCCAGGTCATGAACGCGCATGACAGTTCTCAGAGCGCCGTCGTAGGCCGTAGACCCGGCGCACCGGCCAGGTCTCGCGCGGTGCGCGTCAATCGGAGCCGGCGATCGTCCGGCCTCGCCCTGAATTCCCCCCAACGCCAAGGAGGCCATCCTCGGCTCGTTCGACGGGATGACGTCGACGCTTGGGGCCATCGGCATCGCGGTCGCCGCGACGATCGGCATGGGAGCCGGTCAGTACCTGTCCGACCGGGACCGCAACCTGCGGAAGGCGCTCGTGATGGCCGTGGCGACGCTCGTCGGGTCGGTCCTTCCGGCGATTCCGCTCTTCTTCGGCCTTAGCTCGCGTGTGTGCTCGCTTCGGTCGCCATCACGCTCGGCGGAGCGGCGGTGATCGGGCACTATCGCGGCGATCTCGTCACGTACACGATCCTGATGACCGTGTCGCCGTTGACGGTTGGGCTCTCGGTCGCAGTGGCGTGATGAGGAGTCCCAATCGCATGCGCGAGGACCCTCAATCACCGAGTCATAACCGACTGCGCCCGACGCGATAACGAGTCCGTCTCGGAAGTGCTGCCTTCCGAGACCAAGCTGGTTCTCATGACCCACTGGGCGCACGTTTCGTTGGGGCGCCTTCTACCCGCACCACCCCCCATCCACAGAGGAGGACAAATGGCGGATAACACCGTGCTCTACACCGCGATCTACGACAATCTCGATGACGCGCTGAACGACCTGAATGCCCTCGAGATGCTCCACGAAGATGCCATGGTCGGAAAGTTCGACGCGGCGGTGATTGACCAGGAGAATGGTCAGCCTCACATCGCCAAGCGAATGGATCGGCCGCGGATCCGGGTCATCCCAGAGGAGTTCGGCTCGGGCGCACTGCCTCGCAAGGAGCTCAAAGAAGCAGCTCGGGAGCTTGGTCAGAACCAGGTAGGCCTGCTCGTGGTCGGCGAGCCGACCCTCGAAAAGGGATTCGACCAGGCCGTGACCAAAGCCGACAAGGTCGTCAAGCAATCGCTGGACGCCACGACCGACGAGATCGCCGGCGACCTGCACGGAGCGCTCCAGAGCTAGCGCAGACGTAGACCAGCCACGGGTGACGGTCGTCCAGGTCCGTCACCCGTGCCCCCGTGTTGGTTGCGCGAGGTGATGTCGAGCTTCGAGCTCAGCTTGCGCAAGTGGTAGCGGCCTCGGCCAGGTGCCCGGCGCGCCGATCCGGATCGACCTGCGCGTCGGTGGCGTCGGCCAGCGCACGGTGGGCCGCACGTCGGTCTTCCGGCCGGCCGACCCGTAAATCGCCGAACGCACTAGCACTAGCGGATCACGAAAGCGCACGCGGCCGTCGGGCTCGATCAGGCCAGCCGACTCCGCCGGCTCGAGCGCCGCGGCCGTAAGCCCGAGCCGCTGGCCTGCGCCCTCCAAGAGCGCCCGGTCACCGAGACGCTACGCCGCCGCGACGACCAGGAGACGCTGGACCTTGGCAAGCTGCGTGGCGCTAGTCCCCGCGGGAGTTCGAGTAGCGCCAGGGGTCTCCACGCGACTCCGACAACAGCTCGTCGGCCACACCCTCGTCCAGGCGTCCCGGGATGACCGACGCCATGAGCCAGCTCGCATCGGCGCCGCGAAGACCCTCGAGCACCAGCTCTCGGAGCCCGGCAAATGAATCGCGCGGCTTACGCGTAGCGAACAACAGCACGACCGCCTCCACCAGCACGCCGCGCGCCACGAACGCCAACGCTTGCGGACGCCCGGGCCAACCACTCTGCGTCATCGGCCACGCACCCGAGCGGGCTCTGGCCCACCACCAGCACCGCGCACTCATGTCGCCGACCACGCAGCGTCAACACCCAGGGAACTGATCGAGCGCCACCCAAGAGGCGATCTCGCTGCGCTTTACGCCGTGAGGAGCGAGCTGGTCCGAGAACTACTGCGTCGCGCCACGGCCCTTCTACGCCGTCGAATGGATGGCGCCCTTGCCCTGCCCGCCCTTGCACAGATACCCTTTCGAGATGCTGCTGTCAGTTGCTGAGCACGCTATCTCGGGGTCTGACGCGGCACCTGCCGAGGCCCCGAGATCGCTTCTGGGGAGATGCTTAGTCGTGCTTGGCTGACCGCCTGAGACGATGAGCGAGGGACGAGAGATTCGCGTCGTCGTCGGTGAGGATCAGGCGCTGGTCCGAGAGGGCATCGTGCGGATTCTTGAGCGCGCTGGACTCGAGGTAGTCAGCGTGGCCGCCGACGCTCAGGACCTGGTGCGCAAGGCCGGCGCCCATAGTCCTGATGTCGTCATCGCCGACATCGAGATGCCACCTGAAATGACCGACGACGGTCTGCGGGCGGCTATGCACATTCGAGCCGCGCAGCCCGATGTCGGCGTGATCGTGCTTTCCCAATATCTCGAGGGTCGCTACGCGCTCGAGCTCGTCGCCGACCGGGCGGAGGGAGTGGGCTACCTGCTCAAGGAGCGGGTCGGCGACACCACGCTCTTCATCGACGCCGTTCGGAGGGTGGCCGCTGGAGGGTCCGCGCTCGATCCCGATGTCGTTCAGCGCATGGTCGGGCGCAGCCGCGGACCGGGACCGCTCGACGGGCTCACGCCACGCGAGCGGGACGTGCTGTCCCTGATGGCGGAAGGCCGCTCGAACCAAGGGATCGCCGATCAACTGTTCGTCACCGTTGGCGCGGTCGAGCAGCACGTCACGGCCATCTTCGGCAAGCTTGGCCTCCGCCCCGACCCCGGGGATCATCGCCGAGTCCTCGCCGTCCTTCGCTACCTGCGCGGCTAAAGGAGGATCCGGGTGCCATCGACTAGACCCACCGAGTGGAGCGTCGAGGCGCAGCCGTTTCTCAAGGCGATCCTCGACTGCGTTGCCCAACCGGTCTGGGTCGTCGATCACGACGGCATGATCCGCTTCGCCAACCCGGCGGCGCTGGCCGCTCTCGGCTACGACGACCTCGACGAGCTCGAAGGCAAGCAAAGCCACGAGACTATCCACTACGAACGTCCCGACGGGTCTCACTACCCGGCCGAAGAGTGCCCTCTCCTGCGCCCACGCACCACCGGTGAAACCGTTCACGCGGAGGAGGACTGGTTCTTCCGCCGCGACGGCACGATGTTCCCGGTCAGCTATTGGTCGGCGCCGATCGACACGCCGAACGGCCGGGGTGCGGTTCTCGCGTTCACGAACACAGAAGAACAACGGCGCGCGGAGCACGCCGAGCGAGAGCGCGACATCGCAGAAGCCCGCGCGAGCGAGGCACGCGCAGCGCAGCGACGGATCGTGGAGGCCGGAGACCTTGCGCGCCGCCGGGTCACACGCGACCTACACGACGGAGCGCAGCAGAAGCTCGTCAGTCTCGTCCTGAATCTCGAGCTCGCCCGAGAGTTCACCACCTCCGAGCCAGAGCACGCCGCCGAGCTGCTCGAAATGGCAACCGGGCAGGCCCGGGCCGCGATCCGCGAACTGCGAGAGCTGGCCAGCGGAATCCATCCCACCATGCTGACCACGCGTGGCCTGCACGCGGCCGTTGAGTCCCTCGCCGACGAGCTACCGCTACCGATTGATCCATTGGATATCCCGGAGATGCGGCTACCCACCGTGATCGAGGGAAGCGTCTACTTCCTCATCTCCGAGGCACTGACGAACGTCGTCAAACACGCGCAGGCGCACGCAGCCGGCGTACGGGTTGCCGTCACCGGCCCTAACCTCACGGTCGAGGTGCGCGACGATGGAGTCGGCGGTGCTGAACTTCAGCGCGGACGCCACGGATTAGCCGGCCTAGCGGACCGGGTGGGAGCCCTCGGCGGCACTTTGCAGCTCGAAAGCCCGAAGTCTTCGGGAACCGTCCTCCGCGCGGAAATCCCGCTGCCTGAGACGGGCGATCAACCCGCAAGGTAGGCGTTCAGGGCCGGCCCAGCCAGGTTTTCCTTCGAGACGAAGCCGGCGGCACCGCACGACCTAATCACCCGGTCAGGAGCCGCGTGCCGGTCGCTGGAGGTCAGGACCACACGGCACCCGCCCGTGGCTGAAAGGCGCTCGGCGACGGCGACCCCATCACCATCACGAAGGTAGACATCAAGCAACACCGCGTCCGGGCGCATCTGGCGGGCAAGCGCCAAAGCTTGGACCGCGCCGTCTGCCTCTCCGACGACCCGGAAGCCTCGAGCGGCCAGGACCATCCGGGCCGCTTGGCGACACCACGGGTCATCATCGACGATCAGGACGGTTCGAACCACGGGCTGAGTTTTCCGCGTGCGCGCGGACACGTCCATCCCGCTAACCCCAGAATCCAACCGCTCCGTCACCGAGGGTTGGCTGTAACAGCTTCAAGGACGATCGAGGCATACTCCGCCGGCGCCTCCTCCCACACGAAGTGGCCCGCGTCGATCAACACGACGCGACTATTCGGCAGGCGCTCGTCAAGGAACTCGGCGTTGGCGAGCGGGACGACGCGGTCGTGGCGGCCGTTGATGATCGTGACCGGCGTGCCGATCTCGGGCAGCAGCGTGGCCAGCGCGGGCAGCTCCTCGGGATACCTGCGTGCGTAACGCATCGACTCGACGAAGCGGTCTCCGTCGTAGCAAGCGATGTAGTCGGCGCGGACGTCATCGGGTATCCCGCCCGCGACCGTGTCGGCCGCCACGTTCACGATCGCGCGAGGATCCATCCTGCGGTACTTGTCGAGGTCAGGGTCGAGCACCCATGACTTCAGCGGCTCCCCGAGCTGGAGCGGAACTGCGGCGCCGCCGCTGCCCACGATCACGCTGGCGATCCGGTCCGGGTGGGCCGCTGCGGCAAACAGGGCGGCTGACGTTCCCACGTCGGGCGCGACGATGTGAGGCCGGCCAAGCTTGGCCTGGACGATAAGCCTGGCCAGAAACCCGCCCATCGCTCGCGGTGAGAGGAGGGCGTCGCGGCGTTCGGATGCGCCGAAACCGGGGAGGTCGATGACGAACAGGCGCGCGCGCTCGGCCAGCGAGCCCCACATTGGCGCGAATGCGTAGACGCTCTCGGGCCACGGGCTCGTGAGGAGGATCGTACGGTCGGCTGGGCCTTCGCTCTCGGCGTAGCGGATACGCACGCCGTCGACGGTCCGGAAGCCGATCTGCATCCTGGCGGAACCGGAGGACTGTGTCGTAGCTTGTGAGCTCATGTCTTTGTCCTTTGTCGGGGTGGGTTAGATCAGACCGGCAGCGGTCTGGCGCGCTCTGGCGGCGCTCGCGATGCTCGCCGCGTATCGTGGCGTCTCGCGGCGGTTGTGATCGGAGAACGCCTGTTGTCGCGCCGTGGCGGCATCCGCGAGTGTCTGACCGTGCTGCGTGATGAAGTCCAAGAACGCCTCCGTGGCGTTCGCGGTGACGGAATTGACGAACCGGCAGCCCCCGATGCTGATGGGCTCGACGGCAAGCGTCCAGGTCACCACGGTGTGGGTTCGTCCGCCACTGAACGGGAAGACATCTGACACCGAGACCATCCGGCAGAGGCGCGACTTGAACACCTCTGCCACGTATTGCTGCATGAGCAACGACTTGCCGATAGTTTCGACGTTGATCGACATCGGTTGGCCCTCGTCGGTGTGGGTGAACCCACATGCGATGTGGTAGGGCGGGCACCAGCGCTGGAATTCTGCGTTGCGGAGGTGTGCCAGGCAGTCCGCGATGTCGACCTGGTCGATCGGTACGTCGATCTCGTAGCTGTAGCTGGACTCAGAGAGGATCCAATCTGTCATGACAAGCACTCCTACTCGTGGGTGGATACTCGTCTCGTGGCGAACCATTGGGAGTCAGGCCGCGCTTTGCGCCCGTCACACTCGGCGGTTGACCATCGGCTCCACCAGGCGGTGTCACCCCCGCCGTCCGTGGCACGGCCGCTTGGCGGCGATGGGCCAGCAGGACCCAGGCTAGGAACAGCCCAGCCCCCCACACGCCAAGTACGACGAGCGGACGCGCCAGTTGGTAGTGCTGGAAATAGATGGCGTCTCGCAGGGCGTTCACCGTGGCGCCCGACGGCAGCCATTGGGACAGAAAGGCGAACGGTTGGGGCAACAGCGGGGGCGCCACGGCCCCGCCTGACGATGCGTTCCCGAGGATCACGAAGAACGACCAGGACGGCACGATCGCCCAGGGGCCGAGGACCACCGCCATCAGGGAGGCAAACGACGCCACGGCAAGGACATGGACGGCCACGATTCCCCACTCTTCCGGATACAGCGCCGCTGGTCGGTGCAGCAACGGACCGTCGACCAGCGTTAGCACGGTCGAGGCGAGCAACGCCAGGCCGATCACGAACGAGATGTGGTGGCGGAGCTCCAGCCCCGGTGCTTGGCCGCGGACCTGGAACACGGTGACCATGCCAGCGATCGTCGCCACGAGCATCAGGTAGAAGATGTCGAGGCCGTTCGGATCGTCTGGCGCCAGCGGATGGGTGTCGACCACGCGCACCGATGGGTCAACCGCGTCGATCTTCTGAAGCACGCGTGCTACCGACGCGCCGGCCGCGCTCGCCACATAAAGGGTCGAGCTCGAGGACCCGAGATCGAGTGCCGCATAGACGTTCTGGTGGTTCATCCCGCGCCGTGCGGCGGCAATCGAGCCGAAGCGCCGGAACTCGAGCTTTCCGTCCGTGACCCTTTCGGCCGCGGCGACCGCCCGGGGATCGGCGGCAGGAGCCTCGACGAGAGCTGCCTGGATGTCGTGCGGCACAGGGTCTCCCAGCGCGAGCAAGTAGGTCGTCAAGAACAGCGATGCCATCGCCACCGCTACCACTGTGATCAGAAGCGCGCGCGCTTCGGGCGTCCACTGGTGCCGACGAGGCCTGTAAGCGAGGCGAGACATCAGGAGGCCGCGCCGTCGGTAGCTGGGGTCGCGACATCGAGCGGCTCGTGCATGGCCGTTGCGCCCTTCGAGTTCGTCTCCCTTCCGGGGCGGGGGCGGGCATCCCGGGCCGGAGCGTGGTCACCGTGAGCCGAGATCCGACGTCGGAGCCGGACGTAGGCGATCACGCCCGGGATGGTGGGCAGCCAGTACGAGATCGTGCGGTACGCGAGTACGGCGAGCACTGCCAGGCTGCCGTTGACGCCAAAAGCGAGAAACGATCCGATCATGCCGCCCTCGACGCCGCCGATTCCTCCCGGCAGCGGCAGCGTGTTGGCAAGGGTTCCCACGTAGTACCCCATGACCAGGACCGCAATGGGCGGTGCGTGGCCGAAGGCTTGAAAGGACGCCCAAAGGGTGCCGATGTCGAACGCCCATCCGACGAGCGCGCCGAGCACCGACGGGTCGCGCCGGCGGAGCATCGCGAGCGTCGCGCTCAGCCCGGATTGGAGCGAGCGCGGAAGCGCGGCGGCTCGGCGGAGCCAGCGCTGGAGTCGCCCGTGCGCGGCGTCGGCCTGTCGGAGGAGAAATCGCTCGACCGGCTCGTCGAAGAACAGCATCGAGACAACGATCGTGATGACTGCCGTGCCGAACAGCGCAGGGATCAGCGTCAGTCCCGCCGGCGCGGGTCCGGAGAAGATGCCGAACCAGAGTCCGAACCCGCCGACCGCGAGCGCGGCCATGTACACCCAGTAGGTGAGGATCTCGTAAGAGACCATGCCGGCCGCGACGTCGGCCGCGGATAGGCCGCAGGCACGCAGCGCCCATATGGTGAGTGCGATGCCGCCGGCGCCTGCGCTGGCGAGGATCTTGGTGGCGGCACCGCCGGCGAGCGTGATGTCGTAGCTGAGCCGCCATCCCATCCGGCTCCCGGGGCGGGAGAACACTCCGCGGAGCAAGAGGATCTGGCCGTAGAAGGAGATCGCCTCCAGCACCACCCCGAGCGCCAGCCACGAGAGATCCCCATTGCGCAGGCGCCGGAGGGTCGGCTCGAGGCCGGCGATCTCAGGAACCACGTAGTAGACGAAACCGGCGATCAAGACGGCACCTAGCACGGTGCCTGCCGTGCGCCGGTGCCTTCTCAGGAATCCGGAGTGGGCGGTTTGCGGCTCCGGCGCAACGCTTCCGCCGGCGGTCGCCGGCGGAGCGCTTGCGTTGGATGCCGGAGCGCGGACGGGCGGGCTTCTCATCTCACGAAGTGGTGCCTGCCACCTGCTTGTGGCCTGGGAGCTTTACCTT
>Ga0335075_10006704_pt1 | contig 17766 bp, 20 predicted proteins | sample Lox_Sample_24_FD_206723 | JGI IMG/M metagenome (GOLD analysis project Ga0335075, IMG submission 206723) | Soil microbial communities from Loxahatchee National Wildlife Refuge, Florida, United States - Lox_Sample_2.4 | ecosystem: Environmental > Terrestrial > Soil > Wetlands | place: USA...
TCAGCCCTGCCGCGCCCGCCGCGGTGAGCCGGTCAGGCCCCGCCGACAGCACGCCGCCGACCAGGTCGTCGGCCAGTTCCGTCGTGGTGAGGTCGAGCACGCCGCTGAGCAGCCGCGCCTCGGCCAGTGCCTCGAGTGCCCGGCCGCCTGCCCCGGTGGCGTGGAAGACGAGCACCTCGTAGCCGAGCTCGGTCAGCCGCGCCCTGGCGGTCTCCACCGCCGGGGTCGTTACGCCGAACATGCTGGCCGCGACCAGCGGCCGCTCGCCGGCGTCGGTGTCAGCGTCCGCCGCATGCTCCCGCGCCGCGACCATCCCCGCCATCGCGGCGGCCGCGTTGCCCAGCACCAGCCGGGAGATCCTGTTGATCCCGGCCACGTCTACCACCGAGTACATGATGCAGACGTCCTTGGCGCCGACGTACGGCGACACGTCGCCGGAGGCCATGGTGGACACCAGCAGCTTGGGCAGGCCCACCGGCAGCGCCGCGAAGACCTGCGCGGCGATCGAGGAGCCACCGGACCCCCCGGCCGCCAGTACCCCGCCGACGCGGCCCTTGGCGACCAGGTCCGCGACCACCAGAGCCGCGCCGCGGCCCATCTCGGTCACCGCCCGCCCCCGGTCCGCGGCCGCCAGCAAATCGGCCCGGCTCGTTCCAGCCGCCGCCGCGACCGTCTCACCGTCCACGTCAGGGGTCACGCCAGCGGGCGAGCCGGTGCCGGCGTCGACCACGATCACCTCGGCGCCGGCCGCGCGCAGCCGGCCGGCCAGGAACGCGAAGTCGGCGCCCTTGGTGTCCAGGGTTCCGACGAGGGCGACCGCCGCCGCGCTGTGACTGTTCATTCAACCCCCTTTCCCGAACGGGCCCGTGTTTCACCGCCAACGTCATCGAAAACTTAAGTTGCGGGTCCGCCCATGACCCGCCCGCCAGCCTCGCGGCTAGCCTCAGCCTGGTGAAACGTGGTGAGGTTCTCATCGTGGGCGCCGGCGTCGGCGGACTGTCGGCGTCGATCGCGCTGCGCGGTCAGGGATTCGGCGTGACGATCCTGGAGATCCAGCCCGACCTGCACTCGTCGGTCTACGGCGTCGGGATTATCCAGCCCGTCAACGCGCTCCGGGCGCTCGACGCGATCGGGTGCGCGGACGAGTGCCTTAGGCAGGGCTACGCGTCGAAGGGCTGGGCGCGGCTGCTGGACACCGCTGGCAACCTGCTGCACAAGATCCTCACCGACCGGGCCATCGAGACCGGCGTGACGATCGAGTACGGCGCGACGATCAGCGACCTGCGCGACGAGGGCGACCACGTCGACGTCACCTGCGGCGACGGCAGCCGCCGGACGGCGGACCTCGTGGTGGGTGCGGACGGCGTCAGGTCCGTGGTGCGCCGCTTCGTCCTGCCGGAGGGCCTCGAGCCGCGGTACAACGGGCAGTCCGCGTTCCGGGTGAACATCCCCCGCGATCCGGAAATCGACCAGATCGTCCTGCAAGCGGGCCCGACCGGCATGGCCGGATTCGTGCCGATCGGCCAGGACCTCGCGTACCTGTTCCTCAACGTCCCGTGGGACCGTTCGCTGCGGCCTAGCCCAGACGAGCTGCTGGCGGTGCTGCGGGAGAAGCTGGCGCCGTTCGGCGGCCTGACCGGGCGGATCCGCGACACGTACATCGACGACCCGGCGGCCATCGTCTTCCGTCCCGAGGAATACCTGATCGCGGCGGCGCCGTGGCACCGCGGCCGCGTCGTGCTGCTCGGCGACGCGGTGCACTCGGTCACCCCGCACCTGGGCCAGGGCGCCGCCCAGGCCATCGAGGATGGCGTGATCCTGGCGGCGGAACTCGGCGCGTCCGCCGCGCCCGGCGCCGACGTGGACGACGCGCTCACCCGGTACGTCGCGCGGCGCCACGAGCGCTGCAAGTTCATCGTCGAAGCGTCAGTGCAGATCGGCGACTGGGAAATGCGCCCGTCACCGGACGCCGACCAGGCCGGCCTGACTCAGCGCGTCATGGAAACCATGGCACTGCCGCTCTAGGGTCTTCGTCACTGACCAGAGCACCATCCTGGTCGCCGCCTACTGCACGGTCGCGGTGCTCTGGCCGCGGCGCCACGCCGCCTGGTCGCGCGCGGCGGTCATGCTCTACATCGTCATCACCCGGGCTCGTCTACCACTTCGTGCTCGCCACCGACAAGGATCCGCTGTCCCTGCTGACTACGCCGGCGGCCTTCGTGTTGATCCGCGGCGCGTACTTCACGGTCGGCAGCTACCCCTATCCCTTCCTGGATGTCACGAAGCACGACTATCGCGGCGTCACGCCATCACCAGGCGACGGAGATCGCCGCCCCGGTGGCCGACTGAGGTCTTTCGGAACGGACTGATGTGTTGCCTCCTACATCCACCTACACTGTAGGCATGGCAACCATCAGCCCGTCATCTGTCCGGTTCGAGCCGCGCGTCCTTGAGCGGCTCGTCGCGTACGTCGCGGTGCACCGGGAGATGTCGCTGTCCAGCGCCAGCAACCGGCTCGTCGACGAGGCGCTGCGGATGCACGAGCACCCGTTGATCACGTTCAAGGACGGCCCGGCCGGCCGTCGCGCCCGCCTGGTCGGCGGGCCCGACGTGTGGGAGGTCATCGGTGCGGTGCGGTCGGTCCGGGAGTCTGACCCTGCGCTCGCCGCCGATGAGGTTCTCCAGGTCGTCGCCGAGACGTCCGGCCTGCCAATGCCCTTCCTGCGTGCGGCGCTCGCGTACTGGGGTGATTACCCCGAGGAGGTCGACGCCTTCCTCGACAGGGCGCGAGCCGAGGCCGTGCAGGCGCAGGCCGGGTGGGAGCGCCAGCAAGAACTGCTCGGCCGGTGACAGGAACGGGCCGCGACAAGCCCGACGCGCTGCTGCTCGACGAGATGTTCTCACCCGCGATCGCCGCCGGGATCGCGGCGCGGGGGATCGACTGCCGGGCCGTTGTTGCGGACAGCTTGCTGGGTGCCCTGTCGGACCTGGAGATTTTCGAGGCCGCGCTGCTGGAGAACCGGGTTATCGTGACGAACAATGTGCCGGACTTCGAAAGCCTCCGGCGGGCCCGCGACGCGGTTGGGGGACCGATCCCCGGCCTCATCTACACGTCAGACCTCACGTTTCCCCGCACCAAGGCGTACGTGTCCCGGATGGTGACGGCGCTGGCGGCCGCCGCCACCGGGCATGAGACGGCGCGAGGTGGCGGCATCCTGTGGCTGCGACCTCCCGGCTAACCTCTGGGCCGGCCATGATGTACCTATGCGCGTCGTCGACCTCGTCCTCGCGATCGTGTGGCTCGCCTTCTGGGCCTTCTGGCTGATCGCGGCCTTCACGGCCAAGTCAGGACGATCCGGAGGGTGGGGCGGGCTCGTCGGCGTGCGGGTCTTGATTTTCGCGGGGTTCTACCTCGTCGTGCGCAACGTGGGCCTGCGGCATTCGGTCAGGCCCGGCCCCGTGGAGGCGGGCATCGGGCTGGCGCTGTTCCTGCTCGGCCTGGCGCTCGCCGTCTGGGCGCGGCTGTATATCGGCCGCAACTGGGGCACCCCGATGTCGCAGAAGAATGACCCGGAACTGGTGACCACCGGCCCGTACCACCGAATCCGGCACCCGATCTACTCGGGCCTGATCCTCGCGCTGATCGGCACCGCGCTGGCCACCACGCTGTACGCGCTGATCGCGGTCCCCATCCTGGGCGGGTTCTTCATCTACAGCGCCACCCGCGAAGAGGCTTACCTGACCGAGCAGTTCCAGGACACCTACCGCGCCTACAAGCACTCGACCAAGATGCTGATCCCCTTCGTCCTGTAAGAACAGCGGGTTCGGGATGTAGTGCCCGCCCGGCGGGTAGTGGCCGCCCGGCGGGTAGCTGAGGCGGTCGCGGACCGCGACGACACCTTCGACGTGCCTGGCCGACTCGATGATGTCGCGGCCGACGGGGGTGGTTTCCGGCGCGCCTTCGATGGTGACGACGCCGTCCTTGACGGTGACCGTGAAGTGGGCGGGGTCGCACAGGTAGGTCTTCAGGATCAGGTCCTGGGTGATCTCGTGCCAGATGTCCGCGTCGGGCCTGTTGTACACGCTCAGCACGTCGGCGCGGGACACGATGCCGATCAGCGTCCCGGTCTCGTCGGTGACCGGGAGCCGCTTGACCCGCCGCAGGTACATCAGGCGGGCCGCGTGGCTGACCGGCTCGTCCGCGCTGATGGTCACGGCGGGCTTGGTCATCAGGTCGGCCGCGGTGAGCGCGGCCGCCTTGGCCTGCTCACGGTGATGCGTCATCCCCCGGAAGACCCCAGGCAACTCGCCGTCGAGTGCCTCCTTCGTGAGCAGGTCGGCTTCGGAGACGATCCCGATGACCCTGTTTTCGAGGTCGAGGACCGGGAATGCGCTGACCCGCTGCTCGCGCAGCATGGCCGCCATTTCCTTGAATGTGGCGTTCTGCCGGACGGCGATCACGCGGGTGCTCATCACGTCTTTCACGGTGGCGTTCACGGCGGTCAGCTTTCTTCGGCCGGGATGACGACGACGGGGCAGTGGGCATGGTGGGTGACCTGGGAAGCGACCGAGCCCATCAGCAGCTTCTTGAAGCCGCCCGCGCCGCGGGAGCCGACGACGACCATGTCCGCGTCCCTGGCCGCGCCGAGGATCTCCTCGGCGGGGATGCCGGGGACGGCGAGCACGGTCACCTCGGGCGGCCGTGTGTCTTGCGCGAGCTTGCCGAGCGCGTCGTCCGTCTCGTCCTGGGTTACCTTGCGGGCGTGTCCGGCGAGCTCGGCGTCCTCCGGGTAGATCACGGGTCCGGCCCAGAAGCTCGTCATGACCTGCTGGACGGTCAGCACGGTGAGCGGCGCATGCCGGATCGCCGCCTCGTTAATCGCCCAGTCGAGGGCGCGGCGGGAATGGGCGGAGCCGTCGACACCGACGATGATTCCTGGCATCTTCTTCTCCTCCTTACGCTCGGCTTTTGCTTCCACTTCTGACGCTAGGTCCGCCATCGGCCGCGGGTCAGGGGCACAGATCCCGCGGGGTACCGACGTTGGGCCCGCAGGCGCCGGGACCAAGGTCCTTACCGATACCGGGGCGGGCTGCCTAGGCTGGGGGGGAACAACGAGACCGTTCGGTAGAGAAGGTCCCGTAACCGGAGTCGAACGGTCAGGTGGTCACGATGGCGAGCCAGGCGGACAGCGACGGCGGCGCGGCGGCGCGGCAGATCGCGGTGTTCCTGCTGGATGATCACGAGGTGGTCCGCCGGGGAGTGCGGGACCTGCTGGAGGCGGAGCCGGACATCATCGTGGTCGGGGAGGCGGGCACGGCGTCGTCGGCGCTGGCCCGGATCCCGGCGCTGCGCCCGGACGTGGCGGTGCTGGATGTGCGGCTGCCGGACGGCGACGGCGTCACGGTGTGCCGGGAGATCCGGTCGCGGATGCCCGGGGTCGCGTGCCTGATGCTGACCTCGTTCGGTGATGATGAGGCGCTGTTCGACGCGATCATGGCGGGCGCGGCGGGGTATGTGCTGAAGCAGATCCGGGGCACCGACTTGGTCGGCGCGGTGCGGACGGTGGCCTCGGGGCAGTCGATGCTGGACGCGCGCGCGGCGGGGCAGGTGATGGCCAGGCTGCGCGACTCCTCGCACAAGCGCGATCCGCTGGCCGGGCTGACCCCGCAGGAGCGGAAGATCCTGGAGCTGATCGGCGAGGGGCTGACGAACCGGCAGATCGGCGAGCGGATGTTCCTGGCGGAGAAGACGGTGAAGAACTACGTGTCCGCGCTGTTCGCCAAGCTCGGCATGGAACGCCGCACACAGGCCGCCGCGTACGCGGTCCGCGCCTTCAGCGAGCACGACGATGCCAAGCACGGCGAGAGGCCTTCCGACTAAGGGAACTGTGGTCTCTCGGCTTGGCGGCCGCACCGAGGGCAGGCCGTCACGGGACGGGTGCACGCGGCTTATCGGCTCGGTGCGCGCCGTGGCGGCGTTCGAGGCCGACAGCGTGGCCGGCTAGCCCCCAGCGGGCGGGACGATGACGACCGGGCAATGGGCGTGCTGCACGACCTGGCTCGCGGTCGAGCCCAGCAGCAGCCTGGAGAAGCCGCCGGCGCCGCGAGAGCCAAGCACGATTATGTCGGCGTCCCGGCCCGCGTTGACCAGCTCTTCGACGGGGAAACCGGTGACCGCCTTGACCGTGACCGACTCCGGATGTGGTCCGTCCAGCCCGGCTAGCACCTGCTCAGCTTCGGCCTGAGCCGCCTTCTGAGCCTCCTTGGTCCTTATCGGGTCATCTGGGAACACGACGACGCTGGTGTAGTAACCCCTGATTGCCTCGTTCACGGTGAGCACGGTAAGTGGCGTGTGCCGGATCGCCGCTTCCTTCATCGCCCACTCCAGGGCGCGCTGGGAATGGCCGGAACCGTCAATCCCGACGATAATTTTCGACATTTCAGATCCCCTTCTTAATCGCTCCATGCATACCGAAGCGCCTTCGTCATGCAGCCAAAACCCTTACACTGCCGACGCTAGGCCGACTAAAACCGTCCCGTCAGGGTCGCCCGGTCTGTCCGCCAGGGACCTTCGTCCCTAGCCGCGCGGGGCTGTACGCGGTCACCATGGATGCGGGGAGCTACGTTGCTCGCCCAGGCGCTGGCAGGCCGGATAAGGAGGACCAGCGATGAGCGTCAAGCCGATCGTGGCCGCAACCGATGGTTCTGAGCACTCGCTCCAGGCGGTCGAATGGGCGGCGAAGGAGGCGGTGCTGCGCGGCGCCGGGCTGCGGATCGTGGCCGCCGCGGAGATGCCGCCGAGGATGGCCGCGGCAGGCTCCTCAGGCAGCAGCCTCGGCGGCGTGGCCGACGTGCTGACCCGCACCCGCGACCAGGGCCTGCAGGCCGCGGCCGCCAGGGCCGCCGCGGCCGGGCCCGGCCTGCTGATCGACACCGACGTGCTAGAAGCCGCGCCCGCGCAGGCGGTCACCGACAGCGGGTCAGGCGCGCTCATGCTCGTCATCGGTTCCCGCGGCGCGGGCGCGTTCACCGCGCTGGTCTTCGGCTCGGTCAGCCGGTACGCCGCCAGCCACGCGCCCTGCCCGGTCGTGGTGGTCCGCGACGTCCCGCCGTCACCCCATCAGCACGTGGGCGTCGGCCTCGGCGACGTGGACAGATCCGCCGGCACCCTCACGTTCGCGTTCGAGGAGGCCGCCCTGCGCAACGCCAGCCTGACGATCATGCACGCCTGGGAAGGCCCCAGCCCGCACGAGGTTGATGAGGAGACGGCCAGGCAGCTCGGGGCATTCCTGGAGAGCTGGCGAAGCAAGTACCCGGACGTCACGGTCACCCAGGACGTGGTGCACGGCCACCCGGCCCGGGCGCTGGTCGGCCTCTCCGCCCGCGCCGATCTCGTCGTCATCGGCCGCCACACCGGCCACCCCGACCGCCCCGGCCCCGGCCCCGGCGCCGTGCGGCACGCGGTCCTGAACCACGCGCACGGCCCGGTCGTCGTGGTCCCCGCCACCTGACCGCATGACTGATATCCCGCAGTGCACCCCGATGCGCGCCGCGGACACCCTCACGCCCCCCGCCTTCACCATGCCTCCCGGCGCCTGCGACACCCACTTCCACGCTTTCGAGCCCGGCTACCCGCACGTCCCCAAGCCGCTCTACACGTTCCCCGACGGCACCCTCGACGCATACCTGCGGATGACCGAGGTGCTCGGCATCGAGCGCATGATTCTCGTGCAGCCCAGCTTCTACGGCACGGACAACAGCCTTCTCGCCGACGTCCTCAAGCGCCTCGGCCCGCGCTGCAAGGGCGTGGTCCAGATCGACGAGAACACCAGCGACGCAGAACTGGCCGAGTTTCACAACCTCGGCGTCCGCGCCATCAGGCTCGACCTGGTCGCCCGCGCGGACTGGCCGGCCGCGGAGCTCGTCGCCTACATCCAGCGGATGGCCGCCCGCGCCACGCCGCGCGGCTGGCACCTGCAGTTCTACGCGCCTGGGACGGTCGTCCGTGACCTGCTGCCATTCCTCGCCGACTATCATGGCACCTTCGTCATCGACCACATGGGCCTCCTGACCGAGCCCGACCCGGACTTCGACCGCCGCCTGCTCGCGCTGCTCGGCCAGGGCAGCTGCTGGATCAAGCTGTCGGGCCCGTACCGGGTGGCGCAGGACAAGCCGCTCAGCCACGTCGCGCCGCTGGGCCGGGCTCTCGTCGCCGCCCGCCCGGACCGGCTGCTCTGGGGTTCGGACTGGCCGCACCTGCCGGACGGGCAGCGCGACACCGGCGAGATCCTGAACCTGCTCGCCGACTGGGCACCGGACGAGGCGGACCGCCGGAGCATCCTCGTCGACGGCCCAGACCGGCTCTTCTTCCGCTAGCTAAGAAGCATTTTCCATAACGGGCCCGTGCTTCGCCCCTCGCCTACATGTCACCCATGGCGGCGGTCGGCGATTCGACGCAGTCGGCGACGTACCGCAGGAACCCGCCGGCCGTCCCGCCGTCGCAGACCCGATGGTCGAAAGCCAGCGTCAGCTCCGCCACCTTCCGCACCGCGAGCTGCCCGTCGACGACCCAGGGGCGGTCGATGACCCGGCCCATGCCCAGGATCGCGACCTCGGGGTGGTTGATGATCGCCGCGGAGCCGTCGACCCCGAACACGCCGTAGTTGTTCACCGTGAACGTGCCGCCGCGCAGCTCCGCGGGGGACAGGCGGCGCTCGCGGGCCGCCGCGGTGCGCTCGGCGAGCCGGGCCGACAGGTCCCGCAACGACAGCAGGTGCGCGTCGGGCACGACAGGGACGACGAGGCCGTGCTCGGTCTGCGCCGCGAAACCGAGGTGTACCTGCCCGGGCACCACGATCTCGTCCTGCTCTATCCGGGCGTTGAGCTCGGGGTAGCGGCGCAGTCCCAGGACGGCGAACCTGGCCAGCAGCGCGAGCAGGCTGACCGGCCGCGCGGGATCGCGCGTGTTCAGTTCGCGCCGTGCCGCGACCAGGCCGGTGGCGTCGACGTCGACCCACACGGTGGCCTCGGGGATCTCCCGCCGCGACCGGGTGACGTGCTCGGCGGCGGCGCGCCGCGCGCCGCGCAGCGGGATCCGCCGCTCGCCGTCCCCGCTCTGGCGCGTGCCGCGCTCGGCGATGGCCTGACGGACGTCCTGGCGGCTCACGACGCCCGCGGGACCGGTCCCGGTGAGGCTGGCCAGGTCAAGGCCCGCGTCCCTGGCCTGCTTGCGGACCAGCGGCGAGATCACCGCGACCTGGCGGTGCGTCGCGCCGCCCGCGCCGCGTCGCGCCCCGCGCCGCCTGCGGGCCGTGGCGGCGGTCGTGCCGTAGCCCACCAGGACGCTGCCGCTGGCCTCCTGACCGCCGGTGCCCTGGCCGGCCGCCGCCGCGGCTTGCTCGGGGACGGCCACGCCGGGCTCACGGAACCCCGCGGCCGGCTCGTCCGCGGTGACGGTGATCAGCGGCTGCCCGACGGAGACCGTGGCGCCGGGGGAGGCGTGCAGCTTGGCGACGACGCCCGCGTAGGGGACCGGCACCTCCACGGCCGCCTTGGCCGTCTCCACCTCGGCCACCACCTGGTCGACCGTGACGCGATCGCCGACCTGCACCCGCCAGTCGATGATCTCGGCCTCGTCGAGCCCCTCGCCCAGGTCGGGGAGGAGGAAGTCAGGCACCGTCGTCCTCCCACTGCAGGCGGGCGATGGCGTCGAGGATGCGGTCGGTGTTCGGCAGGTGGTACTGCTCGAGCTTGGGCGGCGGGTACGGGATGTCGAGGCCGGTGACGCGCAGGATGGGCGCCTCCAGGTAGTGGAAGCACTGCTCGGTCAGCCGCGCGGCGACCTCGGCGCCGTACCCGGCGAAGCCCGCCGCCTCGTGCACGATGACGGCGCGGCCGGTCCTGGACACCGACTCCGTGAGGGTCTGGTCGTCGAGGGGCGACAGCGACCGGAGGTCGATGACCTCGACGTCCCAGTCTTCTCCGGCCGCGGCCTCGGCGGCCTCCAAGGCGGTGGCCACCATCCCGCCGTACGCGATGAGCGTGACGTCGCGGCCTGGCCGCCGGATGACCGCGCGGTCGACCGGCGGCCCGTCCGGCGTCAGGAACGCCGTCTCCCTCGACCAGTAGCGCCGCTTCGGCTCGAGGAACACGACCGGGTCGGGACAGCGGATCGCCTGGCGCAGCAGCAGGTAGGCGTCCGCGGGAGTGCCGGGCGTCACCACCCGCAGTCCCGCGGTGTGGGTGTAGTAGGCCTCCGACGCGTCGCTGTGGTGCTCCACGCCGCCGATGCCGCCGCCGAACGGGACCCGGATGACCACCGGCAGCGCCACGCGGCCCCTTGTCCTGTTGCGCAGCTTGGCGAGGTGGCTGGTGATCTGCTCGAAGGCCGGATAGGCGAAGGCGTCGAACTGCATCTCGACGACCGGGACCAGGCCGTTCATCGCCATCCCGATGGCGGTCCCGACGATGCCGGACTCGGCGATCGGCGTGTCGAAGACGCGGTGCTCGCCGAACTTGGCGGCCAGGCCGTCGGTGATCCTGAAGACCCCGCCGAGCGTGCCGACGTCCTCGCCGAAGACCACCACGCGGTCGTCCGCGGCCAGGCTGTCGGCCAGCGCCTGGTTGAGCGCGGCGGCCATGGTGACGGGCGCGGGGGCCTGCCAGGCGGTGCTTCCCGCCGGCGGAGACATCACTGTTGTCATGGCGCGGACTCCTCCAGCTCCTCCAGTTCGGCGCGCAGCGCCGCGCGCTGTCGCTCCAGGGCGGCCGTCGGGCGCGCGTACACATGCTCGAACAGCTCGGCCGGGTCGGGGGCGCCCTCGGCGCTCATGCGGTCGCGGACGTCCGCGGCGAGCTGCTCCGCTTCGGCCGCCACCCGTCCGGCCGCCTCGTCGTCCAGCAGGTGCTCCGCCCGCAGGTAGGCCTCGAGCCGCGCTATGGGGTCGCGGGCTAGCCAGCCGCGGACCTCGTCGTCGGCCCGGTAGCGAGTGGCGTCGTCGGCGTTGGTATGCGCCTCGAGCCGGTAGGTGATCGCCTCGATCAGCGTCGGCCCGCCACCGCTCGCGGCCCGCTCGACAGCGGCCCGCGCCGCGGCGTAGACCGCGGCGGCGTCGTTCCCGTCGATGAGCACCCCGGGGATGCCGTACCCGATCCCCTTCGCGGCGAGCGTGGGCGCAGCGCTCTGCTTAGCCAGCGGCACGCTGATCGCGTATCCGTTGTTCTGCACCAGGAACACCACCGGCGCCTTCCAGAGGGCGGCGAAGTTCAGCGCCTCGTGGGTGTCGCCCTCGCTGGTCGCGCCGTCGCCGAGCAGCACGAGCGCGACCTGGTCCTTCGCCTGGAGGGTCGCGGCGTGCGCGAGGCCCACGGCGTGCAGGGTGTTCGTGGCCAGCGGGGTGCACTGCGGCGCCACCCGGTGCTCGTAGGGGTCGTAGCCGCAATGCCAGTCGCCGCGCAGCAGGGTCAGCGTCTCGGCGGCGTCGACGCCGCGGGTGAGGATCGCCACCGCGTCGCGGTACGTGGGGAACAGCCAGTCCTGGTCGCGCAGGGCGAGCGCCGCCCCGGCCTGGCAGGCGTCCTGGCCGCGTGAGGATGGGTAAACGGCGAGCCGGCCCTGCTTGGCCAGCACGGTGGCCTGGGTGTCGAACCGCCGGCCGAGCACCATGCGCCGGTGCAGGCCGACGAGGACATCGGGCTCGGGCAACGTCAGCTCGCCGGGATTCTGGCCGGGCCGTCCGTCTGGATCTATCAGCTGGAGCGGCGCCGCGCCCGGCAGTAGCCCTTGGGTCACCACGGGCACTCCCTTCAACCTGGTATTTCCAGAGAATGCCTTCATGGGTAGCAAATTTTCTAGATGCGACGCAAAACATGAGGCATATTGCTCAAATCGTAGCTGTAATCTGACCATATGGCTTCGAGTGACCTTCCCGTGGACCCCATGCATGGACATATGGCCGCGATGGACGACACCGACCGGCAGATCGTCGAGGCGCTCCGCGCCGACGGCCGGATGTCGATGCGTGCGCTGGCCGACCGCATCCACATCTCGCGGGCGAGCGCCTACGCCCGCGTGGCCCGCCTGGAACGGGACGGCGTGATCACCGGGTACGCGGCGACTATCGACCCGATCCGGTACGGGTACGCGCTGTCGGCCTACGTTTACCTGGACATCGACCAGCGGTCCTGGAAGTCGGTGCGCAGGCAGTTGCTGGCCATGGCCGAAGTCGACCACGTCGCGCTCGTCTCCGGCGAGCACGACATCCTGCTGCGGGTCCGGGCCAGCGACGCGGTGTCGCTGCGTGACGTGGTGCTGACCAGGCTCCAGGACATCCCCGAGGTCCGCTCCACGCAGACGGTGCTGATCTTCGAGGAGGCGACCCGGTCGCAATAGGGAACACTCAGACGATGACAGGCCTTCCGGCACCCACCATGTACCACCGATGGCTTGGGTGGCACGCCCCGGCCATGCGGCGTGCGCTGACGGCGTTCGCCGCCGGAGTCATCGTCGCCGTTGTCCTCGTGCCGTTCGTAGCGTGGGAAATGGCACTGGTCGCGGGCTGGGACGCCGTCTCGCTCACGGTGCTCCTCGCCACCTGGCTGGTCATTCTGCGGGCCGATAGCTCACTGGCGCCGCAACTGGCTGCCCGCGAAGACGAGACAGCGGACTCTACGAGGGCACTGCTGGTCGGGGCGAACGTGGCCAGCCTGCTGGGCGCCGGCTACACGCTGCACCTCGCAGGCCAGCAAAGCGGCGCACCGCGCGGACTGCTGATCGGCACCGCTGTGCTGACCGTGGTGCTGTCGTGGGCCGTGATCAACACCGTCTACACCCTGCGCTACGCCGACAGGCACTTCCGGTCAAAGTCAGGCGGTATCGAGTTCGGCAGCGACGACGACCAGGAGCATCCCGGCTACCGCGACTTCGCGTACGTGGCGTTCACCATCGGCATGTGCTATCAGGTGTCCGACACGACGCTGCGCGATCCGGGGATCCGGGGCACCGTGCTGGGCCACGCCCTGTTGTCCTACGTGTTCGGCGTGGTCATCGTCGCAGGCTCGGTCAACCTCATCTCCGGGCTGTTCTGACCCGCCGCGCCCGGTCAGCCGCCGGAGCTGACGCTGATCCTGGTGAACGCGTAGGGCTGCTGGGCGATCCCGCTGCACGTGTTCGAGTCGCTGCCTGCCGTGCACGGCAGGTCACGGTTCACCGACCAGAACGCGAACCGCGCCAGGTGATGTGCCAGCACGTACTGGAGAATGACCCGGAAATCGGCCACCGATACCAGCTCGCCCACGTCGGTGCGGCCGTTCATCGATGAGATCCCCATCGTCCCGTAAGCGGCGGACGCGGACTCGTGATAGGCGCTCATCAGGTCGTTCTTGAGCCCTTCCGCGGCCTGGATGCTGACCTGGGCCATATTGCCCACGGAGCGGCCGAAGTCGAACGGCATGATCGTCCACGCGTCGACGCGCAGCCCGGCCGCAGCCGCCCGGTTGATCAGGTCCTGACCGGCGCTATCCGGGCCGCCGGGTCCGGTGGGAATCGTGACCGAGATCATCAGCCCGGGATCGCGCTGCCGCACGATGGCGAGCGCGCCGATTATCCGCTGGCGGGCCGCGGCGGTGTACAGCTCGTTGTCCTCGATGTCCAGGTCGATGGCGGGCAGGCGGTAGGCGCTGATGACCTGCTGGTAGACGCCTGCCAGCGCCTGGGACGAGGTGCACGTCAGGGCGAGCTTGGTGCCGCCCATGCCGCCGAACGCCACGGACGCCTCACCGCCCGCCGAGCGGATGCCGCGGATCGCGGCCTCCTCCAGGCCGCCGGTCAGCGGATCACCGTTGTCCCACACCGGCGCGCACGCGCCGTCCGAGACGACGAAGGCGAGCGTGAAGCGGCGAACCCCGGTCGTCTTCATCACCGTGGCCGGGGACGGCCCCCCGGCTGCGAGGTAGTCGTAGGGCGCGATCCATGGTGCGCTCGCGGACGCAGGCTGACGCACTGGCGTGCTTTGCGTGGCGGATGGGCTTTGGGTGACGGGGGTTGTCGTCGGAGCCGTCGCACTGTGCGTGCCCTGCGTGCTGCACGCGGCAAGAAGGACCGCAACGGCGCCCGCCAGTACAGCCGGAACGGACGCGATGCGCACCCGTGCTATCCGGCGGCGGCCAGACACCATCCACCCATTATGAGCCACCGTCCGTTTCTGTGCGCGCAGCGCCGTGGTCACCACTGCTTGATATACGGGGCGGCGCCGCCGTCGGATTGCCGCGATCCCCGCGTTGAGCCAGGCGTTACCGCCCGGTCCAGCGCGGCGGGCGCTTCTCGGCGAAGGCCAGCGCCCCTTCGCGGGCGTCGTCGGACGTGAAGACCGGTTCGACGATGTCCCGCTGCCGGTCCCAGAACTCACCGGCCGGCCAGCCTGCCCCGCCAGCGATGACCGACTTGGTGGCGCGCACGGCGAGCGGGCCGTTGGCGCTGATCGCGGCGGCCAGCTCCCGGGCGGCCGCGAGCGCGCCGCCCGCCGCGGTGAGCCGGTTGACCAGGCCGAAGTGGTAGCCCCGCGGCGCGTCGAGGAACTCGCCGGTCAAGGCGAGCTCCATGGCGATCTGGTACGGGATCCGCCTGGGCAGCCGCAGCAGCCCGCCGGCCGCGGCGACCAGGCCGCGCTTGACCTCGGGCAGGCCGAACTTCGCGTTGTCCGCCGCCACCACCAGATCGCAGGACAGCGCGACCTCGCAGCCTCCGGCGAGCGCGTAGCCCTCGACCGCCGCGATCAGCGGCTTGGCCGGCGGCGCTTCGGTGAGGCCGGCGAAGCCGCGGCCGGGGATGGCCGGCCGCTCCCCGGTGAGAAACGCCTTCAGGTCCATCCCGGCGCAGAAAGTGCCGCCGGCGCCGGTTATCACGCCGACGTTCAGGTCGTCGCGGTGGTCCAGCGCGTCCATCGCGGCCGCGATGCCGCGGGCGACCTCGGCGTTGACCGCGTTGCGGGCCTCGGGACGATTGATGGTGATCACCAGGACGCCGTCGGCGTCGTCGGTCAGGACCGCTTCGGTCATTGATCCTCCAAGCAGGGCGATGGCACAGGGTCACGATATGGCCCGGAGAGCCGGCTGCGCCCGTTCTGAATGATCAGAAAACCGTGACCGAGTCATGTTGACTTGTCCTATGACTGACCTGCGCCCGTTCCGCATCGAGATCCCGGAGGCCGACCTCGAGGATCTGCGCGCCCGGCTGGACGCCGCCCGCTGGGCCGACGATCTGCCCGGCGCCGGCTGGGAATACGGCGTGCCCGCCGCGCACGTCAGGAAGCTGGCCGGGTACTGGCGAGAGGGCTTCGACTGGCGCCGTCAGGAGGCGCGGCTCAACGCCTACCCGCAGTTCACCACCACCCTGGACGGGCAGAACGTGCACTTCCTGCACGTCCGCTCGCCGGAACCCGGCGCGCTGCCGCTCATCCTCACCCACGGCTGGCCAGGCTCGGTCGCCGAGTTCCTCGACGTGATCGGCCCGCTGACCGATCCCCGCGGGCACGGCGCCGATCCGGCGGCCATCGCCTTCGACCTGGTCATCCCGTCGCTGCCCGGCTTCGGGTTCTCCGGTCCGACGACCGAGCGAGGCTGGAGCCCGCGGCGGATCGGGGCGGCCTGGGCCGAGCTCATGGCCCGCCTCGGCTACACCCGGTACGGCGCGGCGGGCAACGACTGGGGGTCCTACGTCGCGCCCGAGGTGGGCCGCGCGGCCCCGGACCGCGTCGTCGGCGTCCACGTGACGCAGTTGTTCTCGCTGCCCGCGGGGCAGCCTGGCGAGCTCGACAACCTGTCCGCGGAGGAACAGGAAGCGATGGCCGGCCTGCAGTGGGAAGAGGAGAACCTGGTTCACGACAGGGTGCAGATGGTGCAGCCGCAGACGCTGGCGCACGGCCTGGCCGACTCCCCGGCGGGGCTGCTCGGCTGGCACTGCCAGCTCTACGGCTCGCTCGATCCCGACTACATCCTGACCAACGTCTCGATCCACTGGCTGACGGGCACGGTCGCCTCCGCGATGCGGCTGTACTGGGAGTTCCGCCACGACCAGGCCGGCCCGGCCCCGTCAGGGCTGGATCCGGCGGGGCCGACCACCGTCCCGCTCGGCGTGGCCCAGTTCAGCCAGGACTTCAAGGCCATCCGCCGGTTCGCGGAACGGGACCACAGCAACATCGTGTCCTGGAACGTCTACGACGAGCCCGGCCACTTTTCCGCCCACCAGTCGCCGGACCTGCTCGTCGCGGACATCCGCCAGTTCTACAGCGGCCGGTTAGGGCCGCGCGCTTTCGTCCGCGTAGGAGAGCAGGCGCTCAGCCGTCAGCCGGATCCAGCTGCTGACCCAGTCGCCGGTGACGGCGGCCCGCACGTCCGCGGGCACCTGCGGCGGCGCGACGACCTCGGCGGGCCCTTCGATGATCACCGCGATATGCACCGGGTGGTCGCCTTCGGCGATCACCATCGTGAGCCACGGCGTCTCGCGCAGGTTCCGTTCCCGCACCGAGCCGGCCATGGTCGGCAGCCAGAACGTGACGTCACGGCGGTAGAAGAGCGACATCGCCGTGTGCGGCCGGCCGTTCGCGCGAGTGGAGCTGACCACGGCGAAGGCACGCCGCTCGAGGTAGGACGCCAGCTGCGCCGCGCCGAGCCGTCGTTCTGGGGGATAGGAGATCGCGGTCGCGGCGGTCGACCGAGCGAACGTCCGGTCCTGAAGGCTGCCCAGCAATTCACTCATACGCCGGTTCTACCCCAGGGCGGCGTGCTGTCAGGTACCGGCGGCAGGAGAGCACGACCGCCAGCGGCCAGAGTGCTTGCGCGATGCCTGCCGCCCGCTCGGCCAGCCCGACTTGCCCCGCTCCCGTAACCAGCTCAACGGCGAACCAGACGACCAGGGCGAGCTGCACCGTGACGATCACGGCTGCCGCCGCCGGCCGCAGGCTCCACGGAACGCCGCCGCCCCGCCGCCAGGCCCCGGCGGGCCAGGCCGTCACCCCCACCAGCCCGATCGATGCCCAGATGATGTGCCCCCACGGGTAGGTGTCTCCCGCGCTCTCCGGATTCGCCGCCACCAGCATCCCGGCGACGGCTCCGCCGATCAGGATCAGCCGCCCGGCGATCCCGGCCGGCCGCAGCGCGAGCGCGGTGACGAGGTAGCAGACGCCGACCACGACGAACGTCAGCGACATCACCCACCGGTCGGGCGTCCCCCGCGCGGCCAGCGCGCTGACCGTGTCGGCCACCGGATCGAAGTGCGGCTGCAAGCTGGCGGCCACCGTCCACCCGCCGACCAGTAGCACCGGAGCTGCGATCGAGGAGACCACACCCCACCAAGGCACGCCGCGCACGCCACCACCGTAAGCCAGCCGCTCCAGACGCGCCTCGCCGAGGTCTAGAGTCGCGCCCCGCGTTTCCGCGGAAACGTCATGCCGGGGCGAGCAGGCAAGTCGTCCAGCGGCTGCCCGCCCGCTGGTTTGCGCCCTCCCGGTAGTGCGGATGCGCCCACTCGTCTGATAAGTCATTGTTTGTTAGGGACAAGCAAGTACCCGTTGGATCTCAGGCGAGAGCAGATCGGCCGATGACGGTTAATTCCGAAGTGGCAGGGGGGCCCGTGGGGCCCGCGCATACGCTCGGGCCGCACTACAAGTGGATCGCGCTGTCCAACACCACGCTGGGCATGCTGATGGCGACGATCAACCAGTCGATCGTGCTGATCGCGCTGCCCGACGTCTTCCGCGGCATCGGGCTGAA